>Ga0164241_10000717_pt1 | contig 51729 bp, 41 predicted proteins | sample OricomyardsoilBY_FD_108780 | JGI IMG/M metagenome (GOLD analysis project Ga0164241, IMG submission 108780) | Backyard soil microbial communities from Emeryville, California, USA - Original compost - Back yard soil (BY) | ecosystem: Environmental > Terrestrial > Soil > Unclassified | place: USA... | reverse complement strand
GCTCGTCGAGGTCGAGGACGGCTTCGCGAAGCTGCAGATGGTGCCTGGAGAGCACCTGTACGGCGCGCTCAACGCCGTTCACGGCGGCGTCGCCGCGACCTTGCTCGACGCGGCGATGGGCTCGGCGGTCATGACGACGCTCGACGCCGTGACCGCCGGCTCCACCGTCGCGCTCACCGTGCATTTCACGCGCAGCATCAGCTCACGCACCGCGAAGGTTGTCGCCGAAGGTTGGGTCGTCCATCGTGGCAGTCGCTTGGTTACGGCCGAGGCCCGGATCAACGACGGCCAGGGGCGGTTGCTGGCCCACGGCTCCGCCACCTACGCGCTGGCGGAGCGACCCGAACCGGGGTGACGCAGCGAGCTTCAATCCCGTTCGGGGGGCGGTCGTTTGGCGAACTGCAGCTCGTCGGCGACAAGCTCGTCGATCCACCCCGCGCGCGAGCCGGGGAACGCGTCGGCGTAGGGGACGTACGGCTTGACGTCGAGAATAGGCGTGCCGTCGAGCAGATCGACCCCGCGCACGTGCAGGTCGGTGCCCTCCACGCCCACTAGTCTCACCGCCGACAGCCCGAGCGGGTTGGGCCGATCGGGCGAGCGCGTCGCGAACACGCTGCGTCGAACCCTCGCTCCCCGCGGTGGTCGTACCAGCGGTCCCCAGGTACCGCTGCGGTGCAGCCAGCTCAAGACCCAGATGCGCTCCATGCCGAGCAAATCGCGCAGCGCCGACTCGGGCACGCGCTCGGGGTCGAGCTCGAGCACCGCCTCGAGATCCGAATCAATCGCCGAAGCTTGTTGCGGGGTGCCGAAGCGACGCCGATACGGAGAGCGGACCCAACCGATGGGCGCGAGCGAAAAAGGGCCGAGCGGCCGCTCGCGGAGATCGTCGGAGTTGGCCATGCCGGCTGCTTAGCCGAGCACGGCCGGGCGCGCCATCTCGGCCGCCGCCGCTCTGCTGCCGACGCTCAACTCGGGTGGTTTCGGAGAAAGTCCGCGAGCTCGCTCAGCTTCTGGTCGAGGAACGCGCGAAGCTCGGGGTCGATGCTCGGATCGGCGAGCGCCACCCGCATGCTGCGCAGCCAAGCGTCGCGCATGGCGAGAGAAACTTGCACGTGCGCATGGCGCATCCGCAACCGCGGATGGCCGTGCAGCCGCACGTAGTCTTGGGGGCCGCCGAGCCAGCCGATCAAGAACAGCGCGAAGCGATCGCGCGAAATGCGGCTGACGCGCCCGTCTTCGAGCTGATGTAGAGCGGCCAGCTCCGGCTCGTGCTGGTCCATGGCGTCGTAAAACCGCTCGACCAGCGCGCGCACCTGCGCTTCGCCGCCAAAGCGGTCGAACGGCGTGGCCGGGCGAGGTGGCGGAGCAGCCGATGAATCGCTCATGCAGAGCGGTTTTTAGCACGGCCTGCGTGGTACACTGCCGGAAGCGATGCCGGGGAAGCCCGTAGAATCTTTTCCCAGCTCCGGCGCCGCGACCTCGCGCGCTCTGTTCGAGCAAACGGCAGTCGGAGTCGGCGAGGCCAATCGGGAGGGCGTGGTGGTGGCTGCCAACGAGCGTCTGGCGCAGATGCTGGGGTACTCGCCGGCCGAGCTCATCGGCAAGTCGGTCGAGGAGCTCGCGCCGCCAGCCGCGCGCGACGCGGCGCGTGAGCGCTTCGTCGCCCTTCGGGAGGGTGGGGCTGGCGCTGTCATCGAGGGCGAGTACCGACGCAAAGACGGAACGTCGTTGTGGGGGGTGACCACGGTGACGCCGGTGCGCGACGACTCGGGCGTCGTCAGTTCCTTGCTGGGGCTCGTGATCGACGTGACCGAGCGCAAGCGGGCCGAGCGCAGCGACGGCTTCCTGGTGGAGCTGTCGGCGCGGCTGGCGTCCACCCACCAAGAGGGAGACCTCGTCCGCACGGCGCTCGAAGCCGTGTCGCGCTTCCTCCGCGTGTCGCGCGCGTGCTTCGTCGAGTGTCACGTCACGGACGGCCGCGTCGTGGTGACAGGTCGACGCGGCGGCGAGCCGCCGAGCAGCTTCGGCGGTAGCTACAGCCTGGAGCAGCTTGGCGGCGCAGATTGGTGGAGCGCCCACGCGCGCGGCGAGAGCGGGCTCGATGCGGCGTTGCCGTCCGAGGTCGGGGGCGCGGCGGCGCGCTGCCACGCCACGCAGGCGCTCGCGCGCGAAGGCGGCTGGAGGGTCGCCCTGACTGTCGCGAGCGACGCGCGGCGCGCGTTTCGGGCCGACGAGCTTGCCGTATTGAGGGAGGTGTTGGGGCGCGTCTGGCCGCAGGTCGAACGCGCGCGGGCCGGGTCTGCGCTCGAGGGTGAGTCCGACCGCCGGCACCGCTTGTTCGAGACGATCCTTTCGGGCACGCCCGACCTGATTTACGTGTTCGATCTGGAGCGCCGGTTCGTGTTCGCCAACGCGGCCTGGCTGGAGGCTTGGGGGCGCCGCCTGGGCGACGTGCTCGGCAAGACCTGCCTCGAAATCGGCTACCCCGACTGGCAGGCGGCGATGCACGACTCCGAGATCGATCAGGTGGCGCGGAGCAAGCACGGCATTCGCGGTGAAGTGCCGTTCAAGGGCCCGCAAGGCGAGCGCATTCACGACTACATCTTCGTGCCCGTGATCGGGGCGGACGGCGAGGTCGAGGCGATCGCCGGCACGACGCGCGACGTCACGGTGCTGAAGCAGGCCGAGCACCTGATGGCGGGTCAGGCCCAAGCTCTCGAGCTGATGGTCAAGGGCGCGCCGCTACCCGAGGTGCTCGAAGCGCTGTGCGACGTCGTCGATCGGCAGGCGACGTCACGGCTTCGGACCAGCATCCTGTTGATGCAAGACGACGGACGCCACCTGCGACCGGCGGCGGGGCGTCATATGCCCGCGGCCTGGTCGCGAGCGATCGATCCCTGGCCGGTCGGCCCCGAGAGCGGCGGCTGCGGTACGGCCGCTCATCGCCAAACCACGGTGATTTGTCGCGATATTGCCGCGGATCCGCTGTGGGCCCAGCACCGCGAGCTAGCGGCGCGGCACGGCCTGCGCGCGGTCTGGTCGACGCCGATTTTCTCGTCCGGCGGCTCCGTGCTCGGCACGCTCGCGCTGTACTACCCGAGCGTACACGAACCCGACGCCATCGAGCGTCGGCTGGTGGAGGTGATCACGCGCACCGCCGGCATCGCCATCGAGCGCAAGCGCGGCGAAGAGGGTTTGCGGACCCACAGCGAGCGCCTGCGTCTGCTGTGGGAGGCAGCGGCGGTGCTACTCACGACCGACGACTCCGAGGCGCTGATCCGCGCTCTGGTCGCGCGCATCGCGCCGCATCTCGGGCTCGACGTGGTGCTCGGCTACACCGCCGTCGACGCCGACGACGGCCTGAAGCTGACGTTCAACTCGGGGATCACACCGGAGCAGGCCGCCGAGCATGCGCTCATCGCGCCGGATCACGCGCTGGCGGGCGACGTGACCCGCAGCCACGAGCCGTTTTCGGTGTCCCACGTGCAAGACTCGGACGACGCGGCCCAAGCCTCGCTCCGGGCCCTGGGGCTGCGCGCCTACGCCTGCTTTCCGCTCAGCGCCGACGAGCGGTTGCTCGGTACGCTCGGTATCGGCAGCCGTGAACGCGCTGAATTCGAGGTCGACGAGCTCGAGTTCATGCGCACCGTGACGCGTTACATGACGGTCGCTTACGAGCGCTTGCGCCTGGTGCGCCAGCTGCGCGACGCCGATCGCAAAAAAGACGACTTCATCGCCCTGCTCGCCCACGAGCTGCGGAACCCGCTCGCCCCGCTTCGCAACGGCCTTCACGTCATGCGCCTGGCATCGCCCGACTCACCGGCGGTGACGCGAGCTCGCGCGATCATGGAGCGGCAGCTTTCGCACATGGTCAGGTTGATCGACGATCTGCTCGACGTCTCGCGCATCAGCTTGAACAAGCTGCAGCTGCGGCGCACGCGGGTGGTGCTGGCGGACGTAGTGTCGAGCGCGGTCGAGACGGCGCGGCCCAACATCGATGGCGCCGAGCACCACCTCGAGGTCCTGCTGCCACCGGAGCCGATCCTGCTCGACGCCGATCTGACGCGCCTGGCCCAGGTGCTCGGGAACCTGCTGACCAACGCCGCTAAATATACGCCAAAACGCGGGGAAATTACCGTGCGCGTGGAGCGGCACGACGACGCGGTCGAGGTCTCCGTCGAGGACAACGGCATCGGGCTCCAGAAAGAGTCGCTGCGCTCGATCTTCGACATGTTCTCGCAGGTCGACTACAGCTTCGAGCGCACGACGGGCGGGCTCGGCATCGGACTGGCGCTGGTGCGTGGCCTGACGGAGATGCACGGCGGCAGCGTGCGCGCCGAGAGCGCGGGGCCGGGGCTCGGCAGTCGCTTCATCGTTCGCTTGCCAGTGGCGGTCACTCTCGACGAGCTCGGCCCGAAAAGCACCCGCCCCGCCGACGTCGACGCCCCCGAGCGCCGGATCCTCGTCGCCGACGACAACCGCGACGCGGTCGAGTCACTGGCGACCATGCTGCGGCTGTCTGGCAACGTGGTCTACACCGCGAAGGACGGGGTAGAGGCGTTCGAGCAGGCCGAGCGATTGCGGCCCGACGTGGTGCTGATGGACATCGGGATGCCGAGGCTCAACGGGCGCGAGGCGACCAAACGTATCCGGGAGCGAGATTGGGGCAAGCGCATGGTCGTGATCGCGCTGACGGGCTGGGGCCAAGACGCCGATCGGCGGCTATCACGCGAAGCCGGCTGTGACGACCACCTGGTAAAGCCCGTCGATTTCGCGGAGCTCGAGCGCTTGATGCGCGAGCTGTGCGGGCGGCTCGAGGAGCCTAACCCCGTATCGGCGCCGCGCCTCACAACGCCAGAGCCATCGTGAGCTCCGTGCGCGGCTCCGGGTCGCGAAACGCGTCGACCTCGCGCGAGAACGTGACGAAGCCTTCCGACTCGTAGAGGTGGACGGCGCGGGCGTTGTGAGCGGCGACGGTTAGGTTCACCTTGCTCACGCCCGGCAGCTCGCGCGCCCGCGCGATCGCCGCTCGCAACAACGCGCGACCCACGCCGTGCCCGGCGCTGCTCGCCGGCACGTACATGCGCAAGAGCCACGCGATGTGGCGGCGTTTTTCGCGGCCCGCCTCGCGCTCGACGCTGACGACCCCCTGCCACCGACCGGCCGCGTCTTGCGCTACGAGCGTGCCGCCGCGCTCACCGGGAGCCGTCCCGAACGGGGCGGCGGCGATATCGGCCGGTGATATACGCAGGGTGTCGGGATGTGCGAGCGCGCCCTGTCGAAAGAAATCGTTGTAGGTCTCCGCGTCGGCCAAAGCCAGCGTTCGCAGCTCGAGGTGCGTCGTCATTTTCATCGTCCTAGCCGCGCTTCAGTCGAGCGGCCAGGCGATCGGCGCGTTCGGATCGGGCGGCGGCTCGACCAGGGCGGGCGCGGTGAAAGGCTCGGCTCGAGTCCCCGGCGTCCGCCACCAGGGCGTTGGCGGGCCTTGGCGGCTCGGCTCGACGGCTTTGCCGAGCGGTGGCATCAACAGCGGCGCCGCTCGGCCGAGCTCCAGCAAACGCTCGGCTGGCGCGTCCCAGTCGTGCATGGCGAGGTTGAAGGTGCCCCAATGGACGGGCAACAAACGCGCTCCGCCGAGCAGCTCCCAAGCCTTCAGTGCGTTGTCGGGCCCCAGATGGATGTCACCCCAGGCAGGGTGAAAGGCGCCAACCTCCAGCGCTACGAGATCGAAAGGGCCGAGCCGATCTTTGATCGTCGAGTATTCGGTGGTCAGCCCTGTATCGCCGCTGAAGAAAAACGCGTGGCGCTCGCCGCGAACCACGAACGAAGACCAGGCGGTGCTGTTTTTCATGCCCGGTACGCGGCCGGAGAAGTGCTGCGAAGGCGCGGCGCTGACACGCGCTCGTCCGCCCGCGATCGGCGTCGCGTCCCACCAGTCGAGCTCCGTGATGCGCTCTTCGGCGACGCCCCACGACTCGAGGTGTGCGCCGACCCCCAAGCTCGTGACGAACCGCACATCGCTCTTGCCAAGCTCGCGGATCGTCGGGTAGTCGAGGTGGTCGTAGTGGTCGTGGGAGATGATGACGGCGTCGAGCGGCAGCAGCTGATCGAGCCTGACGGGCACGGGGTGGAAGCGCTTGGGCCCCGCAAACCCGATCGGTGAAACGCGCTCACCCCATACCGGGTCGGTCAAGATCCGCACGCCGTCGAGCTCGACCAGCAGGGTAGAGTGACCGAGCCAGGTGACGCGCAGCCCGGTTTCGGGCGCGCGTGCCCACGTCGCGCGGGGGTCTCGGGTCGGCAGGGGCGCGTCGGGGGCCCGCCGGCCGCCGCCGCACAAAAAGTCGGCGAGCGAGGGCATCGGCGCGCCGCCGCGCAACCCGGGCAAAATCGGGTGCACGTTGCGAAATTCGCCGTCGACGTAGCGCTTCGAGGACTGCATACGCTCGAGTCGGAGCCCGCCGGGCTGCTTGCCGAACGGAGTTTTCATGCCCGTTTCCTAGCGCCCGCGCCCTCGAACGGGAAGCCCGACGCGCAGTTTCCTTTGAGCGGCCCTGGCTCGATGCGGCAACATGCTCGCCTCCGATGGGACATGTACCGCTGCTCGACGAGCTCGCCATCGTGGCCGCCCTCGCTGTCGTCGTTACCGTCATGCTGGCGCGGCTCAAGCTGCCGACGGTGGCGGGCCTGCTGCTGGCGGGCGCGCTCCTGGGGCCGTTCGGTCTGCGCCTCGTGCGTTCGGTGCACGCGATCGAGGTGCTGGCGGAGATCGGCGTCGTGCTCCTGCTGTTCTCGATCGGCTTGGAGTTCTCGCTCGCGCGCTTGCGCGATATCTTGCGTCAGGTCGCGCTCGGCGGCGCGCTGCAGGTCGGGCTCACCACCGGCGTCGTCACGGGCGTGGCGGTGATGTTGGGCCAACCAGTGGGGCGCGGCGTCTTCTACGGTTTTGCCTTTGCCCTCTCCAGCACCGCGATCGTGCTGCGGGCGCTGGCGGAGCGGCGGGAGCTCGACGCGCCCCACGGCAAGTTCATCGTCGGTACCCTGATCTTTCAGGACTTGTGCGTGGTGCCGATGGTGCTGATCGTGCCGCTCCTGGGCGGCGGCGCCCCCGCCGGTCAAGCCGCCGCCCGCATCGGTCTCGCGCTCGGGAAGGCAGCCGTCGTCGTGGTCGGCACGGTGTTGGTCGCCCGCTTCGTGGTGCCGAAGATTTTGGGCCTCGTCGACGCGAGCCGGAGCCGGGAGGTATTTCTGCTGGCGATCTTGGCGCTGTGCATCGGCACCGCGTGGCTCACGTCGATGGTCGGGCTGTCGCTGGCGCTGGGGGCGTTTTTGGGGGGCATGGTGGTGGCTGACACCGAATACAGCCATCGCGCGATGGGCGACATCTTGCCGCTCCGCGACGCGTTCGTCAGCGTGTTCTTCGTGTCCCTCGGCATGTTGTTCGACGTGCGGGTGGTCGGCTCGCAGCCGCTGCTGGTGCTGGGCCTGCTGGCAGGGTTTCTGCTCGCCAAGGGCCTGCTCGCGACGCTATCGGCGATGGCGATGCGATTTCCGTCGCGGGTCGCCTGGTTGGCGGGGGTGGGCCTGGCTCAATTCGGCGAGTTCGGCTTCGTACTTTCGCGGCTGGCGCAGCAGAGCAAGGTCGTCGACGAAGCGGCGGTGAGCCCGTTGCTGGCCGCCGGCATCGCCAGCATGTTCTTGACGCCGCTGTTCGTACGCGCCGCGCCCCACATCACCGCCGGCGAGCGCTTGCTCGCGCCGCTCGAGCGCTTGATCGGCGTGCGCAGCATCGACGAGGCGGGCGAGAGCCGAAAGCTCGAAAATCACGTGATTATCATCGGCTTCGGTGTCGCCGGTCTGCTGACGGCGCGCACGCTGTCCGATGCCGGCGCACCGTTCGTCGTGCTGGAGCTGAACGCCGACAACGTGCGGCGTGGCAAGGCGCTCGGGCTACCCGTGTACTACGGCGACGCCACCAGCGAAGAGGCGCTGGGGCACGCGCACCTGGCCGATGCGCGTCAGGTCGTGCTGCTGATGAACGACCAGCAAGCGGCGCAGCGCGTCGTGGACATGTTGCGGCGCGTGGCGCCCCAGGTACCGGTTTTGATGCGCACGCGCTACCTCGCCGAGCGCGAGGGCCTGATGAAGATGGGGGCCCGCGACGTCGTGGCCGAAGAAGTCGAAGGCGCGGTCGAGGTGATAGCGCGGCTGCTTCGCGCCATCGAGCTGCCCCGCAACGTGATCGAGAGCAGCATCCAGAACATCCGCGCCGAGACCCAGACCAGTGAGCGCAAGCAAACCCTGCCCCGCGCTCAGCTCGGTGATATGCGCTCGCTCTCGGAGCTGAAGATCGAGTCGGTGTTGGTGCGCGAAAATAGCGCCGCCGCCGGGGCGTCACCCGTCAGTATGAAGCTGCGCAGCACCACCGGCGTGCTGGTGGTGGGGGTACGGCGCGGGGAGAAATTGCTGCAAAACCCCGAGCCGCGCGCCCCGTTCGAGGCCGGCGACATCGTGTACGTCGTGGGCACGTCGGCCGCGATTCGCTCGGCGCTGGAGCTGTTCGACGGCGCGGCGGTGGTCGGGCCGTGAGCGACGCTTCCGCAATCCGCCGCCCTTGATAGAGTAGGCGTCACGCCATGACATCCGTCCTGATCTTGCCCGGCCTGGGCGGTTCCGGCCCCGCCCACTGGCAGAGCCGCTGGGAAGAGCTCGAGCGCGAGTACCGACGCGTCAGCATGCCGGATTGGGATCGCCCCGAGCTCACCACTTGGGTGTCGACGCTCGCGGCGGCGGTGGACGCCGCCCCCGCGGGGACGGTGATCGTAGCGCACAGCTTGGGCTGCTTGGCGGTGGCGCACTGGGCCGCCCAGGGGGGAAAGGCGCGCGGGGCTCTGCTGGTCGCGGTGCCCGATCCCGACGGGCCGGAGTTTCCCGACGTCGCGCGCAGCTTTGGCCCGGTGCCGCTCACGCCGCTCGGCTTTCCGACGCACGTCGTCGCCAGCCGCGACGATCCCTACGGCAGCTTCGAGTTCGCGCGGCGCTGCGCGACGGCTTGGCAGAGTCAGCTCACCGATATCGGCTGCGCCGGTCACATCAACGCCGACAGTGGGCTCGGTGCTTGGGCGGAGGGACAACAGCTCTTGTCCGGCCTAACGGCGGCCTGACCTGTCGAAACCGTGCTTCTCGAGCAGCGCTTGGCCCTCGCTCGATTGGACGAGCCGGGCGAGCTCGCGCGCGCCAGCCGCGCTCTTACCGTGGCGGCAAAGTACCAGCGTCTGCTCGATCGGTCCGTGAAGCGCGGGATCGATCGGGAGGCGGTGTCCGCTTTCGTCCTGCGCGACCAATGAACGCGCCACCAGCGCCACGTCGGCGTTGCCGGTCTGGGCGAATTGCAGCGCCTGTCGCACGTTCTCGGCTTGCACGATCCTACCCTCGAGCGCCGGCCACAAACCGGCGCGTGTGAGCGCCTCCTTAGCGGCTTTGCCGTACGGCGCGTGCTCAGGGCTCGCGATCGCGACGTGCTTGATCTCGGGGCGGCTCAGGTCGGTGAGCGCGCGCAGCGGCGCGCCTTCCTTCCGTGACCACGCCACCAGGTGACCGTGAGCGTAGAGCGCCTTGGTCGCGCCGTCGCACGCGCCCGCTTGCACCGCGTCGTCCACGAAGCCGGCGTTGGCGGCCGCGAACAGGTCGAACGGCGCTCCCTCCTCGAGCTGCTTGGCAAGCGCCCCCGATGCGCCGAATGAGAACGTCACTCGCTGGCCGGTGCGCGCCTCGAACAGCTTGCCCATCTCCTCGAACGCCAGCGCGAGATCGGAGGCCGCCGCGACTTCGACCGCCGGCTGCGGTTTCGAGGAGGTGGGCTTGCACCCTCCGGCGAGCGCGGCTCCGAGCAAGACTGCCTGTACGAGGCGGGCCTCGCCCTCAGGGGGAACCATCGGCGGCGTGGTAGCTCCGCTGCCGTTGGCTGGCTAGCGGCGGCGCTCGGGTAGGCGCACGTAGGCCGAAACGTTGCTTGAAAAGCGCTCAAGCCCGCAGGGCGTTCGCCGTTCAGCTCCTCTGATGAGCTCCGTCTCGAATTCGCTGCTGGCGGGACAGTTTCAGATCGCCGTCGCCAAGCAACAACTCGACAGCATCGAGCAGCAGGGCAGGGACGCGCTGACGCTGATCGAGTCGAGCGTCGCGCCGCAAGCGGCGGGGCCAGTGGCTCCCGCCAATGTAGGGCCCGGCGTGGGCACGACGCTCAACATCGTTGGTTGAGCGTCGCCCCGGCTCGGAAGTGACAGCTAGAGCTTGCCGTTCAGCGGATCGTAGGCGCTGCCGCCGGCTTTGAAGCCGCCGGCGCCGGCCTTCGCGGCTTTGCCTTTGCCGCCGGCCTTGGCGCGAGCCGCGACGGCCGCGCGCGCGGGCTTCTTTGCGCCCTTCTTGCCGGCGGTCTGCTTGTCTTTGTTGAGCAGCGCCGCCTTCATCTCTTCGCTGAACTTGTCGTCGCTCTTTTTCGCGCCGTCGGTCGCGGCGGCGTCGGCGGCGGGCTCGGCCGGCTTCGGCTCTTCGGCCTTCGGCGGCTCGGGCGTGGCGACCTCGGCGACCGGAGTCGGCTTGGCTTCGACCTTGGCCATCGAGAGGCTGGCGGCGCTGGCTTGCGCGACGCTGTCGTCTACCCCCAGCTTGGGCAGACGGAGACCGCCGCTCTGCACGACCGCGAAGCCGACGCCGGCCAAGCCGAGCACGGCCACCGCGGCGATGATCTTGCCGAGAGGTCGCTTGCGACGCGCGAACATCTCCATGTCGTCGTCGAGGTCGCTGCTGACGGGCGCGATGCTGCGCGGCATGACCATCGGCGCGACGCTGTTGACGATCGGCGCGCCGTACGGGCCCGCGTCGGCATACGCGGGGGCAATCGACGCGGGGGCGCGATAGGCGGCCGACTGAACGACCTGCGAGACCTGCGCTGCTTGTGAAACCGGTGCCGGGGCTGCCACCAGATGGGGCGCAGAAACCGGTTCCTCATCGCCCAGGCCTGCGACCTCTGCGAGCGTGAGCCACTTCGAGTCGCCCTCGAGACACAGGTAGGTGTTCTCGTGGATCAAGCCAGCGTTGAAGGCGGCGTCGAGCTGGTCGAGCGTGAACAGACGCACATCGCCTTCGTCGACCTGCGTGAAGTAACGATCCTCGGTCTCGTCCTGAGCGGTGGCAGTGTTCGACATGTAGGTACTGACGTTAGCTTGTTACTTTCGAGTCAGCCACCGATGTTTAATCGGCAATTGACCTTATAAACGGCGCAAAACGCACTATTACGGTACTGTTTTAGACTCAGCGGATTGTGTCGGGGCGAGAAGGGCCCGCTCGATGAAATCGAGAAACGCGGCCGCCGCGCCGATGCTCTTGTGCAGACGGCGGCGGTGGAACGCGCGCCGGTTCCAGCGCAGAACCAGCGCTTGGTAGCTCTGCAGCTCGCGCCAGCGCGCCGCGTCTTCGGCTTCGAGCACGGCGACGTCGTTGTCTCCGTCGTCGGCATAGTCGCAGCCGACGAGCGGTAGCAGCGAAAGGCGCGACGACGAAGCGCGTGGCGCCGGCGCGCCGAAGTCGAAGGGAAATGTCCGGCAGTCGCGGGGCCGTGCCGGATAGGCGCCGCAGCGGTCGTCGGACCCGAGCAAGCGACACGCGCCACCTTCTTGGGCGAGCACCATCAAGCGTCGGCCTTCGCTCAGCTCCACGAAGCTCTCTGGCTCACCCGCCATATCGACCGCGTCGGGCTCCAGCCAGGCGACGAGCTCGCTTGCGTCTCGACCGGTGGCGCGCACCAGACGCTGCAGGTCGTGGGCGGTGATTGCTACGCGCAGCGAACGACAGCAGTTGCCGCAGCCGGTGCAACGGAAACGCAGCGGCGCGGTCACGCCTCACCCCGCCGGTGGTGGCTCGCTTTCGACGGTCTGCAGCAGCGCCTGACGTATGGCGCCTGCCAACACACCGACGCTTTGTGCCCCAGACACGGCCAGCTTGCCCGCGAAGATGAAGAACGGCACACCGCGAATGCCGCCCTGGGCGGCGGACCGCGCCTCGTCACGGGTGAGCTCCAGCTCGGCGGGCGCGGTGCTGAGATCGAGGGCTTCGTCGCGGGTGAAGCCGTGCTGCGCAGCGATGTCGGCGAGCACGCTCTCGTCGGCGATGTTCTTGGCGTCCTGGAAATAAGCCCGAAAGAAGGCCAGCGCCAGCGCCGGCTGCGTCTCCTTGGCGTGGGCGTGACGCAGCAAAGTGTGGGCGGCGCCGGTCGGATACATCCGCGGTTGGAGCGAGAGATCGAGGGTGATCCCGGAGTCGGCGGCGGCGGCCTCCACCTTTGCCCAAAGCGGCTTGGGATCGACGCCAAATTTCTTTCGCAATTTCTCGCGGACCGAGACGCCCGCCTTGGGCAAGCTCGGGTCGAGCAAGAACGGGTGATAGCACAGCTCGGCCTCGATCTCGCCGGCGAGGCTGTGCAGCGCCTGCTCCAGCCGCGTGCAGCCGATGAAGCACCACGGACACACGATGTCCGAAAATACGTCGATGCACAGGCTGGCGGTCATGACGGCGCCTCGTCGATATGGGGCCGGGCCAGGGGCGAGCGCAACCTGCCTGGCCGTGTTTCTCAGCCGGCGTCGAAATGGATGCGGTAGACGAGGTGAGCGTCACCGCGCGCGGGCTCCGGAAAGCGCAGCGCGAAAAAGCTCTCGGCGACGCAGTCCACGACTTGACGATCGGTCAGATCGGAGCCTTGGTCCTCGACCGTCGTGACCTGTCCTGCCACCCCGACCACGAAGCGCAAACGGACGGCGCCGTCGAGGCTCGAGTTCCGCTGCACCCCGTCACGGTAGCAGCGGGCGAACAGCGGGTATCCAGATTGCACCACGTCGTCGACCTGCGTGAGGTCGAGCTGACCGGGCGAGCCTTTCTCGAGCTCCACGCCTTGATCACCGCGCTCGGCGCGGTCGCGATCGCGCTTGCTGGAGCGCTTGACGTGGCCGGCGCGATCTTTCTTCGGCTCGACGAGCCGGAAGACGAAGGTCCAGCCGGCGCGGGCCGGCTTCTCGCGCGGATCGAAATGAAGGTCGTACAGTTTCTCGGCGAGGCACTGCTCGATGCGTGGGTCCGAGAGCGTGGACCTTGCGCGCTCGAGATGCTCGATGCGCCCCTCGGGGTTGACGTTCCAAACCAGCGATAGCGTGCCGCGCGCGCTCGGATTGGCGAAGAAGCAACGCCGAATGTCGGTCTCGTTGCCGCGCAGCTTGATCACGATCTCGGCCGCGCTCAGCTCGTCTTGGGAGGCGCGCGGCGACTTGCGGGTCGAGCCGGAGGCGGCGGTCAGCGCTCGCGTGTCGTCGCGGCTGCTCGTGGAGTCGGCGCTCGCCGCGGGCGCGGGCGACCCACCGCAGGCGGCCGAGAGCAAGAGAGCCGAAACGACGAAGGAACGTCCAACCGCGGGTGACAGCATGGGCAAAACGCCGCCAAGCATGACTCAGGGCGCCGCCGGCGCGTACCGCCAAAATGAGCGGCAAACACCTCAGGCGTGGCCAGAGTTTAGTGGCGCGAAAAGATTGCAGCGCGGCGCGACGCCCGCTCTCGCGCTCACACCGCTCAGTAATGAGGCGGTTTTTCGTTCGGCATCTCACGGCGCGAGAGCTCGCTGCCGACGAGTCGTTCCACTTGGGTGAGGCGCGCCATCAGCTCCGACACTCGTCGATTCAGGTCCACCACGACCTCGTTGAGCTCCGCGATCGTCTTGTCTTGGTACGCCACCTTCTCCTCGAGGGTGAGCAGGCGCGCATCGGGGCCGGACATGCGCCGCACGCTAGCACGCACGCCGGGGACGCGGCGCTCAAGCGCCGAGGTACCGCGCTCGTGGCCGCAGCACCGCGTCGGAGCCGCGCTGCTCGAGGACGTGCGCGACCCAGCCGGCGCTCCTGCCCAGCGCGAATAGCAACGCGGCCGCGCCGGGCGGCATGCCGAGCGCGCGCGTCAGCACGACCAGCGCGAAGTCGATGGTGGGCGGCAGACCCTGCTCTCGCATCAGGTCGGCGAGGACGAAGCTCGGCTCGAGCTGACGCGTTAGCGAGCCAGTGCGCTGGCCGAGCGCGCGTGCGCGGCCCAGGAGCGGCACCGCGCGCGGATCGCCGTGCGGGTACAGCGGATGGCCGAAGCCCGGCACCGGATCGCCGCGGCGCGTGCGGCGTTCGATCACCTCGTGGGGGCGCGGGAGCGTGGCCGCTTCGTCGAGCAAGGCCTCGACGCGATCGCAAGCGCCACCGTGGCGCGGGCCGCTGAGGGTGGCGAGCGCGGCCAGGAAGCAGGCGAACAGCTGCGCGTCGGTGGAGGCGGCCACGCGCGCCGCGAAGCTCGACGCGTTGAGCTCGTGATCAGCGAGCAGCACCAGCGTGAGCTCGAGCGCGGCCGCCGCTTCCGCCTTCGACGCCGCGGCGTTGTGGGCGACGAGCTCGGCGATGCTGCCGCCGGCGGCGCGCGCGCTCGGCGGCACGAGCAGCTCGGCGAAGCTGCGCAGGAGCCGCCGCGCGAGGCGCAGCTCCGCGCCGGGCGCGCGTGAATGCCGCTCGGACGCCGCGCGGGCTAGCAGCGGCATCCCCAGCAGCAGCTCGTCGAGGGAGGCGCGGGCGGCGCCGAGCCCGGAGCTGGGCGCGGCCAGCGCTTCCCACGCTGGCGGCGCCTCCGGCAGCGAGCCTGTCCACAGCAGCTCCGCCACCGCCTCGAAGCTCGCGCCCCCGAGCGCCAGCTCTACCGCGGGGCGGCCGCGGTAGAGCGGGCCGCGCTCGTCGATCGCAGTGATGCGGGTGTCGAGCACCGGCTCGCCAAACGACAGGGCCGCCGCCGCCACCGCTCCATGACCGTTGCGCGCGCGCTGTCGTGCCAGCAGCCGCTGCAAGTCTTCGAGCAAGTAGCGGCGCCGCTTGCCGCTGCCCACGCGCCGGACGAGGCCGCGGCTGGCGTAGGGATACAACGTCTGCGGCTTGACCCCGAGCAGCTCGGCCGCCTCGGCGGCGCTGAGGGAGGCGAGGTCGGCCGATGACTGCATTGTTCAATCAATATTGATCCAATCAACTATTGGATCAATCTATCGATATGAGCGAGCCCATGATTTTCGAAGGTTTGGCAGGGGTTTTGGTAGCGCGTACGCAGCTATCGTCGGTCGATGGCGAAAATGGACGGCTGATCGTCCGCGGTCGCGCGATCGAGGCGCTCGCCTCGGAGGTCTCGTTCGAAGCCGTGCACGGCTTGTTGCTCGACGGCACGCTGCCCGACGCGCGCGGCTTGGCGGCGCGGCAGTCCGAGCTCGGCGCGGCCCGCGAGCGCGCTCACGCCCGGCTAGCGCCGCGGTTCGAGGCGATCGCCGCCGACGACGCGATGACGACGCTGCGCAGCGCGCTGTCGCTGTTGCCCGGTGATGCGACAGCGAGCGATGCGCTCGGTATCGCGGCCGTGGCCACCGCCGCCTGGATCCGCAAAGAGCGAGGCGGGCCGCTGCCCGCCCCGAGACCCGGCCTACCCCACGCCCACGACTTGCTGCGTATGCTGACCGGCGATGAGCCGACCGCCGCCGCCGCGCGCCTGCTCGACGCCTACCTGGTGACGGTGGCGGAGCACGGTTTCAACGCCTCCACGTTCGCGGCGCGGGTGACGGCGTCGACGGGCGCCGACCTGGCGTCGGCGCTGGTGTCCGGCGTCGCCGCCCTCTCGGGTCCGCTCCACGGCGGCGCACCGGGGCCGGTGCTCGACATGCTCGATCGGGTGGGCTCGCCCGAGCGCGCGCGCGACTACGTGCAAGGCGAGCTCGACGCGGGACGGCGGATCATGGGCATGGGCCACCGCGTGTACCGCGTGCGCGATCCGCGCGCGTTCGTGCTGGAGCGAGCGCTCTCGATCTATCGAGGCGGGCAGGGGACGAGCGAGCGCTTGGCGCTGGCGCAGGCGGTGGAAGCGGCGGCCGAAGCGGAGCTCGCGCGGAAATATCCCGAGCGCGCGCTGCGAGCCAACGTCGAATTTTATACGGCCCTCCTGCTCGAAGCGCTCGACGTGCCGCGGGCGGCGTTCACCGCGATCTTCGCCTGCGCCCGCGTCGCCGGCTACACCGCGCACTACCTCGAGCAGCGCCGCACCGGCCGGTTGATTCGCCCGTCGGCGCTGTACGTGGGAGAAGCTCCCGCGTAGAAATAGTGAAAGCCCACCGTTTGCCGGCGGTGGGCGTTCAGAAATCTTTCTGGCCGCGCGCCTCGCGCGTGCGCTCGACGAACGCCCGATGCAAATCGAGCAGCCGCTGTCCGCACTCGCGTGAATCCAGCTCGCCGAGCGCGTCGGCGATCGACTCCAAGGTCGAGCGCGCTCCTGGGCGCGGCGGCGCGCGCAGCCGATCGCGGTCCTGGTCACCCGCCGCCGCGGCGAGGGAGCAGCGCGGGAAACGTGCGAGCTCGGGCAGGCGCCGCAGCATCTTGCGTGTCTGGCGCCAGGTGCCGTCGAGCACGAGCAAAGTCTGCGGCGGCTTCGCGCGCCGCGGCATCTCCGCCGCGCCGGCCGGGTAGAGCAGCCAGGCGTCTTCGAGCTCCGCGAGCACCTGGCGCACCGGGGCCGGGTTTTCGGCGGCCATATCGAGGATACGCAAATTCGAGAGCGCCAGGCTCGCCAGGCGCGCGGTGCCGGTGCTCTTGAACGCCTCCCAGTGGTGGCGGACGATCAAGACTCCGGGGCGGCTTTCGTGGCCGGCTCCGACCAGCGCGCACAGGCAAAAATCGACGAGCAGCAGGCAACGCGGACACCGGCCAGGGGCACCAGGAGCCGTCATGCTGCGCATCGACCCGGCTTAGCGCATTTCACGGCGCGGCGCCCGGGGCGCGATGAGCTCGCAGCTTTCGCGGACAGGCGGGCGCTGCTTTTTTGCGCCCGCCTGTCCGCGGCTTGCTCACTGGCCGTGCACGATGGTGCAGCTCGTAGCGTAGACCCCGAGCACCGAGAATTGCTCGTGATCGACGTGGGCGATCGTCGTGATGCCGCCCGCCTTCTTGGCCGCCTCGAGCGACGCGTCACCGGTCGCGACGACGCCGAGGATCGAGCTGATGCATGCCTCGCCGGTCTTGCCCGCCGCGCCGGTACCGACAGCGCCCGACGACTTGTATCCGGAGTAGATCGTGCCGAGCGCCATGGCGTCGCCGCCGTGGGCCATGGCACAACCGTTCATGGCCACCAGGGCCAGGGCAGCGGCAATAAGCTTCGTCTTCATTTGCTTTCGTTTCTCCTGCCAGCGCCCCACGAGGGCGGCGGCGGCAGTGGTATAGACGACGCCTTGGCTCCCGATCAACGGCCAGCACCGTCGATTCCGGCATTGGTCGCGCCCGCCGCGTCACCGCGACCGGTGGCGGCACCCGCCTACTCACGCTGGGCGCTGCTCAATCCGTTCACGGCGCGACATTCGAGCGGCATGACCCTGGGCTTCGTCGGCTTTCGCCGTCTGTCCGACCGACGAGAGAATCTTGGCTATTCGCTGGCGTTCGGGGAGGGGCTGACGACGGTGCGAGGCGGCTTCCTGGCCGGCGGCCGGGTGGAGCACGAGCTGCGTCTAGTGCCGAGAGACGCCCTCAGCCTCAGCCTCGGACGCTACTACTGGGAGGCGGGGCCGCGCATCGGGCGGTTCGAGCCGATGGCCAGGGTCGGCTTCAGTATGATGCACGTCGACTACGGACAGCGCGTCAGCTTCGGCATGCTCTCGCCGCGGGTCGGCATCGGCGTTTGGCTCAAGCTGCCGCAGAGCCGGATCGGGGTGAGCGCGTTCACCGAATACTTCTGGCGGTGGGTCGGCAGCGAGAGCGCGTTCGTGCACGGCCTCACCCTCGAGATCCAGCCCGACGCGCGCCCGCTCCTGAAGCCGCGCGCTACTTCTTCGCCCGCGCCGCGAGCGCGTCCTTGAGCGCTTCGAACGACTTCTCGTAGTCAGCGACGAGCTTCTTCTCGCGTTGCTCCATCTCGCTCAGCGCTTGCCGGCCCTGCTGCACCTCGGTGTCGAGGGCGGCGCGCGCGGCGCTGGCGCTGGCTTTGCGCTTCTCGGCCAGCGCGCGGCGGCTCTTGGAGGCCTTGGGATCGGCGAGCACTGCGTTCGCCTCCTTCTCACTGCGCTCGAGCGTCGAGCTCACGTCACTGGCGTCCGCGAGCGAGCCCTCGAGCTCACGCCGGTAGAGCTCGAGCCGCACGTAGGTGATGTGGCTCAGCTGCGCGATGACATCGGCCTCGTTTTCGGCCGCGTCCAGGTTCGCCTTGCCCAGAGTGTCTTCGTGATCTTCGACGAAGCGGTGGATCTCGCCGACGCGCTGCTGGCGCTCCTCGAGCTGCTTCTCGACGGCGCGGTCGGCGCCGCCGGCGGCTACGCCAGCGAGGTCGTCGCCGCACTCTTTGGAGCACTCTTTCTGCTTGCTGGCGTAGCTCACGGCGCCGGCAATCTTCTGGTGGAGAGGCTGCTTCTCTTCGTCCCAAAACCGGGTGATGGTCTCCGCCTCCAGCGCCTGGTCGGCGTAGGCGCTCGACTTGCCGGTGGCGTCGGCGAGCTCGAAAAGCTGGGTGACGGTCGCGGGATCGGCGTTGCCGAGCTTGCGCGAAGCGGGCTCGAGCTGCGGAAGAGCGGCCTGGACCTTGGCTTCGTCGCTGGCGAACCGCGTGCGCAGCGCGTCCAGGTGCGCGGGATACTGCTCCGCGTAGCCGGGGCTTTCGCCGGAAGGCGTCGTCAGCGGCGGCGGCGCCTTCGCGCAAGCGAGCGCGGCGAAGAGACTGAAGCTGGCGCAGACAACGAGCTGAGAACGGCGCATGTTCGCGTTCCCTTCCGTCGACGTGCTCCAAGCGTCAATGTATTCCGCTCTCCGTGGACAAATTTTCGGGCCCGCCGGGCGGTCAGCCGCCGATGCGCGCCATGTCACGGAACTCGCGCGGGCTCATACCGTGGTGCTGACGGAATGCGCGCGAGAAGTAGTTGCTGTCCTGAAATCCCACTGCGTAGGCCACTTCCGAGATCGATTGGCCCGGCGAGCGCAGCCTACGTCGCGCTTCGCGCATGCGGGTCGCGGCCACGTATTCGAGCGGCGAGGTCGCGAACGCTTCGCGAAAGACGCAAGAAAATCGGCTGATCGACATGCCCGCGTGGCGCGCCAACGTCGCCAGCGTCAGGGCCTCGCCGTAGCGCTCGTGAATCAAGCCCAGCGTAGGCTCGAGGCGCGGCCGGTGCCGCTGCGGATCGCCGCCGCTCGTGCGCTCGGCCCGGGCCAGGACGACCGTCAACTCTAGCAGCTGAGCGCGCAGCAGCAGCTCGTGACCGAGCCGCGGTTCACGTAGCTCGGCCTCGATGCGGCTGAGGGCATCGTTGACGGCGCCGGCGTGGCGCGGCGACAGGCCGAGCAGCGTGTGCCGCCCCCGCTCGAAGCCGACCAGAGCCGCGTCCACGCCCGCGAGCGCTTCGAGCGCGTCGCGCGACGGCAACAGCCGCTCCGCGTCGAAGCAAAGACTCGTCACCTTGAGCTGCTCGACGCTGCGCAACGTGAGCGCGTGTCCGGCCGGGACGAGCAGCACGCTGCCGGCGCCGACGAGGCTCTCCTGGCCGTCGGCGCCGCGCAGGCGGGCTCGACCGGAGCCGACCAGCAGCAGCAGGGTTTGAGCGGCGTCGGCGAAGCTCCAATCACCGGAGAGCGTTTCGCGGGCCAGGCGGGCGGGGGCGAGAGCGAGCGCGGTGGACACGAACGGAGCGTGCCCGAAACGTTGGCACTGAAATGTCGTGAAAGTAAGATTCTATTTGTCTCTGATTACGTTCAGCCCGGCGCTGCGCGGCGATAGGCGAGCGGGGAAACGCCGCGACTGCGCCGGAACGCGGCCGAAAAGTGGGCGGCGCTGGCGAAGCCGGCCTCGCCGCTGATGCGCCCGATCGGCAGAGCGCTGCCGCGCAGCAGGCGCTCCGCGAGCAGCAGGCGCTGCTCGGTGAGGTAGTGCTCGAAGCCCTTGCCGAAGGTTTGCTTGAAGATGCGCGAGAAGTAGTTGCGTGAGAAACCGGCGTGACGCGCGACCTGGCCGAGGCTCAGCGCTTCGTGACAGTTGTCGGCGATGAACCTTCGAGCGCGCTCGAGCCGGAGGCGTCGTGCCTCGGCGTACGGCTCGCTCATCAACTTGAGCAAGCTGTCCCACCACTGGCGAAACACGGTGATGAGCTCGATGGTGGTGAGCGAGGTGGTCAGGCTCTCGCTCAGACGTGCTTCGAGCTCCGCGACCGACTTCTCGTCGAGCTGTGCGCTCTTCTCGACGACCCCGAGCAGCGCGAACAGGGCGTGCTCGAAGTGCACGCGCATCACGGAGGCGCGGCCAGCCGCCTCCCCGAGCACGGCGCGGACGTAGTCCATGCGCGACACGTCGAGCAGCGCGGGCTCGGCGCGGCCAAACAGCTCGCGCAGGCGTGTGGCGAGGCGCGCCGCCGGCTCGCCCTGCAAGTTGCGGGCGGAAATTTTTGCGTTTTCGTCGCTAAAAAAGCACAGGCGCTGCTCGCGGTGAACGCACAGCTCGACCGCGAACACGGCCTCGCGCGCGGAGCGGTGCAGCTCCGGCACGCGCAGGGCGGGCTCACCGATGCCGATGAACGCGTCGGTGCCGAAATGCCGGCGTACGAAGCTTAGCACCTGCTCGGCGCGATCGCGCAAGGCGAGCCGGCGCTGGGTGCGCGACAGTCGCGGCGGGACGTGGGTGAGCAGTAGCACCCCCGTGTCTTCGAGCCGCGCCGCCATCGTGTTGGGCAGCCGCCGCGCCAGCGACACGCACTCGAGCTGAAAGCGCTCCGCGCGCACGAGCAGATCGAGCGTTTCTTCCGCCTCCAGCCGGTGAGCTGGCAGCACCGCCAGCACTTGCGTCGGCAGCGCGTCGACGCCGAGCTCCTCGGCGTCCCACTCGCGCAGGCCTTCGGCCCAGGTCCAGCTGCTGACGGGGTCGACGACGAGCGCGCCCTTTCGCAGCTGCGCGCTCGGCAGGCGCGAAAAGTCGCGGCGCGCCTGGTGCCAGAACTTCTGCGCGTGTTTTTGCTCTTCACCGCGGCCCGCCAGCAGCTCGGCGAACACTCGTAAGAAGTCCTGGAACTTGGCGAGCTCGCTCTCGCCCAGAACCTGGGCGCGTAGCACGGCGCGCGCGTACTCGAGGAACCGTGCGTTGCCGGGCCCCGGCCGCTCGCCGGTCAGCTCTTGCCAGCTGTGACGAATGTCGTCCGCGGTCCAGGGCCGGCGTGAGAACGGCCCACTGACGAGCAAGTTGTCGCAGCGCCCGGCGCTAACGATCGGCACCCACAGATCGCTGAAGCCATGCAGCCGCGTCTCGAGCGGCCGCTGGGAGGCGAGCACTTGGTCCACGTGCTCGCGGTTGTATTCGCTGCGCGTCTTGCGCCCACCGAGCGCGCTCTGGGCTTCGACGACGGACGGCCCGCCCGAGTTGTAAACGACGATCCACGAGCCGGTGCGCGTCACCAGCGAGCAGGGGATCTCCAGGAACGAAGTGAAGGCGTTCTGCGCCGCCAGGAACGCGTGCGCCCTGCCTAGCTCGAGCGGAGCCGCGTCGGGGGGCGAGGCTGGTGTTTGCCGGCTGGGCCGCCGCTTCATGTGCGCCGCCATCATACGGGCCCTTTCGCTCGCGCGCTGCGCTAAGCTTGGGCCGATGCGACAGCTGCGTGGGCGTCGAGACCTCCTGAAATTGTCGGTGCTGGCCCTCGGCGCCTTGCCGGCCGGTTGCTACGGCGAAACCAGCGAGCCGCCGGCGTTGTCGGAGGAAGAGAGCGCCGCCTACTTCCCGCAGTCGCTCGCCTCCGGCGACCCGCGCCCCGACAGCGTGGTGCTGTGGGTGAGGGCGCTCGATCCAAAGCGCCCCGCCGAAGACGCGCGCCTGGAGCTTATCCTGGCGCTCGACGAGCACATGACCCAGACGCTCAGCCTGACCGCCGACGCGCAGGCGATGGTGACGGCGGCCGACGCCGACCATTGTTTGCTGGTGCGCGTCGGCGGCCTGCAGCCCGGCACCACCTACTATTATCGCTTCCGTTGCCGCATGCTCGAGGGCGTGGCCCAGTCGCGCATCGGGCGCACGCGCACCGCTCCCGCCGCTGACTCGGCCGAGCCCGTCAAGTTCGCGGTCATGTGCTGCCAAGATTACGGCGGCAAATACTTCCACGTCGCGCGGCACATCGCCGAGCAAGAAGTCGATTTCGTGCTTCACCTCGGCGACTACATCTACGAAACGACGGGTGATCCGACGTTTCAGTCGCGAGCGGGCGCCCGCAGCGTGGGTTTCAGCGCCCCTGAAGAGGCGCTCGAGCTGGGGCGCGCCGAGCAGACGTTCTGGGCCGCCCAGTCGCTCTCGAACTACCGGGATCTCTACAAGCTCTATCGAAGCGATCCGGACTTGCAAGCGTTGCACGAGCGTCACCCGATCATCGCGATCTGGGACGACCACGAGTTCTCCGACGACGGTCACGGCGACGTGGCCACCTACCTCGACGGCAGCCGTGACGAGACGTCCCCCGAGCGCCGCGCCGCCGCCGATCAGGCGTGGTTCGAGTTCATGCCGATCGACTACACGGCGCCGGCCGGCACCGGCGTCACCGTCGCGAGCAAGCTCGACAAGCAGGGCAGGTTCCCGAACAACTTCGACATCTATCGGAGCTTCGTCTTTGGCCGGCACTTGGAGCTGGTGCTCACCGATCTCCGGCGCTTCCGGCCCGACCATCTGGTGCCGGAAGACGCGCCCCCGGGCGCCGTCTTTTTGGACGCGACCGAGGTGGCAGACTCGTTCGACGAGCCGCCCGCAGATCTGGTGCCGTACGTCGACCTCGAGACCTTCGCCGACGGCGTCTACAGCGCCGCGCTCGCCGACAACGCGGAGGCGCTCGACATCACGCCCGAGTCGCTGCGGGGCTCGTTCAGCGCGGTCTGGATCAACGACGCGCTGGCGTCGCTCGGCGTCGCGGAGCTGCCGGCGCCGATCGACGTCGACGACCCGGACCTCGAGCGCGGCTACGCTTACCACTGCCTGCTGAAGACCAAGCAGTTCTCGCGCATCGGCTCGCGCTACCTCGTCGCGGTCGGGCCGTTCGAGGCGCTCGCGCGCAAGCTCTGGCGCGCCAGCAAGAGCCAGAGCGAAAATTTGATGGGCAAGACCCAGCGTGAATGGTTCTTGAAGACGCTGCGCGACTCGACCCGCACCTTCAAGATTTGGGGCAGCGAGATCGCGCTTCAGTCGCGGCACATCGACCTGACCGGCGTGGAGCTGGCGCCTCCGGAGTATCGCACCAAAATCAGCATTTCGGCCGAAGATTGGGACGGCTTTCCCAACGAACGACGCGCCCTGCTCCAGGAGCTGTCGCAGATCGGCAACGTGCTGGTGCTCTCCGGAGATCTGCACTGCTTTTTGGCGGGCACGCCGTTCGTCGACGGCGACGAGAACGCGCGTGTCGTGGAGCTGACGACCGGCAGCGTGACGTCGACGACGTGGCTCGACGGCGTTCAGGCAAGCCTGGCCGACGACGGGTCGCTGCCGATGAGCGCGGCGTTGCTCGTGCAGAGGGTGGGTGATTTGCTGGCCGACAAGATCGACCGGCCCAACCCGCACTTGGCGTTCCAAGAGCTCGGCCGCAACGGTTACAGCATCGTCGAGGTCGGCGCCGACGACGTGATGCTCAGCTTGCGCACGATCGACCCGAAGCAAGTCGCGGCCGCCCCCGCCGAGCTGAAGTCGGCGCTCGACGAGCTGTTCGACCGCGAGCGTTTCCGCGTGCGCACCGACTCGGCCCAGCTCGAGCGCGAGGTCGACGGCGAATTTCTGACCTGGAGCCGCAAGGAGATGGCGTTTCTATGAGTGAAGACGCCGATTTCGATGCCGATTTCGTGATCGTCGGCAGCGGGTTCGGCGGCTCGGTCAGCGCGCTGCGGCTGGTCGAGAGAGGCTACCGAGTGCTGGTGCTCGAGGCAGGCCGGCGCTGGCTCACCGGCGAATTTCCCAAGACGAACTGGCTGCTTCATAAATTCCTGTGGCTGCCCCGCATCGGCTTTTACGGCATTCAGCGCATCACGCTGCTGAAGAACGTGCTCGTGCTTTCGGGGGCAGGCGTGGGCGGCGGTTCGCTGGTGTACGCCAATACGTTGCTCGAGCCGCCGGACGCCTTTTTTCGCGATCCACGCTGGGCGGGGCTCGAGGACTGGAAGGAGGCGCTCGCTCCGCACTACGCGACGGCGCGCCGCATGCTGGGGGCGGTCAAGTCGCGCTTCCTCGGCCCCGGCGACGAAACCTTGCGTGAGGTCGCCGACGAGCTCGGCGCGGGCGAGACGTTCCACCAGCCCGACGTGGCGGTGTATTTCGGTGAGCCGAACCGGACGGTCGCCGATCCGTTCTTCGATGGCGAGGGCCCGGAGCGGGCGGGGTGCACCTACTGCGGCGGGTGCATGGTCGGCTGCAACATCGGCGCCAAGAACACGCTCGACAAAAACTACCTCTATCTGGCCGAAAAGCGCGGCGCCGTCATCCGCCCCCTCACGACCGTGACCGGCGTTGCCCCGCATCCCGACGGCGGCTACGAGGTCATGGTCCGGCGCACCGGACCGTTCGGTCGGCGCGGCCGCAGCCTGCGCGCGCGCAAGGTCGTGCTCGCGGGCGGCGTGCTCGGCACCGTGCCGTTGCTGCTCGACTGCAAGCGCCGCGGATTGCTGCCGGCGCTGAGCGAGCGCTTGGGCGACTACGTGCGCACCAACTCCGAAGCCATCGTCGGAGCGTTGTCGCGCCGCGCCGGCGCCGACAACTCTCGCGGCATCGCCATCACCAGCGGCTTCTACCCAGACCCGAGCACCCACGTCGAGATCGTGCGCTACGGCGAAGGCCAGGACGCGATGGGCCGCTTGAGCGCGCTGATGGTGGATGGCACAGGTGGCCGCGGCCAGCGCTTGCGGCGATTTCTGGGCCAGATCGCCCGCCACCCGCTCGACTTCCTGCGAACCCAACGGCCGTGGGGCTGGGCCAAGCGCACCGTGATCTTGCTCGTGATGCAGTCGATCGACAATCACCTGCGCGTCCGGCTCCGCCGCAGCTGGTGGTGGCCGTTTCGGCTCAGGTTGGTGAGCGAGCTGCCGCCCGGCCAGGCCAAGCCTCCGACCTACATACCGGTCGCCAACCTCGTCGCGCGCAAGGTGGCGGAGAAGACCAACGGCGTGGCGATGGGCGCGATCAACGAAGCCTTGCTCGACGCGCCGACGACCGCTCACATCCTGGGCGGGTGCAGCATGGGCAGCAGCGCCGCCGACGGCGTGATCGGGCCCGACCATCAGGTGTTCAACTATCCGGGACTTTACGTGTGTGATGGGTCGGCGATCTCCGCCAACCTCGGCGTCAATCCGTCGCTGACCATCACCGCCCTCACGGAGCTGGCGATGAGTCGAATCCGTCCCAAGCCCTGATTGGCTGGCAGAAAGCGGCAGGCGTCGAGACTCGATGACGGTCGTTCCTCGCTTTTTTCTGTCGCCAGCCGCGTGTCGCGTCTAAACCCGAGCGCGATGAAATTGAAGCGGCGCCTGGTGATCATCGGTGGCGGTTTCGGCGGTTTGTCGGCCGCGCGCGAGCTGGCAAGGGAGCCGCTGACGATCAGCCTCGTCGATCGCTCCAACCACCACCTGTTCCAACCGCTGCTGTACCAGGTCGCCATGGCCGGCCTCTCGCCGGGCGAAATCGCGGTGCCGATCCGGTCCGTCTTGAGCCGTCAGGAGAACGTCCGCGTGCTGCTGGCGGACGTCACGCACGTCGACCTGGCCAACCGTCGCGTCGAGACCCGTGAATCGCACCCGCTCGACTACGACTACCTCGTAGTAGCGACAGGCGCGGAGAACACCTACTTCGGCCACGACGACTGGGCCAAGGTCGCGCCCGGCCTCAAAGATCTGGACGACGCGGTCGAGATTCGCCGTCGCGTGCTGGTCGCGTTCGAGGCCGCGGAGCGAGAGTCCGACCCAGCCGTCCAGCGGCGGCACCTCACGTTCGTCGTGATCGGCGGCGGCCCAACCGGCGTCGAGCTGGCGGGTGCGATCGCGGAGCTGGCGACCTTCGTGCTGGCCCGCGATTTTCGCTCGATCCAGTCGGATGCCACGCGCGTCGTGCTCGTAGAGGGCAGTGAGCGCGTGCTCTCCAGCTTCGATCCGAAGCTCTCGGAGCAGGCGGCCAAGAGCTTGAGCGCGATGGGGGTCGAGATCCGCACCGGCTTGCGGGTCACCGCCATCGATCCGGAAGGGGTGACGTGCGGCACCGAGCGCATCGCCGCGTCCACGGTGCTGTGGGCGGCCGGGGTGCGCGGCTCGGGCCTCAGCCAAAAGATCGGTCTTCCCGTCGACCGCCAGGGCCGCGCCCTGGTCGAGCAAGACTGCTCCATCAAAGATCATCCGGAGGTATTCGTGATCGGCGACGCCGCCGCGTTCATCCCCGAAGGCACCGAGCGGAGCCTGCCGGGGGTGAGCCCAGTCGCGATGCAACAAGGCCGCTTCGTCGCGCGGCAGATCGCGCGCAGCCTGCAGGGCGCGCCGCGGCAGCGCTTTCGCTATTTGGACAAGGGGTCGATGGCGACCATCGGTCGCAGCCGCGCCGTCGCGCAGATCGGCAAGCTGCAGCTGAGCGGCTTACTGGCGTGGTTGGCGTGGCTGACCGTGCACATATTCTATCTGATTGATTTCCGCAATCGCGTGGTGGTGCTGCTCGACTGGGCCTGGGCCTATTTCGCGTACCGGCGTGGCTCGCGCCTGATCACCGGCCATCGCCTGCAGACGGGCGGCCCCGTCGTGCCACCCCCTGCGCCCGACCGTTGATCGAAGCCGGCGTCGTCAGGTGGGGCGTCGGGGCGCTAGCTTGCCGACCGCGTACAGCGCCAAGACGGCGAGCGTGGTGAGGACGGCGGCGAGACCGCCCGCCTCCGCGTCGCGGCCGGCTTGAATCGCGTCGTAGATCGCGAGCGACGCGGTCTGGGTCCGGCCGGGGATGTTGCCGGCGACCATCAACGTGACTCCGAAGTCTCCTAGCGAACGCGCGAAGCCGAGGGTGAGCCCGGCCCAGATGCCGCGCGACGCGAGCGGCAACAGCACGCGCCGGAACGCGCGCAGCGGCGGGGCTCCCAGCGTCGCGGCCGCCTCGGCGTAGCGGGCCTCGACGGACTCGAGGGCGGCGCGCGCAGAGCGAGCGACGAAGGGCAGGGCCGCCAGAGCCGCCGCGCAGGTCGCCCCGGTGCGAGTAAAGACGATCGATGAGCCGGTGACGGCCTCGTAGCTGCGACCAAGGCTACTGCTCCGGCCGAGCAAGATCAGCAAGTAGTAGCCGAGGACGGTCGGGGGTAGCACCAGCGGCGCGTTGAGCAGCGCGTCGAGCAGCTGGGCGCCCGGGAAGCGTCGCTGAGACAGCAGACCCGCTAGCGCAACGCCCAGCAGGCCCGCCAGCAACGTGGCCACCAGCGAGACCTGGAACGAGAGCAGCAGCGCGCCGAGCAAGCCGCCCGATTGTCGCACGAAAACGGCGTCAGGCCGCGCTGGCGACAGGAAAACGGACGCGCAGCGTGGTGCCCTGGCCGCGGCTAGATTGCAGGCTGACGGCGCCGCCGAGGGCAAGCGCGGCTTCACGCAGCGCGCTCAAGCCGATGCCGCGCCCGGACAGCTCGGTCGTGACCGCGCTCGTGCTGAAGCCCTGGCTGAACAGCGCCTCGACCAGGTCCTGCTCGCTCGCGTGGGGCAGGCTCAGAGCGCGAGCCTTGGCGCGTACACTGTCGAAATCGATGCCGCGACCGTCGTCGCGGAGCTCGAGGGTGATGTTTCGCGCGTCGCCGCGCGCGCTCAGCGTCAGCGTGCCGTGGGCGGGCTTACCGGCCGCGATTCGGTCCGCCTCGGGCTCGATGCCGTGATCGAGCGCGTTGCGGATCGCGTGCACGAAAGCCGCCCAAAATCCGCTCCAGCGCTGGCGGTCGAAGCGAACGTCGCCCGCGGTCTCGATCTCGACGCGCAAAGACGTCTTGCCGAGGCGCTGGGCGAGGCTACGGGCCCGGTCGCCGATCCGGCGCAGCCGCACCGAAGCTCGCTCGAGCTGCAGCCGCGCCAGCATCGCCGAGATCTCGGGGCCGGGCCGGCTCTCCGCCGCCTTCAGCAACGCATCCAGCTCCGACCGCGCCACCTCGATCACCGGCTCGGTGTTGGTACCGAGCAAGGTGCCGACGCGCTCGGCGAACCTCCGCCACGCTCGCGTCAGCTGCTCGAGCTCCACCGCCTCGGAGAGCTGAGCGCCGCCGAGCAGGCGTGCCTCCAAGCGATGGGCGGCCTCGGCGACGGAGCTTACGCCGAACGTGCCGGCGTTGCCTTTCAAGGTGTGAAGCGCGCGCAGCAGGTCTTGCCGTTCGCCCGGTCGAGCGCTCGATGCGCGGGCGACGAGCGCCTCGCACTCTCGAAAAAATTCGAGCGTGCCGCTCCGATCGCGGGTGAAATGCTCGAACATGCCGATCAGCTCGCGCTGCTCGGCGTCGTGCTGGAGCCGCTCCATCTCGGCCGTGACGTCGGACACGACCAGCAGCACGCCCGTCAATTGCTCGCCTTCGAGCAGGGCGCGATAGCCGAGCTGGTAGTGGCGCGGGCCGCGCTCGATACGCTTGGGCAGCTGATCGAGCGCCACCTCGGTCGGGAAGAAGCCCTCCGTCACTTGCGACCAGCCGTTGCGCAGCCAATCTCGGAGCGACACGTCGTCGGGGGCCAGGCGCTCGGCGAGGCTGTCGCCGGCGCGGCCGAACCACTCGTCGAAAGCTCGCGAGCTCTCGCCGCTGAGCTTGCCGCTCGGCTCGATGGTGGCGAGGCCTTGCTCCACGTTGTCGAGCACCAGCCGCATGGCCTGGTTGCGTTGTGAGAGCTCGGCGGTGCGCTCGGCCACCAGGCGCTCCAAATGACCGCGATGCTTCGCCAGCTCGTCGTCCCGGGTCTGGATGCCGGCGAGCATTTCGTTGAAGGCGTCGGTCAGGTGGCCCAGCTCGTCGTCGCTGTTCTTGACCGCCCGCACCCGGAAATCTTTTTCGGCGCGTACTTGCTCGGCCGCTCGCGACAGGTTGCGCACCGAGCGCGAGATGCCGAGCGCGATCCAACCCGCGAGCAGCGCCGACACCACGATCACGCTCGCGCCTAGCCCGTACGAGATTCGCACCGCGCGCTGGGCGGTCGCCACCTTGGCCAGCGCTGCGCCCTTGACGGCGTGGTTCAGCTCCACCTCCAGGTTGCGCAGCCGCTCGATCTTTCGCCCCTGCACGCGGTGCCACTCGAGCGGGTCGACGTTGAAATCATCGTCGAGCACCACGAGCGCGATCTTGCGTAGCTCGGCGGCCCTCGTCTGCTCGGGGCCCGACCAGATACCGCGGAAGCGCCGCGTCACGCTGTCGCTGGCGTTGACTTCCAGAACCTGAACGTAATCGGCTTCTTGGGTGGTGAGCGTGACAAGCTGTTTGAAGGCGCCGGGCGGAAACTCACCGATCGCGAAGACATGGCTCAGTAGCGCGTGCTCCTGGCTCGAGCGCTCCTTGATCTCCATAGTGGAGACCAGCGCCGAGATCGCCCGCATCAGCTCGCCGTCGTCGCTCAGCTGACCCAGCGCGGCGGTGGCGCTGATCAGGCTCCGGCACGCGACGTCGTAAGGCTCCGACCAGGCCGTTAAGTCGTGAGCTCCGGTGAGCGCGGCGCGCCGCTCCTCGGGCAGGCTCTGCACGCGTTGGCGAGCGTCCGCCAGATTGCCCCTCAACCGCGTGGGCAGGGTCGTGACCTCGCGATCGGACAAGAAGGTGGTGAGCTGGCGGCTGGCGGCGTCGGTGTCGGCGAAGCGTCGCTCGAGCTCGGGCGCGTGCGGCGTCTTCAGCCCCAAGCGCAGCCCTAGCTCACTGCGCTCGAACTGCAGGGTCTGCACCAGCTTGTTCATGTGGGCCGAGAGCACCGCGAGATTTTCGATCGAGCCCAGGGCGGCCGCGCTCTGGGCTCGGCGCTGCGCGTCGCGCGAGATGATCGTGGCCAAGATCAGGGCCCCGAGCACCGGCACCCCGGCGAGCAACATCAGCTTCAGACGAATGGGTAAACGACGCAGCATGAGAGGCGCAAAGCGATGTAGAAAGCCCCGCCGCGGAGAGCGGTCGGGCCAAGACTAGGCGCTTCGGCCCGGATAGGGCGCCCAATCTTTGGGATCGGCGGCGGACCTGCGTTTTTTCCGAGCGGGGAGCGACGCTCTGCGGGGAACGGGGGCCGTGGTAGCCTTCCGGTAGAGGGCGGGGCACCGATTGGCCCCCGGAACGGACTTGCCCGGCGACTTCGACGATCCCATCAACCGCTCGTGGCGCGATCTGGAGCGCGTCAGCACGTTCTTGTCCTCGATCGTCGAGAATATTCCGGCGATGATCTTCGTGAAGGACGCGGCGCGCCTGCGCTTCGAGCTGTTCAACAAGGCGGGCGAAGAGCTGCTCGGCATTCCCCGCGAGGACATGATCGGCAAGAGCGACGCGGATTTTTTCCCGCCCGATCAGGCCGCCTTCTTCGCCGACAAGGATCGCGGCGTCCTGAACGACAAGAAGCTCGTCGACATCCCGCTCGAGCCGATCGACACCGCGCTCGGTCGCCGTTGGCTGCACACCAAGAAGATTCCGATTTTGGACAATCAGGGTACGGCGCGCTACCTGCTCGGAATCTCGCTCGACATCACCGAGCGCCACGAGGCGGAAGAGGCGCTGCGCCGGGCGCAAGACGAGCTCGAGGCGCGCGTCGCGCTGCGCACGCGCGAGCTTTCGCTCACGGTAGCGCGGCTCGAAAAAGAGATCAGCGATCGCGAGAAGGCGGAAATCGCTCTGCAGAAGAGCGAAGGGCAGCTGCGCCACGCTCAGAAGATGGACGCGGTGGGGCGGCTCGCAGGTGGGGTCGCCCACGATTTCAACAACATGTTGTCGGTGATCTTGGGCCATGCCGAGATGGCTCTGGCGCAACTCGAGCCCGAGGCGGATCCCGAGCTGCTGGAGTCGCTGGACACGATTCGGCAAGCCGCGCTGCGCTCGGCGGCGCTGACCCGGCAACTGTTGGCGTTCAGCCGCCAGCAAGTGGTGAGCCCCCGCTACCTGGACCTGCGCCTGCTGGTGCGCGATTTCGAGAAGATGCTAAAGCGCGTGATCGGCGATGACATCTTGCTCGCGATCGTCGAGTCGGAGGAGCCGTGCCCGCTGCGCGTCGATCCCGTGCAGGTCGAGCAGGTGATCTTGAACCTTGCCATCAACGCGCGCGACGCGATGCCAAGCGGCGGCGAGCTGCGCATCGAGTCCAGGCTCGTCACGTTGACGCCAGAGCACGTGTTCGCCCAGCCGGGTGCCAAGCTGGGTCGGCACGTCGAGCTGTCGGTGACCGACGAAGGCACGGGCATGGACGCCGAGACGCAGCGCCGCATCTTCGAGCCGTTCTTCACTACCAAGGCCGAAGGGCGCGGCACCGGGCTCGGGCTGTCGACGGTCTACGGCATCGTCCACCAGAACGGCGGCTCGCTCGTGGTCGAGAGCACGCTCGGTAAGGGCTCGAAGTTCCGCGTCTTTTTGCCGACCGCCGTCGGCCGCGAGTCCTTTTCTCCACCAACGGAAGGGCCGGCCAAGGGCGGCCAGGAGACGATTCTGCTGCTCGAAGACGAGCCCGAGGTGCGGCGAATCTGCGCGCTGACGCTGCGACGGCTCGGCTACGAGGTGGTGGTCGCCGACGACGAGGAACACGCGGTCGGGATCTGCGCGTCGAGCGAGCGCACTCTGCACGCGGTGTTGACGGACGTGGTCATGCCGCAGGTGTCCGGGGTCGCGCTCGTGGACCGCCTGCGGGGGCTCAGACCCGACCTCAAGGTGCTGTTCATGTCGGGCTATACCGACCGACGCGTCGTCGACGTCGCGGCCCTTACCGAATCTGCCGCGTTCATCAACAAGCCGTTCACTCCCGACGCGCTCGGCAAGCAGCTGCGTGCCCTGTTGGACGCGCCGCGCCCGGGGTCGTAGCGTCCGTTCCGATTGAGCGCGTTTCCAGACGCCGCCTCACATTTCGAGCGGCGAGGGTCGCGATAGCGACGCGGAGCCGGACGAGGCGTGGGCATGGGAGCTGGCTTCGTGCGCTCCCATCAGCACCTCGATCTCGTGCGCCTTGCCGTCGTTGAACAGCGGCACGATCTGGCCCGAGATGGTCTTGCCGTCGACGATCAGGCTCCGTACGCCCTTCGAGACGTGGTGCGGGTTCTTCACCCGCAGCTTGTAGGTGGTGCCGCGCAGCACCCGCGTGACCTCGAAGCCGTCCCAAGCTTTGGGAATGCAGGGATCGATCTCCAGCCCCTTGTAGGTCGGTCGGATCCCCAAGATGTGCTTCGTCGCGGCCTGGTAGCACCAGCTCGCGGTGCCGGAGAGCCAGCTGTTGCGGCCGAGCCCGAACTGCGGGTGCTCGTCGCCCAAGATATTCTGGGCGTAGACGTACGGCTCGAGCTCGTACTCTTCCATCACCTCGTTCTTCGCAGCCGGGTTGATCTGCATGTAGTACTGAAACGCGCGGTCGCCGTTGCCGACCAGCGTCTCCGCGATCATCACCCACGGGTTGGAGTGCAGGAAGATGCCGCCGTTTTCCTTGGCGCCGGGCGGGTAGGTCGTCACGCCACCTTTGGCGTGGTCGAAGCCGTCGTAGCCGGGGGCCGACAGCTTGATGCCGTTTCTGGTGTTGAGGTGGCGCTGCACGGACTCCAGCGCCTTGTGCGCGCGCTCCGGCGTCGCGAACCCGGAGATGACGGGCCAGCTCTGCCCGTTCGTCCAGATCTTGCCTTGCTCGTTCTCGTGAGTCCCGATCGCGCTGCCGTCGTGGTCGAAATAGCGCACGTACCACTCGCCGTCCCACGCGTGCTCGTTGACGCGCGCGCGCATCTGCTCGTAGTCACGCTTGTAGCGTTGCACTTGCGGCTCGTCACCGAGCTCCGCAAATAGCTCGATGAGCTCGAGCAGCGCCTTGCCGTACAGGTTGGCGACGAACAGGCTCTCGGCGCCGGTCTTGAGGTTGACGGTGTCGTTCCAGTCGGCGAACCCGAGCCGCGGCAGCCCGTGGGCGCCGACGTCGCTCTTCGTGAACTCGACAGCGCGCTTCAAATGCTCGAGCACCGTGCCGCGCTCGCGCGCGCTCGGCTCGAGCTGCTTGTCGTAAAACGGGAGCTCGCGCTGCAAAAACGCCAAATCTCCCGACTCTTTCAGGTAGGCGCACACAGCCAGCACGATCCACAGCTGGTCGTCGCCGTAGTAGCTGGGGCGATCGGGGTGCTCGCGCGAGTCGCCTTCGTTTGCGACCATCGTCGACGCGTAAAACTGATGCATCGCGGAGCCGTCGGGCCGCTGCACGCTGATCAGCTTCTCGAGCAGCTCCTTGGCCTCACCGGTCATCGACGCCAGCACGCCCATCACGTCTTGGGAGCTGTCGCGGAAGCCGATGCCACGACCGCCGAAGCCGAGCTGATAGAGCGACAGATCGCGCGACCAATTCTTGGTCATGAAGCATTGGCGCGGGTTATGGACGTTCACCATGCTGTCGAGCGCGGCCGACGGCGTCTTCACCTGCAGCTTGCTCAGGTATTCGTCCCAATATTTGCTCATGCCGGCCAGGGCCGCGTCGGCCTGAGCGTCGGTCTCGAACGCGGCGACGGCCGCCTTGGCGCGTGCCAGGCTCTCGGTGCGGGTGCCCTCTTGCTGGGTGAGCAGCACGCGAAACCGCTTGCTCTCGCCGGGCGCGAGCGTGCCGACCGGCAGCAGCAGGGCACCGATGTTGTCGCCGCGTAACGCCTCGAAGGACGACAGCTCCGGCTGCTTCAGGCTCAGCGGATCGGCGTAGGTGCCGTACTCGTTGTCGCCCAAGAAGCGCGCCCGGCACGTCTCGAACGACGAGGCCGGCAACGTCGCGGTCAGGTACGTCTGGCGCAGATCGCGGTTCATGAACGCGTACTGCGCGAGCAGCTTGCGGCCGCCGCCGCCGTCGTGGGCCACGCTCTGCATGGTTTGCGGCACCCAGTCGGCGTTGGTGAACTGCTTGAGGGCGTCGAAATGGGTGTATTCGATGAGCGGGATCGCGTCGAGCCGCAGCGGGGCGCCGGAGACGTTGGTGAGCTTGACGTCTTCGACCAGGACCTCGGAGCCGGTGGGAACGAACAGCGTGAGCTCGGCGCGCACGCCGGCGATCTCGGAGACGAAGCGGCTATAGCCCAAACCGACTCGGCACTCGTAATGGTCGAGCGCTTCGAGCGTCGGCACGAACAACGGGCTCACGGTGCGCAGCCCCTCGGCGGTGTGCAGCCGCAGGTACAGGGTGTGCCCCTTGAGCTGCGAGCTGGGCAGCTGGGGGATGTATTTGGTGATGCGGTTGAGGGCCGGATCGCCCTTGCACAGCAGCAGGCCGCCGGTGTGATCGACGAAGCCACCGAAGCGCAGCGAGCCGACGTAATTGATCCATTTGACGGGGGTCTTTGGATTTTCGATCACGTACTCGCGGGCGCTGTCGTCGAAATGACCGTACTTCATGGTTCTCCGAAGTCGCCCCTGAGGAGCGGAGAAACGGCGCCGCGGTGAGCCTGGCAGTGCGTTTCTCGCTCGATTGAACCAGCTAAATGCCGGGCATGCCAGGGGAAACACGTCTCGGTTCGAAAGATTTCGGGAACCGGTTTCAGTGCAATTTTCTCGTCAATTGCCGGCGGATTTATTCCGTGCTGACTCACGTCGGGAACCGGTTGCAGCAGCGGCGCCTGCGCGTGAGCGCACGGCCGCTCACGCCGCCGCGAGCCACGCCAGGAACGCGCGAGATTCGTGCCTACATGTAGGTTTACGAGGGCACTAAAGCGCCTGGCAAACCGGCCGCTTTGATGGAGGAGATCCATGCGCCGACCCCGCCTCGTTCCCGCCCACCCCTCGGGGTTCCGATCGCCGCGAGCTCGGGGCGGCTTCTACCTCGTGGGTTGTGTGGTGGCGGCGGTAGTCGCGGCCTGCTCCGGAAACCCCGAGCTCGAAACGGGAGGCCCCGGCCCTACCGACGACGGCGGGACCAGCGGCGGCGAGCGCGTCGTGCCGGGCGAGGGCGGTACCGGCTTCGAGCTCGGGCTCGGCGGCGAGATCTCGGAAGCGGGCTCCGCCGCCGTCCCGCTGGTGCTGATGGTCAACGCCGAGCAAGAGGAGCTCGAAGTCACCGGCACCCCCGCGACGGTGCAGCTGTCGGCTCGCTACGACGACGGTTCGTTCCCGAACAAGGTAGTTTGGAGCGTCGACAATACCGGCGTCGGCTCGGTCAGTGACAGCGGCGAATTTCGCTCCGGCGGCTTCGTTGCCGGCGACGTGACGATCACGGCGAGCGTCGGCACGCAAACGGCCTCGGTCACCCTTCACGTGACGGTCTCGATCGAGAGCGACCCCGATCGGCTCGACGCGCAGCTGAAGGACGATCTGTCCGTCGGCGGTCAGGAGGGTCCGGCTGGGATCGGCCCCGACGCGGACTTTCGTTTCTTGTATCCCTACGACAAAACTGTGTTTCCCCAAGGGCTCGCGGCTCCGCTGCTGCAGCTGGGCGGGGTCGACGCCGACGCGACGTACGTAAAGATCAGCGCCGGGAAATTCTCGTACGAGGCCTATGCAACCAGCGTCAGTTTGACGCGCGTTGTCTTGCCAGACGACGTGTGGCGCGGCGTGACGTTGTCGGCGGCACCTGGCGATTGGGTCGAGGCCTCCGTCAGCAAGGTCAGCGCTGGCGAGGTGACAGGCCCCGTCACGCAACGGTGGCGGATCGCGCCCGGCAGCCTGAAAGGCTTCGTTTACTACAACACCTACCGCTCCAAGCTCGCGGGAGACAACGGCGCCGTCATGCGCATCAAGCCCGGCGAAACCGCGACCGTGCTGCAAAGCGGCTGCACCGTCTGCCACAGCGTGAGCGCCCACGGCAACGTGATGGCGGCGGGCGTGCAATGGGATCAATCCAACCCCCTCGCCAGCCGCACCTTCGACATGCCCGACAACGGCGGCCTTCAGCTGCGCGACCAGCAAGACGAAGGCCGGGTCTACGCCTTCGGCGGTCTCACCCCCGACGGTAGCTTGCTGCTCACCAGCGGCGTGCCGGCGTCGGGGGCGAAGATGCGCGGCATGAGCGGCCAGCTGTTCACGCGTCTGGTCGACACGAAGACGGGCGCGACCGTCGCGGCTCCCAGCTTCGGCGTGAAGGTGGCGATGACGCCCAACTTTTCGCCCGACGCCAGCCGCGTCGCGTTCAACAATCACGACGCGAGCGCGGCCGGCCACGTACTGTCGGTCGCCAGCTTCGACGGCGCCGCGTCTCCGCCCCGCTTCGGCGAGGTCGCGAACGTCGTCACCGACGAAGAGCGCGTGCTGGCCTGGCCGAGCTTCGTGCCCGACGCCTCCGCCGTGCTGTTTCACGCCGGCGATTCGTTCGACACCGCCAAATACGGCGGCGGCGCCCTGTACGCCGACATCCACCTGGTGGACGTCGACAGCGAGCAGGTGAGCGAGCTGCCCGCGCTCAATGGCTACGACGAGCAGGGCGAGCTTTACTTACCCGGCGGCGCCGAGCAAGAGGCGCACCTCAACTACGAGCCGAGCGTCTTGCCGGTGCCGGTCGGTGGCTACTATTGGGTGCTGTTCACGAGCCGCCGCACTTACGGCAACACGATCGCGCCCGGCGGCTCGATCGAGCGCGGCGACGACATCTGGGGCATCCCGCAGCCGCCCGACGCCGAGACGCCGAGCCCGCGCAAGAAGATCTGGATCGCCGCCGTCGACATCGATCACCAAGGAGCCGTCGATCCCAGTCACCCCGCCTTTTACATGCCGGGCCAGGAGCTGGAGTCGGGCAACATGCGCGCGTTCGCGGCGCTGGCGCCCTGCAAAAAGCGCGGAAAAAGCTGCGAGTCTGCCGCGGAGTGCTGCGACGGCTTCTGTCGCGAGACGAGCCGTGACGACGTGGGTCAGCCGGTGCTGTCATGCACACGTCCGCCCGACAACTCCTGCTCCAACATCGACGAAGCCTGCAAGAAAGCCAGCGACTGCTGCAGCTCCAAGTCGCTCTGCATCAACGACCGCTGCGCCGCCCCTCCACCCGTCATTCATTGAGATGGCGGGCATGGGCTGCCGCAGCGCAGCCTGACTCGCAGAAGCTGACGTCGCGGATCCAGGCCGCCCTCGTCGTCCGCGCGCGCTCGCCGCCGCGGCGCGCTTTCAGCGCGAGGGCGGGTATTTGGCCAATTTTCGCTGCAGACTGCGGCGGTGGAGGCCGAGGCGGCGGGCGGCTTCGGAGATGTTGCCCGACACGCTGACGAGGACGTGATTGATGTGCTCCCACTCCGCGCGCGCGAGCGACAGGGGCTCGCCCGCGGGAGGAGTGACAGAGCCGCCGGCCCCCCGCTGCAGAGCGCTGACGATCTGGTCGGCGTCGGCGGGTTTGGTCAGGTAGTGAACGGCGCCGAGCCGCATCGCCTCGACGGCGGTGGCGATGCTGCCGTAACCGGTGAGCATGACCACGCGCGTGGCCGGGTCTTTGGCGAGCAGGGCTCGGAGCACGTCGAGCCCGGACTCGTCACCGATGCGCAGATCGACGACCGCGAGCTCCGGCGCGTCATCCGACTTGCGCAGGGCGTCGCTCACCGAGGCCGCGGCTTGGGTGAGGTAGCCCCGCTCGTCGAACGCGCGTACCAAGCGCTCGCGCAGCCAGTCGTCGTCTTCGACGATCAGCAGCGTTGGGGCGTGGTCGGTCGGCTCAGCCATGGTGAGTGTCGGCAGGGTGTGAGACGACGGCGGCGTTGACCATGCGACAGTTTGTCGCAGCCGCCGGCAAGATCAGCCGCGCCACGGTGCCGCTACCGCTCGCGCTCGACAGCTCGAGGCGTCCTCCCATCTGCTCGGCGACGCTCTGGACCAAAAACAAGCCGAGCCCCATGCCCTGGCCGCGCGGTTTGGTGCTGAAGAAGGGCTCGGTGGCGCGCGCCAGCACCGCCGCCGACATGCCGGGACCGTCGTCATGCACGCTGAAGGCCAGCTCTCCTTCGTGCTGGCTGACGCCGAGCCTCACCGCCCCGTGAGGCGCGCTGGCGTCGAGCGCGTTACGCAGCAGGTTGCGGAGCGCCTGCGAAACGGCGCCAAGTGAGCCGACCAGCTTCAGCGGCTCTCCGCTCGGCGTGCTCAGCTGCACGCGGCGCTGGTCGATACCGGAGAGGCTCGGCTCGAGGATCGCAGGCCAGGTGAGCTCGCCGAAGCTCGAGCCATGGGCTTGCCCGGCCTCACTGGCGAGCTGGTCCAAGATCGCGCGGCAGCGCTCGACCTGGCTCTTGATCAGCAGCACGTCGTCGCGCGCGGCCGCGCTCGTCTCGGGCAGGTGCCGGAGCAGCTCGCCGCTGGCGAGCGCGATCGTCGACAGCGGCGAGGCCAGCTCGTGGGCGGCTCCGGCGGACAGCATCGCCAGCGCCGCTACTGCTTCGCCGCGTGCGGCCTTTTCACGAGACGCCGCCAACTGCTCTTCGATCTGGCGGAGCTCGCGTAGCACGCGCTGAATGAAGTAGACGATGAAGCCGGCGGCGAGCCCGAACGCGACCCACATGCCGCGCATGTGCCAGCTGTATTCGTGCTGATGCTGAGAGTGATCGTGCGGCAACGGCACGTGGGCCCAGAACAACCCGAGCGAGCAGCCGAGGGCGGACACCACCAGCAAGTAGCTGGTGCGCGGCGGCAGAACGACGGCGGCGAGCGCGATGTGGATCAGGTACAAAAAGCTGAACGGGTTGGCGGGGCCGCCGCTAAAATACAGCAGCGCCGAGAACAACAGCAGATCCAGGCTCACGCTCGCCGTCACCACGCCCGCGCCGATCGGACGCTGGCTCTGCGCGCGCACCACCGACCAAGCGTTGAGCAACAGCTCGAGGCCGAGCACGCTGCCGAGCTGGATCAGCGGCAGGCGCGTGTGAAGCCCGATGCTCACGGCCGTGATCACCACTACTTGGCCGACGACGGCGCCGAAGCGTAGTCGAATCAGCCACGCGAAGTTGACTCGATATGCGGTTTCTTCGGGCGAAATGACGGGCGGGGCCAAGTGTCGGACAACGGTAATCTCGGCGCTGCCACCGAGCAACCGCGGCCCCGGCAAAAGACGGCCGCTCTAGGCGGCGGCGCGTTTGGGGGTGAGCAGGCGAGCCACCGCGCGCTCCAGATCTTCGGGCGCTTTACCGAGCTCGCGGATCATCGCCAGCTGCACGAGCGCTGTCTGCTGCAGGTCGAGGCCGTAGCCGGTGTTGGGCTCGAGCGGGCGCTCTGGATCGAGCAACGCCGCGAGGACGCGCCCGGCTTGCTCGGAGAGTCGGTGTTCGGGACGCGCCAGCACGCGCTCCGCCAGCTCCACGCCATCGGCGAGGGCGCCCGGCTCGTAGCGAGCGGCGTAGGCCACCGCCAACGTGTTGGCGACCAGCTCCTCGTGCCACGTATCGCTGCCCAGCTGGCCTACCGCGTCGCGGTAGTGATGGAACAGCTCGTGCGCGAGCAGGGTCGGCGCCTGCCCCCGCAGCAGCTCGGCGACGCGCGGCAGCTCCGGCTCCGCCAGCAGCGCGGCGTGAAAGGGCAGGGTCTCTTCGGCGAGCCCCTCGATGTCGGGATAGAAAATCACGCCACGGCTCTTGTCGTACATCCACTGCGGCAGATGCCAGGGGACGAGCGGCGGGGAGGCGGGCGCGCCGAACGAGGCGAGCCGGGCTTCGAGCTGCTCCGCGAGCTGGCGCACCTGCGCGTGCCAACCGAAGCGCGGCTCGCGGAGGGCGGCCGTCTCCGTCACCGACGGAGGAGAGTACACCGCCTCCACCAGTTGATCGATGACGAACAGCAGCAAGCGGTGAGTCGCCGCCGCTGCCGCGTCGAGGGCGGCGATTTCGTGGTGAATCGCGCGGCGGAACCGTTCCATCGACCGGGCCACGTCGCGCAGCGTCCCGCTGTCGTAGAGCAGCTGCCGGATGTCGCGGAGCGACTCGGGCAGCGCGCGCTTGAGGGCCTCGAAGCGCTCACGCTCGGCGGGGCCGGCCGCTTCGAGGAAGCACGCCAGCGGGTAGCTGAGCTTGCCGCTCTCGAGATCGGGGCTCCGGCGCTTGCCGTACACGTCGCGCACGTCGTCGACGACCTGGACCAGCTGCGAGAGGTTCTCGCCGAGGGCGCGGTAGTGCTCGCGCTCGGCGTGGCTCGCGCCGGCGTAGAGCGCGGCGCACTCGCAGAGCAGGGTCAGGCTCGCCGTTTTCTGGCGCTGCATCGCCAGCACCTCATCGGGGGTGCGGGCGCCGCGCTCTCCCATCAAGTCGAGGTGTTGCCCGCGCCCGGTCGTCAGCGCCACGCGATTGACGATCTTCAAGTACAGCATGCGACGCGGCGGGCTCGCCTCGAGGCGCATGCAGCGCTCGAGCGCGGAGAGCCCCAAGAAAAGCAGGGTCAAAGCGTCATTGACGGCCATGCCGGCGCCGATCTGCGCGTACGGCTTGCCGGACAGGTCGTCGTCTTGAACGTCGTCGAGCAGATCGAGGGCCAGCAGGTAAAACTGGCAAAAGCTGGCGAGCTCGAGCGCTTGCTCGTCGAGCTCGGCCTTGTGGGCGCGGGCGATCAGGTAGAAGACGGCCAGCGGATCGCCGAGCGGGTTCTGGTGGGTGCGGGGTCGATACTGCGCCGCGGCTGCCAAGAGCTGCTGGCGCTGCGTCGCGTCGAAGCTCCCTGCCAAGATCGCGTCGTCGACGTGACCCTCGACGGCGGCGAGAAAGCCAACCAGGCCTACGTACCGTTCAGTTTTCATACACTACTCCGTTCGCGCGCGCTGGCGCTCTTGACGTTGCTCGTTTCCCTTCCCCACATCCGGCCCCCGCGGGCTCTGCGAGCGTCCCGGGCGCGGGTGTGCGCACGGGACGCTCGCGTGGTCGGGGCGAGCGCGAGGCTCGTCCCGACGTGCTCGTCAGTCGACGGAGCCGCGCTCGTTCACGGGATCAGGAAGCCGCGTCCGGGAGCGACGGCAAACCCGGCCTCCGGCGGCTCCGCGTCCAGCGGCGCCTCGACGCTCAGCTCTCGTTCGATGGTTTCCAGCTCGTGTAGCTCGATATCGTCGTTTGTGTTCATTGTATTCCTTTCTTCGATGTAGCAACCCTAGGGGGTGACGAAACGAGAGGTCAGCGCCGCCTCGCCGCGGAGCCGATCTCCCACTTTCACCTGCCACCGCCCAGGATTCGCTGCGAGCTGGCTCGCGCGCGAGACAGCCCTCAGTGAATAGACGAAGGGTCACCCAAACTCATGCATTGGGCCAAGTATCGGACTTCGAATCGAGACCCGATTCGTCGTCGGCGGATTGGTCATTTCTTTCTCGCGCTCCGCCGTCTCGCGCTGAGACGCCGACGTGTGTGCGAGGTTTGCCTACTCGCGACCCGTCAAGATGCGGCGTGCCGAGCGACGCTCGAAACATTACTTTCGAGTAGCGCGACCCGACCCGGTAATCGAATCGAAAAGCACGCGCCCTCACCGGGCCCGCTCAGCACGCGGATCTCACCGTGCATCAGCTCGACGTAGCGGCGACACAGATACAAACCGAGGCCGGTGCCCATCGGCTTGCCCGCGGTCACGAACGGCTGAAACAACTTTGCAACTCGTTCGGCGGCGATGCCGGGGCCGTCGTCTCGGATCGTGATCAACACGGAGCGGGCGGCGCTCTCCAGCTTCAGCTCCACCCGGGCGCGGGTGGCGCCCGCCTGGCGGGCGTTGCGCAACAAATTGCGGAGCACCGTCGCCAGATGGGCGGCTTCGCCGTGCACCTCGAAGCGCGGAGCTTCCTCCACGTAGTCGAGCATGAGCCCGCTGACGCGTCCGCGCAGGGTGCGCTCGAGCACCTCGCCGACGACCATCACCGAGCCTTCGCGTGGCTGAGCCTGGCGCCGCAGCTCTTCCAGCGTCTCTTCGAGCAGCGACTGCTCGCTGCGCGCCGCGTGCAGGGCGTCGGTGACGGCCGCGCTCTGGTCGGGGCCGAGGCGGTCGCGTTCGAGAAACTCCAAGTTCATGCGCACGGCCGTCTGCACGTTGCGGAGCTCGTGCAAAAAATTGCCGAGGTTGAGCAGAGTCGTCGTGAGCGCGCGCTGCATGGCAACGTCGAGGATCTGATCGGCAGCACCCAGCGCTTGTTCGAGCCGCTTGGCGCCCGCGATCAGCTCGCGACGCTTCTTGGTGTGCACCATCATCACCGACGACATCGCGCATGAAGCGACGAGCACGAGGGTGACGGTGATGTTGGAGCCGTGCCAGAGCAGCAGCAGCAGCGTCGGCGCGCACAGCACCGCCGCCATCAAGGAGCTGAAACCGTAGACGCTGGCCGGGAATGCCACGACCATCAGCGCCTGCACGACCGCGAACCCGATCGCGAAAGCGTGACTGGTCGTGAGCGACGCGAGCGACAACGACGCCGCGTAAAAGCCGTTGTCGAGCAGCGTGGCGACCGCCCCCAGCGTGCCCCGCGAGCGCTTACGAAACGCGATATAGCTGAGCGCACCGCCGATCAGGGCCAACGCCACGCAGGGGAGGGTCGCCGTCGCGTGCGATAGGCGCTGCAGGGCGGGGACCTCGCCGACGCACAAAAAGACGGTGGCGAGCAGCGCCGCGACCGCCACCGTGGGGCCGGGCGACGACAAAGAGCTGATCTCCTCGGGGTCGAACGATCCCAAGAACGCCTGCCAGCGAGCGACGAGCCAACGAGTCATGTAGGGAAGGGCGACGAGCGGCCCGAGAAGAGCGCGGGAGGGTAGCATCGGCACGCCGACCACCAAATCGCGCGCCGCCGCAGGAAAAGTGGCCATTCCAGGTTGACGATGTCCACCCTTAGACTTAGTCTAAACGGACATGGCTAACGGTTCTGTCGAGGTTTTGGAGCGGCTCGGCATCCAGCCGTCAGCTCAGCGTGTCGCCGTCGCCGACTATGTGCTCGGCACCGAAGACCATCCGTCAGCGGAGCAGGTTTGGGCGCGCGTCAAGGAGCGCTTCCCGATGCTCTCCCGCGCCACCGTTTACAACACGCTGAATTTGTTCGTGGAGAAGGGGTTGCTCCGCGAGCTGGTGCTCGCCGAAGGCAAGGTCGTGTTCGACCCGAACCTCACCCCGCATCATCACTTCATCGACGACGAGACGCAGAGCATCGTCGATGTGCCGTGGGAGGCGCTGCAGGTCGCGCAGGTCGACACGCTGCGCGGCTTCGACGTGCGCGAATACCAAGTCGTGATGCGCGGCCGGCGCACCTCCGGTTCCGGAGCGCGCCGTTAGGCACCGCTGACGTCAATCGCGCCACGGAAAAAATTTATACGGCTGGCCGCAGATTCGTCACGACCGGCGTCGGCGAGCGTCGACAGCGACGGACGCTCGCGGCAACATGCCTCGCGTGCCGTCGCTTCGTAGCTCCTTGCTGTTCATCTCGACCTTGGGCTTGGCCGCGTGCGGCGGGGTCGACGATAGCAAGGTCGGGGAAGGCGCTGGCGCCGCCGCCGGCAAATCGACAGCGACCGGCGCTCAACCGGGGTCGCTCGATCTGGGAGGATTGACCGGCTCTGGGAGCGGGAGCGGAACCGGAACCGGCGCGAACGGCGCCGGCGAGTGTGGCCCGAGCTTTACCGGCCGCGTGCGCGACTTCAAGGCCGCCGAAGAGCAGGGCGGCCACCCCGACTTCGAGACCTTCCACGGCGATGAAGCGTCGATCGGCATCGTGCAGGACCTGCTCGACGACAACAAAAAGCCCGTCTACAAGCCGAGCGGGGCGTACACGTCGCAGAAGAGCGGGCCACAGACCACGAGCAGAGAGCGCTTCGACCAGTGGTACCGCGACGTCGACGGCGTCAACATCGCGATCCCGTTCACGGTGCCGCTCGATCCGGATGCCGACGGCGGAGCCGTCTACGACAACGCCAGCTTCTTCCCGATCGACGGCGAAGGCTTCGGCAATTACAAGAAGTCCGGACACAACTTCCACTTTACGTTCGAGCTGCATACCGAGTTCACCTACCAGGGGGGCGAGGTGTTCACGTTCACCGGTGACGACGATCTGTGGGTGTTCGTAAACGGGCACCTGGGCATCGATTTGGGCGGGCTGCACCGCGAGCTGACCAAGAAGCTCGAGCTCGACAAAGTCGCCTCCGCCCTGGACATCAAGATCGGCCAGACCTATCCGCTCGACCTATTTCACGCCGAGCGCCACACAACGGCGTCGCACTTTCGCGTGGAGACGTCGATCAAATTCACGAATTGTAACCCGATCATCATCCCCAAGTAGGGCGCGACGGGCGGCTCACATCAGCTCGCTGATGATTCCGTCCGCGAACAACCACTTCGGCTTGGGAATTCGCAGGCGGCCGTCGTGCCCTTCTAGGCGTCCTCGCGCCAGGGCCCCCTCGACCGCGACCCTCCGCGCCGCCGGCAGCGGGTCGATGCCGAGCTCGCGCCCGGCGGCGTGGAAATCGAGGCCCTCGGCGAGGCGCAAGCCGAGCATGATGCGCTCGCGCAGCGCGGTTTCGGCGTCGATCGGCTCGACGACGGCGCAGCTGTCGAGCCCCTCCACGAACGGCGCCGCGAAGCCTGCCGCCTGATAGCGCTCTGGCGAAGGCGTCGTGCGGTAACGCACCCGGCCTTCGGCGAGCGTGACCGTACCCCACGCGCCGGTGCCGATTCCGAGGTAGTCGTGCCCGCGCCAGTAGCCGAGGTTGTGACGCGATAGGTGGCCCTGCTTGGCGAAGTTGCTGATCTCATAGTGGTCGAAGCCAGCGGCGCAGAGCGCGGCGTCGACGGCCATGAACGAGTCGGCCACCAGCGCTTCGTCGAGCAGCGGTAGGCGGCCCTTCTTGGCGCGGGCGCCGAACTCGGTGCCCGACTCGATCGTGAGCGCGTAGGCCGAGACGTGAGTGGTGCCGAGCTCCGCCAGCGTCGTGGCTTCGGATGCCGCCTCCGCTGGCGATTGTCCGGCCACGCCGAAGATGAAATCTACGGACACGCGCGGCATGCTGGCGCCGAGGGCGGCGCGCGCTGCCTCGAGGCCGCCGCTCGGATCGTGCAGCCGGCCGAGGAACGCGAGCCGCTCGGGGTCCAGACCTTGCACACCCAGGCTCAAACGGTTGACGCCCACGCTGCCGAGCGCGCGCGCCTTGCCCCAATCGAGGCTGGTCGGATTGCACTCGGCCGTGACCTCGACCTCGGCCGCTCGGCGCCCGGAGAACGCGCTGAGCACGCCGTCGAGCACGCGCCCCAGCTCTTCCGTCGCCCATAGCGACGGCGTCCCGCCGCCGAAGAAGACGCTCTCCAAGCGGTAATCCGCCGAAAGCCGAGGCAGCCGCGCGGCCAGCTCGCGCAGAACGGCGTCGGCGTAGGCGCGGTGGGGAATCGCCTCGCGTGCGGCGGCGACGCTCAAAAAGTCGCAATAGGGGCACTTCTTGAGGCACCACGGGAAATGCACGTACACGCCCAGTGGCTTGCGGGAATCGGCCGCGAGCTGGGGATCGTCGGAAGCTTTCGCGGTGCGTTCTGGCAAGGGGTCAGCTTAGGCTAGCGCCTAGGATGGCTCGCATCCACGCCTTCGAGTTCGAAGACCAAGCCTGGTTCCCGGGCATGATTCGGCAGTACATGACCGATTTTCTCAGCCACATGGGTGGTTGGTCGAAAATTCCCTACGTGCCCTTCACCGAGCGGCTGGCCGAGGTGATGCAGCGCACGGGCGACACGCGGGTCGTCGACCTGTGCTCCGGCGGAGGTGGCCCGGCGGTGGTGATCGCGGGCGCCCTGCGCGAGCGCCTGGAGCGGCCGCTCGAGGTGGTGCTCACCGACCTCTACCCGAGCCCGTCGCGCACCGAGCACGCACGCGCCGCGATGCCGCCATGGGTGCAGTTCGACGAGCGCCCTGTCGACGCGCAGAACGTCCCTCCGGACCTGAGCGGCTTCCGCCTGGTCTGTAACGGTTTTCATCACCTGAGGCCGGAGCAGGCGCGCGCGTGCTTGCTCGACGCAGTCAGCCAGCGCCGCGGCGTTGCCCTCGTCGAGCTAGCCCAGCGCTCGCCGTGGAGCATGCTGCAGATCGCGCTCGGCACCTTGACCCAGCTAGCGGTGACGCCGTTCATCAAGCCGTTCCGGTGGAGTCGCTTGTTGTTTACCTACGCCCTGCCGGTCGTGCCGCTCTGTACGTTGTGGGACGGCATCGTCTCGTGCCTGCGCGTGTACGACCCCGCAGAGCTGGAGCGCCTGGTCGCGGAGCTGCCCGCCAGCGACTACCGCTGGGAATACGGCCGTCTCGACGTGCCGCAGATGCCGACCCGCCTCACGTATTTGATCGGCGCGCCGGGGTGATGCGCGGCTACTTCGCGGTATCGCGTCCGAGCACGTGGTTGAGCTCGACTTGAGCGATCCGCAGGTCGACGTGGGCGTTGACGAGCTCGAGCCGGGCGCGGGTCAGCTCCGTCTCGGAGTCGGTCACCTCGACGAGCGTGGCGCGACCGCTTCGAAATAGCTCGCGGCGCACGCGGTAGCCTTCATCGGCGGCGGCCAGCGCTTGCTCGGTGACCTTGACCGCAAACTGAGCGTCGCGCTCGGCGCTCAGCGCCTGCGACACCTCGAGCGAGAGGCCGTCGAGCAGAGCCTGGCGCTGGGCGGCGATTTCCGCGGCTCGGGCCTCCAGCGCGCGCGTGCCGGCTTGCACTCCGAAGATGGCGCTCGGCGACCAGCTGAGCACCACCCCCGCGTCCCAGGTGCTGCGGAATTTGTTTTCTTGCGGAAAATAGCGTGGATTCGGGTTCGAATATTGCGCGCTGGCGGAGGCGTCGAGGCGCGGGTAGTTGGCGGCGCCGTTGAGCGCGGCCTGATCGCGAACCGCGGCTTCGTTTTCCGTCAAGAGCTTCAGCTCGAGGCGCTTCTGAGAGGCTTCACGGTAGGCGGCGTCCTCCGAGGCAGTGGCCGGCAAAGGCGCGACCGGCGCCAAGATGTTTTCGCCCACCTCGTACTGCTTGTCGGACGGATCCTTCATCAGCACGCGCAGGCGTGCCGTTGCCAGGCTGACGTTGCTGTTGGCGCGCTCCAAGAATAACTCCGCGCTCTTCACACCGCTTTGGGCGCGCAGCACGTCCGCCTTGGAGATCAGGCCGGCTTGAAATGCGTTGTTGGCGTCGACCAAATGACCGTTGGCCTGCGTCACCGACTGCGCACCGATGAAGGCGAAGCCCTGCATGCGGATCCATTGGTAGTAGGCGACGCTGGCGTCGCGAGCGACCGACAGCTTGGTGGCGCGCTCGTCGATCTCGCTCGCATTTTTGACGCGATTCGCGCCGGAAATGGCGCGCGACGTGCGCAGCAGGTAGTCCGACAGCGGCACCGTCAGCCGCGCCTCGAAGACGTAGCTGTTGAGCACGACCGGGAAACTGAGCGGAATCGCCACCAAGCCGGAGCCGGGCGGCAAGACCCCGCGTGCATTCTGATCGGCAGGCGCGACGAGCACGCCGAGCGCGGGCACGTCGATGTTGGACAGGCGCGTGTAGCGCGCGGCCAGGTTCAACCCCGGATAGAAGCTGGCCTTCGCCTGATCGACCTGCGCCTCCGCCGACTCGGTCGAACGACGCTTGGCCACCAGCTGGCTGCTGCTCTTGACGGCGCGCTCGGCGACCTCGCTCGCGGTCAAGCCGTTGCCGCGCATCATCGCCTCGAGCTTTTCTTGCAGGGCTTGCGTGACCTTTCCGATCGGGGCGTCCGGTCCGACCGCGCCCGCAGCCGGGGGCGGTGGAGCTAGGCTCGGGGGCGCCGCGGCGCGATCGGCGGGCGCGATGGGCGCGGCGGGCGCAGGCGCGGCGGGCGCAGGCGCGGCGGGGGCCTGGGCCCAACCGATACCGGTGCTCAAAACGATGGCCAGCGCGGTGCGCGCCACGAAGGCATTGCGAGTCATGGATAGAGTTCTCCTGCTAGCTAATCGAAGACTTGAAGTCGGGCGCTTGCCCGCGATGTTCAGAGGCTCTTGGTCAGGACTTGAGCCGGGCTGAGGTCGCCAGGCTTGCCGGGCGCAGCGTAGTCGGTTTCGGTGGTGGCGTGAGCCCTGCGCTTCTTGCCGCCGCCCAGCCGCGAAATGAAGCCCTTCAGGTTCTCGATGCTCAGGTAAACCACCGGCACCACCACCAGCGAAAGGATCGTCGAGCTGATGACGCCACCGATCACCGCGATCGCCATCGGGGCGCGAAACTCGCTGCCTTCGCTGTTTCCAACTGCCGTCGGCCACATGCCGAGCACCATCGCCGCCGACGTCATCAAGATCGGGCGCAGGCGTTCGGGGCCAGCCTCGAGGATGGCCTGAAGCGGGGGCTCGCCGTGGTCTCGGACGCGCACGATCGCGCGATCGACCAGCAAAATCGCGTTCTTCGTCACCAGGCCCATCAACAGCACGATGCCGATCAGCGCGCCCATCGCCAGCGTATTGCCGGTCAAAAACAAGCCCATGATCCCGCCCACCAGCGCCAACGGCAGGGTCACCATGATGGTCAGCGGGTGGATGAAGCTCTCGAACTGCGAAGCGAGCACGATGTAGATGAACACCACGCCCAGCAGCAACGCGACAGCCATGTTCGAGTTGTTTTCATTCATCAACCGCAGCTGCCCGTCGTAAAAGATCGACATGCCGGGCGCCAGCGCGAGCTTCGCGATCTGCGGCTGAAACTCCGCCGCCACGTCGCCGAGCGGGCGGCCGATCGGGGTCGCCCAAATCGTGACCTGGCGATTGCGATTCTCGCGCTCGATGACCTGGGGGCCGTCGGTGCGATCGATGTGCACGACATCGATCAGCTTCACGGGGCCCCGCGGCGTCCCGATGCTGACGTTGGCGAGGGCGGCCGCGTCGCCGCGGTAGCTCTTGTCGAGCCGCACCTTGATCGGCACGTCGTCTTTCTGGCCGGGTTGACGCAGCTTGCCCGCTTCCTCGCCTTCGACGGCGTTGCGCAGGGCCATCGCGACCTCCGTCGCCGATAGCCCGCGATCGGCGGCGCGCTGGCGATCGACCGACACCGACAGCTCGGGGCGGCCGGGTGAGTACTTGACCTGGACGTCGCCGACGCCTTGCGTGTTCTTGAGAATTTTCTCGATCTGGTTGGCGACGCGCTCGATGTCGGTGAACTCGACGCCGCGCACGTTGATCATGATCACGGCCTCGGTGGCCGCGCCTTCCACGAACGGAGGATCGGTGACGGCGATCTTGGCGCTCGGTAGGCCGGCGACGGCTTTGCGGCCGATCTCTTTGAGGTCGGCGAGCTTGGTGGTGCGCTCGGTCTTCGGTACTGCCACCACGCGCCACTTCACCTTGTTGACCTGATCGCCGTCGCCGATGATGGCGAAGACTGTCGTGAAGTCCGGGTGCTTCAGGATCTCGGCCTCGACGCTCTCGGTCAGGTGCGCCGTTTCGGCCAGGGACGTGCCGGCGGGTAACTCCGCTTCGAGCACGTATTGCCCACGGTCTTCGGAGTTGACGAACTCCTGGCCCGTGAGCTTGCCGATGTAGCCCATCACGAAGAAGAAGCTGGCGATCGACAGCACGCCGACGATTAGCTTGTTCCGCAGCGCCCAGTGCAAAACCGCCTTGTAGGTCAGCTCGAGCTGACGATGCACCCACTCGAACGGAAACTTGAGCCAGGCGAAGTGGTCGGTCTTGTCGTGCAGGTCCTTCGAGAAACGCGACGACAACATCGGGTCGAGGGTGAACGCCACGAACAGCGAGATCACGACCGCGACCGAGATCGTGATGCCGAACTGCCGGAAGAACTGGCCGACGAGGCCCTTCACGAACGCGATCGGCATGAACACGGCCACGATCGTCAGAGTCGTGGCCAGCACCGACAGCGCCACCTCCTTGGTGCCGTCGAGGGCGGCCTGCATCGGCGGTTTGCCCGCCTCCATGTGCTTGAAGATATTTTCGCGCACCACCACCGCGTCGTCGATCAGCAGGCCGATCGCGAGCGACAGCGCCAGCAGCGTCATCATGTTCAGCGTGTAGCCGAGCACGTACATGAAGAAGAACGTCGCGACCACGCTGGTCGGCAACGCAACCGCGCTGATCAAGGTCGAGCGCAGATCGAGCATGAAAATCAAGATCACGAGCACGGCCATCGCGGCGCCGAAGATGATGTCGTGCTCGACTTGGTCGACCTGGCTCTTGATGATGCGGGCCTGGTCGATGATGAGGGCGTTGCTGATGCTCTTGGGAAACGCCTTCTCGAGCGTCGCCATCTTGGTCTTGACCGCGGTCGCGACGTCGACGGTATTTTCGCCGGAGCGCTTGCGCACCTCGAAGGTCACCGCCTCCTGGCCGTTGACGCGCACGCGCACACGCTGGTCCTCGAACCCGTCGGACACGCTGGCCACGTCGCGCAGTCGCACCGCCGATCCGTCCTTCGACGTCGCCACGATCGTGTCGCGGATTTGCGCGACGTTCGTGAACTCGGCCAGCGTGCGCACGCTGATTTCGCGCGTGCCCTCGTCGTAGTGGCCGGCGGGAACGTTGAGGTTCTCCATGCGCAGCCGCTGCACGATTTGCCCGGGGCTGAGCCCGAGCGCGTCGACGCGCCCGCGGTCCAGCTCGACCCGAATCTCGCGCTTGGCGCCGCCCTTGACGTCGACGGCAGCGACGCCCTCGACTTGCTCGAGCGCGGGCCGCAGCACGTCGTCGGCGTAGGCGCGCAGCTCGGAGAGCGAGCCGCCTCCGCGGAGGGTGTAAGTCAGCACCGGCGCCGCCGACACGTCGAAGCGCTGGACGATCGGCTCTTTGGTTTCGGTCGGGAGCCGGTAGCGAACCTGGGAGATGCGCTCACGCACCTCGGTGGCGGCGTCCTTCACGTCGACGCCGAGGTTGAACATCACCAGCAGCATCGACGAGCCCTCGCGGGAGTACGAGCGCACGCGGTCGATCCCGTTGATGCTCACGACCGAGTCTTCTAGTGGCTTGGAGACTAGCTGCTCGACCTCGGCGGGACCGGCGCCCGGATAAGGCACCGTCACCACCACCGCGGGAAAGGAGACGTCGGGAAACAAGTCGCTGCCGAGCCGAGCGAAGCCCATGAAGCCGAGCACGAGCAGCGCCACCGTGACCATCACGGTGAAGACGGGGCGCTTGATGGCGATCGCCGAGATATTCACGGCTTCGGCTCCGCGCCCTCGACGGTCACGAGGTCGCCGGCCTTGGCTTCGGGCTTGGGCTTGGCCACCAGCCGATCCGCCGCCGTAAGGCCGCGCCGCACCAGCAGCGCGCCGTCCTTGTCGACGGCCAGCACCACGTGGCGCACGTCGATGTGTCCGCCCTCCCCGACGACGAGCACCTCGTCTTGCGACCCCGGGCGCAGCACCTCGTGGGGCAGCTTGAGGACCTGGATCCGATCTTTGGAGTCGACCTTCGCTTGCACGAACGCGCCTGCCCGGAGAAAGCCGGGATTGTCGAACGAGGCTTCGACCGGTACCCGTCGCGTTTGCTCGTCGACCGTCCCGAGAACGGCGGTGATGCGCCCGGTCGCCTTGCCGGTTTCGAGCTCGAGCGCCACCGGCGCACCGAGCATGAGCAGGTTGGCGTCGTGCTCGCTCACGCTGGTCGACAGCTTCAGTACCTTGGTGTTGACGAT
>Ga0164241_10000716_pt1 | contig 51904 bp, 43 predicted proteins | sample OricomyardsoilBY_FD_108780 | JGI IMG/M metagenome (GOLD analysis project Ga0164241, IMG submission 108780) | Backyard soil microbial communities from Emeryville, California, USA - Original compost - Back yard soil (BY) | ecosystem: Environmental > Terrestrial > Soil > Unclassified | place: USA... | reverse complement strand
TGGATGTGCTCAATTCGTCGGTGGGTGCGGTGGGCGCGCAGGAAGAGATAACAAGGCGCTCTGGTTCCTGGTTTGATCCCGCCTTGGTAAATGCTTTTGCGGCAGTGGCCAGGGCGCAAAGTTTCTGGGAGATACTCAATTCCTCTGCCATTGATAACATTATTTTAGGTTTGGAGCCCGGTGAGTTTGAAAAAGAATTGGACGAAGATTTTTTTGATGATGTGGCTGAGGCCTTTGGCCAAGTTGTGGATGCCAAAAGCCCCTATACCTCCGGCCACAGTGCGCGGGTAGGGCTTTATACATCACTCTTGGCAGAGGATTTAGGTATAGATCCCACCCGCCAACGCTGGCTAAAACGCGGCGCGCTTTTGCATGATGTGGGCAAGCTGGGCGTGAGCAACACAATTTTGGATAAACCCGGCAAACTTACCGACGTGGAATACGAATTGGTAAAAATGCATGCAGTTTACACCGGCAGAATTTTGGAGCGGGTACACGCCTTCGGCGAGCTGGCGCGAATCTCTGCTGCGCACCACGAACGCTTGGATGGCAAAGGTTATCCCCTAGGTTTAACGGCCGAGCACATTAGTTTGGAAACCCGCATTATCACCACCGCCGATATCTTTGATGCTATTACCGCCGAGCGCCCTTATCGCGGTGCCATGCCTATCAGCAAAACCCTCGCCATTATGCAAGAAACAGTCGGCACCGCTATTGATCCTGCGTGCTTTGCGAGCCTTAAAAAGCTCACCCACCTCCACCCTGAGTTTTTCCCGGATACGTTTACCTCCTAAGTGCTTGGCTGCACTTTTTTAATTAATCGCTGTGCTCTTGGTTATTAATAGCCGCGGTGCCTGCGCTCTTGGTAGAATCGCGGCCTTCAGTTTTTGTCGCTGGTTTATCGAGAGCCCTTCCTAGTGCAGTCTGCCCCTTTGCTATTTGAACACCAAGTTCCTTTTGAGAAGCGTGTAGTAGTGTCGCTCGCCGCACTTTACACCTTTCGCATGTTTGGCCTGTTTTTGCTGTTGCCCGTGTTGGCGCTTTACGGAACCCAATATGAACACCACACACCATTTTTATTGGGCGTAGCTTTGGGTGCTTACGGCGCAAGTCAGGCGCTGTTGCAAATTCCGTTTGGGATGTTGTCTGACCGCATCGGGCGCAAGCCTATTATTTTGATCGGCTTAATTGTGTTCATTCTCGGCAGCATCATTGCGGCGCAAGCGACCAGTGTTTACGAGTTAATTTTTGGTCGATTTTTACAGGGCGGCGGCGCGATTTCGGGCGTGATTATGGCGCTCTTAACGGACCTCACTTCCGATGAAAGCCGCACCAAAGCTATGGCGACTATTGGGGCGTCTATCGGTGTTTCATTTGCTATTGCCATGACTGTGGGCCCTTTGGTTGCCAACTGGGGAGGCATTGGTGCCATCTTCTGGATTACCGCTGCCTTGGGGGTGATTGGCATTGTTATTCTGTTTGCATTTATCCCCACTGTAAAACACGCGCCGCAACCCAAGCGCGAAGCCTTACCCGCACCAGAGCTTTTTTGGCAAACGTTTAAAAATCCTGAATTGCTGCGTTTAAATGTAGGCATTTTTTCGCTGCATTTTGTGCTGATGGCCAACTTCATGGTGCTGCCGCAAATCCTTGAACAGCAGTTACATATCGAGCGCGGCTACCACGGCATGCTGTATTTCCCCATGTTGGTGATTGCGTTCGCAATCATGCTGCCGTTTGTGATCATCGCGGAGAAACGCCGCAAAATTAAACCGGTATTTCTCGGTGCTATCGGCCTGCTGGCGCTGATGGAATTAGTATTGATGGTTGCTCCGCCAAGCCTGTTTTTCACCATAGCCGCTATTTTCTTTTTCTTCGTCGCTTTCAATGTGCTGGAAGCGACTTTGCCGTCCATGGTTAGCAAAATTGCTCCCGCGGGCTCCAAAGGTACTGCGACTGGAATTTACTCCACCAGCCAAGTTATTGGCGTATCGGCGGGCGGCGCCGTTGGCGGCTTCTTGGTGCAACATCACGGCATGATCGCGGTATTCGGCTTGGGCACCTTCTTTACCTTGGTGTGGCTGGCGGTGGCTTGGTCAATGAAACCGCCGCGCTTCCTCGCCAGCGTACTTATCCCTTTGCGTCATCACGATGGCGCGGTAATCGCCGAGAAACTGCGCGCGGTGGAAGGCGTGGCTGAAGTGCTGATTGTTGAATCTGAAAACACCGCCTATTTGAAGGTGGATCAGCGCTTGGTAGATCGCAAAGCATTGAATGCGATAGTGGCGGAGTAGCCCAGAGGCACCCCTTCCCAACCTCCCCCTTGAAAAGGGGGAGGAGCTTTACTCCCTACTTACCTTGGTAATGCAGTTTGCGACAAACTCTGTGCGAAGCGAAATCTGCCCCTCCCTCTTTTCAAGGGGGAGGTTGGGAGGGGGTTTCTTTAGCTCTAAGGAAAGTTAGGAAGTAGTTAAGAAAAATCGTCAGAGCGTTTTCCTAGGAGATTTGATAAAGTACCTAGGCTTCAATAAGTGAAGCCAAACCACCCCGAATGTCGCCTGAAAATAATTGATGAGGGCGATTACACCAATAAACCAAGAGGAGCGCACCATGGCACGTGGCATTAACAAAGTCATTATCATCGGCAATATCGGCCAAGACCCCGAAGTGAAATACATGCCTTCCGGCGGCGCTGTTACTAACGTCAGCATTGCCACATCAGAAACCTGGAAAGACAAAGCCACTGGCCAACCGCAAGAGCGCACCGAATGGCATCGCGTAGTATTTTTTAATCGCTTGGGCGAAATCGCTGGCGAATATTTAAAGAAAGGCAGCAAGGTTTATATCGAAGGCTCATTGCGCACCCGCAAATGGCAAGCGCAAGATGGCACCGACCGTTACACCACTGAAATTGTTGCGAACGAAATGCAAATGCTCGATGGCCGTGGCGATAACGCTGGCGGTGGTAACTACAACCAAGATCAACAATACGGTGCATCGTCGAGTGGCGCGCCACAGGGCGGCAGCTTCCAAGGTGGCGGTGCTCCTGCTCCACAACAAAATCGCCCTGCACAAGCAGCGGCAGCTGCTGGTGGTTTTGGCGGCGCAGCACCTGCGCACAGCGCACCACAACAACCCGCTGGTTTTGACTCGTTTGATGACGATATTCCGTTCTGAGGCAGTACGTTTTCCAAAAAAGTTAACCACGAACTCCAAGAACCCCGTTTTTACGGGGTTTTTTCATTTTTAGGCCCCTCAAAAATGTTAACTAAAGAAATCGATGAACAGAATTCATAATGAGATAGAGTTTCGCAAATCCAATACCGCTTTCTCTGTAGATTCATCTACTCGATATTTAACATTTGGCTTGCGTTTACTGTGGTCAATAAGTGCTTCAACGCCACCGTCTTGAGCCAGCTCTTGATAGCGATAAAACGTCTCACGCGAGAAGCCCATAATCTTGCAAGCTTTAGAAACGTTTCCAAGCTCCTCCGCAAGATTCAGCAAACCCGCTTTGTGTTTAATAATGGGATTGGTAGTATGTAGCATGAGAGTTACCTCGTTGGTTTTGATTCAGGATTCGACACCCATATTCAAAACCGGTAACTCTCTTCTTTCAAGTAGAAGTGTCAGATTAAGTCGCGACTAGTACATGTAATACGGGTAGAGCAATTAAGGTATTTTTAAAGATAGATTGTTTTTACTCTGAAATTTATGACAACTGTAAATCTAGTTGTTGCGCATTAACAGAATGTCAATTTCGCTCTCAATTTGGGCAGCGGTTAAAAGCCTTGAGAAGTGTGAATCAATACAATTAGCACTAACTAACCCAAGCAAGACCGCCAAAACAGAACCGCGATGACAATTTTCTCCACCTAGATTTGTATTAGCTAATAGAGCCTGTTCTGGCTCAGCAACGTATTTGTACAACAAAAATAAAATACTCGGCCACGAATCCTCGATATAGCAAGCTTTAGAAAAAATTCCGCCAACGACTTCCTCATCTTCCACATTTTTTTGCATTAATTTTTTTAGATTAATGCTAGCAGACTGTTGCGCGGCATTTTCTATGAAATATCGTGCATCATCCTGTGTTCTAAATAAAAGCGAATTAATTAGCTCAACGTAAACATCACAAATTTTCCCTAATTTTTCATCCGGATGCGTTAGATATAAATGCTCACGACATAAGGCTTGCACTCGGTCAAGCGAAGGCTCCAACAGTAGTTCAGAAATGGCGATAGGTGCGATCATAACCAAGCCACCGATTGACGCTGTGTCATGAGTGCGCGCGCCACATTTGCGCGGCGGCAAACCTTTAGCGAAATTGGCGTAGAAGCTACGGTGATAAGACTCTGCGTAGGTATCCGGGTGAAGCGGCGTTTCAGATGTCATAAATGCAATGTAATTTTCTAAAAACAGATCAGCGTCATAACGCCCATTATTTGCATTTAGTGTGCGAGTAACGAGCCTTGCACAATGCGCATTTAGAGTGTTCTCACCCGCTGCCATACCTTGATGATAATGTTGATTAGCAACCCCCCAAAATTGTCGCTTACCTTTTAAAATAATATCGCCAACAACTTCTTTTCCAGTGGCTGAGTTTTGAGGCCCGCGGCCACCCGCATTGGTTGAGTGTAGTGGCATAATCGACGAGGGATGTTGCGGCGGTGCGGCTTCAAATTTTTTAATGCCGCCGGGAAATATTTTAATAATATCCCCCGGGTTATAAAACCAATGCACTGGCATGGATAAGGCGTCAGCAACATAAATAAGTTTTAAGGCTGCTCTGGCTCTTGCACTAACTATCGCATCCCGTGAAATCATTCGTTTTACCTTTTGAAAATGCGGCTTAAATAGCCACGTCATTTACGCTACTTATCAAAATACAGATGTCAGGTACTTAACAATTGTTGCGCCGCTGCAAGGCCCGACAAATAGGCTCCCTCCACTCGGCCACCAGCCACCCAATCTCCTGCTAAGGCCAAACCGTCTGCAGGCCAAACACGATTAACCATTTCAGAAGATGTGTTGTTTGTTGGAGTGCCCAAAGCTCCGCGCGCGTATCGCCATCGATGGGCGCATGAGAATGTCCAAACCGGTATTTTTATTGAAGGTGACCAAAGTGCTAACAAGCGATTGATTTCATGCGTAAGCAAGCGTGCGACGTCGTCTGCATCTTTTTCTAAATTCGTTGAAGACCATTGTGGCGTTGCATGCAATACCCACGTAGTTGTATCAGCTTGATTTGAATTTCGCAAATGTTTAGTTCCGTCCTGCGCAATCCATCCGAGCGCACCTTCGTTGACGAACAGGCCCGCAAATGGAAGTGGTAATGGCGATTCAGCCGCTAGAATAAGCGCCCAACAAGGTTCCATTACAACACCAGCAGCGAGGGTGTAAGCCTCATGTGTGCGAGGCAATAAATTCATGGTTTGTTGTGCTGGCAAAGTAATAATAATTTTTTTTGCGCACCATGAGTCGTTTTCTGAGCGCACCTCCCAGCCACCTTCCTTTTGTGTGATAGATGTAACTAGAGTATTGAGTTGTACGCTTAAGTGTTTAGCCAAAAGCTGTAGTGGCGATTTCATAAAAGGTACACCAACAAATCTCTCAAGCGGTTGAGTCGTCTTTAATGTTTTTCCGTCCCACGCACCTATAGGTGCATTCCAAGGTGCGACCACTTTCGCGGCTATCCATTCAGCTACTTGCGTGCGAAACACTGAAGATTGGGCGGTAAAATACTGCGCGCCATGATCCCACTGCAAAGTATTCACGACGCAGGTAGACATTCTCCCACCGACTGTGTGTGATTTTTCCAAGACGCATACTTTTTTGCCAGCTGCTCGAAGGTATTGCGCGGCAGAGAGCCCTGCCATTCCAGCACCTATAACGATAACATCGAATTCTGATTTCACATTTTTCCCTTAGGACTAAATTTTTCTTAAAAATGATTTAAAGATTGTCAATGTTCGTCAGTTAAAGTTCCGCCTTCGTCATGGTTTTTTCACGTTCACCCGGGCTCATTTTATTAATGTAACTTGCTGAGCCTGCATAAGGTTTACTGCCTAAAACACCGCCATCCGCGTATTGACTCATACCGCGAGTATTGGGTATTTCTCCACTCAAATACATCAATATAAATTCTCAGGTACCACGCATCTACCTCATCCGGAGAACATCCTGCTAAGAGTGCAAAATTACCTGTCACCATTAAACGTTGAATGCGGTGTGCGTAGGCACTATCTGGCGAATGACTAATGGCGCGGTGCAAACAATCGGCTCATGACTTATCCTTATTTCGAGCGCAGCGCTCACTGCAATAAATAACGCGAGGCCAATCCCTTTCCCATTTTTTTCGCGATACAAATGATCTAGAACAAACCGGACAAATTTTTTGAGCCAAATTAGGTTTAAGGTGCGCCATAAAATATTTGGGCTATCGCTTGTACTGGGTTGGGCAATAGCCGCGGCTAACTGCGGGATCACGCAAGGCAAGATGTTTCGTTTTTCGATTGTGTACGCGCGCTCGCCACAATCTAAAAGAGCGCGGTTTTAACTGGCGCCGCATAATTAGAATCACATCAGATTCGGATATCCCAAAAACCTGTTTCAATCGCCTCAAAAGGTGTGCGATCCTCCCACGCCATTTCAACGATTCGCGAAACATCAGCATCTGAGAACTGAAAAGGAATAAATTTGCTTACAATCATTTTCATAATTGTAACGCAGCAAACAGCAGCCCGAGCATGCCGCCCCACAAGGGCGCGCTTGGTATTGTAGAGTCGGTCTCTCTGGTGTTTTGCAATTCTTAACTCCTCACCCATTAACTATTAAAATGCGCATACAATCGTCTGATTTAAGCAAAAGCACTTGGTGAAAAATTATTGATATGTAACAGCTACGTGCAAATGGCCCTCTTGGATCAATTAACCATTTCTATTCCAATATATTAATACTTTACGGGCCAGATATGATCTGTAGTCGCGGATCGAACGTAGTTGAAACAATATACTTCTCGCTAAAAAGTGATCTCACACAATGAAATACACGTCGAACATATTTCCGTCAGCCACGCAACAATATCAATTGTATTTTGACGGCAGGTGTCCGCTGTGCTCGAAAGAAATGGCACTGTTAAAACGCCTCAAGCGTTCGCAATTGAGCCTTGTTGATATTCACGGCATTAACGAACTGGCGGATGATGCAAAAGAAGACTTACTAAGAATATTACATTTGCAGAAGCCTGACGGCACCTGGTTGAAAGGCATAGATGCCAATGTGACAGCCTGGTCGTTCACACCCATTGGTATTTTATGGAAACCATTAGGATGGAAAATCTGGCGAAATAAAATGAACGCACTTTACCTGCGCTGGGCAGACAAACGCTACTGTAAAAACTATGCCTGTGATTTTTCTAACAATCCGTCGCACACACGAACTAATATTGCACCTTAGATATAAACACCTATCGTTAAAAATAACTCGATAAAGATGGGAGGCACATAATGTCTGCAAATACACGTGCGTTAATTTTTAGTTACAGTGATTCCTTATATTATTTCGCAGGCACTACTGAAGAACCCTTGGGGAAATCTGACCACGTAAATTATTTAAAGGGTGATAATGGAGAGCTAAAAAAATTCCCAAGTCTTTATCGCGCGAAGCAAAGTTTGCATGAGATGGGGTTTGATAAAGGCTGGCTAGTCATGCATTCACCTTACGATGAAATGATTGGCAACGAACAAGCGCAAAAATCTGAATTACCATTGATATTTATTCAGGATGCGTATGATTGAAAAAAAGCATCAAACTTAATTAGATCCGCAAATGCGTGGCACTCCAATACTTTGTCCAATAATCGCCTTTGGCCGTAGGTTTGGAGAAACAGATAAGAGAAAAAAATTTAGATGAGCCGCAAAAATTCGATGCATCAAATTCGCAGGTTTTAGCTGTGTTGATACATGGTGTAAATTATTAAGGTTGGTATGTGCTTAGTGTCTACCAAAAAAGTTGTGTAAATTTTTATCACCTCGCACTTTGCACTTCATAGCCTTATGGTCAATATGAGTTCAAGATGGTATCTGCTAGTATCCTCCAAAATGTTCGATATAAAGAGGCTAATAATGAACCGACTTTTTAAACAGCTATTAATAAGCTCATTGCTGATGCTATGTGCGGGAGGGCTTAGCAGTTGCACTTCGCTAGCGACAAATACCGCGCAACAGAAACAAATACATGCTTGGGAGACGCAGGAAATTATTTTTCTTGCAGAAAAGCCTTACGAAAATTATTACACCGATGTTGATATGTGGGTTCAGCTTAAAGGGCCGGGGTTTGACAAGCGCGTGTACGGTTTTTGGGATGGTGAGAACCGCTACGTGGTGCGCTTGGTTGCGACTGCGGCGGGCGAGTGGAGTTGGCGCAGCGCTTCCAACCATTCTGAGGATGCCGGTTTGAATGGTCGCTCTGGCGCCTTCATCGCAACCGAATGGTCGGCTCGCGAAAAGCGGGAAAATCCCAACCGGCAAGGTTTTGTCCGTGTCGCGCCCAATGGTCACGCACTTGAATATGCCGACGGTACACCTTTCTTTATGGTGGGTGACACTTGGCTTGCGGGCACGACTTGGCGGCTGCCGTTTCGCAACGCGCCCACCTCAAATGATTACCGGCCAGGCCCAGGCATTGGCTTTGAAGATGCGGTAGCGTTTCGCAAGAGGCAGGGTTTCAACTCCGTCAGCATGATTTCCGCTTTTCCCAATTGGGATGCAGATTTGAACCCCAGCACCCATGCGGATCCAAGTGGCATTTACCTTAGGAATGCGTGGGAAAAGTTCGGGTACGACGTTGCGAGCGGAAAGGGAACCGATGCATCGGGCGGCGTGAGCTATTGGGGTTCGTACACCGCAAAAAGCATGCGTGATGAATACGGCCACCTTCCTTTTGCCATGTCTGAACAACACAAAGGCGTTTCGGATTTTACGCGCATCAACCCGGCTTACTTCAAAAGCCTCGACCGCAAAATGACGTACTTATCTGAGCAAGGGTTTGTACCTTTGCTAGAAACAGTGCGGCGCGATGTGGGCCCGTCATGGAATGCTTATTTTAATTTCAATGAGACGTTTTCCCGTTATGTGCAATATTTAATCTCGCGTTATGGAGCGAGGAATCTCGTGTTTAGCGGTATTCATTTGGATTGGATTCCCAAAGACTTCAGCCTTACCGCCGCGCAATTTAATGACGCACTGACCTATCACCAAAAAAAATACGGCAAGCCACCGTTTGACCAACCGCTTACGGCGCTTATTGATCGTTCCACTTATGAAGCCTTTGGTCATGGCGACCAAGTACCTTGGATGACCATGCACAGCGTGGGCAACAAACCGCGCGATCATCGTGTTGGCGAAGCGCTGGAAACGCAATTCAAGCTGACACGGGCGTACCCCACGATTAATTTCGAGCCCTATTACACTGGCTGGCTCCACTCAATTAATAAGCCTGCTGGTGAAGAGCCGCCCGCAAATTCCGCACGGGATAATTATTTCGCGCGTGCGCAAATGTACGGTTCTGTGCTTTCGGGTGGATTGTCTGGCCATGTTCACGGCACCGCCGCTTACGACGTGACATCTACCGGCGAACCTGCCGGCGCGCGGCCACACATTTGGGATGCATTGAATTACGAGTCAGCCAACTATATGCAGCATCTGAACACATTCATGCAATCGGAAGGCCGCCGCTATCAGGATTTATTGTTAGCGTCCGAACAGGTTTTACCGCGTAAAGCACCGGGCAGCCCAGAAGATGGACTCGATGGCTGGTCGTACATGATGCGCACCGCCAAAAAAGATTTCGCGCTGCTTTATTTTGAAAATAAATCGGTGCTGCCAACATTAAAAGGCTTCGCCTCCGGCAAAACTTACACATTGAAGTGGTTCGACCCAATGAATGGTAAATGGCAAAAAGCGATTTCGATTACTGCAGACAATGAAGGCACCTTAAGCGTGCCGAGTTTTCCGCAAGATGAAAAAATCGCCAGCCGCGATTGGGCGGCAAAAATTATTCTTTAAATTAATGCGCAGCGCGAGCTCCGGTTTTCGCTGTGCGCTTTTTTTGCTGGTCTTTGTGTGATGGGATTTTTGTGCAGAGAAAAACCGCTAAATATATTTTAATCTCGTGGGTGAATCGATAAAATTTTTACGAAAGGTACGTTATCTTTTTAATTACGTGCTTTTCTAGCGCGTATCCTGAATATCGAAGCGTTTTATTTTGTCGTTCTCTAGCTGGAAAATATGTATTACTGTTTTGTCTTTCAGACCATGAGTCTGCCCGCTTAACGGTTGGCCACTGAGGTCAAATACTGACTGAATAACTTCCACCGAAATTGCACCATGCGCTGTTAACTGAAACGCAATTGGCTCAACGTGTGGGCTAACAATAGCCCACTGGCGTGTCCAATACTCGCGCAAAGCGTTATGTCCATGAACATGACCGCCATCCATACCGTTTGCCCAAGCGATATCCTCAGCAAGTGCAACGAGTACTCCATCAATATTTCTTGCGTTGAAGCAATCATAAAGTTTTCTAACGAGTTGAACAGGATCCTTAGGCATCATCATTTCCTCTGGCTGGTGAATGGATAGCTCGCAGAAATTAACTAATATTGCTAACATCTGATTTGTATATGTGCATATGCATTTTTTTTGTGAATATATATGCGCATATGTATCTCTGTCAAACGTTATTGGGAAGGAGAGTGATATGGCTGAAAATGTGCTGTCTACACCGGGGCATCTAATAAGCCTTGCTGCACGGGGATTTGTTCGCCTTAGCGAATCGCGTCTTAAGCCACTTGGCTTTGGTGTTGGCCAATTACCCGTACTCATTGCGCTACAAAATGGGGTTGCGAGCACGCAGCGGGATCTCGCTAAATTCGCTAAGGTTGAACAGCCCCCCATGGCGCAAATGCTAACTCGCATGGAACGGGATGGCTTGATCGAACGGACGCCAGACCCGGCTGATGGTCGCAGCAGTCACATAGTGCTCACGAAGACCGCGCAGGAACGGATGCCCGAGGCAATTGCCATGCTGTTTCAGGGTAATAATGAAGCAATGACCGGATTTACAGCTGCAGAAGCGGCGCAACTTGTTGACCTACTTACACGGCTAATCAGCAATCTCGATCAAATGGCGAGCGCCGAGCCTGCGGTGGATTAATTGTCTTTAACTTACCTAGGTTGGGCAGCCTTCCTAGCATATCGAATACCTAGCCACTGTCTTTGTAGTGCAAGCTATCAAACTTGTTTCGTTGTAATCCTATGTAAAGAGGCGTGAATATTTAGAGCCTAAGGTGGTTAATAAGCGGCGGAAAATGTAGGTTGTGGACTAGGGCTTCTGAGAAGCGACTCAACGTTTTCCGCGTCGCAATAGAATTACACAACGAGAGAGAATGACATGTTGAAACTTAAAACCCTAGGTGTTGCTACCTTGGCGCTGGCCGCAAGCGCTATGACGGTTGCGCCAGCATTTGCCGCAGACGCCACTTCTGCAAACACAACGCAGGCCGCCGCACCGCGTCTTGACGACGGCGCTGGCGCTTATAAAACCGGGCACTATGCGAATTTATTTGTAGAACGTTTGAATAAAACACCCGCTGAAACACATGAGCGCATTGAGCGGGCATTCCAACAATTCTTCCACGGCGATGGTCAGGAAGAGCGCGTTTATTTTGAGACGGGCGCTAACGAAAACGGCCCGCTGGCGTATATCACCGACTGGGCCAACAACGATGCGCGCAGCGAAGGGTTGAGCTACGGCATGATGATTGCCGTTCAGTTGGGTAAGAAACGCGAGTTTGACGCTCTGTGGAACTGGTCCAAAACGCACATGCTCAATACCGATCCTGCCAATCCATCACGCGGTTATTTTGCGTGGTCATTGAATACCGATGGCACTCCGCGCTCAACCAGCGCCGCGCCGGACGGCGAAATGTTTTACGCAATGTCGTTGTATTTCGCCGCGAATCGTTGGGGTAACGGCAAGGGAATCTACAACTACAAAAAAGAAGCGGACACCATTATAAAAGAGATGCGTCACCACGGTGTATTGAAGGGTACTACGCCGTTCCGCGTTCATGCTAATGCGCCAATTCCAGTAGAACCAAGCATGGGTTGGCCAAGTCCTAATAATCGCGCTGATCAAGCCAAGGCCGCAAAAGAAGGTAAGCCTTGGCCGCCGTTTAAACGTAGCAATGCACCGCGTGAAGTAAGTGTAGGCCCCATGGTGGATGAAGAGCACGCGATGATTCGCTTTGTGCCAGAGACTAATCTTCCGGGTACCGATCCCTCTTATCACTTACCCGCCTTTTACGAGCTTTGGGCGCGTTGGGCACCCAAAGAGGAGCGTGCATTTTGGGCGAGAGCTGCCGAGGCGAGCCGCGATTTGTTCCACAAAGCCGCTCATCCTGAAACGGGCCTTTCACCCGACCGCACCGATTATGACGGCACACCTTCAATGGGTTGGGACGGTAAGCCTAGTATTTTTGCGTATGACAGCTGGCGCACCATTAGCAATATGGCGGTAGATTACAGCTGGTTTAAAAAAGACCCGCGCCAAATTGCATTGAGCGATCGCTATCAAAATTTCCTGTTTAAACAAGGCATAAGCACCTTTGCGGATAAATACACGCTGGATGGAAAACCTGCTTCTGATCGCCACTCTGTTGGTATGCTTGCAGCCGCAGCCGCAGGCGGTTTGGCAGCAACGCCGGGCGAAGTCTCCAATGCGTTCCTGCAGGAATTTTGGAACACGCCTATGCCTGTAGGTGAACAGCGCTACTTTGATGGCATGTTGTACATCTTTAACATGATGCATTTGAGCGGCGAGTTCCGCGTTATTGAGCCGCGCAAAACTGCGAAATAAGCAGTATCTGTAACATCGAATGCTGACGCCTCCTATTGCGAGGTGTCAGCGTTTTAGATCTCCTTTCTGTTCAATCGTTTTCGTTTGTTGTGTTGATATGACATACGTCAGTTGTCCCTGCTGAAAAAGTAATACAATAATACGATCTCACAACCATAATGAAAACAGAGGGCAAAACTATGAAATATAAAATGGGTTTAGCAGTACTTGCACTGGTGCTTCCTGGCATGTGTCTGGCGCAGGCAAGTGAAAAAGTGCTGGAGGATTTCAAGCCATCCACAATGAATCAACCCGGTAAAGAATATCCGCAGGTGAACTCGCAGGGTTACGCACGTTTTCGCGTAGAAGCGCCGGATGCAAAAGCCGTTAATGTTAGCCTTGGGCTAGGTGGTAAAGGCGGAACCGATCTTACCAAGGGTGCAGGTGGCGTATGGACTGGCACCACAGCGGGGCCAATGGATGAAGGATTTCATTACTACCATCTTAAGGTAGATGGCGGCACATTTAACGACCCAGGTGCAATGAACTTTTATGGTTCCGTTCGCTGGGAAAGCGGTATAGAAATACCAGCGTTTGATAAAGATTTTTATGCGGTGAAAAATGTTCCGCATGGTCACGTACAAGAAGTTCTCTTTCCATCCGCAAGCACAAACTCAACCAAACGCGCTTTTGTTTATACACCACCAGGCTATGAGAAGAACATCAAAAAACGCTATCCCGTGCTCTATTTGCAGCATGGTTGGGGCGAAAACGAATATGCGTGGATGAATCAAGGCCACGCCAACCTGATCATGGATAACCTGATTGCTGAAGGTAAGATTAAGCCATTTATTATCGTTACCACCTACGGCATGACTAACGATGCCAAATTCGGCACCATCGGGTCATTTGACGTTAAGCCATTCCAAACGGTGCTTGTAAACGAATTAATTCCTTATGTTGATTCGAATTTCCGTACGCTATCTGATCGCAAGCAGCGTGCAATGGCTGGTCTGTCCATGGGCGGTATGGAAACCAAATCTATTACGTTGGCCAATTTGGACAAGTTTTCCTACATCGGGTTGTTCAGTGGTGGTTCCTTCAAAGTAGATGACGTGAATGCCACGCCTGGATTCAAAGAGAAAGTGAAACTCGCGTTTGTAAGTTATGGCAGCCGCGAGCTGATGGATGAACGTATGCGCGGTTTTGTAGGCGACCCTAAAGCGAATACCGAGGCATTGAAAGCCGCCGGGATTAACAGTGTGCTGTATGTTTCACCGGATACCGCACACGAGTTCTTAAGCTGGAGACGCAGCCTGCGTGAGTTTGCGCCATTGTTGTTCAAAGATTAATTTCATCATTTTGTTTGAGCAAATTGTTAGGGCTTGCGTACATGAGCTATTCCTCTAGCCAGTAGGTTTTTACGAAGCCCTAACTAAGAATTGAAAAAGCCCCGAGATTTCGGGGCTTTTTTGTTTTTCCAGGGTGTGAAACTGATATTGCCTGCTAGGCTTGGTTACTTGGGTGCCAACTTTACTGCAGTTGCTCCTTCTTGTGATTTTATATGCCTGAGCTGCGGGCTAGAAAAAAGATAACTATTCTTAGGTTTTAACGCTGTACCCAATAAAAATGAGCCCGAGGTAATAAACCTCGCCTTCAATTAATTGCTAGTTGGATAAAACATGGTTCCCATGCTGAAACCCTTTCGCTATTTTTCATGGATGGCGGCGTTTATGTGCGCTACTTTGCCGTCCTTTTCATTACCCGTTTTTGCGCAAGATAATCTGGTTGTTACTTTTGATGTGGCTCGGTTTGATGTGAGCGGCAATAACTTTTTGCCTGCAACTGAAGTGGAAAAAGTACTCCAGCCCTACATCGGCAAAGCACGCAGTTTTAGCGATGTGCAAGCAGCGCAAGAACATTTGCAGACGTTGTTTCGCCAGCGTGGGTTTGCGTTGGTTTCGGTGAATTTGCCTGAGCAAGAGTTGAATCAAGGTGTAGTGAAGCTGATGGTGATTCAACCCAAAATGGGCAAGGTCAACATCAAAGGCAGTCAGCATTTCAGCGTGCAAAATATTCGCAATAGCTTCCCCGCGTTACACGAAGGTGAAACGCCTAATATCGATAAAGTTTCTGCCAGTTTGAAATTAATAAATGAAAACCCCGCAAAAAAAGCTTCATTCGCTTTGCAAGCAGGTGAGCAGTCCGGCGAGGTGGATGCCCACATTACTGTGAATGATCAAAAGCTGTGGACGCTGGGCGTTAGTCTGGATAACAGTGGCAGTGAAGAAACGGGCAAAACTCATTTGGGTATTAACGCACAACATGCCAATCTGTTTGATCGCGATCATGTGCTCGGTTTGTTTTATCTCACCACGGTAGAGAAGCCCAGTAGCATTGGTGTTTATGGCCTCAATTATCATATTCCGCTCTACAACCTAGGCGATTCAATCGATATTTACGGTAGCTATTCCGATATCAATTCCGGCTCGGTATCCACCGGTTTGTTGGATCTGCAAATTGCCGGTAAAGGCACTATGTTGGGGGCACATTACAACCAGCATCTTCCGCGCATTAAGCAATATGAATCCAAACTTGTTTATGGCGTGGATTACAAGGCCTACGAAAACAGCATGTTGTTGGAGAATTATGAGCTTGGGCACGATGTCACCGTACACCCGCTCAGCCTTAGCTATCAAGGTAACTGGACGCTAAACAATGGCCGTGCAGGTATAGAGCTGACCGCAATCCACAATATTCCCGGCGACAGCGCTGAGGAAATTGAGCTAGCGCGCAGCGGCGCCAAAGATGCTTATTCGATTTTGCGTTACAGCGCAGACTACACCCGCAGCCTACAGGCCGATTGGCTATTGCGCGTGAAATTCAGCGGTCAATCCAGCTCCGATGCGCTTATCCCCGGCGAGCAATTTGGTGTGGGTGGCAATAACTCGGTGCGCGGTTTTATGGAGCGCGAAGTCTCCAATGATTCGGGCTTCCTCACCAATCTTGAAGTCTACAGCCCAAGCCTTTGTTCCAGCTTTAAAAGCATGAACGGCCACTGCCGCGTGTTGGCCTTTTACGACAACGGCCATGTCTCCCGCAATAACGCTTTGGCGGGTGAGCTTAATCGCGAATCCATCAGCAGTGCAGGTCTTGGTTTACGCGTGGATATTGCTCAATCACTTAATCTGCAACTGGATTACGGTGTGGTTATAGAGTCGGGTGGCAGCCAAGATGAAGGTGGCTCTCGGCAAAAAGGCGATGGGCGTCTGCATGTCTCTCTGAATTGGGCGTACTAGCATGAACCGATTAAGCATGAATCCATCAAGTATGAACCAGCCAAAGAATGCAAATAAAAATCAAAAGAAGGGTGCATCAATGTCTTATACGCAGAGCACAAAAGTCGCCAAGCGTGCTTTGGTGTATTTGCTTACGGCCAATCTTCTAAACCCTTATTGGGCGATGGCGAACCCTGCCGATCCTAAGGTGATTCATGGGCAGGCGACGTTTATCACCAATGGCAATCAGCTCAATATCACCAACACGTCCGGCACGGTAATCGATTGGGGTAGTTTCTCTATTGATAGCAATGAGATCACTCGCTTTAACCAGCAAAATGCTGCCAGCGTGGTGCTAAATCGTATTACGGGGCAAGACCCTTCGCAGATTCTGGGTTCGCTGCAATCCAACGGCAAGGTAGTCATCATTAACCCCAACGGTATTTTGTTTGGCCAAAATGCGCGGGTGGATGTGAATGGTTTAACCGCATCCAGCTTGAACATTAGTAACCAAGATGTGCTCGCCAAAAAATGGAATTTTGAAGGCAGCAATAACGCTGGCAAGGTACAAAACGACGGTACTATTACTACGCCGAGCGGCGGCCAAGTTTATTTAATTGCTCCCAATGTTGAGAATAATGGCCTGATTACAACGCCGGAAGGCGAAGTGATTCTGGCCGCTGGCCACAAAGTGCAATTGGTCGATTCCGCCGACCCAAGCGTGCAGGTGGTTGTTAGCGCCTCAGAAAATCAGGCTGTTAACCTCGGCCGTATCCTCGCGCAAAGTGGCAGCGTAGGCATTTACGGCGGCTTAATTAATCAACGCGGCACGGTTAACGCAAACAGCGCGGTAGTAGGCGAGAACGGTAAAATTGTTTTTAAATCCAGCGATACCACTCTGCTGGAAGCGGGCAGTATAACCAGCGCAACGGGCGCAGGCACGGGCGGTGAAATCCAGATTCTGGGCGATAAAGTCGGTTTAGTGGGCGATGCCACAGTGGATGCTAGCGGCACTAAGGGTGGTGGTACTGTTTTGATTGGGGGTGATTATCACGGCGATAACGCCAACATCCAAAACGCCAAACGCACCTTTTTTGGCAGCGATGCCAGCATCAAAGCCAATGCACTTGAAAGCGGCGATGGCGGTAAGGTGGTGGTATGGGCTGATGAAAGGACTAGAGCCTACGGTAGCATTTCTGCACAGGGCGGTAGCCAATCTGGCAACGGTGGTTTTGTTGAAACCTCCGGTAAGCAAACATTGGATTTTCACTCTCACGTCAATGTGGGCGCGCTGAATGGCAAGGGGGGTACGCTTTTGCTCGATCCCCAGTACATCTTCTTGTACGGTGGTGCAGGTGATGGCGGTAGTGATGGCAATGATACTTTTCAAGGTGGCTCTACAATAGGAAAGGATCTATTCGGTGATAGTGGCATCACTGCCTTTGGTGATTCCTTCATTTATCAATCAGAACTGGAGGGATTGGCACCCGGAACCAATATAATCTTGGAGGCTACTAGCCTTATTACTGCTTACGGGGATTTTGATTCAGCGCAACTCATGTTACCTGCTAACTCAAATCTCACTTTACATACTCGCAATGACTTTAACGATAGTAGTGGGTTTAGAGGCATTGATCTTGTTACTGGTGTAGCCAGCCCCATTACTCTAATAACAAGTGGCACCGGTACAGTCACTATAAAAACTGGCACAGGCGAAAACCCCGTGGTGGCCGATATACTTCTGCCCGATATTAAAACCGCAGGCGGTGCCGTGACCATTGAAGGTAGGAATAGCATGAGCTTGGGCGCGATTACGTCCGCAGGCGGTGCAGTGACAGTTGAAGGTTGGGACGTGAGCTTGGGCGCGATTGCATCGGCTGGCGGTGCAATTGATATCACCGCGTCAAAACTGATACTGCAAAACGACATAACGGCGGGTACTGGAATAGTTTCCATTATGGGGGCAGCGGGTATTGGCTTTGATTTGGGCAGCACTCTGGACGAGGCAGCTAACACTATTGAGCTATCCAATACAGAGCTAAATTTAATAACGGCGCGTGAGTTGCGTATTTTTGGCGGATCGACATTAAATGTTTCTTCATCAGTCAATTTGGCTAACATCACCAAGCTCGGCCTTTACGCCCAAGGTGCAATAGCTCATACGGGCAGCGCTACGGTTGCAGTCAATTCACTGGAGCTGAGCGGTCATGCGGGCATAAATCTTAATACTGCCACCTCAACTTTATTCGCCACCAATTCTGGTACTAGTAATAGCATCACCATTAATAATACTGGCCCGCTGACTGTGCAGGCGTTGAGTCAGTCGGAGAGTATTGGCGGTAACATATCGCTGCAAGGTAGTGACGATATAACAGTGGCCGGCAATGTCACTACGAACACTGGATCTATCAATATCAATGCGCACAATGTGTTGACGATTGATGGCAGCGTGAGATCAACCGCTGGCGGTAATATCATCCTAGCAGCCGGAACTACCGGTTCAGTTAACGATAAACTTACCTTAAGCCCAGACTCAATGGTGACCTCCACTGGTGCCATTACGCTAAATGCGGGCGATGCTATTTCGGTTGCAGATGGCGCCACCCTGACGGCAGGTGCAACTCAAAATCCCTTCCAAAATACGCCACCTTTACCCAGCTTATCGAGCTGTATTGCCAACCCTAGTTTGTCGGGTTGCTCGTCGGTACTGCCGAGCCTGTCGAGTTGTATTGCTAACCCCTCTGCTGCCGGCTGTAGTGTGGTTCTGCCGAGTTTGTCAGCCTGTATATCTAATCCAGCTGCTGCAGGCTGCTCTGTAGTTTTACCAACGTTATCAGCGTGTACGGTAACGCCGTCACTAGCAGGTTGTAGTGTGGTTCTACCAAGTGTGGCAAGTTGTGTCGCTACGCCAACCTTGGCGGGTTGCTCAGTAGTTCTGCCCAGTTTGGCAGCCTGTATATCCAACCCAGCTACCGCTGGTTGTTCTGTAGTTTTACCAACCTTGTCAGCATGTTCAGTAACTCCGTCACTGGCAGGTTGTAGTGTGGTTCTACCGAGTTTGGCGAGTTGTGTCGCTGCGCCAACATTGGCGGGTTGCTCAGTAGTTCTGCCCAGCTTGAACGTGTGCGTAGCTGCGCCCGGTACTGCCGGTTGCAGTGTGGTTTTACCCAGCGTGGCCGCTTGTATATCTAATCCAACTACGGTGGGCTGTTCTGCGGTTTTACCGAGTTTGGCTACCTGTATATCTAACCCAGCCTCTGCTGGTTGCTCGGCAGTTCTTCCCGGCTTGGCTGTGTGCACGACTGCGCCCAGTACAGCAGGCTGTACGGTGGTTTTACCGAGTTTAGCTACGTGTATATCTAACCCAGCGTCTGCTGGTTGCTCGGCAGTTCTCCCCAACTTGGCTGTGTGCACGGCTGCGCCCAGTACAGCAGGTTGTACGGTGGTTTTACCGAGTTTGGCCACCTGCATATCTAACCCAGCCTCTGCTGGTTGCTCGACAGTTCTTCCCAGTTTGGCTGTGTGCGCAGCTGCGCCCAGTACAGCAGGTTGTACAGTGGTTTTGCCGAGTTTGGCTACCTGTATATCTAACCCAGCGTCTGCTGGTTGCTCGGCAATTCTCCCCAGCTTGGCTATGTGCGTTGCTGCGCCCAGTACAGCAGGTTGTACGGTGGTTTTACCGAGTTTGGCTACCTGTATATCTAACCCAGCATCTGCTGGTTGTTCGGCAATTCTTCCCCGCTTGGCTGTATGTGTAGCAACACCCAGTACAGCCGGTTGCTCTGTAGTATTACCTACGCTAGCGCAGTGTACTGCTACGCCTACGCTCAGTGGTTGTAGTGTTGTTTTGCCACCCGTTAATGTGTGCTTATCCAACCCTTCTGCCCCAGGTTGCGCAGTGGTTCTTCCCCCCGTAAGCAATCAAGTCAATCAGAGTCAGCCAGTAAGTCAGGCAATTAACTCTACAGTTAATATCATCAACACAGTTACCCAAAGTTTGCCTTCCGCTCCAGCGACGATTAGCGCAAGTGGTATAGGTACGGGCAGCGGAACCAGTGCTGCACCGCCACCTACTGTCGGCGAGAAAAAAGACGAGAAAAAAGATGACAAGCAAGACACAGCTGCCGCCAAAAACACCGGAGTTAAAACAGATGAACCAGTCAAAAAACTTTACTGCAATTAAGTACTTACTTGGCTTGATCTTGCTTCCTTGGTGCTTGGTTGCTAATGCTGAGTTAACGGGGCAACTGGTACAGGCATCGGGTTCGGTATTGGTAAAACAGGCAGATGGCAAGGTAAAAGTCATTGAACAAGATGCCACTATTGCGCAAGGCGATACCCTCGTAACCGATGGGAAAACCTATGCGCGGTTTCAGTTTGCCGATGCCAGTGAAATTACGCTCGCCCCTAAATCTACCTTTGTTATTGAGCGGTTTAGCTACGATAAAAATACGCCCACGCAAAATCATGCGGAGTTCAATTTGGTTCGCGGCGGCTTGCAATTTACGGTGGGCGATATCGCAAAAAACACTAAGGATGGTTTTGTATTGAAAACGTCTTTGGGTGAAATAAAAGGCGCAGCCAGTTTTATTATTGAATATACGCAAGTAGGTGCAACGGCCGTTGCGCAGCTAACGCCGGGCTATCCCATCTTAGCGTTTAATGATTCTGTCACTGACACTCAAAGTGATGCTTTGCTAGATTATGGAATTGCTCAGATTACACTTGCGCAAAACGCTCCAGCGCCACCGTCTGGTGGTTTAACGCCAGGGCTGTATGTGCACGTAATTGATGGAGCGATTAATCTTTCTAATAAGGGTGGGTCGCAAAGTTTTGCTGCTGGGCAATTTGGGTACACCGCAAACATGATGCAGCCTCCAGTGGTAGTTCCTAAAAACCCGGGAATTCAATTTACTCCACCGCCTGCGTTTTCCTCTTCAGCAGTACCGAGTAATGCATCATCAGCCAATAAGCCAAAAACTGTAGATTGCGAAGTGCGTTAAGGCTATTAAGTGCAAAAAGCGAAGCTACAAAAATGGCTTCGCTTTTTATCCGATCAAGATAATTCAACCTACCGCTTCCATCGAGCCAGTTAGTTGTTGCCTCTCATCCTATTTCCTTCAACCTGTCATCTAATTGTTTTTCTGTGGTGCACGCTTGTCTAGACTCCTTTAGAATGCACTCAATGAGTGTGGTACGCATAAAGTTGCTGTGCCACAGGTTTAGCCCAATTTGTTGTTAGGACGGTAGGCGTGAATAATAAAAGTGAACTTTTGTCCCATTTACATTTAAATCGTGACTCCAATGTTTCAGGCCGTACGGTTTGGCTTTGGGCATTAGGTGGAGGGGCGGCGCTCCTGATTTTGTTGGGTGGTTATAGGCTCTTATCGGATTCAGCACCCTTACCGGTTAAGGTGCAAATGGCGCGTATGGCAACCGTAGATTCATCGTCAGCAAGTGTTTTAGATGCTACCGGTTATGTGGTTGCACGCCGCCAAGCAAATGTTTCCTCTAAAGTTACCGGCAGGGTGCTAGAGGTTTTGGTTGAAGAGGGCATGTCGGTTGAGAAAAATCAAATCGTCGCGCGGCTTGAGGATATCAATGCGAAAAAAAGTTTTGAAGTGAGCAAAGCTGAAATGGATGCCGCCAAAGCGCAGGTAAGTGAAGTGCGCGCACATTTAGCGGAAGCTAAATTAAATTTTGATCGCAACAACACTCTCATGCAAAAACAATTGGTGAGCCAATCTGCGTTTGATGCTGCTAAAGCAAATTATGAATCCTTGCGCGCGCAACTAAACAATCGCGAAGAGCTGGTTAATGTTAATGAGAAGTTGCTTGCGCAGCAAAAACAAAATTTAGATGATTTTATTTTGCGTGCGCCATTTGCGGGTGTGGTTATTACTAAATCAGCACAGCCGGGCGAAATGATATCGCCTATTTCTGCTGGCAGTGGTTTTACGCGCACCGGTATTTGTACCTTGGTTGATATGACCTCGCTGGAAATTGCGGTGGATGTTAAAGAATCTTATGTTCAGCGGGTGAATGCGGGGCAGTTAGCAGAGGCTGTATTAGAAGCTTACCCCGAGTGGAAAATTCCGGCGAAGGTGATTGCGGTTATCCCCATAGTGGATCGTCAAAAAGCAACTGTAAAAGTGCGCGTAGCGTTTCAGAGTTTAGACCCGCGAATTCTGCCAGATATGGGCGTCAAAGTATCTTTCTTGAACCCTGAACCTGCTGAAAAACAAAAACCAAAAGAGTCTTTAGGTATTCGTGTACCGACTACTGCCGTGCGTTCAGACAATCAAAATAAATTTGTTTATGTTGTTAAAGATGGTGTAGTGCAAGAGCGCAAGGTGAAACTTAATGCGAGCTACGGTAGCGACGTTTATATCTCCGAGGGCTTAAGCGCAGGTGAAGATTTTGTAGTGGAAGTTTCCCCTCAATTAAAGAACGGCGTGAAAATAGTCCAAGAATAACGAAAGCCTCCTAACACGTATAAATAGCGAGCGCTCTTGCCTTGTTATTGTTTGGAGATCGCAGCACAGGTGATTTGTAATCAATTGAACCTATGTTGTTGCCCGCAAAACGCATCGTGCGCGGCTCAGGTGGTGCTAATGCTGTGGTGCAAGGGCACCGAAGGCCAAATAAGTAGGGCTAATTAAGTAGAGAAACGATGGCAAATAAAGAATTTATCTATCAGCGCATTTGTATTTTTGCAGCAAAAGACATTGACCCCAATTCAGATCAGCAAGTTGAAGACATGTTGCGCAATAAATTTAATATTCATCTACCGCAACGAACATCCATGAATGAATCGCTTGCTGCTGTTAATAGCGATCATGAAATTATCAGCTTGATTCAGCAATACCGCGCACTGACTTCTGCATAACTCTAAGCGATAAATTTCTATGACTTGAAATCTAGCAAGATTCGGGTCGCTAATGTGCGTTTAAATCTCCATATTGGTTTCCTCGTGCCGAGACCAATTTTTGTTGGTGCGAAAAATTAATTTCTGAGAAGTTTCGCAACCTATCTAGGGGAAATTTAGATGTCTGATTATGACCGCATAGCCGAAGCCATTTCTTTCATTTCCAATAGAGTAAACAGCCAGCCCAACTTAGACGAAATTGCGCGGCATATACACTTAAGCCCCTTCCATTTCCAACGCCTCTTCAGCCAATGGGCAGGCGTAACGCCCAAAAGATTTTTACAAGTTTTGACGTTGGAGCGCGCCAAACAATTGCTGAGTGAATCAAAACCATTGCTTGAAGTTTCAAACTCTCTAGGTTTGAGCAGCGGTTCGCGTTTGCATGACCACTTCGTTCACTTAGAAGCGGTTACACCGGGAGAGTTCAAGCAAAAAGGTGTGGGCGTAACCATTGAATATGGCGTACATGACACCCCGTTTGGAAGAGCATTTATTGCCGCCACTCCCAGAGGAATCTGTAGTTTTGTGTTTATGGATCACATGGAGGCCGATGGAAATCTGGCGGCGCTACATAAACAATGGCCGCATGCGAAGGTGCTTGAAAATCACCAAGGAACACTCGCGATAATTAAAACCATGTTTGGCGAAAAGAAGGCATTAGACCGCCCAGTGTCTTTGCATGTGTCGGGAACGAATTTTCAGGTCAATGTGTGGAGAGCATTGTTACAGATCCCAGCGGCAAAGGTGACGAGCTATTCTCAAGTTGCAACTGCAATTGGTCATCCGGGTTCTGCCAGAGCTGTTGGGCAGGCGGTAGGCGCAAACCCAATTGCGCTTCTAATACCCTGTCATCGCGTTATACAACAAAGCGGTAAGCTGGGTGGATATCACTGGGGCGAAACTCGCAAACACGCAATTCATGCGTGGGAATCGGCAAGGTATGAAGAACCCGAATCATAATTATCCTGCACAAAATAAACCCAGATTGAGCCAATAACCCTGCAATCACCTTCATATGTACACCCAACGAACATGAGTAGATTCTCATGTTCGAAAAACACGATTTTCTCGACATGACAAAACGTCTAAATCAACCAAACAGCTTGAAAAGTCCCAATTTGGTACCTATAGTACCCAAATTGGGACTTATATGGTGGTTGAGTAATGACAAATCAAGCAATAACGGTAGGCGATGCGCTCTTTAGCAAAACCCAGCAAAAAGTAATTGGCTTGCTGTTTGGCAGGCCGAATCAAAGTTTCTTTGCCAATGAAATAGTGCGCAGCGCTGGATTGGGTAAGGGCACGGTTATGAGGGAGCTGGAGCGGCTTCATACCGCAGGCTTGATTACGCTCTCGCATCAGGGAAACCAGAATCACTATCAAGCCAACCGTCAGAACCCCATTTTTCATGAGCTAACGGCAATAGCGCGCAAGACCTTCGGTATTGCCGATCTTATTAAAGACGCGCTTCAGGCTCTCTCCGGCAAGCTTCAAACTGCTTTTATTTACGGCTCCATCGCTAAAGGTGAGGTCACCTCTACAAGCGATATAGATGTGATGTTGGTGGGTAGCGATATAACTTACGGCGGTGTTATGGAGTTGCTAGCCGCAGCAGAAGAAAGCCTTGGCCGCACAATTAACCCCACCCTCTACACACCACAAGATTTTCAAACTAAACTCAGCGGCGGTAATCATTTTTTAGTCAGAGTTATGGAGCAACCACGAATTAACCTTATTGGTGAGGTTGATTCAGTAATTAACCTATAGGGAGATTAATGACCATGAACGAGTTTTTAGAAAATTTAGTAAAAACGGGCGGGCTTAAACAAGAACCGCCAGCTGTTTGAAGTTTAGATCTGTATTTGCGCGTAGTTCAAAAACATCAAAGAATGAATGATAATAAGTTAAAAATATGCAAACTCATTTCGTTGTTACTATCTTGGAGTCGCAATGACTTTCGAACAATGGTTAACCTCAATAGGGAAATCACCTAAAAGTGCTAAAAGTTACGCTTCTGCAATTATAGGAACAATATCTAATTGGGCTCAGGATGCTGGACTTCTTAATGGTTCAATTATCAATATTAGTTCTTTAAAAGAGTTTAACTTCTTGGCTGGCAGGATTAAATCTTTAAATATTTTTATCGAGCATAATAAACGAGGCAATGGAATGTATAGCGCGGCCCTTAATCAATATGCTGCATATATTGATGATATGACTGGTCAATCTGTTACTGATGATATTAACTCCATTAATTCAGACTATGAGATACCTGCCACCGAAAAATCTATATTAATTAGTGCCCGAATTGGTCAGGGTAAGTTCAGGCAAGGTTTAATTGACTATTGGAGTGGGTGCGCCGTAACAAAATTTACAAATACAAGATTTTTAATTGCATCACATATAAAGCCTTGGCGATTTTCAAATAATCAGGAGAGGTTGGATGTGTATAACGGATTATTGTTGCTCCCCAATCTGGATAAAGCATTTGATTTAGGGTATGTCTCTTTCGATTCGGAAGGAAAAATTCTAATCTCCAAAAAAATAGATAAACCAGAAACTCTAGGCATTAATGAAAATTTATATATTAATATTTCAATTAATCATGCAGATTTCATGAATTTTCACCGAACAGAAATATTTGAAAATGGTTTTAGATAGTTGGCTTGTAAAAATTTTAGGATATAGCTTTTGATGAATAATATTAATTATATTGATGTATTTGCAGGCGGCGGCGGGCTGTCAGAAGGCTTTCATCGGCAAGGATTCACTCCCATTGCCCACGTTGAATATGATAAAGCTGCTTGTTATACATTAATGACGAGAGCTTGTTATCACTACTTTAAAAAAATAAGCAATGAAAGTATTTATTATTCATACCTCAAAGGAGTTATCTCAAGAGAAGCTATGTATAGCTTGGTTCCAAAAGATGTGTTGAGTGCGGTTATAAATGCCGAAATTGGGCCAGATAATAAAAGTATCTTTGAGAGGATTGATACCCTTAAAAAGGGTAAAGAAGTTGATCTCATCATTGGTGGCCCGCCATGCCAGGCATACTCAAGCTTGGGTCGGGGGGCATTGAAGCATAAGCCTGATGATCCCAGGAAGAGGCTATATATTCAATATGGTCGATTCTTAAACAGATATAAGCCTAAAGTTTTCGTGTTTGAAAATGTTAAGGGGCTTCTTAATTCTGAAAATGGTGCTCATTTTAAAAATCTCCAAAAATATTACAAAGGACTTGGATACGTTGTTGAGGCAAAAGTATTAAACGCCTACGACTATGGGGTGGTTCAGCAAAGAGAGAGGATCATTATTGTAGGGTGGAAAAAAGAACTTGATTTTAAATATCCAGAAATAAAAAAGTTAAAAAATGAACATACGACAAGAGATATATTTGATGATCTTCCATTTATAGGTCCTGGCGAAAAAAGGAAAACGTTACCATACAGAAAAAAAGCATCTGACTATTTGAAAGCTAATTTGATTGCAGATGGTTCATCATTTGTGAGTCAGCATATTACAAGGCCCCATAATCAAAATGATTTAAATATCTACATGCTTGCTATTAATGAGCTGCAAAAAGGGATACGTTTAAAAAACAATGCAATTCCAGAAAATATACGAACTCAAAAAAATACAAAAGATTTTTTAGATAGATTTAAAGTCGTTGGCGATATACCACACACAATGATTGCTCACATTGCAAAAGATGGGCATCATTTTATTCATCCAGATGCAAAACAGCTTAGATCAATATCTGTTCGGGAGGCGGCAAGAATACAATCGTTTCCTGATAGCTATTTTTTTGAAGGTACGACAGAAAGAGGTTTTCGCACGGCAGCATTTAGGCAAATTGGAAATGCGGTGCCTCCATTAATGGCAGAACGAATTGCAGAGCAAATAAGGATTTTATTAAATGAAAAATAACAAAATTCGTCGGCATAAATTTACCCCGGGCGCGATGTCTATCATCCAAATGGGTGAGGAGTTAATCGGCCATCCTACAACAGCAATTAACGAATTAATAAAAAATAGTTATGATGCTGATGCTGATGAGTGTTTTGTGTATTTTCATCTTGAAAATGAAAATTCATTCATGCTCATAAAGGATAATGGAAGCGGCATGGATTCTAATATGCTGTTTGGAAAATGGCTTCAACCATCAATGAGCGATAAGCGAAAATTAAACGCAAAAAGTCGAAAATACAAAAGATCATTTTTGGGAAATAAAGGAATTGGGAGGTTGGCCGCCATGTCTCTTGGTAGGTATACAACTGTTGTTTCAAAAATGAGAGCTAGCTCTCAATATAATTGGATAACATTGGATAGAGAGGGATTCAAAGATGATAGTAAATTCCTATCAAATGTGCTTTTTCCTGGCGATTCAATTGATCAGTTTACAAAAATATTCAGCGATTCCAATTTTATTAAAACGAGAAACGTGAAAAAAAATGATCAAGTTTTAAAAATTTTAAATTCCAATAAACTACAAAGCTTCAATTGTGGAGCACTAATAATAATTGAAGATCTGGATTTATCAGTTTTACTAAAATTCAAAGAAGAATTAAACAAAAAATCCTTTCTAGAAGAAAACTCAAATGTATCTATAAAAAGTTCAGTTTTTTATAGATCTTTAGAATCGCTTATATCTCCAATAAAAGTAAGTAGTAATATTCAAAAAGATTTATTTGATAAGAATTTAATCCCCAATAAAAAGTTATTATCTGTAAGTGATGATAATTTTTCCATAAAGTTTTCAATTAGTTTATTAAATGAGGGTGCAGAAAAAGAAAAAATCTACTGGTTAGATATATCTCCGGTACCAATAGATTCAATTTTCAATTACAGATTATTTGGAAAAGTTACAAAGGAGGGGACTGCTAAAGGCATAATCACTTATAACCGTATAAAAAATGATTACTATAGTAATGAAATAGAAATAACTTCCGATGGTCTTGGTCTTATATCAAGTAACGAAAAAGGCAGTCTTTCACTTTTTGAAAATGAAATAAAATCAACCCTGGATGTTGGCGAATTTTATTTTGATATTCGTGTTTATGATATGGGAGAAAAAGATAATTTAGAAGACTTAACGATGAGGTCAGGACTAAAAAATGTTAAAGAGTTTCAAGCTGTGTTCAAAAAAGTCCAAGGTCTTAGGGTAGTAAAAAATGGTTTTGGTGTGAAACCTTATGGTGAAGAGTATGAGGACTGGATCGATTTATCTAGAGCAAGGGTGGATAATCCAGGGAAAAATTTAAATACAAAACAGATAGTTGGCTATGTACTATTTTACTCTCCTGATAACGATCTTCTGGAAGAAAAAACGAACAGGGAAGGGTTTTTAGAAAACGTTGCATTTGAAGAAGTTAAATCTGCCTTGAAATCTATATTTAAAATTTACGGTAATTTAAGGTATGTATATAGATTAAAAAACAATCTTGGTCGGCCTCCCCAAAGTAAACATAACAGACCTGACTTTGAAGAATATGTAAATACCCTTAACAAAAAATTAAATGAAAAATCTGGTTCTGCAGAAATACAAACGCTTACTCAAAAATTTGTAACGAATGTACAAACGGCTATGGACAATCTTGAGCAGTCACTTTCTTTCTCGGAACGACTTGCGTCATTAGGAAGCGGTATAGAATTAGTTTTTCATGAAATGGGACAGCCAATTTCTAATCTAAAGGCAATTAAGTCATCGTTAAATTTAAAAAAATCTAAGGTTCCAGAAAGCATATTAGAAAAGTTCACAATAGATATAGAACATTTAGTGGAGTCTACTAATACATTGGCAGATTTGCGTGATTCTTTAAAGCCTGCCATCGGTAAGAGTCAAGTGAAAAGTTTCAATCCAAAAAATACATTTATTAAAGTCTGTGGCTTATTTAAAAAAGATATTAATCAAGATGATAATGAAATAAATATTAAAATTGATTCAGAATTTGATCATTACGAAATCATTGATCAAGAATATGCATTATGGGTAGCATTTTTAAATATTGTTAACAATGCTGTTTATTGGATAAGAAAGTCAGGCGTGAAAGGGGAGATAAAGCTATTAAAAGAGGGGGATTCTATTGTCATTTCAAATAACGGACCTAAAATTTCCGAAAATATAATTGATATGATTTTCGAATATGGAGTAACTTCCAAATTAGAAAAAAATGCAACTGGTCTTGGGCTTGCTTATACTCAAAGTGTTTTGAGTAATATTGGCTGGGAAATTTCAGCTAAAAATAAAAAATATGGTCCCACTTTTACTTTAAAAAGGATTAAAAATGACTAAATCACTTGTTGTTCATTTGGATGACGACGCGAAAGTTAGATCGACATGTAAGCATTTGGCTGACCAGCTAATGGAGAATATTGAATATGTCCAATGTTCAACAAGTGGGGAGTTTTTTGATCTCCTAAAAGAAAGATCTTCTGAAATAAAATGTTTAATTTTTGATTTGTTTGGCGAAAATCCAGGCCAGAATGAGCTAAATGATGGAAAAATTCCGTTCTTAGAAGATATAAAGAGATCCTTCACAACTTTTAATGTGCCTATTTTCATCTATAGCGGTTTTATCGAAAAAATAAGCGATGAGTTTTTGCAAGAAGGCACGGTTTTTAAAATCGATAAAGGAGATAAGGGGGGTGGCATAGAACAAGTTTTTCAAACTATTCTTCTGTTAGAAGAGGCCGGCTTTTTGAATATTTTTTGCAATGGAGGGAAAATTGATAAAGAAATAAAAAATGATTTAAATAGCGCCTTTAGAAAGCAATTTATTAATAATGAACAGTTGTTGGACGTTATTAAGCATATCAAGGATTCCAACAAAGAAAATCTAAAAGATAGAATAGAATATGTTTTTAAAAGAGTGGCATTCCGTTCCCTGATGACAAGCCTGCTTGGGCCAAAAACTTTGGAAAATGGCGAAATTAAGGATGAATATGTAAATACGATTGAGCATTATGTCCAAAGATTAAATGACTATCCAATATGGACTGGAGATATTTTTAAAGGTAAAAGTGATGATAATTATTTGTTGGTATTAACGCCTAGATGCGACCTGGCAAATAATAGTGATGCTCCAATATTAGTTTGCCCTCTTTATTTGGGAAAATTTCCTGATTTTGGAAAAAAACTGGATGAGAAAAAAATAGGTGATGTATTAACTGGTAACCCAGCTGTTTCTGGTTATAGTAGATATATAGCACCATCTCCCATTTTCAAAGGAGGGCAGCTTCGATTGAAAGAGTATTCGATAATTGCAAGAAATGATTTATTAGATAACTATTTTCGAGTTATATCTCTAAGTGATGACCTCATGAATGAGATTTCAAGCAGATTTAGTGCGTTATTTTTACGAACTGGGATTGCATCGTGGAGCACTCACGAAACCAAAATTTTTCTTGATACTAAGTAATGGAAGCCTAGATGTTTGAATGATTGATATTGTAAGTTCTTATAAGCGATCTAGGATGATGGCGGGTATCAAACATAAAGATACTTGCTCAGAATTATTTATTCGAAAGGGTCTGCACAAGCTCGGCTTTCGTTATCAATTGCATCGGAAGGATTTGCCTGGAAAGCCAGATCTGGTTTTTCCAAAACATCATGCGGTTATTTTTGTGAATGGCTGCTTTTGGCATGCACACGGCTGCCATATATTCAAATGGCCATCGACACGTACTGAGTTTTGGAAAGAGAAAATAGGCACCAATAAAATTCGTGATGAACGAAATATTCAGGCCTGTATTTCAATGGGGTGGAAAGTATTGGTGATTTGGGAGTGTGCGCTTAAAGGCAAAACTCGTCGCCAGCCTAATGAAGTCATTCATACCGCTGCGAATTGGTTGTTATATGACTCTCTGAACGCAGAGATTGAGGGGCGCAAGCGTTAAAGCAAAAAAGCAGATTAAAAATTTAATCTGCTTTTTAATTGCTAAAAAATTATCTGGATTTATTGACGTTATTTCTGCTCATCCTCAACACTCACCATCCACCCCAGCCCAAAACGATCCGTAAGCATGCCGAAGCTCGGTGACCAAAAGGTTTTTGCGAGCGGCATTTCTATGCTGCCGCCTTCGGCTAGCAACTTAAACACGCGTTCGGTTTCTGCTTGGGTTGGCAATGAAAGCGAAAGCTTAAAGCCGCTGAAGCTTGTTTTATCATCGCAGCCATCTGATGCCATAAGTGTGTTGCCACCTATGGTGAAAGTGGCGTGCATCACTTTATCTTCAAAGCCCGGCGCAAGCATGCCCGGTGGCGTGGCTTCCGGGCTATCGCTATAGCGCATCATATAGGTCACTTCTGCGCCTAATACTGTGCTGTAAAACGCCAGTGCTTCTTCACAGCGTCCGCTGAAAAACAAATAGGGCTCAAGTAAGGTTTTCATAAGAGGGTTCCTGTAAGTGGAGGTCGCGCGAAATTATGGGCGCGTTCGTTCAATTCATGCAAGTGGTACAGGGATATATCCTGTTATATCGGAGGTTTTTTGGCGCCCTGTTTTATTTTGTAAAGTAGGCTGCTGAATCGGGGGCTGCAGTTATAGACTGCTACCTGCTTTATTGCCAAACACTCATTCTGCGATGTGTTAAAGCCCTATAAGATTGATAAAAGTTTATTGTTGAGAGACGTTTACTGAGGTAGAGAAATAACATGAAAATAAAATTATTTTTGTTCATCCTTGTTGCCAGTAGTGTGATCAATCCGGCTTGGGCTGAAAAAGTATCCATTGTTTACGAAGAATCCTCACCTCAGGCGAGCTACGCGGCGCGCAAACTGAGTGAAACACTTAAAAGCGAAGGCCACGAATTACAAAAAAAGCACGTGGGCTATGATTATTTAATCAGTCTGGCTACTCATCCCGAGCGATTAAAACCTGAAGCCTTTTCTATTATTCCTCAGGGCAAAATCATCACCGTTCTCGGTGGCGATAATCGCGGCATGATTTACGGCGCTTTGGCGCTGGCAGAGCAATTACGCAATCACGTTCCTTTAGGGCAGGTGACCACCGAGAACCAAACACCACAGCTTGAGTTTCGCGGTATCAAATACAATTTACCATGGGAAACCTATAGAGCCAGTACAGCGCTAACACAACATACGCCAACCGTTCGCGACCTAAAATATTGGGAAGCGTTTTTAGACATGATGGTAGAAAACCGTTTCAATGTTGTGAGCTTATGGAATTTAAATCCCTACACTTTCATGGTGAAGCCAAAGAATTTTCCTGAAGCAAGCCCATGGTCAGAAAAAGAATTCGCGGAATGGCAAAAGCTTTATCGCGGTATTTTTAAAATGGCGAAAGAGCGTGGGCTGGATACTTACATTGTTCATTGGAGCATATTTGTGAGTAAAGAGTTTTCCGAAGCACACGGCGTAGCCAAGCAAAATTTTTATCCGCATTATTATGTTCCGGGTGATACCTCTGAAATTGTGCGTCGCTATTTGCGCGAAAGCGTTAAGCAAACGCTTGAGGAATATCCGGATCTGGATGGCATTGGCATTTCACACGGCGAAGGCATGGCTGAAATGACACCAACTCAGCGCCAGCAATGGATGGATGATGTGTTAATTGCAGGAATGCTGGAGGTGAAACGGCCGGTAAAACTTATACATCGCGTTCCTTTTTCATCTGGTACATCTTCAGAGCCCGGTGTGAGTAAAAGTGTTGAACAAGTTACACGCACTGCCATGGAAAAACTTGAAGACCGTTTTGCCGGACCTATCTGGGTGGAAATGAAATTTAACTGGTCGCACGGCCACTCCACACCCAAATTAGAAAAAGTACATGGCGGCAAACTGGGTGATACCTATTTTGTTCCGCAACCCAAAAATTACAAAGTGGTGTGGCAAGTGAGAAACGAAGATTTTTTTGCGTTGCGCTGGGGTGTGCCTGAATTTATCCGTAGCCATATTGCGCTCAATGGCCACGCTAATTATGTGGGTGGATATTTTATTGGCTCTGAAACCTATATCCCTGCGCTGGATTACTTTACGGCGGTAAAAGATCCAGTCGATTGGAAGTGGGCGTTTCAACGTCAGTGGTTGTTTTACAAATTGTGGGGTCGTTTACTCTACGATGCCAGCACGCCAGACAGTGTTTTCCAATCTGAATTTAATCGCCGCTTTGGTGCAAAAGGCGATAATTTGTTGCAAGCCTATTCACTGGCTTCTAACACGCAATTACGTTTAGCATCTCTCTATGATTCAACGTGGGACTTCATGTTATACAGCGAAGGCTTCTTAGCCTTACAGGGCGACACCACAAAATATATTTCAGTTGATCAACTCATTAAACAAAAAACCATGGCCAGCGAATATGTTTCCGTTGGTGACTACGTTGAAAAAACAGCCGCAGGCACAAAATTTTCTCCAGAAAAAATTACACCACCAAAACTCGTTGAAATGTTAGAGCGCGATAATAACCAAGCCCTACAACTCGTCAACGCAATAGACACCAAAGGCAACGCAAGCCTAATGTACGAAGTGGCTGACATCAAAACCTGGGCAAACCTTGGGCTACATTTATCCGAAAAAATAAAGGGCGCCGTAGCACTTAAGCAATTCAGGCTCACTGGCGACCCGGAGCAACAGCAACAAGCGATTAAACATTTAGAGCAAGCCTTGGTGTATTGGGACGAAGTTATCCGCATAACAAGGCCCATATACCGCGATATGCCCTTAACCCATTACAACCATAATTCCTATGATGAAAATAAAAATAATCTGTTCCACTGGGCGTTAATTCGCGATCAGGTAAAAGCGGATATTGATATTGCGAGGAATAGTGTGAAAGGGAATTAATAGCTACGCGCAATTCATTATGACCTGTTAGGGATGATGGGTTACGTCGAGTTATATCTTTCCTAAATTTGCCAATCGATAACGCTGCAAACGGCTATTAGGTTTTTCTGGGATGGTCATTTCAATGAGTCGTGCACTAAGTATAGCTTTTAAGTGGCGTTCGCAATGATTTGTAGTCTTGTAAATTTAGGAGTGCTCAATGGTCATTGCTTCTAATGATAAGCCCGTACTCATGCCTTGTTGAAAGTTAAGTAAATTGGTGTTATGATTTACTTAACTTATTGGAGGTCGTTATGGGATCAACAAACTTATTAAAATTGGTACTTCGCGAAACTGGTCTGTCCCAAAAGGAGATAGCCAAGAAACTTAATGTTTCCGCGGCGCAGATAAGTAAATGGAAGGCTGGCGAACATATTTCCTATGAAATGGAAGAGAAGCTTAAAGTTCTGCTCTCCATTGGTGATAGAGATCCCGACGTGGTTTATTGGACTGGGGGCATTGAACAGGCAGATAAGTGGGTTAGGTTATTTGAGCATCTTGCGGAACGTGCCCCTGAAAGCGCCGAGTGTTCTTATATCTGTGCTCCCTTAGAAGACGAAACCGATTTCTTCTTCCCGAATATTCTCTCTACTCTAATCGAAGCTGGTGCGATAATTCCTGAGTACTTTCCAGAAAAAATCGATTTTGATTACGACGCAGATTATGATGAAAATGAAGAAGCTTTTGGGATGCTTTATGATACAAACGAGTTCTCAAATTTGATTTATGAGGCGCTTAAGGCCTATTGTCAGCACTATGATTTTTATGCTGCCTACGTACGAGACATAATGTATGAGGATGATCTTGATTTATATAACACAGATGCTAGCAATATTGAACCATGTTTGTTTAGCTTGGCGTTAGTAAAAGTTGGAAGTAGGTCATCGCTCCTCTCTAAATATAAAGAATTTAGATATAACACGCTTAAGGATTACAAACGCTGGGTGGAAATTGTTAAAGATGCAGCTATAAAAAATCGAATCCCACTCAAAGCCGAGATTATGCATTTGGTGTCTGAAAATCCAGAACATTTAGTCCATGAGGCGGAAGCAGAAGTTCTTGGCTTTAATTCAAGCCGAATTCACCCTGACATTTACATGAATGAAATGTTGCAAGGTATGAGATTGATACATCAAGTTCTGCCTGCTATTTGCAAAAAATTGGGGATTACAGAAGAAGAGTTAAATATAAATGAATCTGAATTGCAGCTATGAAAATGTAGCAGCAATATCGCCGCCGCTTCAGTGCTCATAGTTCAGTTATGTTAAGTCTTCCTAAATAAAAAAACTATTTTAGATAATCAATTTTCTGCTTAATACAACTTCTATTATAAGATGGCGGAATCTTATCCTCTCTTGTGTTCTCAGTAGCGAGCATTAACTTAATTAGGGAAACTGTTATATGGCCGAAAAGCCAAATAAAACCAATAAAACATCAGCCAACTTTGAAGAAACCCTGTGGGATAGCGCCAACAAACTGCGCGGCAGCGTGGAATCCTCCGAGTACAAACACATTGTGCTCAGCCTGATTTTTTTAAAATTTATTAGCGATAAATTTGAAGCGCGCCGCCAAGCGCTAATTGACGATGGCAAAGCGCCGTTTATCGATATGGTCGAGTTCTACGCACAAGACAACGTGTTCTACCTACCCGAACAAGCCCGCTGGGATTGGGTGCTCAAACACGCCAAGCAAGATGACATAGCATTAAAGATCGATACAGCTTTGCACACCGTCGAAAAGAACAATAAATCCCTCGCGGGTGCACTGCCCGACAATTATTTTTCGCGATTGGGTTTAGAACCAAGCAAACTCGCCGCTCTGTTAGACACCATCAACAACATCAATACCCTCGCCAACGAATGCCATATGAGCGAAGAGGATTTGGTGGGGCGCGTGTATGAATATTTTCTTGGTAAATTCGCCGCGACTGAAGGCAAAGGTGGAGGTGAGTTCTATACGCCCAAGTCAATTGTGGCGCTCTTGGCCGAAATGCTGGAACCTTACAAAGGCAAAATATACGACCCCTGCTGTGGCTCGGGTGGTATGTTTGTGCAATCCATAAAATTTGTGGGTAGCCACAACGGCAACCAAAAAGACATTTCCATTTACGGGCAGGAATACACCAGCACCACCTACAAACTCGCCAAAATGAACCTCTCCATTCGCGGTATTGCCGGCAACTTGGGCGATGTAGCGGGCGATACCTTTTTTAAAGATCAGCACCCGGACTTAAAAGCCGATTTCATTATGGCCAACCCGCCCTTTAACCAAAAGCAGTGGCGCGCCGACAGCGAATTAGTAGACGACCCTCGCTGGGCAGGCTACCCCGTACCACCCACGGGCAACGCCAACTACGCGTGGATATTGCACATGCTTAGCAAACTCAGTGAAAGCGGTACCGCCGGTTTTGTACTCGCCAATGGCAGCATGAGCACCAACACCAGTGGCGAAGGTGAGATTCGCAAACAGCTTATTGAAAACGATCATGTGGATTGCATGATCGCCTTACCCGGCCAGCTTTTTTATACAACACAAATTCCCGTGTGCTTGTGGTTTATCACCAAAAACAAAAGCGCCAATCGCAAAGGCAAAACCCTGTTTATCGACGCCCGCCAAATGGGCACCATGATGAGCCGCATCCACAAAGAACTTGCGGTGGATGACATAGCCGAGATTGCAGGCACATATCACGATTGGAAAAGCGGCAGCGAAAATTACACAGATCAAGCCGGTTATTGTAAGAGCGCAACCCTGGAAGACATCAAAGCCAACGACTACGTACTCACTCCCGGCCGTTATGTCGGCGCTGCTGATATTGAAGACGACGGCATCGCCTTTGAAGACAAAATGCGCGAGCTAAGCCAAACCCTATTTGCGCAAATGAAAGAAGCAGAAGTGCTGGATAAGGTGATTCGCCAGAACTTGGAGGTGTTGGGTTATGGGGAGTGAGTGGCCGTTAGTAACGATTGAGAATATTCAAGCAAAAACTAAGGGGGCTATTGCGATTGGCCCTTTTGGATCTCGCATGAAAAGTGACTGCTATGTTGATGTTGGGATTCCGGTAATTCGTGGTACCAATCTTTCTGGCAGCTCTATTTTTGGAGGTGAATTCGTCTATATTTCAGAGGAAAAAGCTAACAGCCTCGGTTCTTGCAATGTTTATAAAAATGATTTGGTTTTTCCTCATCGTGGGTCAATTGGTGAAGTTGGAATTGTCACAGATGAAAACCGCTATGTGATTTCTTCGAGCTTAATGAAGCTTACTTGCGATACAACCAAAGTTAGCCCAAAATTTATTTATTATTTTTTTAAATCATCTCAGGGTAAGCATGAATTACTAAAAAATGCTTCACAAGTAGGCACGCCGGGTATCGGTCAGCCGCTCTCGTCGTTAAAAAGCATAGAGTTCAGAAATCCACCTCTAGAAGTTCAAAAGAAAATTGAAGAGATAATCTCTTCCCTCGACAACAAAATCACCCTAAACCGCCAGCTAAACCAAACCCTGGAACAAATGGCGCAAGCCTTATTCAAAAGCTGGTTTGTAGATTTTGACCCCGTGATCGACAGCGCCTTGGCCGCAGGCAATCGAATCCCCGACGACCTACAAGACCGCGCCGAGCGCCGTCAGTTGCAATTAGCCAAAGCTGATCACAAGCCGCTGCCAGAAAAAATTCATAAACTTTTTCCGAGTGAATTTGAATTGACGGAAAGTTTGGGGTGGGTGCCGTTGAGGTGGGAAGTTTCAAATGTAGGCGAGTGCTTTGATGTAACTATGGGGCAGTCACCACCGGGTAGCACTTACAACGAAGATGGAATTGGCCTACCGTTTTTTCAAGGTCGAACTGATTTTGGGTTTAGATACCCAACAAATAGAATTTATTGTACTGATCCTAAAAGGCTGGGGAAAAAAGGCCATACATTAATAAGTGTAAGAGCGCCCGTAGGAGATATTAATATTGCCGTAGAAGATTGTTGTATTGGTCGAGGCGTAGCATCTGCAATACATAAAAATGGCGCAACGTCTTACACGTATTATTCGATGAATCAACTCAGCGAGCACTTCAAAATATTTGAAGGCGAAGGTACTGTTTTTGGGAGCATTAATCAAAAAGATTTCAATGCTATTCCTTTATTAAAAAAGCCTGAGCCGTTAATTAAAGAGTTTGAAAAAATCGCTGAAAAACTGGATGAAAAGATTCGTCTATGCTCTGAGTCGATAAATGTTTTGTCCCAACTCCGCGACACCCTCCTCCCCAAACTTATCTCCGGCGAACTGCGTATTCCCGAGGCGCAAACGCAGCTTGAGGCGGTGTTGGGGTGAATGAAGCAGTAGGTTCCATTTTGGAACATACTGGGCATGAAAAAATTTAACTGATTGAAATGATTAACATTTTTTGATGTCAGCGACACAAGTGTCGTTGACATGGAGTGCCCATCAGTCACACAAGAAAAGGAATAACTAGATGAAGTTTACGAATACCCAGCTGGAAATCGCTTTGACACCTGAGTCGTGTCGGGTTACAGTTGTTTTATGATTCTCTCCTTCAAACACAAAGGCCTTGAACGGTTTTTTACCTCAGGGAATACCTCTGGCATACAGGCCAAGCACGCCAACCGGCTAAAACTGATATTAGGTAGATTGCAGGCGGCCACTAACCCGCAGGATATGAACTTACCGGGCTTGTTTTTGCACCCATTGGTGGGTGATCGGAGTGATATTTGGTCGGTGCGTGTTAACGGAAATTGGCGGGTGACATTCCGCTTTACCGGTGACAACGCCGAAATTGTAAATTACGAAGACTACCATTGAAATGAGGTGCCACCATGTTGATGCACAACCCACCACACCCCGGCGAAGTTATTAAAGAACTCTGCCTTGAACCGCTAGGTTTAAGCGTTACCGAAGCCGCCGAAGCGCTCGGTGTAAGCCGCAAAACCTTATCCAGTATTGTTAACGGCAAAGCTGGCATTAGCCCCGAAATGGCGGTGCGCCTGTCTATTGCGTTTAATACCTCATCCGAAAGCTGGCTCAACCAACAAACCCAGTACGATCTCTGGCAAGCGGAACAGCATCGCAGCGAGCTACAGGTAAAAACCTTGGTTGCAGCTTAGGCTGCCCGTTAGAATAATAAGGACGCAATGGATGAAGTTCACCGAAGCCCAACTAGAAACCGCCATTATTGGCCTGCTCAAAGAGCGAGGTTATCCCCATGTGTTGGGCGCGAGCATTAGCCGCAGTGCCAGCGATGTGCTCATTAAAGATGACCTGCGCGCGTTTTTGGCCAAACATTACGCGGCAGAAGGGATTACCCAAGGTGAAATTAACGGCATCATCCGTCAACTCGAATTATTACCCGCGAGCGACCTGTACGACAGCAACAAAACCTTTTGCAAATGGCTGAGTGATGGCTTTTTGTTAAAGCGCGAAGACGCAAAGAAAAAAGACATTTACATTCAACTCATCGACTACAGCGATTTAGCGCAAATGCGCGTGCCCGGTGAAGGCGAAGTGGATGTGTTAGCGGCACCAACCATTGCTTACCCCACGCCAGTTTATTCAAACGATGGCACCAACAATATTTACAAAATCGTCAACCAATTAGAAATTGAAGGCTATGTTGCCGACGGCTCAGAAAAGCGCATACCCGATGGCATTTTGTACATCAACGGTTTGCCGCTGGTGGTGTTTGAGTTTAAAAGCGCAATCCGTGAAGAAGCCACTATTCACGACGCCTTCATGCAATTAACCACGCGCTACCGCCGCGATATTCCACAACTCTTTGTGTTCAATGCGCTCTGTGTGATTAGTGATGGCGTGAATAACAAAATGGGAAACCTGTTTGCGCCCTATGATTTCTTTTATGGCTGGCGAAAAATTAGCGGTGAGGAAACGGCAGAGAAAAATGGCATCGATTCTTTGCACACCTTGTTACAGGGTTTGTTTGATACGCGCCGCCTGCGCGAAGTGATTCGCCATTTTATTTTCTTCCCCGATAAAACCCATCACGAAATCAAAGTGGTGTGCCGCTACCCACAATATTATGCGGCCACCAAACTTTACCAGAACATCAAGCTCCACCAGAAAAAGCCTGATGGTAGTGGTGGTGATGGAAAGGGCGGAACCTATTTTGGCGCAACCGGCTGCGGCAAAAGTTACACCATGCAATTTTTGGCGCGCTTGCTGATGAAAAGCGTGGATTTTGAAAGCCCAACCATTATAGTTATTACTGACCGCACGGATTTAGACGATCAACTCAGCAAACAATTTACCAATGCCAAAACCTACATTGGCGACCAAATTGTCGAGAGCGTAGAAAGCCGTGCGGATTTGCGCGCAAAACTCCAAGGGCGCAAAAGCGGCGGCGTATTTTTAACCACCATCCACAAATTCACTGAAGATGCCGAGCTGCTAACCGACCGCTGCAATGTGATTTGTATTAGCGATGAAGCGCACCGCAGCCAAATTAACCTTGATCAAAAAATTAAAATCACGGAAGACGGCGTAAAGAAAACCTACGGCTTTGCCAAATACCTTCACGACTCTTTACCTAATGCCACCTATGTCGGTTTCACCGGTACGCCGATTGATGCCACCATGGATGTGTTTGGCGCTGTGTTGGATTCCTACACCATGGCGGAATCGGTCAACGATGAAATTACCGTGCGCATTGTGTACGAAGGCCGCGCGGCAAAAGTGATTTTAGAAAACCAAAAGCTGCAAGAAATAGAAGATTATTACAATCAGTGCGCTGATGACGGCACAAGCGAATACCAAATCGAAGACAGCAAAAAAGCCATGGCCAACATGGGTGAAATTCTGGGTGACCCAGAGCGATTGCAAACCTTGGCGGCTGATTTTGTTCATCACTACGAATCACGAATCGATGAGGGTTCGACAGTAGCCGGCAAAGCCATGTTTGTGTGTAGTTCACGCCAAATCGCTTACCTATTTTATCAATACGTAAAAGCCATTCGTCCGCAATGGTTTGAAATTTTAGAGTGCGCGCAAGGCGAAGAGCTAATCGACGCAGAACGCAAAAAACTCAAACCCAGCGCCCGTGTAAATATGGTGATGACACGCGGTAAAGACGACGTAAAAGAGTTATGGGATTTACTCGGCAGCAAAGACTACCGCAGTGAGTTAGATCGCCAATTCAAAGAAGAAAAATCCAACTTCAAAATCGCGATTGTGGTGGATATGTGGCTCACGGGTTTTGATGTGCCGTTTCTGGACACCATGTATATCGACAAACCACTGGCGCGCCACAACCTGATTCAAACCATCTCCCGCGTCAACCGCAAGTTTGAAGGCAAAAGCAAAGGCTTGGTGGTGGATTACGTCGGCATCAAAAAACAAATGAATTTGGCGCTGGCAAAATACTCCAAAAAAGATGAAACCAATTTTGAAGATATAGCGCTCTCTGTGGTTGAAGTAAAAAATCACTTAGATTTATTGCAACGTATGTTCTATAAATTTGATGCCAAGCCCTATTTTTCTGGCAACCCACTGCAACAACTCAGCTGTTTAAATTTAGCAGCTGAATACGCTATGAGTACCGATAAAACCGAAAAGCGCTTTATGGATTTAGCCAAACGCATGAAAGCCGCTTACGATGTGTGTTGTGGTAGCGAAAGCATCAATCAAAGCGAGCGCGATCATATTCACTTTTATTTGGCGATACGCTCCATTATCTACAAGCTCACCAAAGGCGAAGCACCAGACACAGCACAAATGAACGGCAAGGTACGCAACATGATTGCGGAGGCGCTCAAAAGTGATGGCGTAGAGGAAATCTTTAAGTTGGGCGATAACGAGGAATCGGCCATTGATATTTTTAATGATGATTATTTAGCCAAAATTGAAAAAATCAAACTACCCAATACTAAGATTAAATTACTGCAAAAGCTCTTGGCGCAAGCCATCGGCGAGCTGAAAAAAACCAACAAAATGCAAGGTATAAATTTCTCGCAAAAATTCCAAGCCTTGGTAGATAAATACAATGAGCGTAAAGAAGACGATGTGTTGGTAAGCAGTGTGTTAGATGATCTCGCAGAAGAAATTACTGGCAAGTTCTTCGATGATTTTGTTGACCTCTACCATGACCTTCGTACTGAATTCAGTGCCTTCGAAGGTATGGGTATTGACTTTGAAGAAAAAGCCTTTTACGACATTTTAAAATCCCTCACCATTAAATACGATTTCACCTACCCTGATGAAAAGCTGGTTGAATTGGCGAAAGCCGTAAAAATTATTGTGGATGATAAAGCGCGCTACACCGACTGGAGTAAACGTGAGGACATTAAAGCCAGCTTAAAAGTAGATTTAATTCTACTGCTGCATAAATACGGGTATCCGCCGGTAGCCAATGATGATGCCTATAAAGATATTATTGAGCAGGCAGAAAACTTTAAAAAATATCGCGAGAACGCTCATGAATAAGGTTTCGCCAAGCTTCTCGTCTTGAAGCGATATGTGAACTTGAGAGAACTGGTTGTATCAACCTGTATGCGCTCCCATAGAAAAACTTCCTAGAGGCGAACCCCATAGGAAGTTTTATTTATATGGAGATCCCAAGTTAACCAAATCTAGCTAAGCTTGTTTTGACTTTTCGGGCACCGGAGCGCTGTTCCTCGTTTTAAACGCAGTGGTAACCCTAACTGGCGTTGCCACAATCCCCCCCACATTGCGGTGAAATAGGTAAAATTAATCAGCGTCTTTCGAATATTTTTTGTTCATTGAGCGTAGGCGATGTTTTATCTTATCAAGAGGTATCGTTTCAGCGCCGCTCTGAGTGAATATATATAGAAAATGAGAGTCGGCATGCAAAATTCTCCCTATTTTAGGGGCGCCTTCATCTAATGTTACTGTGGCGCATTGTTCAATTAATGAAGTTGATTTTGGTATACAAGTAAAATCTTTTATCTCCTCGTTTGCCATAACAAAGCCAATTATCGGTGCAGGAAGAAATATAATAGAAATTAATGTCATTCCAATAATGACAGCAGGAATCATTGCTAAGTTTGCGACAAAAGAACCTAACGTAACTGCAACAGAGATCCAAAGTGTTTTTTGCTTTATTTTTTCAGACTCGTTTTTAGCCGATTTTTTCGGACGCCTAGAATACCAAAGCGCGGCTCGACCAAATCCGTAAAGAGCAAGTCCCGCTAAAAATGACATGATTGAATATTGAATCCATCCTTCTTCCAAAGATTTCAAATAAATCGGCCAAGCATTATTGAGTGATTCCCCATTTATGAAAATAAAACTGTTAAAAGCAAATTCATAAATAGGGCCTGGTTCGCCTGATATTTCAGGGTTATCAAAACCTAATCCCTCTAAATAATATTTTTTTGAACAATAGCCAAAAAAAATAAGTGTAAGCCGGAATGGCTATAACTAAAAATTTCCACCAAGAAGTTGATTTTTTTTCGAGTTGATTAAGATCGGATTTTATTTCTGGATTTTCTTGCTTCTGTTTAATATTGCCTGCCATGGATTTTTTCCTTTTAATTAAAGCTTTGAATTTTTATAAAAATAACCCTGCTAGAGTTAATAAAAACAAGCCATCGTTTGTTTTTCACCCTTTGGGCTTCGGAGCTTCGCTCCTCGTTTCAAACGCAGTGCGTTTGTGAATTGGGCACTTCGAAGAGCGAGTCCAGTGCTCTACGCGTTAATAAAAAAACTCCCTACAGGCGAAACCTGTAGGGAGTTTTTATTTATATGGTGGGCCCACCCAGACTTGAACTGGGGACCTGCCGATTATGAGTCGGATGCTCTAACCAACTGAGCTATAGGCCCTAAAAATAAAACACAAGATTGAACTGGGAACCTGCCGCCTCTTTACCTACGTTGGTTGGGAGTCGGATGCTCTTAATAACTGAGCTATGGTCCCTGGTAAGCGTTTTTGCTTGAAGGACGCGCATTATAGAGACTTGTTTTGTATGTGGCTATAGCCTTAAGCAGGTAATGAGAAAGCTTGTAACTTGTTGATAGACCTAAAAAATAAAACCCGCACATGGCGGGTTTTATTTTGTTCGTTTGATGATCAATTAGCTATTAATCAGCTGCTAGTCATCTAGGAAGCTGCGCAAATGATCGGAGCGCGATGGGTGGCGCAGTTTGCGTAACGCCTTGGCTTCGATTTGACGGATACGCTCGCGCGTTACGTCGAATTGTTTGCCCACTTCTTCCAAGGTGTGGTCGGTGTTCATGTCGATGCCGAAACGCATACGCAATACTTTTGCTTCGCGGGCGGTGAGGCCAGCAAGCACTTCGCGCGTGGCTTCCATCAAGCCTTCCATAGTGGCGGATTCAACGGGAGACACGATGGTGGTGTCTTCAATAAAGTCGCCCAAATGTGAATCTTCATCGTCGCCGATGGGGGTTTCCATGGAGATAGGTTCTTTGGCGATTTTCAGCACTTTGCGAACTTTATCTTCTGGCATATCCATACGTTCGCCGAGTTCTTCTGGCGTTGGCTCACGCCCCATTTCTTGCAGCATTTGACGCGATACACGGTTGAGTTTGTTGATCGTCTCGATCATGTGCACCGGAATACGAATGGTGCGCGCTTGGTCAGCAATCGAGCGAGTAATCGCCTGACGAATCCACCACGTAGCATAAGTTGAGAACTTATAGCCGCGACGGTATTCGAATTTATCTACTGCTTTCATCAAGCCGATGTTGCCTTCCTGAATCAAATCGAGGAATTGTAAGCCGCGGTTGGTGTATTTTTTGGCGATAGAAATAACGAGACGCAAGTTTGCCTCAACCATTTCTTTCTTGGCGCGACGCGCACGGGCTTCGCCAATCGACATGCGACGGTTGATATCTTTAATGCTCGCAAGGCTTAAGCCGCTTTCGGCTTCGATATGCGCCAAAGCTTGTTGTCCCGCAATGACATCGGGCATTACTGCTTGTAATTTCTCGCCGTTTTCGGTTTTTGCTTTGATTAAATCAGGCAGCCATTCTTCATTGATTTCGTTGCCGGGGAATTCTTTGATAAAGGTTTTGCGTTGCATTTGCGCTTTGCGTGTACACAAATCCATTACCAAGCGTTCAGCTTTGCGCACACTTTCTAAGGTTTCGCGGGCTTTGGTATAAAGCGGTTCAAACTGGCGTGCTGGAATTTTGAAGAATTTAAACAATTCGCCTAATTCAGATAATTCTTTTTCTGCTTGCTTGCTACCGTAACCGTACTTAGCCAAAGTCTTAACGGCTTTTTCGTGTTGTTTTTGTAGGGCTTCAAAGCGAATGCGTGCTTCTTCTGGGTCTACACCAGAAACAGCTTCTTCTTCATCTTCCGTAGCGGCTTCTTCCTCTTCGTCATCACCTGCGGCTTTTGCGCCAGCAATGGGGGCGACTTCAATTTCAGCATCTTCATCAATGATGGTTGCAGGAATTTCTTCAACGGGGTCGAGCCAGCCGATGATTACGTCGGCAAGCTTGCGCTCTTCTTTGGCAACTAGCGCGTATTCGTCGAGGATTTTTTGCACAGCACCGGGCCAGTAAGCAACGGCGTGCATAAGCTCGCGCACACCTTCTTCGATGCGCTTGGCAATCACAATTTCGCCTTCGCGAGTCAGCAATTCCACGGTGCCCATTTCGCGCATATACATACGCACGGGGTCGGTGGTGCGGCCAGCTTCGGTTTCTACGGCGGCGAGAGCAGCAGCAGCTTCAGCGGCGGCAATTTCATCGGCGGCTGAATCGCCATCGGTCATCAATAGGGTATCGGCATCGGGTGCGGTTTCGTATACGCGAATCCCCATGTCGTTAATCATCTGTATGATGTCTTCAACCTGATCCGGGTCAGAAATGTCTTCCGGTAAGTGGTCGTTAACTTCAGCGTACGTGAGGTAGCCCTGCTCTTTACCGCGGGCTATCAGCTCTTTAATACGAGACTGTTTTTCTTGAGCGTCATCAGACATTAATTAACCCTGTCAAACGTGAGTGAGAAATGCAAAGCGCGGGATTATAGCGCAACTGAGCCTGTGGATTCTAGCGAACGACCTATTAGTTGGGCTATTGAGGCGGATAATGGGGACGATTTCGGATTTTTTAAGGGTTGGGTGTGATTTTATTTGCTAAAGCTGCCCGTACCAACTGATCCCGCTCTTCTTTACTGAGTTGAGTAAAGTCGGTGTTCTTGAGTTTTTCCAAGGATGTTGCAGTTATTTTTGCACTTTGCTGGCGATGTAAGGCTTCCAGGCAACCCTTAAACGCCGCTTCATTATCGTAATCGGCTTTTGCGGCTTTATCATCGCGCGTAACCGTTAAGGCGTTGGCGGCTTGGAGTAAATCGCTGCCGGCAATTTTTGCCAAGCGTTCAGTTGCTTCCTCGCCGTAAATCCCACGCCAATAGCCAATCAAATGTGAGAGGTTGTAGTGCGGGCGTTCGTGCAGGACTTTTAATAAGCGGCCGAGCATTTGGATATCGGCATCGCTGTTTTCCAGCCAGCTATCGTGATCAGCTTCCAGCGCTGCAAGGCTGGGCGTGGCGACTAATAACGCGACTGCTTTTTGTGCGGGCGTCATCAGCATGCGATTACTGGTGCTATTCCAAGGCGATGTTGGTTCTTTGGCGACCGAGCGAGTGCTGTGGCCGCTGTAATATTCTTCGTAATTGGGTGGCGGTGCTTCAGTGTCGTAATAGTCTGACCAACCTGGATCTTCATTGTGTTGATGTGGAGCTTGAGCTAGCACAGTCTGCGGTTGAATCGCTTGCTGAATATGGATTTGTTTTGGTTGTGCTTGGATGGGTTCGCGCTGAGCTGGTTTGGCGGGTTCTTTAATGAGTTCAGGTTTTGGCTCTGGGTTCTTGACCGCTTCAAGAATCAAATCTTGCAAAATGTTGCGGCTAAGGCCGGTGCGAGTTGCCAGGTTCTCAAACATCAATTCGCGGAAGACGCTTTTGGGCAATTTATCGAGCATGGGGGCGGCGCGTTTGCTAAATGTGGCGCGGCCCTCCATGGTGCGGATATTCAAACCTTCGGCGGCGGTATCGAATAGTTGATCTTCCAGCGGGACCGCCATGGAAATCATGTTTTCGAATTTGTCTGGGCCGATGTTGCGCACCAAGGTATCCGGGTCTTCGCCTTCGGGTAAAAACAGGAATTTTACGGTGCGCCCATCGGCCATGGTAGTGAGTGAGGCATCCAATGCGCGGCTTGCGGCGGCGCGGCCAGCTTTATCACCATCGAAACAAAAGACGACTTCATTTGTGTATTTAAAGGCTTTGTCGAGATGGTCTTCGCCACAGGCGGTTCCTAAAGTGGCGACGCCGTAGCGAATGCCAAATTGCGCCAAGCTCACCACATCCATATAACCTTCAACGACTAACAACCGTGGCAAATCGCGGTAGGCGAGGCGAGCTTCGTAGAGGCCGTATAACTCTTGGCCTTTGTGGAAAACGGGGGTTTCGGGTGAGTTGAGGTATTTGGGTTTATCATCGCCTAATACGCGACCGCCGAAACCGATCACGCGCCCGCGAGTGTCGCGAATCGGGAACATAATGCGGTGGCGGAAACGGTCGTAGAGTTTTTTATCTTGCTCATGATGGATCAGCATGCCGCCTTCAATCAGCAGGTGCTTGTCTTCATCGTTTTGCGCAAGCGCTTTGAGCAAGTTGTCCCAGCCTGGCGCGGCAAAACCTACGCCGTAATCTTTAGCTGTTTTGCCATCCAGTCCACGGCCTTTAAGGTAATTGACTGCCATATGTTTGCTGGGGTGATGGCGCAATTGCTGCTGGTAAAACTCATCGGCTTTTTCCAGCAGGCTGTAAATACTTTTGCGCTCTTGCTCGCGCTTAACCTGCGCCTCGGTCTGCACTTCGCGTGGCACGGTTAATCCGGCAACTCGCGCTAAAGATTCAATCGCCTCGGGAAAGCTGAGTCGTTCGTAATCCATCACAAAGCCCAGCGCATTACCGCTCGCGCCACAGCCAAAGCAATAATAGAACTGCTTCTCTGGGCTTACGGTGAAGGAGGGGGTTTTCTCGTCATGGAAGGGGCAGCAGGCGCTGTAGTTCTTGCCGGTTTTGCGCAATTTGACGCGGCTATCCACCGTATCGACAATATCGATGCGGTCGAGCAGGTCGTCAATAAAGCTTTGCGGGATCATGCCGGACATAAAAAGAAGCTACCGTTTTGGGGCGGTTAGTATCAACATCCAAGCAAGGATTTGCCAGTGCTATTCAAGGCTTTTGGTGTTTGTGAATAGTGAGTATGTCCAAGTTTGATAAATATGGACATGCATGCTAAGTTCAGCACTGATTAATTAGGAGGTGCTTATGAATATCAGTTTTACTGAAAAACAGCAGCAATATATAGCAGCACAGGTTGGTGGTGGAGACTACCAGAATGCAAGTGAGGTAGTGCGTGATGCGCTGAGGTTGCATGAGGTTTATCGTCATCGCGTAATTGAAGAATTGCGTGCAGAAATTGCAAAAGGCTGGGATGGAGCAGCAAGCTCTATGAGTGTTCAAGATATAGTCAAACAAAAACAACAGGCTGCGCGAAAATAGGTCAGCAGGGATAATCTTATGGATAAGTGGACTTATGTACTTTCGCAGGCAGCGGAAGAAGATCTAGGGCAGATTTTTGATTACACCGAGCTGGAGTTTGGGGTGGATCAAGCAATTCAATATTTTTCTGAGGTGGAGCAGTTGTTTTATCGGTTGTGCGACAACCCAATGCTGGGACGGGAGCGCAAAGAGATTCGCGAGGATTTACGTGCGATTTCCTGCGGCAGCCATGTTATTTTTTACCGGATTTTAACTTATCAAATTCGCGTAGTGCGTGTGCTGCATGCGAGCCGAGATTTGCCTCAATTCTTGAAGAGCGCTGAATAATCGCAGGCCTAAATCCTAAATAGCAGGCAGCAAAAAACCGCGACTCATTGGGTGAATCGCGGTTTTAGACATCATAAAGAGTCAAGGCATCACTTATTGCGCAGCGTTTACTCGCTAGAGTCTCACGCAGTAAACCAGCTGTAACTTAGTACAGGCGGGTAAACTTTTTAGATTCGCGTTGAACCTTTTTAGCGTGGCGCTTAACTGCAGCAGCAGCGTCACGTTTACGAATAGTGGTTGGCTTCTCGTAGCATTCGCGCGCGCGAACGTCAGCCAAGATACCTGCTTTTTCACAAGCACGTTTAAAACGACGCAAAGCTACGTCAAAGGGTTCGTTTTCTTTAAGTTTTACTGAAGGCATGTTTTGACCTGTTTTGTTCTGAAAAATGATGTCTTGAGGATTCTCGTTATCGCCTCGTTTTCACGTTAAACGACAATGTATCCGAGGGGTGCGGATTCTATACGCTTATGATTTTGGCTGCAACCTCAAAAACCCCATCGTCAACTCACTTTTCGCATGCTCGCTACGTTATTTTCGTACTCGAATCCTCATTTATACAACATAAACTCCGGTTCTGCGTGCGAAAATGCCTTGCGATCACCGCAAAAATTAAATTGCCGATGGTGCTTGGGGCGCCAATCAAACTTCTATTTTTGTAGCGCCATCTCCTTTATTATGCGGCCCTAATCTTTAGATAGAGCAATTTACCCCGTTATGCGAATTCTTGGTTTGGAAACCTCCTGCGACGAAACCGGTGTCGCCGTCTATGATAGCGAGCGCGGCCTACTTGCCCATACCCTTTATAGTCAAATCGCGTTGCATTCCGAATATGGCGGCGTAGTGCCAGAGCTGGCTTCGCGCGATCATGTGCGCAAAATCCTCCCCTTGATTAATGAAGTGCTGGCCGAGAGCGGCTCCACGGCGGCGGATATCGATGGCATTGCCTACACCTCCGGCCCCGGGTTAATCGGCGCACTTATGGTGGGTGCATCCATGGGGCGCTCGCTCGCTTATGCGTGGAATGTGCCCGCGATTGGTGTGCATCATATGGAAGGCCATTTATTGGCGCCCATGCTGGAAGCTAATCCCCCCGAATTCCCTTTTGTTGCCTTACTAGTTTCTGGTGGTCACACACAACTTGTAAAAGTTGATGCCATTGGTGTTTACGAATTGTTGGGTGAGTCCTTGGATGATGCAGCAGGTGAAGCCTTCGATAAGGCTGCCAAAATGCTCGACTTGGATTACCCCGGCGGCCCGCAAGTGGCTAAGCTGGCTGAATTGGGTGTTGAAGGTCGATTCGTTTTTCCTCGCCCTATGGTTGATCGCCCCGGTTTGGATTTCAGTTTTAGCGGATTAAAAACTTACACGCTCACCACGGTTGCTGCGCACAAATTAGAAAACGGTTTGCCCAATGATCAAACTTGTGCGGATATCGCCTGCGCGTTTCAAACCGCCGTTGTAGAAACGCTCGTGATTAAATGCAAACGCGCACTTGAGCAAACTGGATTAAAAACCTTGGTGATTGCGGGCGGTGTATCGGCCAATAAAAAATTGCGTGCCGATTTAGAAGTTGCGCTCGCTAAAATTAATTCCAAAGTGTTTTACGCGCGCCACGAATTTTGCACCGACAATGGCGCTATGATTGCCTACGCTGGGTGCCAGCGTTTATTGGCTGGGCAACACGAAATGCTTGCGGTTAATGTGAAAGCGCGTTGGCCGCTGAACACTTTGCCGCCACTTTAGGTTTTTATTTTTAAATCACTCTGCGATTATTGTATGGATCTTGTTTTTATTCGTGATTTACGTGTTGATACGATTGTTGGCGTTTACGATTGGGAGCGTCAAATCAAGCAAACCTTAGTGTTTGATATCGATATGGCAACCGATATTCATCACGCTGCTGCCAGTGATGACCTGCAGTTTGCCGTTAACTATCACGCAGTTTCTTTGCGTGTGTCCTCGTATGTTGAATCTAATCACACAGCGCTAATTGAAACGCTTGCAGAGGATGTTGCTGGGCTTATTCTCACAGAATTTAAAGTGCCTTGGGTGCGTTTACAGTTAACCAAACCTAATGCCGTGTTGGGGGCAAGATCTGTAGGTGTGATTATTGAGCGCGGCAAGCAGCCGGGTGCGGAGCAGTCTGAGTGACGCAGGTTTTTTTAGGGTTGGGTAGTAATCTTGAACGAGAAAAAAATATCCGCGCTGGGCTGCATGCTTTAACAAGTATCTTTGGTGATCTAAAGCTTTCACAGGTATATGAAAGTGAATCCGTTGGTTTTAAAGGCAGCCATTTTTATAATTTAGTCGTGTCGCTGCAAACTGATTTAACGATTGCCGAGCTATCGGAAACCCTCAAGAACATTGAAGATCAAAATGGCCGCCTACGCACCGGGCCAAAATATAGCCCTCGCACGTTGGATATAGATATTCTCACCTATGGCGGTTTTGTTGGGGTGGAAGCCGGTGTGGATTTACCGCGCGCAGAAATTACTGAAAATGCGTTTGTGCTTTTGCCGCTTGCAGAATTGGCTCCGCACGATTTACATCCCTCTTTAAAAAAATCCTATGCAGAGTTATGGGCTAGCTACGATAAAAATGCTCAGGCGTTGTGGAAAATAGATCTCCTTTGACGCAACTCCTCTTGCTTGTGCTTATCATTGTATTACTACTTCACAAACGAAAACCCTTCCGGATATTGATGGTAACCATCGTAATCTTGCTTGCTAAGTGGAATTCCACGGTTGCGCGCTATGGCGTACACCATTGATAAATGAAAATAAAAATTAGGCAGTATGTAGTGCTGCAGAAATTTATCGCGCGGCAAAGCAACTTCCGTAAAACCGGCTTGCTCACGCAACACCTCAGTAACGGGGCGATCAAATTCTGTTAAGGGGATCGCTGCAAGATAAGCAATAGTATCCGTAATGCATTGCGTTAATGCCGAAAAGCTGGATTGATTTTGCTGGAACGAAACTATTTTTCGTCCTGCTAGTGGACAGCAACCACGCAAAGCAAAGTTGGCTGTTGTAGTTACCTGGTTGATAAGCGGCAGCATATCGTCATGCAGGTGCGCATCCAAAATATTGGTGTTGCCTTCGC
>Ga0164241_10000715_pt1 | contig 51913 bp, 45 predicted proteins | sample OricomyardsoilBY_FD_108780 | JGI IMG/M metagenome (GOLD analysis project Ga0164241, IMG submission 108780) | Backyard soil microbial communities from Emeryville, California, USA - Original compost - Back yard soil (BY) | ecosystem: Environmental > Terrestrial > Soil > Unclassified | place: USA... | reverse complement strand
GCGCGCGGACGACGACCAGGGCTGGCTCTTGGGCCTGCGGATCCAGGACGCCTTTGAAGTAGGCCAGCTCGGCGCCGCGATTGATGAACTCCAGCGGACCGCTACGCATAATCCCGAATTATCGATCGCGCCCTAAAGCGCGCGGTGAGCTCATCGACCGTGACCGGGCTGCGCCATGACCGGACCTTGAGGCGCCTCCAGGAACATGACATTCGGCTGATTAGGCCCAGAGCGAGACCGCCCCTAAGCCGGCATACATAACGGCTGGTTCGCGGACTTTACTTTTTGGTGCTCGCGGATGCCCGTGCGGCTACCTTGTGACTTGGCCCCGTCAGGCAAACCTGGCCAAGGCAGGACCATGGCGTCGCCCAATGGATCTCGCGCGCGATCTCCGCTGCACCGTCTGCGGCGTTGAGGCGCAGGTCTCCGGGAATCGGCGTTGGGTCACCAGGCTGAGTATGCCGCCGTCAGGCTTGGGTCGCCTCGCGACCCATCGCCAGGCCCCGACGGCATGCGGCCAATTGTCCCGCTGGTTCGACGCCTGACTGCGTCATTAAGCTCGACCCCATAGAAGGGTCGTACAATGGCGTTCCCCCAGTCTTCCCCCGCCCCGTCACCGATCGCTCGTCACGTACGCGTCCTGGTGGGCACCGCCGGGCTTTTGCTGGTCGTGATCGTAGCCGCCTTCGTCGCAGTCCTGGCGCTAGCCGCCTCCGCGGTGAACGCCGTCCAGGTCCGGCAGGAGCATGCGCTGGCCGAGAAGATGCTCGATCGCACAACGGATAAGATCAGCAGCGACCTGACGACCGCGACCGTATGGGACCAGGCCTATCGAGAGTTTCGTCCGGGTGGCGACCGTCCGTGGGCCGATGCGGAGATGGGCACCTTCTTCGTCAACAATCGCGGCGTCGATATCGCCTATGCCGTCGATGCGGACGACCGGCCCTTCTACGCCTTCACCGCCTCCGGTCACACCGAGCCCGCCACCCTGGCCGACTTCGGTCAAGCCACCGCTTCGATGTTGGCCGCCATGCGGCGAGAAACGCCGGGCCATCAACGTCGCTTTTCGGCTCATACTGCCCCGACCGCGCAGGAACTGGCCCAGACCCTTTCGGGAACCCTCCTCTGGCGTGGCCAGGTTTATTTCGTCGCCGCCTCGACGGTCATCCCCGAGGAGGCGGCCCCTGCGCGCCGGGTCGGGCGCGGCGTGGTGCTGTTTACGGCGGTGCGGGCCGACAAGACCTTGGTCCGAGCCTTGCGGGAGGATTTGCATCTGCACGACGCCCATCTGGTCGCGCCGGCCGATCCCGCCGCTCGCCTGCCTCTGCGAGATTTCGCCGGACACCCGGTCGCCGCCCTGGCCTGGGCGCCGACACAGACGGGGCTTCTGGCCATGCGTGAGGCCGCGATGATCATCGCGGCCGTTTGCTTTGTGTTGCTGATCTCCGTCGCCGCTCTGAGCGTGCGGATTCGCATCATCGTCCGCCGCCTCGACCGCAACGAGGCTGATCTGAACGCCGCGCGCGAGCAAGCCGAGGCGGCCAGCCGTTCCAAGAGCGTGTTCCTGGCCAATATGAGCCACGAGATCCGCACGCCCCTCAATGGGGTGTTGGGCATGCTCCAGATCGCGGAGCGCGAAGGCTTACCGCCGCAGCAGGCCCAACGCATCGCCGTGGCGCGCCAGTCCGGCGAGACATTGCTTGTCCTGCTCAACGACTTGCTCGACCTTTCCAAGATCGAAGCCGATCACCTGGTATTGGAGACTCGCGATTTCGATCTAGAGCAAGCCGTCGCCTTGACCAGCCGCACCTTCGCGCCGGTGGCCGAGCAAAAGGGCGTGGGGTTCTGCCTCGACTTCGATCCGGCGCTGGGCGGCTTCTGGCGCGGCGACGAGGTCCGATTGCGCCAGCTTCTGGCCAACCTGATTTCCAATGCGATCAAGTTCACGTCGAGCGGCCAGATCACCGTCGAGGCGCGGCTGAACGGCGGGAACGTGCGTCTGGCCGTCATCGACACCGGCGTCGGTCTGGCGCCCAAGAGCTTGACGCCGATCTTCGAAAGCTTTGTCCAGGGCGACGCCTCCACCACGCGCCTCTATGGCGGCACCGGCCTGGGCTTGGCGATTAGCCAGCGTCTGATTCAGGCGATGGGCGGAACCCTAAGCGTCGAAAGCACTCTAGGGCGAGGCTCGCGGTTTTCGGTCAGCGTCCCGCTCGAACGGGGCCACGAGCCGCTCGCCGAGGCCGACGCCGAGGCCGCGCCCCTGGCCAGCGGCCATGTCCTTGCCGTCGACGACAACCGCACCAACCGCACGATTATACAAGCGCTGCTGGAACCGTTGGGCCTGCAGGTCACGCTCGCCGCAGACGGCGCGGAGGCGCTCGAGAAATTCCAAGCCGGGGCTTTCGACCTCGTCCTGATGGATGTGCAGATGCCGGTGATGGATGGGGTGGAGGCAACCAAGGCCATCCGGGCCCTGGAACGTCGTCAGGAGCGTCTACGCACCCCCATCCTAGCGCTCACGGCCAATGTCATGCGCCACCAGGTCGCGGCCTACGAGGCCGCCGGTATGGACGGCCATGTTGCAAAGCCGTTCGAGGCCGGAGCCCTGATCCGTAGAATCCTCGAGACACTCAACCCGGAGCCGCTCAGCCCAGAGCCGCTCCCGCGTCAATCGGCCTCTGCCTGATCACGCGTTGCAAGTCCGCAAGCCACCTCTGCAGCCCCTACTCAGGGTCGCTCGGCCACCCTTCTCCGCCGATCCGAAGGCCTGCATCGCCGCCTGGGTAGAGTGACTAACGGACGTCAGCATCACTCTGGAAACGCGACATTGTTGGATGCGCGTTTCGTGAAAGCATGCCCGGTGATTGAACGCCTGCCCAAACGCGCCTTAGAGGCCAAGCGCTCGCGCTAGGAACGGTGCTGTGCGGCTCTCCGCAGCGCGCGCCACCACACCAGGCGGCCCGCTGGCGACAATGTTCCCGCCTTCGTCGCCAGCGCCTGGACCGATATCGATCACCCAGTCGCTCGCCGCCGCCACGCTCATGTCGTGGTCGACGATGATCACGGTGTTACCCGCCACCACCAGAGCGTTCAGTTGCGCCAGAAGCCGCTCGACGTCAGTGGGATGCAGGCCCGTCGTCGGCTCGTCCAGTACATAGAGGGCCCCACCGCGCTGGGCGCGCTGAAGCTCGGTGGCCAGCTTGACCCTCTGAGCCTCACCACCTGACAACTCCGTGGCCGGCTGTCCCAACCGAAGATAGTTGAGACCCACTTCGCGAAGGACGGTCAGGGCGCGACGGACATTCGGCGCGTCCGAGAAGAAGTCCCAGGCGGTTTCGACCGTCATGCGCAGGATGTCGGCGATGGTCTTGTCCCGATACCGAATTTCCAAGGTCTTTTCATTGTACCGCTCCCCATGACAGGCCGGGCATGGCGCATAGACGCTGGGGAGAAACAGCAGTTCGACCATCACGAAGCCTTCGCCTTCGCAGTGCGGGCAACGTCCCTTGGGGACGTTGAACGAGAAGCGGCCCGCGTCGTAGCGGCGTCGCTTGGCTTCCGGCGTCGCGGCGAAGATCGCCCTGACATGGTCGAACAGTCCCGTATAGGTCGCCAGGTTCGAGCGCGGCGTTCGGCCGATCGGCCTCTGATCGACCTGGATCAAGCGCTTGATCGAGCCAAGACCGCCATCGATACGCCCCTCGGTCGCGATCGGGGCGTCACGTTCGAGCGCCGCCTCCGCGTCGATGTCCTCCTCCGTGGCGGGAAGCGCGCCGAGCGCCTCGGCGACCAACTCGACGAGGGCTTGGCTCACCAGGCTGGATTTACCGGAACCTGATACGCCCGTGACCGTCGTCAGGACGTGCAGTGGCAAGGCGCAGCTGACCTCGTGAAGATTATTACGCGTGACGTCGGCCAGGCGGAGCCAGTCATCAGCCTCCCGAGGCGGGCGGGCCGGACTCGCTGGCTTGGCGAACAGGTGGCGCGCCGTCTCCGAGCGCTCGATCCTGGCCAGGCCGTCCGGCGGCCCGCTGTAGAGAATCTGGCCGCCCAGCTCCCCGGCCGCCGGGCCGACATCGACGATCCAGTCGGCATGGCGCACGACGTCCAGTTCATGCTCGACGACGAACAGCGAATTGCCCACGGCCTTGAGCGCGTCCAGGGCCCGCAACAAGGCCTGGGTGTCGACCGGATGCAGGCCGGCCGAAGGCTCGTCGAGCACGTAGACCACACCGAAAAGGTTGGAGACGACCTGGGTGGCGAGCCTCAGGCGCTGCAACTCGCCCGGCGACAAGGTCGGGGTGCTGCGTTCCAGGGTGAGATAGCCGAGCCCGAGGTCGAGCAGGACCGACAGGCGCTTGCACAGGTCCGCGGCGATGCGCTCCACGACCATGGCCTTTTCCGGGTGATTCTGGCCAAGAATCCGCAGTCCGTCCGCGCGCCCCTGGGCATAGGGCGCGAAGATTTCCGAGAAGGCCTTCAGCGGCTGGCGGGACATCTGCGCGATGTCCAGACCTTCGAAGGTCACCGACAAGGACTCGCGGCGCAGACGCTTGCCCTCGCAAAGGGGGCAGTCGCTACTGACCATGTAACGGGCCGCGCGCTTCTTCATCATCGCGCTTTGTGTGGTGGCGAAGCTGTGTGTGACGTGGCGCCGGGCGCTGGAGAACGTGCCCATGTAGCTGGGCTCGGTCTTGCGGCGGATCGCGCGCTGGATCTGCTGATGATCCCAGCCGGGATAGACCGGCACGACCGGCTGTTCGTCGGTGAACAGGATCCAGTCGCGGGTTTTCTTCGGCAGGTCGCGCCAGGGCTTGTCGACGTCGACGCCCAAGGTGATCAGGATGTCGCGCAGGTTCTGGCCGCCCCAGGCCATGGGCCAGGCCGCGACGGCGCGCTCACGGACGGACCGGGAGGGGTCGGGCACCATGGACGCCTCGGTGACCTCGTGGATCCGCCCCAGGCCATGGCATCGCGGACAGGCGCCCTCGGGGGTATTGGTCGAGAACGACTCCGCCTCCAGATGCGGCTGTCTGGCGGGATAGTCGCCGGCGCGCGAGTAGAGCATTCGGAGCAGATTGGAGAGCGTCGTGACGCTGCCAACGGACGATCGGGTGGTGGGAGAACCCCGTTGCTGCTGCAGGGCCACGGCCGGCGGCAAGCCTTCGATCTCATCGACCTGCGGCACGCTCATCTGGTGAAAGAGGCGCCGCGCGTACGGGGAGACCGACTCCAGATAGCGGCGCTGGGCCTCCGCATAGAGCGTGCTGAAGGCGAGCGACGATTTTCCAGAGCCCGAGACACCCGTGAAGACCACCAGCGCATTGCGCGGGATGTCCACGTCGACGTTCTTGAGGTTGTGCTCGCGAGCGCCTCTCACCCGGACACGGTCTGTCGCGCCCCCGCCCGGCGCGCTCGTGGCTTTTGGCGGGGGGTTGGTGGTGGCCATGGCGGCTCCTTCGCGAACCTAACGGCCCAGCCGCGCGCCTGATCCCTCCGACCATCCCTCTCACGTTGTGCAACCTGCCTCGCCCTTCTGAACCGGCTACCTGGCCGGCCAATGTTTGAGGGAGCATTTAAAGACGCCATGGCGCCAGGAGCAGAACTTGGGATCGGTCCGCACTCCGGACATTCACGTGCTGGCTGGGTGACAATGGACGGAGGTGGCCATCCGCTTGAAACGCGCCTTGGGATCCGCTGCTGCTTGGCCATCGACGCGTCATTTTGCGACTGCGTCCGTGTGGGTCCAGTCGCCGTCTGGCCCGAAGCAAAACACGCCTATGCGGGAGCTTCCTCGTCCACGCCAAGCGATGATCCGTGGCGCGCCGCGCTAGATCGCCACGCCGATCAGATCGCGGACGGTGGAGGCTAGGGCCTCCATGGCGAAGGGCTTGGTTATCATCTGCATGCCCGGCTCCAGAAATTCGGAACGCATCGTGGCGTTCTCGGCGTAGCCGGTGACGAATAGGACCTTCAGGCCGGGCCGTTGCTCCCTGGCGATCTCCGCCAGTTGACGGCCATTCATGCCCGGCAATCCCACATCGCTGATCAACAGATCGATCACCGCGTTGGACGAAACGATTTTCAGCGCGGCCTGACCGTCGGGAGCTTCCAGATAGCGATAGCCCAGTTCCTGAAGTACCTCGGTGATCAGCAACCGCACGGTCGCATCGTCCTCGACGACAAGAACAGTTTCCCCCTCCCCGCGCGGCGCATCGGCCGGTAACCGCACGACTTCAAGCTCTTCAGGGCGCGTGGCTCGCTGGAGATAGAGCTCCACGACCGTGCCTTCGCCGGGCATGCTGTCGATCCGGATATGGCCGCCAGATTGCCGGGCATAGCCATAGATCATCGATAGGCCAAGACCCGTGCCCTGCCCCAGCGGCTTGGTGGTGAAGAAAGGATCGAAAACCTTGGTCAGGACGTCGGCCGGCATGCCGACGCCTGTGTCGGACACGCATACGACCACATAGTCGCCGGCAACGATGTCGTCGTGGCCCTGGGCTGCGGTCTCGTCCATGTGGATGTTGCGGGCAGAAACGATCAGATCGCCGCCGTCGGGCATAGCGTCGCGGGCGTTGATGGTCAGGTTAAGCAACGCGTTCTCGAACTGGTTGGCGTCGGTCATGCCAAGCCAAAGATCCTCGGTGATCGTCGTGCTCAGTCGAACCGTTTCGCCCAAAGTCCGGCGCAGCATGTCCTCCATGCCCGCAACCAGCCTGCTCAAATCCTGAGGTCGGGTGTCGAGCGACTGGCGGCGTGCGAACGCCAGGAGGCGATGGGTCAGGGCCGCAGCCCTTTCGGTCGACGAGATAGCGGCGTCCATGAACCGCTCGATGCCGTCCGTGCGCCCGGCCGCCATGCGTAGCCGGACCAGGTCCAGACTGCCGGAGATGCCTGTCAGCATGTTGTTGAAGTCGTGGGCAATGCCCCCGGTCAGTTGACCGACCGCTTCCATCTTCTGGCTTTGGCGAAGTTGCTCCTCGAGCTGGCGCATGCGAGTGGTGTCAATGCCCACGCCCGTACGCCGTCTCGCATTGCCGTTCTCGAAATAGGTATGTCCGCGCGACAGAACCCAGTGGACCGAACCGTCCGGATGGCGAATTCGGTATTCGAGCTCCAGGTCCCCGGCCTTTTGCAGTCCACCCGACATCGTCATTGATAGCGCGGCGCGGTCGGCGGGATGGACGTTGACCAGGAAGTCCGCTGGCGCGAGGCCCGCCGCCCCAGCGACAGGATCCAGCCCGTAAATTTGTGAAATCGCCTCGTCGCACGTGAACCTGTCGGTCGCGACATCATAGGTCCAGACCCCAATCCCGCTGACCGCAGACAACGCCAGCCGAGCAAAGTCCTCGGAGTCCTGCAGGGCTCGGGTGCGATCCTGGACCTGCTGCTCCAGGCTCGCATTGAGCTTGGCCAACTGTTCGGCGACGGCCTTTTGATCGTCGATGTCGGTGCTTGTGCCCACCCAGCGGTCGATCGCCCCGTCGCGATGCGACGGTACGGCCCGCGCCAAATGCCAGCGATAGACGCCGTCAGCTCGGCGGAGTCGAAACTCGGTCTGGTAGGGCTTGCCCGCCGCGAGCGCCGCCGCCCAGGCCGACGATGCGGCCGACAGATCATCGGGATGGACGATCCGCGTCCAGCCACTGCCCGCCAAAACCTCCGGCTCTTCGCCGCTGTAGTTGAGGACGCTGTCGTTGAACCAGTCGAGCGCTCCATCGGCCTGGGCGGTCCAGACCTGGTTGGGCAAGGCTTGAGCCAAGTCGCGGAACTGACGCTCGCTCGCGCGCAGGGCCTCTTCGATCTGGCGGCGTTCAGTGATGTCCACGACCACGCCTGGAAACCGCACGGTGCGGCCCTGAGCGTCTTGCTCGGGCAAGCCGCGGGCCAAAAGATGTGAAAGCCCTCCCGTCGTTGGCTGTACGCGATATTCGGAGGCGAACGGCGCCCCGCTGATCAGACAGTCTTCGATCTGCGCCTTAACGCGCGACCGGTCTTCGGGATGAATGCCGCTGACGAAGACCGAGAGTCCGATACCCTTGGCAGCCGTTTGAGGATCAACGCCATAGAGATTGGCGAACTGCTCGTCGGCGACCACCAGATCGCGCGCGACATCCCATTCCCAGAGACCAAGGATCGGCGTGCCCGCCAAGGTCAGGGCCAACCGGTTCTTGGCGTCGCGCGCCATGCTGTCGGCGCTGACCGTCCGGTGGGCGGCCGAGGCGAACCGCGCCAAGCTCGTCAGCATGCGACGATCTTCATCGTCGAAGGCGCGGTCCAGGTCGTGGCTGATCACCCAGATAGTGCCCACCGGTTTGCCGTCCCTATGAAAGGGCGCAAGCATCAGTTCCTGGATGAGCGGGGTGGCGCCGGCGGCGGCTGGGAACAGCGTCGCCACGTCATGGTAGATCAAGACAGCGTCGCGCTCGACCACAACGCCGCAGGGGCTTTGCGCGCGAGGCATTCCGCCGCCCACGAACGGCGCCCAGGCGCCTGCGATCGCGGGCCACCAGAAATCGGACGCCGGGTCCTCGGATTCAAAAAGGCTCACACCAGCTGAGCCGGCTTGGCAAACCTCGATCAGAACCTCGCACAGCGCTTGCAGCACGGTCTGCGGACGCTCGGCCATCTCATCGGCAAGCCGCAGCAGCGCAGAGCTTTCCTTGCGATGATCAGGAGCCCGACCAGGTCTTGAGGCGAGCAGCGTCTGCGTCCGCTCGACGACGTCTTGTATATCGCTCGAAAAATACACCATCAGCTCGTCGGTAGAAGTCCAGGGCGCCTTTCGGACCTCTAGCAGTATGATCGATCAGGCACGTCATACAATGCCCGCAGGCATGTGTCTGTCGGCCAAGAGCGATCTGCTGACGCGGTAGGCGCTGGCCAGCATCCATGTGCTATTTGACAATTGGCGAATTTGATGGCGGCGTTCGAGCGGGCTCAGCAATTGTCGGCATGGCCCTCAAAACGGAGGGACCATGGTCACGGTGCTCATCGTGGACGACAGCAAGCTGGCCCGTATCGTGCTGAAGAAGGCCGTCGGCGCCTTGAAGCCGGAGTGGGCGCAGCGCGAAGCCGCCAACGGCGACGAGGCGCTTGTCGAGCTTGGCCAATCCGGGTTCGATGTCGCTATCGTCGATTACAACATGCCTGGACTGACAGGGCTTCAGCTCGCCGAAGAAATCAGGCGCGGCGGCGGTCAGATGCCCATCGCGCTGGTCACGGCCAATGTTCAGGACGACATCATCGCCCGCGCCCGTGCGCTCGACGTGGCGTTCGTGGCCAAGCCGGTGACCGAGGACGCTCTTCGAGGCTTCGTCTCGGGTGCCGATCTCGCGCTTCGTCGGCGAACCAACGGTTAGCGAAGCTTACCACACGACACAGGCCCTACTCGGCCATGACCTTGGCCAGGAACGCGCCAACGATATCGCGCAAGGATTGGAAGCTTCCCAGTCCCATCACGAGCGCGAAATAGCCTCGCGCCTCGATCTGCCGCACGGAGAAGTTGACGTGGATCAACATGATGACCCGCTCTTCCCCGGGCGGAAAAACGTGTCCGACCTGGGCGCTCTCGACAGTGGGGATTTTCACGTCGAAGGTCAGGCCCAGCATCGACCCGATCGTCGCAAGTAGGCCCAGAAGAAGCACGTTACCGATCTCTCCGAGCGTATCGACGCGCAGCTCGGCATATTCCTCTTCTGAGAATCCGTCACCAAGCACCGCGCGCATCAGCGTATCGGCATCGGCGTCGTTGAACACCAGCATGGTTTGGCCGTTCAGCCGGCCTTCAAAGGCCTGCCTAACAGCGACGAGCTCTTGCAGGCCCAGATCGGCGATCGAGCTGGCCGCAGCGGTTCCGCCGACCACCTCCACGATCGGCACAGTCAGGCTGACCTCGGAGCCCACCATCGCACGCAGCCGCGACGCCGCGCCGCTGACGGTGATGTTGACCAACTCCCCGAGCGCGTCGCGCTCAATGTCCGAAAGATCGTCTGCCTGCATCGACCACCGGAAGGGCACCTGCCAGGGGGTTTGCCCCCCTGAATTCTATTTAGGTGGGATCACCATCGGCGTGCAACCGCTTGGGGCACCTAAACTCTTTGCGGGAGAGGCAGAAAGCCGAGACTCGGTTTCCGGTAGAGCTGCGCCATAACCGGACGTTGGCGCACCTCCAACAACACGACCTTCCGCGAGACGGCGCGCTGGACACCTGTTCCTCAGTGAGCCCGCAGTTCTCAAGTCCGCGAGCTACAGGTCTTACCACCGCCTACGGCCGATCCGACCGGCGATCGTCGAACCCTTCGCCTTCAAGCAGTCTCCCGAGACCCTGGCGACACTGGTGGCTGCGCCGCCAGAACCGCCCGGTCCTTTTTCCTGATCCTTCGTCGGCGTCGGCGCGGGCCACTCTCGGTGCCTAGCCCTCCGGCTCCTCCGGCCTGGCGGGGCTTGAGGCCGTCGCAGCGGCGGGTTCGCCGGCGGCCAGCGCCGAGAGCTCTGTCAGCGCCATGAGCGCGTAGACGAGGGCCAGAGCGAGGTGGGCGACGGCTGCCATCTTGGTTCTCCTGGACATCGGCAAGTTCCTTTCGATGTCCAGCAAGTGCGCCGCGCCCCAGATTTTCCGCTTCCCAAGCGGAGGAATATTTTTTTGCCGGTCTTGGGAAAACCGCCGACCTCGTGCACTTGGTTAATAGACGCCTAAGCCGGCGGCGAATGGAGATCGGCGTGACAAAACCAAGGCTGCATCATCCCGCCGATCCGGCCGAGACCGCGATCTTCGACAGGCTCGGCAAGGTTATGCTGCTGGCCGCGCGCGATATCTCGATTGAGCAAGGCTTGGACTCAGCGGTCGACTATGAGGATTTGGCTCAGGACGTCGTGCTGCAGGCGGTCGTCTTTTATCGACGGCTGGTGGAAGAGGCCAAGGCCGCTGGCGCCGACTTGGATCTCGCCGCCCTGCGACCACAGGTTTTCGGTTACGCCAAGAAGGCCCTAACCAAATGCGTCGCCTGGCACTGCCGTAAGGCCAGGCTGCGCCGGGGCATCATCGCTGCTCACCCCGATACGCTCGTTCCCGTCGAGACCGACCAGGCCGATCAGCTTCTGAGCCAGCGCGAGCGCCTGCAGGCCGTAGCCAAGCACAGCCAAGCCAATGGCAAGCACCAGCGTTTGTTCGATGCGGCCGTAGCGACGGGGGGCGGCTCGCCCGGGCAGATCGCCGAGGCGGCGGGACTGCGGGCGCGGGACGTGTACGACTGGCGCTACAAGATGCGCGCGGCTGACGCTCTGGCACCGGCGAACGAGATCGACATCCCAGCGTCGGCGGCCGAGCCGTCGGCGAGCGCTTGAGGGAGATCGTGATGACGAAGATCCTTTCCGACGATCTGGATCCGCAATTCATGGCGCTGGGCACTCGCATCGATGCGGTCGCCGATCTCTATGACGGCCTCGACGACGACATGCTCGATCGGCTGATCGCCTCGCGCGAGGTTGAAGCCATGAGCTTGCGGCGCGGTGCCCGGCCGACGACTGAAGTCGAGCCTCCCGCCTCAGCCACGTCCGAACAAGGCGCTATGCAAAGTGCTTCGGCCTCGGCGGCGCGCGCTCACCAGGAGGTCTTTGCCTACTGGGCAAGCCTGCGGAAGGGCTGCAGGCTTCCGAGCCGTCAGGATCTCGATCCAAGAGCTCTGCGCAAGCTGCTTGGCAACGTCTGTCTGATCGATGTTGAGTACGAGCCGCTTCGGTTCCGGTTCCGGCTTTGCGGAACCTCACTTCGGCGGATTTACGGTCGAGAGGCGACCGGTCTTGAGCTTGGCGAGCTGTGCCCGCCGCGAGCCGCCCAGTACTGGCGCACCGAACTTGAAAAGGTCGTTCGAGAACGACGCCCTGGTGTCGGTGTTCACCACATTGGCTGGACGGGGCAGAACGCATCGAGCCTATGGCTTCGGCTACCGCTTTCGGACAACGGCGTCGACGTCGACCAAATCCTCGGTTTCGACGTCATGACGGCCGTCGCTGAAGTCGTGGCCGAGGGCCATCCCTTCAAGGCTTCCGTCGCCTAGCGGGGCGCCGCCTGAGGCGCAGGCGTCTCGCGAAACCTCGGCGGTTCGGTGAGGTGCCCGCTCAGCGGGCCTTGAGCGACGCACTGAATGTCCATCAACCACCTTTCCTGTTGATTGGAGGGGCCGCATCATCGGGCGCGTCGCGCCACTTGCAGACCTTGGGTTCGTGCCGTGAAGCGGACGTTGCACCATTTGCTGCTGGGGATCCGACCTCCTCGCGCAACGGATGTCCAACGCGCCCAGCGTGGTCTAGACCTAAAGCTGGAACGTGGCCTTCCTCGCTGCCGGGCCGCCGGCCGCTATCGGCTCTCGCCCAGGAGCCGCCTCGGCTGCTTCCCCGCGCCTTGAGGGGGGCTCCTCGCTAACGCTCGGCGACGTCCTCGGGCGTTAAGCCACAAGTGAGGCAGAGCCCCCCCCACTCGGGGTCCTCGGCAACCACGTCGCCTTCGCAGTCCTCACTCGGGCACGGGCGGCGTATTATTGCCGTCCGCTGCAGGCACAGGGCGCAGACCACATGGCCTCCACCGTCTATGAACGCGGTCGGGACGTCGGCCTGGTAAGGTTCGTTCCCCTGCTGATGCTTTTCGAGCATGTGTCCGCATGGCGGGCAGACGAAGCGCGGCGCTTCGGGGTCCCGCCCGAACACGACCTCGGACTGTTCGGGCGTCAACTCGGGCAAGGCCTGCCAGAGTTCGTGGAGGACGGCCCCCGTTTCGGACCAGTCGCCCCCAAAGTCATAGCCGGCGAAGCGATGCTTCGATGCGTAATACAGCCGGTCGACCAGCCATCTGCGCCCCGGGTAGAGTTCGCGATATTGCCGGAAGAGCAGATCGAGGATCGCCAGCGGGTCGAGACGGTCGTTGAAGAGCCCGAGGTGAGCGATCTTGTTGCGGGCGCGCCGCAGCTTGTCGAACTCTTCAGCGAAGCCAAGTGACAAGTTTGTGGTGCAGAAGGTGTTGTGCACCCGTACCAGATCCGCCGCGTCGATCGTTGGGAAGTCCGAGAAGTCGAACTCATGCGAACCCGCCCGGATCGGACGCGCCTCGTGCCGCTTGAGCAGCAGGAAGGGGCTCACGTTGGCGATCAACGCCTTCAGACCGATCTCTGGCTCTGCAGGATCAGCGTGTAGATCGCCTGAAGCTCACTCTGTGCGGCCTCGATGTAGCCGGTCCAATCGGGATTCCCCTCGGAGTCGAACGGCTCGATGTCTCGAAACTCCGTGACGACTTTGGCGACGTCGCTCCAGGCGTTGAAGTAGAGTTGCAGGCTGATCGTCGTCAGATCGGCCGCGGTCGGTACATTCGTGATCATCGTGCCGACATCGCATTTCCAGGTCCGCTGCGCATCTTGAACTGCGACGCCACTTTCTCCTCCCCATCGGCGGGAGGAAACTTAATCGGCTCAATTGCGCCAATAGCTGCCCTTGGGCCAGCTCCAGGAAGGCGACGTTCGCAGGCGACGCGCAGGGTGTACGTCACCTTGAAGATTTATTCTCCATCCGTAAGGCTCGCGATCAAAGCGCAAGTCGCGTCGCGGCCAATTAAATGTCCGCCCCCGGTGTGGGTTATCGCGCACGCGCTGAAGGCCTCGGACAATCTGAGCGTGATTGACTCTTTGGGTCTCCGGAATGAGAACATTAGCGGAACATCGGAGACCGCCTATGCTACATCAAACCGCTTGCCGGGGATCGACCACGCACGCCCCTACCCGGGCGATCTATGTACCGTGCGACGTTGATAACCTGACCCTGGCCGAGGCGGTGGGTGACAACCGCCATCTCCGAACCTTCTGCGCATGCGGCGACATCGCTGGCCTGGACGTCAGCGCTTGGTTGGCGCGCGGGCTTGGTTTCAAGGCCGTGACCGACTTCTCCGGCAGTTTGCGCTGCCCTTGCGGCCGTCGGACCGCCCGCTTCGAAATGTGGCCTCGCGCACTGACTGAGGCCGGGATCAAGATCCGCTCCGCAGCAGCGCTCTACGAATGATGGCCCGTATATGCTTGGGAAGTTAGCGGATCGGCCGGCGAACTTGTCGATGCAATGACCGACGTCATATCCCGCCGATAAGGCGAGACAAGCTTCTCATATTTTGCCTCTCCCGACCTTCTAGCGGGTGCCCTTTGTGTATATTTTCGGCGCTAGAAAACGGTGTCCACTGACAGTTATGTGTATTTTTGTAAGCAAGCTCATCGCGCAGGCCGGACTGATGTTTTGGGCGTGCCAGTACCGTGGAAACATGTTGACGAAGCGCGCTGCCAGCTGGCGGCGTAGAAGCCCTCACCGCGGCCGGCATTAGCAAGCAACTCGCTGGGCTGCAGAAAGGTGTGCAACTGATCAAACTGCTTAATCTCAGTTGCGCTCACCCGTCGCACCAAATGCTGCGGACCTAGGTCATCGGGATGATCCAGGCCGGCGGCCGCCAACATGTCGGCCAAGGCGCGCAGCGTCAGGCGGTGGAAATTATAGACCCGCTCGGCCTTGTCAGGAACCACGAGGGCGGCCTGCCGGCCCTTGTCCTGGGTGGCGATGCCTGTTGGACAGCGGTTGGTGTCGCAACTGACCGACTGTACGCACCCCAGGGCGAACATGAACCCGCGTGCGGCGTTAACCCAATCCGCGCCGATGGCCAGCACGCTGGCGATATCGAACGCGCTGACGATCTTGCCGGCGGCTCCAATGCGAACCCTGTCGCGCAAGCCCGCACCCACCAGCACGTTATGGACGAACAGCAGGCCTTCACGCATTGGCGTACCGATATGGTCGCTAAATTCGGTTGGGGCGGCGCCAGTGCCGCCTTCGGCTCCATCCACCACGATGAAATCCGGGGTGATGCCGGTCTCGAGCATGGCCTTGACGATCCCCATAAACTCCCACGGCAGACCCACGCACAGCTTGAAACCGACCGGCTTGCCGCCGGAGAGCGATCGTAGGTCGGATATGAAATGCATCAGCTCGATGGGCGTCGAAAACGCGCTGTGACGCGATGGCGAGATGCAATCGGCCCCAAGCGGCACGCCACGCGTGGCGGCGATCTCGGGGGTCACCTTGGCCGCTGGGAGAACGCCCCCGTGACCAGGCTTGGCCCCTTGGCTCAGCTTGATCTCAATCATCTTGACGGCATCCAGGCCTGCCTGCGTGGCAAACTTGTCTTGGTCGAACGCGCCGTCCGCGGCGCGGCAGCCGAAGTAGCCGCTGCCCAGCTCCCAAACCAGGTCCCCGCCGCCTTCCAGATGGTAAGGCGAAATGCTCCCCTCCCCTGTGTCGTGGCTGAATCCGCCCTTCTTCGCGCCAGAGTTCAGGGCTCGAATGGCGTTGGCGCTCAGGGAGCCGAAACTCATCGCGGAGATGTTGAAGACCGACGCTGAATAGGGCTTCGCGCACTGCGCCCCACCTATGGTGATGCGGAACGTCGAGGGATCGGCCGCCACCGAGGGTTCCATCGAGTGGCCGACGAACTCATAGCCGTCGCGGTAGACGTCGAGCAGCGTCCCGAACGGATGTTCGCCCGCTTCGCCCTTGGCGCGTTGGTAGACTAGCGAGCGCTGGCTGCGGGAGAACGGCGCTGCGTCCTGATCGGATTCCACAAGGTATTGCCGGATTTCTGGACGAACATATTCCGCGATCCATCGGATGTGGCCTATCACGGGATAATTGCGCAGGATCGAATGGTGTCGCTGAACCACGTCGTGAAGACCCAGCAGGCAGAGCGCGCCGGAACCTGCCGCCGGTATCCAAAGCCAGGGCCAGAACCGACTGCCGATGACGCAGCCCACCAGCAGCATCACGCACAGACCGAACGCCGAGTAGCGACTGGGGGCGTTCAAGCCCGCCCCCATTGATGGGCCCGTCGAGCGCTGGGTCCACAGAACAGAGACTTGTGTTCGCTGGGCCTCTTGGGCGACATCGGCGTCGCGATGCGGGCTGTCATGACGATGCGTCCTGTGTGATCTCTAGAACCTTTATCGCTCTGGTCCTTCCATCGGTATCTGGCCATCTGAAGATCGCGCCTGCCGTTAGGCCAACGAGGGCGCCGCCGATCTGGCTGAGCACCGAAATCTCGTTGTTCTCGGCGTTCTCGCTTCCAGGTCTGACGACCTGAACGCGACGCACCCGTCGGGTCCTGAGGTCCTTGTAGACGACTGACGAGTTCAGCCTGACAAATTCGCTTTCGCTCGTTGCAGGCGCGACACTTAGCCGATCAAATTCCTCCAGAAAGAGGCCAGCTTCAGGCGCGGTTCGGCGGGCTGCGGCGGCTATTCGCCAAAGCTCTCCCAGGTCGCATCGCCGGACATAGACCGGAGGGCGCGCAAACATCGAATTGGTGAGGCCGGTCATCGCTGTTCTCCTCCTAGCTCGACATTGTTTTGCGGCGTTTCCGCTTGGCGACGATTTTGGCCAACACCACCGGGCATGGTCGCCTCGGCGAAGCATCGCAGCAGGTGCGCGAGCTCAGGTTCATCCACGATTTCAGCGGCGTGGGTCGGCGAACACCATCGCAACGCGCGCCGCCCCTTCTCACGAAATTCACCCGCGAAGTTCTCCACCTTCAAACCAAAAACGGTTACCCGGCACGTGACAGCGCTGCCGTCCTTCAAACCCTTTTGGTAGTGATAGAAGCCCAAGGCGTGCGCCGGCTCGATGCGACCCAGGACACCAGCCTCTTCCAAAGCCTCGCGCGTGGCGGCTTGAGGACCTGTTTCGTCGCCGTCCGGCCAGCCCTTCGGCAAGACCCAACGCCCCGTTCCTCGGGAGGTGATCAACAAAATGTTGAGCTGATCCTCCTGAGCGATGCGGTAGGGCAGCGCCGCATATTGGAGTTTCACTTCGCCGGCGCCGCTCATCGTGGCTCTTCTCGATCCGAAGACTGCGTACAGCAGGCTTTGCCAGGACGGATCGTCCGCGCGCGCCGCAGATCGATCGGAAAGGGCCGGGCAGCCGATGGTTTGCCGGGATACCAGCTCTCTTTGTGGGGACTGGGCTCGGGTATTGCGAGGCTGGCGCGACGCGCGTTCGCGCCCGCGGCGGAGTCTGAAACCGACATACGTATCCTTCAGTAAGGCCATGACGCCTCACCATTTTTAACTAGGTGGAAAATCTATGTGCTGAGCCGCCCCGAACTCACGGCGTTGACCGTAGAGAGTCCGAGGCTAAAGGGGCGCGGCGTTGCTGCGCGTATATTTTGGCTCGAAAGCCCTGTCAGCGAAATTGCACATATCAACCCAACGATGACCTGTTGGTGAAGCGAAGTCAAACCATGTCAGGCGCGTGAACAGCCCACGTTGACTTCCCTACGCAAAGAGCCATCTTAGCGCTATGCGAACTTCGCTCCCTCATTCGCGTGGCCTTTGCCACGCCTGCCGCCTCGTCAAGGGCGCCGCTCCCCGAGCCTAGTTCAGCCCGAACTTGGTTCGGGGCTGCGTCACGCGACGTCGTCGCCTGCATTTCGCTCTCATACCCCATCGCTATCTCTTCGGCCGCATCCCCGGCGACGCGCGTCATCGCGCGCCTGGAGCTTTAAGGAGGAACACCCATGGCGCAGAGCCTCTGGGATCATCACCGTCGCCTGGAAGATCTCGAAATTGCGTTCGAGGCGCTGCGGGAATTGTTCTGCGCAAAGCCGGCCAATGAGCCGGCGCTGCGAGGAGCCGCCCAGATCCTGAACGCTCGCGGCGCGAAGGGCGCAGCGCAGCTGCTCCTCGGCGACCGCGCTTCGGCGCCCTACCGGCGATAAGGAGACCATTGTGCCCGACACAACGCCTCAGGCGGCAGATCCGCAGCGCCCGCGCATTGCTTTACGGCAAGGCGACCAGCAAGCCTTGTTGGCTATAGCCCATTCAAGCTTGTTGAGAGATGCCCGCAGCGCAGGGGCGCTTCTCGATGAAGTCGCCCGAGCCGATCTGCTGGCCGACGACGAAACGTCCGTAACCGTTGGACTTTGGAGCCGGGTTCACTTTCTCGACGGGCAAGCAAATTCGGCGCGATGGATCACCTTGGTTCCACCGCAACAAGCTCGCACGTCGACAGAGCACGTGTCGGTTCTAACACCTTTGGGCGCCGCCCTGATCGGGCTGTCAAAAGGCCAACGGATCCAATGCCCCGATCGTCACGGCGGCGAACTGAACCTCACCGTTCTGGACGTGGTTCACGCAGACCAAAACCCTGGAGACCAACCATGAGTTCAACAAAACAATCACCGCACCCAGAGTCGGGTGAGCCTCGGAGCAGGGTGGAGCAATCTGCCCATGTGTCCACTGTCGTGGCGTTTGGCAGAACGGCGAAAATGCTCAAGCCGAGAGCTGCCATGCCCCCAGACGATCATCCCCCCAGAGCAGCCTAGCGGCATCGAGAGACGACATGCTTTCCAACTATTCCCCCCCCGTCCGAGCCCCCGCGGTCTACGTGACGCAGCGCGACCATGAGCAACTCAGCCACCGGGCAGACGCCTTGGGCCACACCCTTGTCGGCCAATCGCTCCAAAGCGCACTGGAGCGCGCCATCATGACGCCAGACAAAAGCGCCCGGATATTTGTCCGGTTGGGCTCTGTCGTGGCCTACGAGGACCTTGCAACCGGCGCGGTGCGTCGACTGAAGCTGTGCCTGCCCGAAGAGGCAAGTCTTGATGACCGCCGACTTTCGGTTCTGACGCCGGTCGGCGCGGCGCTGATCGGGGCGAGCGCTGGCCAAGTCTTTGAGTATGCTGTCGCCGACAATCGTGTGCGTCGATTGCAGGTCCTGGAGGTTGATGATGACCTCTGACCTGCCCTGGGGCCGGGCTGAGCTTTTGCTTTCAACGGTGGCCGCTTCTGCCATTGCTGAGGTCCACGGCATTGTCGTCGATCATGCGACGTTCCTGGGACCGTCGGGAATTATTGTGAGATTGCGCGCGCAGGCACGAGACCTTGCTCAATCGGCCATCGGGCGCGACCAGGTGAGAAGTTGCGCTTTCGAAATGGCGGCGGACGATCTTGCCTGGGGTAGAGCGCCGCTTTCGACCTGGCGAACCTTCGCCTTGGATTCGGTCTTGGACCCTGAAGGCGAACCCATTGCGCTCGCCGCGCCTCAGACCGACGCCGCCATCCAAGCAGAGGGCCGCCAGCTCGCGCGTGACATCGAACGGCAGGCGCTTTCTTCGCGCGACGCATTCGATGCGATCCGTGGCTTGGCGGCGGAGCTTGGCGCGGCGGCGCAACTCCAAGCGCTGCTCTGGCGCGATCCTCGCATCAAGGCGCCGGCGCGGCTACGCGCAATCATGCGCGCCTCGATCGAGCCGTTGCAGCGACGGATTGGCGGCCTCACGCTCGATAGCCGGCCGCCGTCGGAAGCCGCGCGGCAGACGGCTCGCCCCATCAGCGCTTGGAGAAAGCTCTTCGGGGGCCACCCCGCATGAGAGTTGACGGATGGACGGAACCCTTTCGCACGTTTTAGCCGACGTCCTATCGAGCGCGGAGATTGTCCCAAGTGGTCTGAATCTCTGGGCATCGGTTCGGTCAGTAGCCAGAACCGTAAGGCCATTGCAGCGCTTGCCGATCGTGACCTTACCGGTCGGCGACGCGACGGTCGATGCCGACCGCCGCGCCGGATTTGAGCAAGTTGCCTCTGCGGGGGCGACGTCAGCCCGTTACGACTGAGTATAGCCAGGCGACCACCAGAAGCGCGCAGACCGCTGACAGCCAGATCACCCAAAAAGGTCGAGGCCTTCTAGGGGAACGACGGGCGATAAACCCCTTGCGCATGTAGGCGATCGGTCGCTGCTCATGGGCCTCACTGCCCGTAATATTGTGCCTGCCAGAGCGCCTATTCACGCGCCACACCTTCTGGCAGGGCGGACGGTGCTAAAGACCCGCGCCGCGCCGCGGCGACCACCATCACGTCTTCAGCATATAGCCACTCTCCCCACTCTCGAGCGCAACGACAAGCGCTTCTGACGTGGCCGCCGCAGCTTGGGCAGGCGTAGCGCGCATTATCATCGGCCGGGCGAAGGGCTCGGGGTCTAGTGGCAGTCATGATTTGGTCTCCATGCGCACTTTGCGCCGTTGGGAGTGAGGGGAGGATGCTCCCCCGACATCGGCCGGGGGAGCCCTTCGGCCCCAGGGGGCGTGGGGCCTACTTCGCGCCTGCGGGGGGACGGGCGCGAGATTTGATGGGCGCGTTGAAACTGCCAGGTTGAGCTGGCAGCGGCCTTCGGCTGTTCGGGTTCTGTCGGCACTTGACCGCCGATGGCCCTTTTTGGGCGTTCATTGTCCCGGCCTGCGCTCGAGAGTCAGGATCGCGAACTAACGTAACCGATAACGTTAGGCGTCAACTGACAGGTCTAATTGTGATGGATGAGAATGCAACGCGCCGAAGCGTGAGCAATTTTCAATATGTCTACGATAACCCTGGCCCCGAAACGCTCGCGCGCTCTCGTGGAACCAGGGCTAGGAGCCTGGGATGAGGCAGATGGGCCGACGATCAGCCAAAAGGCAGACATGAAACTGCATGACTTCATCTTGGCCGATCTGGCCAGGAAGTCAAACCCGACCTTTGACGCCTTCGAGCCGCTGACGGGCTTTGCGTGCTCCGCACAGCGTCGGCTCACGCTTTTCTTTGCGGCCAGCGCACGTGACGCGCAAAATCTCGACAATCCTGAGAGGCGGTCGGGCGCGCCACCGCCGCCACCGCCGCCACCGCCGCGATGTTCTCCGATCGATCGGCGTCCGGCAGCGTTACCCTTCCTAACCGGAAGCGGACCTTCTCAAGGTGAGAGAAGGGTCACGTGTCCCCGGTCGCAGGGGCGACTTCGCTGGCGCTCGGCCGCTGCCAGGAAGCGGACCTTCCCAAGGTCGCCTAAGAGTCAGCCTTGACCTTTGCCAACCTCTTCGAGCACTTCGCTTCGCAATAGCCGACCCTCAGAAATCCGCCGCGACAGCAGATCGATGAATGCGGCGTAGCGCTCCTGCCCCTTCGCGCTCGCCGCCCGATCCTCCACTGCGGACATCGCCGGCGTGACCTTCAGCCAGGTCTTCACGAAGAGCCCGATCGCCTCGTTCGAAATCGTGACGTCCCGCTCCAATCGGTCCAGCTGGCGCGACATCCGATCGAGTCGCCGGAACAGCGCAGCCTCCCCCGCCTCGACGCTGTCGGGCGACAGGTAGGCCTCGACCGCGGCGCGGACGATCTCCGACTTTTGCCGCCTGGTGCGCCTCGCGCGCTCGTCGAGCAGTCGGATCGTATCGTTGGTCAAAAAGACCTTGGTCGGAATCTTCATGCGTCACCCCCGAGCGGGATGCCGTCGTCTGGATCCATGGCGATCTGGCGGGCCGCGCCCGTGAAGCGGCGCTGCAATTCCCGTCCCTGCTGCACCTCATCGCCTTCGAGGTCCAGCTCCGGCTCAAGCTCGTCGTCTGCTGGCTCCGCGAGGCGATCATCGCCGCCGTCGAGCTCGGGTTCTCGCTTCAGCCCGCCTTCGTCCTGCTCAACAGGATGATGCTGACCGGCCACAACTTGCTCGGCCTGAACTTGGCCCCAATCCGCCGAAACTGGCGCGACCGGCACGCCCGCTGGCCGATCCAGCTTGCAGACCCGGCCCGCCAATCTCGGATCCACGAAGTAGCGGATCTTGGTTGCCCGGATCGGCGGCGCACCAGCCACCAAGACGACGGCTTCGTGCGGCGGAAGCTGCATCACTTCGCCCGGCGTGAGCAGCGGACGCGCGGTTTCTTGACGCGAAACCATCAGATGACCGAGCCATGGAGACAGCCTGTGCCCCGCATAATTGGCCATGGCCCGCATTTCCGTCGCCGTGCCCAACGTGTCGCTGATCCGGCGGGCGGTGCGCTCGTCATTAGTCGCGAACGCGACGCGCACATGGCAGTTGTCGAGGATCGAATGGTTAGGCCCGTACGCGCGCTCGATCTGGTTCAAGCTCTGCGCGATTAGGAAGGCCTTGATCCTGTACCCAGCCATGAAGGCCAACGCCGCCTCGAAGAAGTCCAGCCGGCCGAGCGCTGGAAACTCGTCGAGCATCAGCAGTAGCGGCCTGCGCGTTCGCGATGCCTCCAGCCCTTCGGTCAGCCGTCGGCCGATCTGGTTGAGCACCAGACGGATCAGCGGCTTGGTGCGGCTGATGTCGGACGGCGGCACCACCAGGTACAGGCTGACGGGCTTGTCCGACTCGACGAGGTCGGCGATGCGCCAGTCACAGCGACGGGTCACGGCAGCCACCACCGGGTCACGGTAGAGTCCCAAGAAACTCATCGCCGTCGACAGCACACCGCTGCGCTCGTTGTCGCTCTTGTTCAGCAACTCGCGCGCCGCGCTGGCGACGACGGGATGGACGCTGTCTCCCAGATGGCGGGTCGTCATCATGGCCCGCAGGGTCGTCTCGATCGGCCGCGACGGATCAGCCAGGAAGTTGGCTACGCCGGCGAGCGTCTTGTCCGCCTCGGCATAGAGGACGTGGAGAATGACCCCGACCAGCAGGCTGTGGGAAGTTTTCTCCCAGTGGTTTCGACGCTCGAGCGCGCCCTCTGGATCGACCAGGATGTCGGCGATGTTCTGCACGTCGCGAACCTCGGTCGGTCCTCGCCGTACCTCCAGTAGCGGGTTGTAGGCGCTGCTGTCGGCGTCGGTCGGATCGAACCGCAGGACATGCCCAAACTTGGCGCGCGCGCCGGCGGTCAGCTGCCAGTTCTCGCCCTTGATGTCGTGGATGACCGCCGATCCAGGCCAGACCAGCAAGCTCGGCACCACCAGCCCCACGCCCTTGCCGCTGCGGGTCGGCGCAAAACACAGGACATGCTCGGGGCCATCGTGGCGAAGGTAGTGGTCGCCGAACCGACCGAGCATCACACCATCGTCGCCGAGCAACTTGGCGGCGTTGACGTCGGCGAGTTCTGCCCATCGGGCCGAGCCGTAGGTCGTCACCTTCTTGGCCTCGCGAGCGCGCAAGACCGACAGGATGATAGCCGCGATCACGCCGATAAGGGCGCCGGAGACGGCGATGAACGCGCCGCGCGCAAAGACCGAAGGCGCGTAGGCGTCGTAGACGAACCACCAGACGAAGAAGGCTGGCGGCGGATAGACCGGCCAGTCGCCGAGACGAAGCCATGGCGGCCCCAGGCCCGATTGATAAGCCAACTGCCAGGCCGTCCACTGGGTGGTGCCCCATACGCCGCCAAGGGCCAGGACGCCGATCAGGAGGATCTGGCCCCACAGGATTTTGGTACCGTTCATTGCTTGCACCCTTAGAGTCCAAGCCCGCGCTTCTTCCCCAGCGACCAGTCCATCCCGCCGCTGGGCGTTATCGTCCCCCTCACCTGCTCCCCTAGTTTTGCGTCCAGCGATCGCGTCCACGGCACAAGCTGGAAGCCCAGACCGTCCTCGATCATGGCGAACCGGCCCGAGGTCAGGTCGATCCGGCGGCTGTAGATCCCAGCGACCGCCCCTCCTTTTCCGGCCTCGATGAAAGTCGCCCCGGCCTCAGCCTGGATGTTCGCGGCCACCCGGGAAAGCTCCTGCCCCCGAAGGGTCGCGAGCAGGTTTCGGGCAGGCGTGACTTGACCAGCCTGCCGGTAGGCCAAGCCCAGGGCCTCCAGGTGCGCACGCCGCTGTTCGAGCGCATCACTGACTTCCAGGCCAAAGCCAGATTGGGCCAGGACCTGCGGCTCTCGCGCGACCAGCTGCCGGTCGAGCCACGTGGCCCCGGACGCCTTGACCTGGGCGTCGAGACTTAGGTCTGAGCGGTGCACCAATTCCAGGCGGCGTTCGCCATCGCCCAGATCGCGCGTCCGGAGCTCCACCAGCCCACTGATCGGCGTGTCGCCCGCTTGGTTTAGGTCATTAAACCTGAAGTGATGCGTCCGGCCGTCGACCCCGTCGACCACGACATAGGCCTGGCCCGTCAACTCGTCATGAAGCCCGCGGTCGATCAGCTTGCCGACGACGGGGGTGTCGAGCTCGCCCCCCTGGATCACGATGGCGGTCAGGTTCCGGTCTTGACCGCGCAGGGCGCCGTGAAGGGTCTTGATGATGTCGCCGCGTTCGGCGAGCGCTCGCAGGCGGGGCTCCAGGTCGTCGGCAAGACGCCACCGCCCCTCGCCTTGGGGCTGGGCCAGGCCTAGGCGTTCGAGGTGCTGCGCCCGTCCAATCAAGCGCGCTTCGCCCATCCCCCGCAGCCCTGCCTCAGGTCGCAAATCCACATTGCCCGACTCGCTGGCGACATCGCGCAGACGCCTGTCCAGAGACGTCCAGCGATCAGCGCGCGTTTCGCGATCGAGACTTGCGGCGATCTCGGCCTCCGACCTTGGCCCAAGTTCCAAGGACACCAGATCCTCGGCCATTTGCCGGAAGCCCTGTTTGAGAAAGTCCGGGTTGATGACTAGGTCTCGCCCATCATCGGCGCCGCCCCGGACGAGGACGTGGACATGGGGATTGTCAGTGTTCCAGTGGTCGACCGCGACCCAATCCAGGCGCGTGCCCAATTTGCGCTCGGCCCGCGCCATCAGCTCGCGGGTCGTGGCCCGCAGGTCTGCCAGCCTTTCGGCGTCCTCCGGCGAAACGATGAAGCGGAAGTGATGCCGGTCATCCTCGCAGCGCTTGGCGAACGCGTCATGGTCGGCGCGTCCGTCGCGATCGAACATCTCCGCCCGCTCGCCGTCTCGGGTAGCGCCCTGTCGACGCAGATAACTCAAGTGCATCTTCATGGGCGCGGCGCGGTAGCGCGACCCTTTGTGCTGGACGATCCTCGCCTTGATGATCACACGCCGCGACGCCAGTGGGCCGCGCCCCACGGGACCAGCGCCGCGACCAAACCGACTTGCCGGTCCGCGAGGGCCCGTATCCAGGGTCCCCAGCCCCTGGCGCCGAGACGCGCCGAGCACTTCGCCGACAAAACCCCGCGCCCTTGAGCCGACGCCAGCGCCCTTTTCTCGAGACCGCCCGACACGAGGCTGAAATTCGTTCTCGCGCCTCATGGGAGGCCTCGACGCGAAAGGTCCCTGCCAAGGCTTTGAATGTATGAGGAAATTGGGCCAGACAGGAACCTGGCCGATAGGGCAGGTTCCGCTAATTCTTCAACACCATCAAAGACATGGGACCGCCAGGTCCCTGTCCTTTTATCTTGCCCTAGACCCGAGACTGCTCCCGAGCCCAAAAGCGCTCCCCAGATGCTCTGACCACCGATCGCGCGCTCGACCCGCGTCATGGCCACAGTCCCGACGCGCCAACACGCTTGCCTGGGTCGGCGCCCAAAGGTCCCCCAGTTGGGTTTGGCGCCACGAACAGGCTGGGGACGACCGTCTCCATCGCCCCCACGCGCGCGACCGGAACCCGCTCGTCCCGCAGCAAGGGCGCTAGACGCTCGACGTAGGCCCTGGTCTCCAAGGGCAACGGCTCGGCGCCCATCAGATGGTTCGCGTAGCGCTGCGGCCCGAAATTGTAAGCGGCCAAGAACCCAGGAAAGCCGAAGCGGTCGTACATCCGCCGCAGGTAAGCCGAGCCAGCCAGGACGTTGGCGCGTACGTCGTAGGGATCGTCACCGAGACCCAGTTCCAGCGTCAAGTCGCGCCAAGTGCCCGGCATCAACTGGAGCAATCCCATGGAGCCCTTCACCGAAACCGCGTTGGTTCGGCCACCGCTTTCCTGGCGCATCACCGCGTAGATCCACGCCTCCGGTAGGCCAAACCGCAGCGACGCTTCTGACACCGCCTGCGCGATCTCGGAACCTGGCGTGGCACGGACAGGCACGGGCGGATCGGCGCGGCGCGCGGTGGCGGGAGTGCTCGTGGCGAGGAGGTTGAAAGCCGCAATCCAGGCGACGGACGCGCGCCAGGCGCGCGGGGTTTTCCCTGTCGTCTCGGCCGCAGCAACCGTGCAGCCGGGCTTGTCGGCGTCAAGGGCAAGGCGCGGAACGCGCCGGCCTGCCGGCCGCTCTTGACCCCGCCCGCGCCCGGCCGCCGCTTTGATCTCGACCGGGACGAGGAAAGGACCGGCAAACCGACCGAACAAGGAAAGGATGGAAGACGGCGTCACGGCCGCGCCTCCCACGTCCAAAGCGGGCGGGCTCGGCCGACGATGCCTTGCGCGGGCAACGGACCGAAGTAGCGGCTGTCAAAGCTGTTGGGGGCCTGCCGGTTGACCAGCAACACCTCGTCGCCGGCAATGCGTCGACAGCCGCTAAACGGCGCGAGCCCCCTGCCCCATCGGTCCTTCGTCCGCATGAGCGCCACCGGCGCACCGTCTATCGACAGGACACCTGACAGCCCGCAGACCTCCTGGCCGGGTAACGCGGCGACCTGCTTCAAGAGCGCCACGTTGGCCGGCAGATAACCTCGCAGCGCCATCCAGCGCGCGAGATCCCGAGGCGGCTTGATGGCGACCCAATCGCCGACAGCCGGCTGACCGGCCGCCAACAGATAGAAGCCGACCGGCGCGCTGGCCGTGGTGTTGAACAGCAGCTTGGGCGCAAAGCGATCCCTGCCACCCAGACCAACCAGGAGGCAGCCGGCCGCAGCCATGGCGACCAACGGCAGCTTCTGGGGGGCTGTCATGGGAGGATCACCCGGCGCAACAGCCAGGCGCGGTGCCGGCGGCGCGAATAGGCTCGCGGCGGCAGGCCAGCGCTCACCCGCGCACCGACGTGTCGCCAGTAGTCCGGCGCGGCCAACTCAGGCTTCACGCCGACGCGATCGACGCCGTCGATCGCTTCCAACACAGCCTGGACCCTGGCCCAGCCAGCAAGATCGAGCAGGATTTCGGCGCCCGGCGACACCTCCGGATAGGTGGTGAAGGGCGCGCCAGGGGCGACAGCCCGCAAGACGGCGACGCGGGAATCGACCGTGCCAAACTCGCCAGCCCGCCATCGCACGAACGCGAAGACCGCGCCGGGCGGGAACAGCACGGCGCGCCGACGGCGGTCATGGACCTGTTCGCCAATCGGCCGACCAAACCGTATCCAGCGCTCGATCCGGTCCTTGAGGAAGACCAGCTCAACGCGGGTCACGCCGCTGTGTGGCCGCTCAGTCATCGCCGTGACGCCGCGCATAAGCCGGCGCGAGGGCGGCATGCTGCTTGGCTGGCGGCGTCACCACGGCGGCCTCATCGCTGGTAGAGCGGCGCTCACCGCGGCGGGACCACGCCTCCAGATCAGCGAGGGTGTAGACGATCCGGCCGCCGTTCTTGCGGTAGGTCGGACCGGTGCCGTAGCAGCGATGCTTGGCCAGCGTGCGCTCGGAAATGCGCAGATGTTTGGCCGCCTCGGGCGCCACCAGCAGGCGCTCGGAGAGCGGAAGATCGTTCGGCGACATGCTCTGATCCTCAGGAACCGCCGGAAAGCCCCGGACATCGGGAGGCGGCCCAGGAAAAGCCTGGCGCGGGAACGGCGGGATCAGGGATGGTGAAGGCGGCCCTAGGCGGAATTCGCCACCCTAGAAGCCGGCCTTGAGGAGCTTCAGGTAGCCGCCCGTCATCAGGTTCCGACCTCGACGCACCAGCCGGATCGTGACGTCCCGGACCGACGAGGTCTTGAAGTCGGCGCCGTCGTCAACGTCGCCAAACAGACCTGCGGCGATGTCGCGATAGCTCTGCCCGTTGAGCGACGCGTCGAGCGCGAAAAGGCTGCGGGCGAGCCGCGCCTTTTGCTCGGCGTTCAAGCGCGATCTGGGCGGCTTGTCCGTCACCGCCGCCCGGCGCAAGGCGTCGACGGCGCGCACACGCAGGTTGAAGTCGCTGTCGTAGGACAGCACGACCACTAGCGGGCCGGCGGGCGTCGCCTCGCCGCGCAGCTGAACTTGCAGGCCGCTCGGAAACCGCAGATGGCGGCCGTCCTCGCCCTGGATCGGCTCATAGTCCGATCGAGGCAGCGCCTTCGGCCTGCCGAAGGATCGGCGCTCCACCGGCACGACCAGGCCCGGGGCAACGTCGGCTCGCCACACGACGCGCGCGTCGTCGGCCGCAAGTTCGGGATCGGCCAGCGCCGCCAACCCCCAGCGCCGATCCAAGCCCCCGACGCCACGCGTCAAGTCTCCGAAGTGCTCTTGGTATGCAGGATTGCGGCGGAGGAATTCCCAACAAAGGCTGGGTACGGTCAAACCTAAGAACGCGCGCCAGCCACCGCCGTCGCGACCGCTCGGCGGCCTATCCGAGCCCAAACTGGCGGGCGACGCGGCCATGCCGCGATGGCGGCAGACACTCGGCTACTGTGCATTCAAAAGCGTATTCGCCGCCTTTTAGAAGGCCAACTTCAGCAGCATCTCACGCGCTGACGTGCAACAGGCCCACTTAGCTACCGCAGCCACTCGAGCGAATTCAACGCCTTGTTGCGCAACTACACGCGGCTATGCGCGGCGCACGTCCAAAGCGGCAACTATAAGGGCCTTGATCGCCACTAGCTCAGTTTCTGCAAGGGGCGAGAGCATTTTGATGATCTCCACCAGCGCGTCGTCTCGTCCCTCTTGCGCCGAGAACTCGCCGCTACCGAACAGGTCACGGGCGTCGACTTCCAATGCCTGGGTCAGCCTGACGAGTGTCTCGAACGTCGGACCAGCTTTGCCGTTTTCGATATTTTGAATCGCATTGGGCTGGCGATCGACTTTCTCGGCGAGCTGAGCCTGCGTCAGGTCGGCTCGCTTTCGATAGTGGCGAACCAAGGCCCCGAATTGCTCCTCAAGCCTTGCCATACGCCCCGATCCAAATTCGCGGGGCGATGTTCCGTGATCAATAGCGGCGCAGACACATCTTCAAACCGCTTTATTATCCAAATGACACCTTTTAAAGATGGAATTAGGCGTGATTTCTGTGGAACAATCTTGCTACGCCGCGCTCGACGTCCAACCTCGGCCTATGGCTTCTCGAGTTGGGTTAATTTGAGCGCGGACCTCAGCATTGCGTCGACAATCGCCAGCTCTTGCTCTGAAAGTGGCGACACCGCTTTCAAGATTCTAACGAGTGAATCCTTGTTGCCGTCCCGCGCAGCAAAATCGCCGATCCCAAATAAGTCACGGACATCGACATCAAGAGCTTGAGCGAGACGGACAAGGGTCTCGAACGTTGGGCGGCTCTTACCGGTTTCGAGCTTCTGAACCGCGTTGGGCTGACGTCCAATTTTCTCGGCCAGTTGTGCCTGCGAAAGCCCTGCACGCTTGCGATGATGACGGACTAAAGCTCCGAATTGCAGCTCCAATCTCGCCATAGCCCCAGCCCGCTTGGTGTCCTGGGGAATGTTCGGTGTTTGCAGGAACCCGAGACAGCTCTCCAAAAGATGTCAGAGATCATTTTCCATCTTTCAAAGATGGATTTTGCGTAGGATTCTGTGGGGCAATCTCTGGTGGATCGTCCGATGGATGGCTTTTTCCCTCCCGCGCCCGTGCGCGCCAGTCTCGCCCTGGCCGTCGACTCGCTGTTCCAGCGCTACGACGCCTGGTTTCGGCCTGCGCTTCGCAAACGCTATGGCGACCTAGCCGACGACCTCGCACACGAGGCCTATCTTCGCGCCGCCGTTCATGAGGCCGAAGGCAAGGTGCGTTACCCCAAGGCCTTCCTCCTCAACGTCGCCAACAACCTGGCGACGGACGGGTTTCGCCGGCAGAGGCGCGAGGAGGATCATTTCGTCGACAGCAGCGTATTCACCTCCCAGGCCACCGACGCGTCGCAGGAATATGAGCTCATCCTCAAGCAGATCGTGCTGGCCCTACCGCCTGAGTTGCGCGATGTTTTCGTGTTGAGCCACATCACTGGCCTGACGCACCGGGAGATCGCGTTGCAGCTGGGACTGACCGAGCGCACTGTGAAGGACCGAATGCGCCGCGCCACGCTTCGAGTGGCGGCGGCCATGCGGGACTAGGGCGGCGCTCGTCATGATCAAAGACACAAAGGATCTCGCGCGCACGACGCGCGAGGCGGCGGACTGGCAAGACCGGCTTCACACGCCGCCAATCGAGGTCGAGGAACTGGAAGCGTTCTCGACCTGGAACGCCGTCCCTGAAAACCGCGCCGCCTATGAGCGGCTGGATGACATCCGTCGCGCCATGACGACGATGCGCGACGACGCCGATATGCGCCAGGCGGCGACCGAGGCTTTGCAGCGCGGCGCCGCGCGCCGCAAGCGCCATGCGATCTTCACGCGCGGGCCGCGCTTGGCGATCGGCGCGTTCGCCGCCGCCTGCCTGGTCGCGGCCATCGCCACCGTCGCGACGTCGCGCCTGCCGACATATTCGACGCACGTCGGCGAGACCTTCAGCGCGACGCTCGATGACGGATCGCGCATCCAACTCAACACCGATAGCGCCATCAAGGTGCGCTACTCAGCCGGCGAGCGGCGCGTCGAACTGCTGCGAGGACAAGCCCTGTTCCAGGTCGCGCACAATCCGCAGCGTCCCTTCATCGTCGCCGCCGGCGACACCCAAGTGCGCGCCCTGGGGACGCGGTTCGACGTCCGTCGTGTTGGCCAGGAGGTGCGCGTCGTGCTCGCCGAAGGCAGCGTCGAGGTCACGGACCAGGCCATGCGGTCGGTGCCTTGGCGCCTGAAGGCAGGCCAGGGCCTGGCCCTGAAGGCGAAAGCCGCGCCTCCGGCCGCGCCGACGCCCGTCGACGTGCCTTCAGCCACGAGCTGGACAACGGGCAACCTCACTTTCCAGGGCGTGCCTCTGTCCGACGCCGTCGCCGAACTGAACCGCTACAGCCGTGACAAGATCGTTCTGGCGCCAGGCGCGCCAGCCGATCGCCTCGTCACTGGCGTTTTCCCGGCCGGCGCCAATGACGATTTCATCGCGGCGGTCTCGTCCGTCTTCGACTTGAAAAGCGTCCGCCGGCCGAATGGTGACTTGGAATTGCAACCTGAAGGACACACATCGAGTTGACGTCATAATTTTTTCACGAGGACGCTGTCCTGCGACGTCACCTCAGTCGTCTCACCCGCAATCCATCGGCGGGACCACAGCGCATCATCTCGAGCGCGCCCGCCCTCGGCGGGGGAAATTGAGAGATGAAACGTTCCTTTGATGGCTTGTTGAGCGGCGCCTGCGTCGCTGTTCTGGCGCTGGCGGCCGCGCCATCCAGCGTTCTGGCGGCCGAACCGGTGGTGTCGATCACCCTGCCGGCCGGCCCGATGCAGAAGTCGCTCGTGACGCTCGCGACCCAAGCCGACGTCAAGATCCTGTTCGAGACCGACCTCGTCGCGGGCCTCAACGCCCCGCCGCTGCAGGGCCGCTTCACGGCGCGCGAGGCGGCCGAACGGTTGCTGGCCGGCAGCCGCGTTTCAGTCGAGCAAGTCCGCCCCGGCCTGCTGGTGTTGCGAACGCTACGCTCAACGGTGAGCACGAGGCCAAACTACGGCGACGGCGAAGGCGCGTCGGGCGCGGCGGTCGGCGGCGCGCCGCTCGTCGCGACCCAGGATGCGGTGATGGTGGACGAGGTCGTCGTCGGCACGCACATTCGCGGCGGTCGTGACCGCACCGCGCCGGTCATCCTGTTGGGCCGCGAGGAGATCGATCGGGGCGGCTATGGCAGCGTCGCCGACGCGCTGGCCGCGCTGCCCCAGACCTTCTCCGGCACCGCCAGCGACAGGACCGGGGCCATCGGCGCCGACACGACCGGAACCAACGCCGGCCGCGCGACCGGCGTCAATCTGCGCGGCCTGGGCGCGGACGCCACGCTAGTCCTGGTCAACGGCCGCCGCATGGCGGGCGCCGGGATCATGGCCGACTTCGCCGACATCTCCAGCCTGCCGCTATCGGCGGTCGAGCGCGTCGATGTGCTGCTGGACGGCGCGTCGGCGCTTTACGGCTCGGACGCGGTAGGCGGGGTGGTCAACGTCGTCATGCGCGATCGCTATGAGGGCGTGGAAACGCGGGCACGGATCGGCGGCGCGACTCAGGGCGGCCTTGAACAGAGGCAGCTGGCGCAAACTTTCGGCAAGGCCTGGACTTCGGGTTCCCTGCTCCTGAGCGCCGAATACCAGCGGCGTGACCACGTGCTCGGCCGCGACCGGGCTTACACCGCCAACGCCGACCTGCGCGAGTTCGGCGGCCCTGACCATCGCCTGTTCTACAGCCAGCCTGGCAACGTGCTGAACGCCGCCCTGGCGCCGGCCTACGCCATCCCGAGCGGCCAGAACGGTCTTGGCCTGACGCCGGGCGCGTTCCTGCCGGGACAGGTCAACTACGAGAACGAGAACGCGGTAATGGACATCCTGCCGACGCAGGAGCGCTTCAGCGCCTATGCCTCGGCGACCCAGGAGATCAGCCCCCGCGTGAGCCTGAACGCGGAGATCCGCTACAGCGATCGCCGCTACACCATGCTGAACCTGGCGCCGGTCGCGACGCTTACCGTGAGCCGCGCCAATCCCTACTTCGTCTCTCCCGACGGCGCGGCGTCCAACAGCATCGCCTACTCCTTCCAAAACGAGACCGGCGCCTCGCGCAACACAGGCTCCGTACAGAGCAGCAACTTCGCCCTCGGCGCCAAGATCGACCTCCCTGCCGGCTGGAGGATCGACAGCTACGCCGCCCATGGCGAAGAGCTCAGCCTCAACCACAACACCGGACTGGTGAGCGCTCCGGCCCTGAACGAGGCGCTGGGCAACGTCGCCGACAGTCCGGTCAGCGCCTTTAGCGCCACGCGCGACGGCTACTTCAATCCCTATATCGGCCAGGGTCGTAACAATCAGGCCGTGCTCGACTTCGTAACCTCAGGCTGGGACCGCCGACGCACGATCGGCAAGCTCGACATCGCGAGCGTGACGGCCGACGGGACGTTGTTCTCCCTGCCCGCCGGCGCCGCGCGGCTGGCTGTCGGCGCGCAGGTCCGCCAGGAGGCGCTGAAGACGACCGGCCTTAGCACGTCCAACTCCTTGACACCGGTCGCGCTCCTAGCGCGGCATGGCGAGCGGAGCGTCACGGCGGTGTTCGCCGAGGCGCGCGTGCCCCTGTTCGGCGGCGATTTTCAGCGCCCGGGCCTGGCGCGGCTGGAACTGTCGGCGGCGGTTCGGCGTGAACACTACGAGGGCGGCCTGCAGGCGACGACACCCAAGTTCGGCCTGGCCTGGGCGCCCGTGGAGGATCTGACGTTCCGAGCAACCTACGGGGAGTCCTTCCGCGCGCCCTCGATCGGCGAGGTCACCGACCCGCAAGGCGCCTCGCCGGTCCGGTTGACCAACGGATCGGTCACCGTCCTGACCCTGATCCTGACCGGCGGTAATCCCAATCTGCGGCCCGAGACCGCCAAGTCCTGGACCACGGGTTTCGAATACGCGCCGCTGGCGCATCCTGGCCTCAAGCTCTCGGGGACCCTTTTCGAGACGAAGTTCGAGAACCGGATCGGCCGCCCGGCGGTCAACTACCTGTCGACGATCCTGACGGCCGCGGACCTGGCGCCGTTCCGGACCCTGGTGAGCCCGACCACCAGCGCCAGTGACCTGGCGCTGGTCAAGGGCTACCTGGCCAAGGCCTCCAGCACCGCCCAGGCGCTCTATCCGCCTGAGGCTTTCGGCGCGATCGGCGACGCGCGCTACGTCAACGCCGGCGCCTTCACGGTCAAGGGCCTGGACCTGACGGGCAGCTATCGGGCTCATCTGGGGAGCGACCCCCTGGCTCTGAACGGCAACCTGTCGTGGCTGCTTGATTACCGGCGCAAGATCACGGCGGCCTCGGCGCCGGTCGAGCTGGCGGGCCTGGCCGGCTATCCAGCCGATCTTCGCGTCCGCGTGTCGGCGACCTGGACGCACGGCCCGTTCAACACGACCGCCTCGCTCAACCACATCGGGGACCTGAGCACTGAGCGGCCGGGCCCGCGCCTCGCGGCGCTGACCACCGCCGACCTGCAGGTCCAATGGTCGCCAGACTTCCGTTCAGGCCCCTGGCGCGGCCTGGCCGTGGCGTTGACGGTCCAGAACCTGTTCGACAAGGACCCGCCCTTCTACGACGCGCCGCAATATGTCGGCTACGACGCGGCCAACTACGATCCCACGGGCCGGGTCGTGGCGCTGCAGCTGACCAAGGCCTGGTAGCCAGGCCAAACCCTTAGACATTGGAGACTTCAAGCAATGCGTCACATCGCATGGCTGGCGCTCGCCTGCGCCTTGGCCTCCGCCGACGCTGGGGCGGGCGTGCCTCCGCGGCCCTACACCATCGAGGACGTGCTCTCGTTGGAGAAGGTCGGTCGCGCGGTGTTCCTCGACGATGGCCGCCGTCTGGTGTTTGAGCTGCAAAGGCCCTGGAAGGAGGCCGGGCAGTTCGACCTGGACGCCTGGACGCCGCAGCGCACGAGCCGGCTCCTCGCCGTCGATGTCGCCAGCGGCGGCGCGCCGACGCCGCTGCTCCCCTCGGAGGTCTCCGCTGGGCAGACGATGGGCGCGGCCTCACCCGATGGGCGGCGACTGATCGTCTTTCGGCTGCGCGGCCACGCGCGTGAACTGGGCGTGATCGAGGCGCGGAGCGGTTCGGTACGCTGGTCGGGCCTGATGATCGAGGCGGAGTCCTTCTCAGGACAGGCGCGCTGGCGCAACGATCGCGAGATCGTCGCGCTGGCGACCACGCCCGACACCCCGTCCCTACAGATCGGCCGGGTCTGGCAGCACAAGGCGCGGGTGATCGCGTCCTGGGCGGCGATGGATCGCGGCGAGGTTTCCGTCAGCGTCGTCCGGGGCGGTCCAAGCGCGGCGACCAACCCCGCCTGGCCGGCCGTCGATCTCGTGCTGCTCGACGTCGGGACGGGAGCGGTGCGCCGGCTGGCCCGGGACGCCTTCACCGACTTCGCTGTGGCGCCCGGCGGAGGGACGATCGCGCTCATCACCAATGCCGAGCCCGTCTCGATCAGCGCGGCGAGCCCCGTGGAGAACTACGCCGCCGATCGTCGCCGCCGGTTGGTCCTCGTCGACCTCGCCACGGGGCGACAGGCGCGGCCTTGCCCCGGCTGCGACGTGCTGGGCCAGCTCAAGGTCTGGTCACCGGACGGCAAGGCCCTGATCGTCTGCGCCCGGCCCGACGACGAAGCTGGGGACTGGCGAGGCTACCGCTATTGGCGCGTCAGCCGAGAGGGCGTGGCGCAACGGCTGTCGGCGACGCTTTCGCCCGACATGGTGCGCGAGGAAGGCGGCGGCACGACCGCCCGCCTTGTCGCCGACGCTGGGTGGCTGGGCGAGGCCCCAGCCGTCCTCGCGCGCGGTCCGGGCCAGGACGCGCCGGCCTGGTGGCGGCTGGGTCCTGGCGCGCCCGTGGCGGTCCTCGCGGGCCTCACGCCGGGCGCGGGTACGCGGCTCGCGCCCACCAAGGGCGGCTTTCTAGTCCGCGACACCCTGGGCTTGGAAGTCTTGAGCCGGCAAGGACGACGCCTCGTCGCCAGCACAACGGACCTCGTCGCCGCCAGTCCGCCTATGGCCGGAGAACTGGCCGACAGCGTGCGCTTGTCAAGGCTTGGCGCGGCGGGCCTAGGCCAGGCTGAAATCCTGTCGGCCGACGGGACCGCCCGACCAGCGGCGGCCTTGCCCGACGGCGCCGCCGTCCTAGCGCTCTCCGCCGCTTCTGGCGCGACCTTGGGCCTAGCGCGCTCGCCCCAGGGCGTCGCGCGACTAATCCTCTCCGAACGCGACCGCCCCAGCCGCACCCTGGCGACCCTCAATCGCGCTCTCGCCGAGATCGACGCAGCCCCACCAAGGCCCATCGCCCACCGCGCGCCCGGCGGCCAGGCCGTGACCAGTTGGCTCTACCTGCCAGCTGGTCACGGCCCCCACGACGATCGCCCCCTGATCGTCGTCCCCTATCCCGGCGCGACCCACCCCGCGCCGCCCCCCGGCAATGCGCCCGACGCCATGGTGTTTGCCGCCAATGTCCGGGTCATGGTCGGGGCGGGTTACGCGGTGCTCGTGCCAAGCCTGCCGTTGGGCCGCGACGCCGAGCCCGCCGAGGGCCTGGCGAGCGCCATGCTCGCGGCGGTCGAGGCGGCCCAGGCGGCCGATCCGGGGCTGTCCAAGACCCGCCTGGCGGTCTGGGGACAAAGCTTCGGCGGGTTTGGCGCCCTGACGGCGGCCACTCAGTCGAGCCGCTTCAAGGCGGTGATTTCCTCGTCGGGCGCCAGCGACATGTTCTCCAAATACGGCGCGCAGGGCGCTCATGCGCTGATCGTGCCGGAGGTGTGGTTGCAGCCCTCCAACATGTTCGGCTGGGCCGAAAGCGGTCAGGGCCGACTGGCTGGCCCGCCCTGGGCCGATGTCGAGCGCTACGCGCGCGCCAGCCCCCTGCTGCACGCCGACCAGGTGACCGCGCCCGTGATGCTGATCGCTGGCGAGCTTGATGGCGCGAGCAGCCAGGCCGAGGAAATGTTCACGGCGCTCTACCGTCAGGGCAAGCCGGTTGAGCTGCGCTACTACTTGGGCGAGGGACACGTGATCCTGTCGCCGGCCAATGTCCGCGACGTCTACCAAAGCGCGTTCCATTTCCTTCAGGCCGCGCTCTCGACGGCGGCCTCGCCGGAGACGATGGGCGACCTCGCCAGCGGCGCCGGCGGGGGTCGCGTTTCCCAATAACGCACATAGGCTTCCAGGACGACGGCGGTGAGGATCTCTCCGTAGGCGTTCTGGAAGATCAGCGCCTCGGGGCTGAGCACGCCCTCCAGCGCCGCCTTGTCGACCACGCCCTCGGCGACCAACCGGCCACCGAGCAGAAAGTCGCGCAGGAGGTCCGCGTTCAAGGCCAAGGTCCGGCCAAGAAACACGCTGATGTCGCCCTTGGAGCGACGTTTGAGAATATTCTCAGGCAAGCGATCGGCGAAAACGCGGCGCGCGAAGCTGCGCTCGCCCTCGCCCTGGCTGAGGATCGGCGTTGGGGTCGCCAGACAGGCCTCGACCACCGGCTGGCTCAGCAGAGGGTGGCAAAGACGAGCCGCCGCGCCGCGCCGCGTGTCGGCGAACAGGCCCTGCGTGAGGGCCAGGCCGGCGATCTGGGCGCGCTTGGCCGGCGGAAGCCCCCCCAGGCGCGACATCCACGGATGCCAGACGCCGGACGGAACCGGTGGAGCGAAGATGCGCGGGGCCTTGGCGTTGGTCGCCACGATCGGGTTGGGCCGGCCGCGCAAGGCCTGGGCCGCGAGGCTCCAGACCGACCGACGGGTGCGGCGCGAGACCTCGACCAGCCGGCGCAGGCGCGAGCCCTCGCATGGCGCGCCCCACAGGAGGTCGCCGGCCAGATCCGCAGCCGCCAGCTGGTAGAACACCACGTCACCGCCATGACCGGTGAAGACGATGTCGGCCTGGGCGCGCGCGATCGCCGCCAGGGTGAAGTCGTCATAGTCGGTGTCGAGGATCTCGAAATTGGGCCGGAAGGCTCCAGCGCCGCTCATCAGCCCCGACAACGTCAAGGCCAGGAGCGGACGCTCCACACAGTCCAGGGGCGTCGCGGCCTTATCGGCGGCGGCCACGGCATAGACGCGCTCGTCGGCCTCGGCCTGGAGCCGGTAGAAGTTGAGCGCTAGGTCCGCCGGGCGTCCCACGGCCTTCAGGCTGGCGGCGACGATGGCCGAGTCCAGCCCGCCGGAGATCTCGCAGAGCACCCGCTGGCGATCTAGGAGGAAGGCGCGGACCGCGCCGTCGACCGCCCGTCGAAGCCGGTCAGGCTCGCCGACACGTGTCGCGCCACGGGCCACCATGGCGGGTGTCCAAAGGGTTTCGCGCGCAGCCAAGTTCGGGCCGTGGCGACAGACGCCCGGCTCGATCCAGGTCACCCCCGTCAGCGGCGGCGCGGCGCCCATCCGTCGCTGGTCCGCCATCAGGTCGGTCAGCCGCGCCCAGTCGACGGCCACGCCAACTGGCCCGGCCAGCCCGTCCGGCGGCGTGTCGCCCACGACGGTCACGCCCTCGCGCCCCCACGCGAATGCCGGCCGCCCGCCTAGCGGGTCGGCGAACACGACGGGCTCGCCGCCGTGGAACCGGCGTATGAGGCCGACATAGTCGCCGAAGGCCTGTTCGGCCAGGACCCGCGCGACCTTGGGCGGATCCTCTCGAGCTAGGTCGCCTAGCGGCTCAAGGTCGAACGCGGCGGCGCCGTCGGCTTCCAGTGCGGCGCGATCGAACACTTCTCCGACCACCACGCCGACCGTTCCCCGCCAGCCGCCCAGCGGGCGAACGGGGACAGCCACCGCCCCCTGAACCATGACGGTGACGCCGTAGACGGACAGCGCCTTGGACCATCCGCGCGCCAGAAGGTCTTCCACCATGGCGTCGAGCGGCGCGGCGCTGGCGCCGCCGAGACAGGACAGGATCAGATAGGCCATCGCTCAGGCCGCCAGGATCGGTGCGTAGGCGCGAAGGCGTTCTGCCTCGTCGTCGAGCGCGAGGTCCCCAACCTGCAGCCAGCAATGGGCGCGGAACGGCCAGGTTCGCACGCCAAAGACCCAGTCGGGCCTGTGACCCAGGGCGCGAAGGAAGGCCAGAAGCATGCCGCTGCGGAAAAGACAGACCCCGTCGAGGGGAAGCCAGGGCGCCAGGCGACGCCAGATAACGAGATCGGCGAGCAAGGCGTCTGGCGTCGGAACCTCGACGGACGGCGACGACGGCGCGATCAGGTCGCGGAACGCCTCGCGTCGGCTCGACAGCGCCGCGCGCACTGCCGCGACCAGGGCCAGGCCATGGGCGGGCCGAAAGCGGACGTCCAAGTCAGGGGTGGCGTCAAGCACGGCGCGAGCGGTCCGTTCGGGCGCGACCGGCGGCGCGCGGCGTCCGACGTCCTGGCCCGCCGGACGCCGCGCCAGCCCCGCGCCGACCAATTCCTCGACCAACGCCTCATCGGCCGTATGCAGGCGTCCCCCTTCTTGGCGGACCAGCCCGCTCGGCAGCGGCAGGCAGAAATAGATGTCGGCGTTCGCGTCGAGAAAGACGAGATCATCGTCGATCAACACCGCATGCACCGTGGGAGGCAGGTCCAGTTCCAAGGCCGGCTCGCTCGAAAAAGGTGAACACCGGCGACGATCTCGGACCGCCGCCGGCAACGCTCAGATGGCTTCCTGGAACCGGATCCCGACGTCCTCGGGCTGCAGTCCCTCGGTGCCGAGGGTCAGGCTCTTGGCCGACCCGACACGGATCAGTCGCTGGGTCATCTTGGTCTCTCCTCTTGTTCAACCGCGACTTGCGGCGACACTCAGGAGGCGACCGGCGCGAATGATATTCAAATCTATATTCGCGCTGATCAGCGGCGGGCGCGGAGCACCCGCCGCTGTTGGGTCACGGACCCTCGTAGAGCCGGGGCGTCATGTTTTCCGGCACCAGTTGGATCTCGCCGGCCAGGGTCAGGGCCTTGGCCGATCCGAGCGGGATCAGCTTGAAGGTGGTGCGCATCGTCGTTCCTTTCGGTACGGTTCGCCGCGCTGATGCGGCTCAACCAGCAGGCGACGCGCTTGGGCTATATTCAAATCTATATTCGCGCGCCAATCGCCTCGGCGATCGCCGCGCCTAGGATGTCGCCGCTGCGTCGCGCCCGCCGCGCGTAGTAGCGGCGCAGGTACGCGGCAAGACCGGCGTTCATCGGCGGCCAGGGCTCGGGCGCGAGGCACTGGCGCTCGGCGGCGGCGAAGGGTGAGATCTGCGCGCGGACCCGGGCGAACGCCATCGCCAGGATCTGATCGTTAGCGCCGGTCACCAGGCCGTCCAAAGCCTCAGGCAGGTCGGCGGCTTGAGGCGGCGCCATCGCGGTCCTGGCCAGCGCCTCGGCCAGCACGCCCGCCAGGTGATAGAGCTCGGCAAGGCTGCGCGCGTCGTGGATCACGCCGGCGTAGCCGGCGGGGGTTCGCGCGACCAGACCTTCGCCGGCGAGACGTGAGAGCGCTTCGCGCACTGGCGTGGGACTGACGTCAAGCTCGGCGGCGAGCACCTTGACGGGCAAGGCCGCGCCCTGGAGGGGCGCGCCGTCGATCAGCCGGCGGCGCAGGGTCTCCAGGGCCCGGTCAAAAGGGTCGCGGTCTCGGCTCACGGGGCTCTCCTCGGAAAACCCGACTCTCCGGCCCTCGGCGCCAACCGTCGACCGCACACGGCGGCCGGCGCGACTCTCACGGATCAATCCTGTGGATGACCGACTCGACCGGCAACGATCCGCGACAACGCCCCTGATCGTTGCGGCCTGTTACCCCGTTGGTTGCGCATGATTGCGCAAGCCTGCCCACGGCCCGCGCAGGCCAGTCGTCAATCCCACAACCTCATACGCAATTCTTCCGATTGCTGATGTTTGGCACTCGCAAAACGGTTGCGATCACCACCGCCGGAGGGGTTACTGTACCTCTAGTTGTTTACCGGTCTGGAGCGTCGCATGGCTGCCTCACCCAAAGCGCCCTTGGCGCGTCAGGCGAGACTGCTTTCCCAGGTCGTGAAGTCCATCCGCAAGGAACGGAACATGACCGGGGCCGAGGTCGCCGCTGGCATGGGCGTCTCGCTTCGCACCTACCAGGACTTCGAGGCCGGGCGGCGCGCGTTCGACTTCAACAAGGTCCGATTGTTCGCCAGGGCCACGCGCTCGGACGCGATCGCCATCCTGCTGGCCATCTATTTCGCCTGGCCCGAGCTGGCCGTGCTGCTGATGGACAACAAGATGGCGACGGCCTTCTTCATCGTGATGCGCGACCTCTTCACCGAGGTGGGGCCGCGCCTGTCGCGCGTGCCGGCAGGGCTGCTGGTCTCGGGGTTCCGCTTCATCCGGGACGAGGTTCTGAAGCTCTTCGCCCGCCAGGACGCCAGCGCCGAGGACTATATCGAGCGCGCCATCATCCAGAGCTACGAGGCGCCGGACGATCAGCCCGACGACGAGGCTCAGGGCGGCGGCAAGACGAACGGTCGCTGATCCCCATGGGATCGCGACCGCCCGCGCCGAGCTCGGCTACTCGGGCGGCGGTGGAGGCGGAGGCGGCGCGGCGGGTTTGTCGGCTTGGCGGATCCAGGTCACCGGCAGGTCGCCGTCCTCGGCCGCCATCAGGCGCACATTGACCGGCTCGGGCCAGGTGGGATCGTCGAGCTTGATGTTGAGCAGGGCGCCGCTGGCGTCCTTCGCCCGCCAGCCGGCGCCAACCTCGTTGTCCCCGACCAGGGCCAGGAAATCTGGCCCCTTGGCCGAGACGCGCGGCGTGGGCGCCAGGCGCAGGGTGACGTCTAGGTTCAGGGTCGCCAGGCGACCGATGAAGCCGTCGCCCTCGCGACGGAAATGACCAATGATCGACATGAGAAGCTCCAGCCCGCCGTGCGGTGGGAAGCGCCAGGGAACGGCGGCCCGGGCGACGGCGGGGGGAAACCGTCGGGCCGGGCCGCCGCGACCGGTCTTGCCGGGGGGAGCGGCATTTGACCGGTCTGGCCTGCGCGACCTTCGACAACGACGCCTGGCGGGCGGTTGGAGGCTCGTGTCCGGATCGCGCAAAACCTTCGTGTCGCAAGGGTTTGGCGAGCTCAATCCACCCGGAAAGGAGATCGATCAGAGGCAACCCCTGGCAAAGAATCGGCGCTCCACCCTACCCTCCACGCCGAACGGATTCGACTTTGGGCGGGAAAGTGTTCTACCTTCGTTCTCACCAAGCGATCCAGCCAAGGGAGCGGCGGCATGACGGACGACAGCGTGGTGATCGACGGCGTCCGGTTCATGAGCCTCTACCATCATGACGGCCGGTTCGTGCGCGGCGGCGGCCTCTTCGCCTTTTCGCGGCGCGATCCGGACGGCGGCCGGACGATCTTCTGCCTGGACCTGGCCCAGGACATCAGCCGCCAGGCCGACTGCGCCCACAGCGCCTGGCCCTATGCCGTTTCGCAAGGGATGAACGAGCTGCTCGTACACCTGGCCGGCTCGCAGCAGCCCCCCGGCGAGGCCGAGCCGGGCGCGACCTTCCCGCCCATCCGCTATGCGCTGTTCGAGGCGCCCGAGGCGGCGCCTGAGGGCGAAGCCAAAGCCGACGGAACCGACGAACAAGCCGCCTGATCCATCGGGACTTAGGCTGAGGCCTGGACAGCCGACGTCTGGGGTCTGGCGTTTTGGGGTCTGGCCCGGCGCCGGGCCTTTCGCGCCAAAGTCCCCGCGCCTCGCGGCGCGGGGACGGCGGACCTTAGTCCTCGGGGTTCCAGATCAGGGCGAAGACGTCGTCATCGTCCTGGCCGGCGGCGCGACCCAGCGTGACCTTGATGGTGCGCGGGCCAAGGTCGGGGTGGGCCAGGGTCAGGCCGATATATTCCCGGCCCGAGATCTGGCCGATGTTCAGCCAGCCGGCCCCCAGGTCCACGCCATTCGACAGCACGCGGTAGTCGGGATGGTTGGCCGAGGGCTTGTCCTGGACCGGCACGATCTCGATGTCGGCGCGGACGCGGGTGGTGCGCAGCTCGCCCTTGAAGGCGCCGGTTTCGGTGCTGCGGGTGACGTTGCCGAGAGAAGCCATGGTGGTGTTCCTTGTCTGTGATCCGTCGGGGCCGATCCCCGGGACAGGCGCCCCGTGATGGGCGGGCCGCGACACCCCCAACCCGCAGGGCCGCAGCGCCAGCGGAGGACCCGAGCAGCCGGTCTTTTTTGAAGCGCAGCGCCGCGAGGAGCCGTCCTTCCGTGGAAGGCCCGGCGGGGAAAAAAACCGGCGGCGAGGGTTTGTGGGCGGAGTGGACGCCCATAGGGTTCAAGCCATCGTCCGGGGATCGACCAACGACGGATGACGGACAAGGACGCCGCCATGGCTTCTCTCGGCAACGTCACCCGCAGAACCGAGGCCGGCCTTCAAGGGCGAGCTGCGCGCCACCCGCGTCCGCGCCGTCGTCGAGATCGCCGGTGCGGGACAAGCCCTCGCCGACCTCCGACCGCCGCGCGCTGTCGAACGGCGCGGACCTTGGGGGCGGCGCGCTGAACATCGGCCGGGTCTTGGTCCGGGGATCATATCGGCCTGGCCCTGGCGCATCCTGATCTTGGCCCGCGCGCCATCACGGTCACGCCGGGCCGCGTCGCGGGCCAGGATGACGCCGACGTCTTGGCCCTGATCTGAAATCCCCGAGGACCAAGGTCCGCCGTTCCCGCGCCGCGAGGCGTGGGGGCTTTGGCGCGAAACCCGGCGCGGGGCCAGACCCCAAACGCCAAATCCTAACGCCCGCCGCCCAGGCGCCAGCCCAAGCCGCGATGGATCATGCGGCTTGCGCGTCGGCCTCGCCGGGCGCGGCCCAAGGAAAGGCCCCCGCGCGAGCGCGGGGGCCGTGAAGTTCGTCGCCAGAGGCCGGGACTACTCGGCGGCGAAGGCCTCCGGCTCGGCCGGGGCCTGACCCTGGGCCTGTTGGGGGACCGACGTCAGCGGCGCGGGCGCGTCCGGCCCGGCCTCCGGTCCCTGGGGCGTGCGCACTCGGCGCAGGAGCGGGGCGACGGCCTTGGACCGCTGGGCCGTCGCGAACGGCCTGCGGGTATAGGCCTGAGCCGGGAAGGTCAGCCAGCGGGGCGTCCAGCGCTCGACCTTGGGCCGGTCGTTGGTCCCGGTCAGGAAGTCGCGCAGGATGGTCTTCTGGGTGCGGACCTTCTCGCTGACGTTGCCGTCGGCGACCTTCTTGCCGCCCACCTCCTTGAGCATGGCGTTGATCGTCTCGCGGTCCTTGATGCCGTCGAAGAACGCCTCGTCCGGCCGCCAGAAGTCGCCCATGTCGACCTGGAGATAGGTGCCGGCCGCCTCGACCTCGGCGCTCCCGGCCGCCAGGGTTTCGCCCAGGACCACCGCCGCCACGGTCAGGACCTGCGCGTCGGTGAGCGACAGCAGGCGGGCGAACACCGCCGCCGCCCCGCCCGCGTGGCCGCGCCCGACCAGACCGCCCCCGGCCGTCAGGCCCAGCAGCCGGATGGCTTGGGACTGCTGGGCCGCGAAGCGCGTCTCGCCGGGGCTGGCGGCCAGGCTGTCGGCGGCGGCCTGCGAGCCCGCGCCCAAGGGATCGGTCTCCAGACGCCAGTAACGCGACCCGGCCACCGCGTGAGCGACCAGCAAGCGCAGGGCCACGTCCGGGTGATCGGTGAGCACGGCGCGCACGGCCGCGCGGCGGTGCAGGTCGATATAGGCTTGCTGGGCGACCGTGACCTCCGAGCGCTCGGTCTTGCCGCCCGCGTCCGGGCCGCCCAGGTCGGCCTCGGACTTGCCATCGGCCCCGGCCGCCGCCTTGCGCGCGGCGGTCTCGGCGGCCCGCGCCTCCTTGGTGGTCAGCCAGCCCTCGTTAATCGTGACCTCGCCCCGGCGGCTGACGCCGATGATCACCTTGCCGTCCTTGGCCTTGGGGGTCTTGACGTAGTGGTAGCTGTAGAAGGTCTGCCCGGCCTCCAGCACCTCCACGTCCGCCCAGCCTTCGGCGCGCAAGGCCTCGGCCTTGGCGGCCACGGCCTGGTTCTGGTGGGTCCAGAACAGCGCCGGATCGGTGAAGTAGGCCTCCTCGCCGAACAGGTCGGCGATGATCGCGCCGGGGTAGTCGTCCAGCGGGAAGATCGCCAAGCTCGTCGGGATGGCCTCGCCGCCGAACAGCCAGGCCTTGAGATTGGCGCCGCGCGGTTCGCGCTGGGCCGGATCGTCGTAGAGCTTGAGCCAGTCCTTCTGCTGGCCCTTGCTGGCCAGGGTCAGCTGGCGGATCGTGGCCACGTCGATGTCCTCGCGCCGATAGAGCTTGCGGATGCGCGGCAGCAGATTGCCCAGGGCCAGGACGCGATGGATCACCGCCTCGGTCTTGCCGAAGGTGGCGGCCAATTGCTCGGGCGTGCGGCCCTCGCGGATCAGCTTCACGAAGGTTTCCCAACAAGCCACCTCGTTGGGCGGCAGGCGGCCCATGTTCTCGATCAGCGAGATTTCCAGGGCGGCGGCGTCGTCGCCCGGCTCCAGGATGCCGATGGGCAGCGGATCGATCTCGACGCCCTCGTCCAGGGCGGCGAGCGCGGCGACCCAGCGGCGGCGACCGGCCACGACCTCGAAATGGTCGGGGACGACGGCGCCGTCCTGCACGGTCTCGCGCACCAGCAGGGTTTCCAGAACGCCGTACTTTCGCACCGCGCCGATGATGTCGGAGACATCGGGCTTGGGTTCGTCATGGTGCATGTTCAGGCGCGAGAGGGTCATCTTGCGCGGGTCGGCGTGGGAGAGTCTCATGGCGGTTGCTCCTGTCTTCAGGGGTGAACCGGTCCCGCCCGTAATGCTGTCCAAGGCGAAGGGCGGGACCGGGGATGCGCCGGGATTGGCGCGGGTCGTCCGGCGCCGGGCCGTGGCCCGGCGGGCGGAAGGGTGAACAAGGCGGGGTCAGGACGGGCCGGGCTTACCGGGACCGTCCTGGGCGTGGCCGGCCATCAGCCGCACTATCTCCTCGGCCGCGAAGATCGAGCCCAGGCGCTGGGCCATCCGCGCCCACATCGACAGCGGCATGCGGCCGACGAAGTGGGGGTCGCGCTCGATGCGAAAGCCGTGCGGCAGGCGGACGGCCTCGATCTCGTCGAGGCTCACATAGCCCAGCTCCGGAAAGCCCTGGTCCAGGTCGCAGAGGCCAAACAGGGTGTCGGCGTCGGCCAGGATCTCGGTGATCAGCCAGCGGCCCGGCCCGACCGGATTGAAGAGCTTGAGCGGCGGGACCGGGTCGCCCTCGACCTCGGCCGCGCCATTGGCGATCAACCGGGCCATGATCGCGTCGGGGATCAGGGGCGTGCTCATGCCGCGACCTCCGCGCGCAGGTCGGCCCGCGCGTCCTGCCCGGCCTCGGCCGTCCGCGCCCGCGCCGGGAACGGCGCCGCGCCCGCATCCTTTGGCGCGAAGGCCAGTAGGTAGTCGGCGGCCTTGCTGGCCTTGGAGGCGGCGCGGAAGATGGCGCGGTTGTCTTCCTTGAGGATCGACAGCCAGGACCCGATGTAGTCGGCATGGCGCACGGTAGGCGTGACCCCAAGGGCCGCGCAGGCGAAGGCGGCAGACAACTCCGCGACCAGTTCCTCGAACCCGTAGGGCTTGGACCCGAACCGGCCGCTTTGGTCGCGGTTCAGGCGCGAGGGATGGCCCGTCCAGTGCGACAGCTCGTGCAGGGCGGTGCGGTAATAGTCGATCTGCTGGCGGAAGGCCGGTTGCGGCGGCACGCGGACATAGTCCAGGGCCGGGGCGTAATAGGCCTCATTACCGCCGATCCGGAAATCGGCGCAGGTCGCGGCGATCAGGGCCTCGACATGCGGGACCATCTGCTGCTCGGGCAAGGGCGCGGGTTCGGCCGCCAGGGCCTCAAGACCCTCGCACTGATCGACGTTGAAGACGGTGAAGCGCTTGAGGAAGGGCACCGCGCCGGGCGCGTCGCCCTCGCGCGCGGCCCGCTCCTGCTCGGCCTTGGGGATGAACTTGTCGGCGAAGACCACGGTGGTCCCGCGCTCGCCGCGCCGCACCTGCCCGCCCGCGCTCGTGGCTTGGCGGAAGGTCAGCCAGCCTTGGGTCGCATAGCCATGCTCGATGACCGATCCCCAAAGCAGCAGAATGTTGACCTCCGAATAGGTCCGCCCGGTCGCGGCGTTGCGCGGCAAGCCCGGCCCGGCGCCGCCGACCTTGCCCCACGGCTTGACCCAAGGCAGGCGCCCAGCCTCCAGCTCGCCGACGATCCGGCTGGTGACCTCGTCATAGAGACTGACCCGAGAAGGCTCGGCCTCGCGCCCCGCCTCCCCGGCCCCGCCGTCCTGGGCGGGGCCTCCCGCGGAGGCCGGGGCAGCGCCCCCCGGCCGGGCCGCCGCACGAGCGGCGGACGTTCCTGTCGCAAGCTTGACCGTTCCCCGACGGCCTTTCCGGGAAGAGCGCATGAGATGGCCTCCATCCCCGCCCCAAACCCCGCGTCCTTTCGCCGGAAAGGGGGGTGGGCGGCGATGAGCGACCGGAGAGGCCCGCCATGGTCGGAGGCACCCGAAGGGCCGGAACGTCAGTGGAGGACCGGCCGCAGGCCGGTTGCCGCCGTCCGTGGCGGGCCTAGAAGGGCGCGTCGCCCACCCCCCTTTTTGGAGAAAGGATCTTCAAAAAAGTCATCGCGCGCAGCGCGATGGCCTTGTGCGGGCCAACGGCCCGCCTCTGTCCACAATGGTGACCTGCACGGGACGAGACTCGCCTCCGGCGCGGCGACTAACCGTCGCGTGAACTTAACGGAGTACGATCCGATCTATGTGCGCGACGACCTGCTCTTCTGGGGCGCTCGCAACATCGACGGCCGCGGCTTCAACACCGAGTAGAACCGCCCGATTAACCTGCAGATCCAGCTTGTTCGCGAGATCTCGGCCAAGCGCCGCCAAGACTTTCCCACGGGCCGGCCCTCGCGGGGCCCGCGAGCTTCTGCGCTCAGGTCCATGTGGCGACGGGGAGCACATAGTTCGACCACGCCATCTAGTTTGTTGTCGGCAAAAGCTAGATAAACGCCAATTATGCTTGAGTTACTTATTAAAGGATTTCAAATACTGAATCACGACTGTGCGATCCTCCGCGTCAGGCGCTCCAATCAGCATCTTCGTTCCAGGGACAGCCTTGTTTGGGGCTTTGAGAAAGGCGTCCAGGGCCTCGGGACTCCAGGTAACGCCGTAGGCCTTCATCGCACTACTGTAGCCGTAGCCGGTCGTCGCGCCTGCCTTGCGGCCGACGACGCCAGCTAGAGGCGGGCCCATCTTGCCGGGCGCCGGTTGGAGTGAATGGCACATCGAGCAACGCTGGTCGAAAACTCCTTGCCCCGACGGCGCCGCTGCGGTGGCGCTAGTCGCCACTCCAAGGGCTGCAGTAAGTATAAGATAGAACTTCATCATGCGCCTTCCTTGCAGGTTGTTCTAGAGACCCAATAGACGACGATTGCGACCGGCGTCCGGCGCGCTGCCGGCGAAGTCGTCGAACGCCTTGTCGGTGACCTGAATGATGTGGTCGCGGATGAACGGCGCGCCTTCGCGGGCGCCTTGCTCGGGATGCTTCAGGGCGCATTCCCACTCCAGCACCGCCCAGCCGTCGAAATCGTACTGGGCCAGCTTGGAGAAGATCGCCTTGAAGTCCACCTGGCCGTCGCCCAGCGAGCGGAACCGCCCCGGCCGCTCGGCCCAACCCTGGTAGCCGCCATAGACGCCCGACTGGGCAGTGGGCCGGAACTCGGCGTCCTTGACGTGGAAGGCCTTGATCCGCGCGTGATAGCGGTCGATGTAACCCAGATAGTCCAGCTGCTGCAGGACGAAGTGGCTGGGATCATAGAGGATATTGGCGCGCGGGTGGCCGCCGACCTCGTCGAGGAACCGCTCGAAGGTCGCGCCGTCGTGCAGGTCCTCACCCGGATGGATCTCGTAGGCGACGTCGACGCCGTTGTCCTCGAACACGTCCAGGATCGGCTTCCAGCGCCGGCCCAGCTCGGCGAAGGCCTCTTCGACCAGACCCGCCGGCCGCTGCGGCCAGGGATAGAAATACGGCCAGGCCAGCGCGCCCGAGAAGGTGGCGTGGGACTTCAGGCCCAGGCGGCGGCTGGCGACGGCGGCGGCCTTCACCTGGCCCACGGCCCAGACCTGGCGCTCGGCCGGCTTGCCACGCAGTTCGGGCGGGGCGAAGCCGTCGAACAGCTCGTCATAGGCCGGGTGCACGGCGACCAGCTGGCCCTGCAGGTGGGTCGAGAGCTCGGTGACCTCCAGGCCGTACTCGGCCAGCAGGCCGGCGATGTCGTCGCAATAGGTCTGGCTCTCGGCGGCCAAAGCGAGGTCGAAGAACGAGTCCGCCCCGCCGGTCGGCATCTGCACGCCGACATAGCCCAGGTCGGCGACCCATTTGGCCATGGTCTCCAGCCTGTCGAACGGCGGCTTGTCGCCGATGAACTGGGCCAGGAAAATCGCGGGCCCTTTGAGCGTCTTCATCGCCCGTCTCCTGTCAGCGCCACCCAGCAGGCGTCATCGCGGCTGGCGGCCACGGCGTGCTCGACGAAGGCCATGCCGCGCACGCCCTCGCCGATGTCGGGCACGACCCCGCCGCCCCGCCCTTCGATGGCGTCGGCAAAGTCGCGATAGATGTTGGCGAAGGCCTCGATGAAGCCTTCCGGATGGCCGGTCGGCAGGCGGGTGACCGCGCGGGCCGCCGCGCCCAGATAGCCCGAGCCGGCGTGCAGCACGTGGCTGGGACCATCCAGCCAGTCGATCGTCAGCACGTTGGAGTCCTCGTGCGACCAGGTCAGGCCGCCCGTCTCGCCATAGACGCTGAGCCGCAGGCCGTTGCGGGCCCCGGCCGAGATCTGCGAGGCGATCAGCACCCCGCGCGCCCCGCCCTCGAACCGCAGCAGCACGTTGCAATCGTCGTCCAGGCCGCGTCCTGGCACGACGGTGGAGACGTCGGCGCACAGGCGCGCGACGCGATGGCCGGTCACGAACTCGGCGATGTTGAAGGCGTGGACGCCGATGTCGCCGATGCAGCCCCCGACGCCGGATTGCGCAGGGTCCGCCCGCCAGCTGGCCTGCTTGTTGTCGCCGTCACGCTCCAGCGGCTTGGACAGCCAGCCTTGCGAATATTCGACCACGACCTTGCGCACCGCGCCCAGGTCGCCGCGCGCGACGATCTCCCGCGCCTCACGGACCATCGGATAGCCGGTATAGGTGTAGGTCAGGCCGTAGAGCTTGCCTGACGCCGCGACGATATCGGCCAGTTCTTCCGCCTCGGCCAGGTTCAGGGTCGCGGGCTTGTCGCTGATCACGTGCAGCCCGCCCTTCAGCGCGGCGGCCGAGACGTCGAAGTGCAGGTGGTTGGGCGTCACCACCGAGACCAGCTGGACGCCGTCTTCACGCGCCCGCTCGGCGGCGATCATCGCGTGATGGTTCGGATAGACCCGATCGGGCGCGACGCCCCAGGCGGCGGCCGCCTGGGCGTTCTTGGCCGCGTCGCGGCTGAACACCCCGGCGACCAGCCGGATGCGGCCGTCCAGCTCGGCGGCCATGCGGTGCACGGGTCCGATGAACGAGCCCGGACCGCCCCCGACCATGGCCATCCGCAAAGCCATCAGGCGACGACCTTGGCGAGGTAGTCGTAGCTGATCCTGGCCGACTCCAGGCGGGCGTGGGCGAACGGCGGCTCCTGCTCGTAGTAGAAGCCGCGAACGCCAGCGGCATAGGCGGCGGGCAGCAGTTTCTTCCAGTCGATCATGCCGCCGCCGACCTCGGTCGGGTCCTGCTTGAGCTCGAAATTGGTCTTGGTCGTCGCCTTGACGTCCTTGACGTGCATCTGGGTGAAGCGGCCCGGATGGGCCTTCAGCAGCACCAGCGGATCGTGGCCGGCGGCCGTGACCCAGCCGGCGTCCATCTCGAAGGTGACCACGCTGGGGTCAGTGCCCTTCAGCAGGATTTCCATGCCGTTCGTGTCACCGCCCTTTGCATCCTTGAGGGGGGCGAACTCGAAATTGTGGTTGTGGTAGCCGCTAACGATACCGGCCTTCTTCAGCACGGCGGCCTTCTCGTTGAGGAAGTCGGCGTTCCACTTCCAGTCGTCGGCGGTCATCTGCACGCCGGCCCCGCGCAGGTCGTTGCCCAGGCGGTCGGGGATGTAGAAGATCGGCATCATCACCGATTTGACGCCGATGACGTGCATCTCGTCGGCCAGCTTGGCGAGATCGCCGCTGAAACCGCTGGGCCCCTTGGGCGAGATGTGGGCGCTGGGGCAGACGAGGCCCGCCTTATCGAAGGCGGCGCGCAGCTCGGCCGGCGTGCGGCCCAGATAGCCGGCCAGCTCGACCGACTTGAAGCCGATCTTGGCGACGGTCGCCAGCTGGGCGTCCAGCTCCTTGGCCAGGTCCGGCCCCAGGCTATAGAGCTGGATGCCGACCGACAGCTTGTGGCGCTGGAAGAACGGGGCCGCCGCCGCGTGAGCGCCGCCGGCCAGGGTAGCGCCCATGAGGGCCGCGCCGGCGCCGAGAAGACCACGCCGAGAAAGATGTTCGTGCACGAGGCTGTCCTTTTGCATGAAGGCTTAGACTTGGGCCGGGCTGGCCGTGGCGGGGAGGTCTTCGGTCTCGGCGACCGGACCGCGCGAGGGCGGGCGGAAGAAGATCGCCAGCAACAGCACGGCGAGCAGGGCCATGCCGGTCGGGACCATGAACAGGCGGGTATAGTCGACGGCTCCGTTGGCGCTCAGCTTGCTGATCAGCTCGGGGAACAGGAAGCTGGCCACCACATTGCCGAGTCCCAGGATCAGCAGGTTGAACAGACCCTGGGCGCTGGAGCGGACGTCCTTGGGGAACACCGCGTCGACGAAGATGTACACGGTGGCGAAGAAGAACGCGTAGCAGACGCCATGCAGCAGCTGGACGGCGACGATCGTCGGGATGCTGTCGGCGGCGAAGGCGAAGACCACGAAGCGCGCGGCGTGGCCTAGCACGCCGATGATCATCGTCGTCTTCCAGCCCAGGCGCACCAGCACCCGGCCCAGCAGGAACATGGTCAGCACCTCGGCCACCTGGCCCAGGCTCAGCACCACCATGCTGAGGTTGCCGGCGATCCCGACGCGGTTTGTCAGGAAGGCGTCGGCCATCACGAAATAGCCGTTGTGGATGACGCTATCGATGAAGGTGACGATAAACAGCACCAGCACGAACGGCGCGGCCAGCAGCTTGAAGGCCCGCCGCCAGGCCAGCTTGTCGATCCCCGGCGCGTCCTTGCGGGCCGGGGTGTGCGGCAGGGTCAGGGCGTAGCCGGCGAAGGCGAACGAGACGATCGCCGCGACCAGGAAGATCCACCGCACCTGCAGGGCCGACGCATGAGCACCCAGCAGGAAGACGAAGGGCCAGCTGACCAGCACCCAGCCGACCGTCCCGCCCATGCGCACCGCGCCGAAGCCGGCGGCCGGGTCCTTCAGGTTGGCGAAGGCGATCGAGTTGGTCACCGACAGGGTCGGCACATAGACCAGGCTGAAGACCAGGTAGCAGGCGAAGAACGGCCAGAAG
>Ga0164241_10000714_pt1 | contig 51960 bp, 75 predicted proteins | sample OricomyardsoilBY_FD_108780 | JGI IMG/M metagenome (GOLD analysis project Ga0164241, IMG submission 108780) | Backyard soil microbial communities from Emeryville, California, USA - Original compost - Back yard soil (BY) | ecosystem: Environmental > Terrestrial > Soil > Unclassified | place: USA... | reverse complement strand
TCGTGGAAGTTGCCTACGTCATGGAAGTTAGAAGCCAAGATCGGCCCTGCCTTTCGCATAGTTGATAAACGGGGTAAAAATAGCTACAGAATCTTCACCCGGCTGGGTGTAGTCGTAGACAATTGTGTTGAAGATGCCACCGGTCAGATCAATAGCTGCTCGATGTACATACGCAGTATACATACCATCGATCCGATTATGAACAACTTTGTTCTCAACGTCTCGAAGAACATTAGCTCGTACTATCTCGAGGGGCGGAATGCAGTAGATGATAACTGGCTGAATCTGAGCCATCCGGTTCATCCAATGGTAGACGTTGGTCATGTCGGTGAACCCTGGCTGCTGGGCATCACGAAGAAGAGGGCCGTAGATGAACTCACTAATAAGTCGGTGACGATCGAAGATCTTATACTGGAAACCTTCAGCGAGATTGTCATCGACCCATTGCCTCAGGTCGACCATCGCCTCAGCATCTTTGCTCACAACCCGAGGGGCTACCTCGAGCTCAGGCCATCGTTCCTGAAGCTGTCGAATGAGGGTAGTTTTACCCGACCCATCCGGTCCTTCTACGATAATCATTCTTGGATCCTTCGGTAGTTCTCTGTCTTGAGGTCTTTCACTTCGACTTCAGCTTCTAGTCCGTTATCAATTTGAACCTTGGCCAACCAGGGCAAGTGCATCTTTTCTGGAGTAAGAAACTTCACTACGGTCAGTCGTCGTCCATCCTCAGCGATGAAACTATCGCCAATGGCGATACCGTAGACCTTTATGGCCGACATGACTATCCTACCATTCTCTTAGTTCTCCAGTCAAATACTGTAAAACTCTAGTTATCGACTCGATGCTGTCTCCGAGTAAACCAATGGATACGTTACATGATGTGCAGATGTGACCGCGAAACTTACCAGTCTTATGATCATGATCTATGGTGCTTCTAGGTCTAATACCACAAAGGGGACAAGGTAATCCTCGCTCATCTTGTATACGATCATACTGTTCCTGGGTCAGTCCATACTTTCGACGTCTTTGTCGATGATGCTGTTTTTGACCCACCGAGGGGTTAGCCGCTCGCCTCTTCCTTTGAGTTTCATTGTTACAAGATCTACAAGAGTACTGTAAACCATCTTTATTACGAGATGCTTTAGCAAACTCAGTCAACGATTTTGACTCCTTACAAGTAGAGCACTTCTTAGTTTCGTTGACCATGTAAAGATAATATCTAATTCTGGTCAATGAGTCAATGATGCAATACCTGACCAAGGCGGAGTAGTCGCTCTGGGCTCTGGATCATCTTCTTGCCGACGTCGCCGTCTTCAAGGAGAGTTTCATACATGAGCTCATCGACTGTACCTCGTGCGAGATAGAACTCATGGAACTTAGGTTTATCGCTCAGGGCGATACGATCGGAGAACTGCTGGAAGTTCACCCAGGAGGAGGGCAGACTGTACCACTGTAGAATGCTCGCTGCCGACAGATCAATAGCCTCGCCCGCAGCTGCTGGCTGTCCGATAAAGATAGCTCCTCCTCGGACTCTTGCGAATTCTCGAGGGGCTTTATCTCTGTCACTTTGTTTCATCCCTCCATAGATCGAGAATGTTGGTACCTTGAGCTTCTTGCCTAGATCAAGAAGTCGAGCAATATCCCCCTTGAACAGAGCCCCAATGACTACTTTCTCATCGGCTTCCATCAGATCTTCAAGCCGAGATTCAATCATCCGAAGTTTCTCACTACCAATAACCACAAGGCGACCCTTAGGGTGCTCTTTGGTAGGTGAAGTCTTTGCCAATCCCGAAGTAATCTGCTGAAGTCGAAGTCGTTGTACTAGTCGAATCGATGCTTCAGTAATCTCCCCAGAGTGAATCCTCGCGACCATATCTTCAGCCATCTGGTCGTACGGCTCGGCACTTTCTTCTAGATCGACATGGATTATCTGAGGCGTTACGGGGGGCAGATCGTAGCATTCCTCGCGAGTAATACTGAAGGCATCACGATGTATCAGTTCGTGGAGTTCATCCTCATGAGTATTACCGAGCCACTTCTCGTAGTTGCCCATGTTACGGAACCGACCATACCGGGCTTTGAACTCACCCTGGTTCATTGGTTGGCCATCTTCAGCCAGGAATCGCTGAGGATTCAAGAACTTCCATTGGCTGTAGATATCATGGAGTCGCTTCGACTTCGTCACAACTGTACCGGTCAGAAGCATACGCTTCTCCGCATACGGCCCCAGGGTGTGGAGGGCTGTCGACTTCTTGGCGCTGGGGTTCTTGATACGGTGGCTTTCATCAAGAATGATTAACTGAGGCTGCCAACGCTTGAACTGTTTGATCATGTCGAAGCGACCACCGGTTCGTCCTCGAACCTTAGTTCCGTCAACCTCGACGTATTGTCCTTTGTTAGGTCCGGATCGATGAACTCGAAATGCCCCAGGAACACTGAAAGCATCGTAGTTAATTAGAACGATGTCGAGAATGTCCTGGCCATAGGGAGGTAGGGCATATTCTTTCCGCCCTTTACGATTCCAGATCGTTAAACGATACCGGTAAGGCATGTTCTCTTTGAGTTGATCTTTCCACACCTCGATAACGACAGTTGGCCCGGCGACCATCACCCGATTGATTCCATGGAACTGATGCATGATGGCAATGTAGTCGATGGCGACTTTGGTCTTGCCAGTACGAGGCTCCATCAGTAGAGCGAAGCCATCTGACTCTGCAGTGAGCGCGGCCTTTAGAGCCGCTACCTGGTGATGGTACGGCTTCTTCTTGTATTTGTAGAGTTTAGCGGACACTGGGCAGTGAACTCGCGATATAGGGCTCGGGATCCGGCCTCTGTTCTACCCACTTTGGCCGATGGCAGTAGATGCATCGATGAGCGAGAGGATGACCCATAGAAGAGAACCGATGGGGCCAACCACTGATACAAGGTTTAGGCTGTTCGATGTAGTTATCTGGAAACGACATTAGTCGGAATCTCTCCGTCTGGGCAGTAGGCTGAGGCTTAATGGATAAGACATCAGCGGCTCGGTTCCATACTGAGTATGGATGGGATCATACAACGATGGGTCAATGATATCAGAGGGTTTAATCAAGTTCACCAACCCCGAGATTGAAGAGGAGGGGCGCTTGCAGACAGTACATACGTACCATCCAAACTTGCGACCTCGTCGTAACGTTGAAGGTTGAGCCTTTGTGGTTGTCTCTTTTCCACACCGGCAGTAGGGTGGTCGAGGTTTAGCGAAGAAGCCGATGACTCGGAAGCGTTTCCCCGCCCTGGTGGCATTATCAATCTGCGCGCGTAAGGAGTTCGCCGCGGCTTCATCATCGAACTCTATGAGTAGGTATCGGCTAGCCATGGTTTATCTTGGTGAAGGAGCACCGATTGCAGAACCATACAGTCGGGTGTACAACGCCAATATCCACCTCCATATCAACAATCATCTGCCCCTTAGCCTTGCAGCTAGGACAGGTATCGAGAAGCTCAATTCGCCTTTGCATACTCCCATTATATCAGCTCGAGCATGCCGCGTCAAGGTACTCTTTATGCCCATTCCACCTTGACAGCATGGGGTGAGTATAGTAAAGTAGTACTTGCATCGCTCCAACCGAGCCCCCGTGGTCACCATCTGGTTGATCACGAAACCCAAAGAAACAAAGGAAGACAACATGGCAACAAAGGCTCCTGCCAAGAAGCAGACCGCCAAGCCCGCCGCTAAGCCGGCTGCCCCGGTTGCTGAGGAGACCGCATTCGGCGTCGCTGACGTCGCGGACCTCATCAACGTCAAGTTCGGCAAGGTCGTCAAGACGCGCGACCTCCGTACCCTCCTCCGCAAGATGGCTCGCGATGGTCGACTCGACCGCGAGATCGTCGCCGGCAACCGCGCCCGTTGGGAGTTCGACGGTGCGGATGACGCACGAGTCGCCGCGATTCTCGACGCCTACGAAGCCGGCGAGCTCGACCAGGACAAGGCCGAGAAGCTCCAGGCGCTGAAGGACCGCAAGGCGGCCCAGCGCGCTGCCAAGAAGGCTGCCGAGGCTGAGGCCGAGGGCGACGAGGAGGACCTCGAGGACGAGTAAGATCGTCTCGAGTTCTAGTAGCCCTGCCCCTGAGTGAGGAACTACCCCAAGTTCCCGATCTTTCCCGGGAAGATCCTCAGGGGCAGGGTTGCGTGTAGGGATTTTCCTAATCGCCTGATATCGCGCACCCATTGATCACTCGACGTCACCCTATTACAGCGATTCTGGCCCTCTCTGAGCGCGCGATATCGGCAGTCCTTCGATGATGATGCATCGATGCTCGCATGATATGATCTTCTCGCGCCTGGAGGGGAACGCTTTGATCGAGCTTTAGCTTCGGCTGAATCCCCGCGCTGATCACCCGGGTTGCGGAACTGCCTCCTTAGTCTGCGGACTCTGGGGGCACGTTCTATGTTAGATCTTAATGATCATATTTACCGTAAGATAAGGCTGAAGGTTGTTGTGAGCTGAACCACTACCAGCAGATCCCGTTGCAGCTTCTTCTACTAAAGTATCGGGACCATCAGCATACATGTAATAAGCAGAAGAGCCCGTAGCGGGAAAAGCCCTTTGGGTAGTATTAATAACAGCATTAGACCCAGAAGTAATTTCAAGGAACTCAAAGCCGCCAGCTGCTGGATGAGTATGCGATGGTAGTTGAGCTGTAGTTAGGGTATGAGTCTTAGCTCCCCCAGTCTCGCCAATAGTATCGAACTCAGTTTGTCCCGAATCTCGACCTACGGGAGTACGACCCTTGAAGTTAGGAAGATTGAATGTGGTTGATCCGTCCCCGGTACCATAGGTAGTCCCTAGAATGGCGAAAAGATCGGCATAAGTAGTACGAGATACAGCCGATCCATCACATAATAACCACCCATCAGGGGCAGTATTAATGGGCCACATGACCATGCAACCAGTAGGTTCTACTTGACCACTAACCCCCGCAGCCTTACTAAAAACTCGACCCCCTACATCGAGTGCCCCATTCTCGCGATACTTCAGGATTCCCACACCATCCGAGCCGTCCCAGTGCATGAAGACTGCAGCAACGGGCACTGCGCCCTGTACAGCTGATGTGGTGAAGATATCATAAACCTCGATTAGGACGTCGAAGGAATCACTAACAGCATAGGTTCCAGCTTTGTCATAGCTGTTGAATGTCAGAGCATTAGTATCAACATCGAATGCAGTGGTAGTCCAGGTCGATCCACCAGCATCACGAGTCTTCATACGGTAGTGAAGTTCATTCTTCTGTGTGCCGTTAACCAGCGAACTCACCGAGGCATTGAGATTCATACGAATGTAGGTGCCCTCGTCATCTGGTACCCCGCTTGACAGGGCTCGCTCGAGGGATAGTGATGTAATCACCGGAGGCGCATAGGCCAAGAACGTTGTAGTGACATCTTCACTATGTGTACGGCCTCGAGAATCAGTTACAGTACCTCGTAGGGTGATTGTACCAGAAGCTGAAACAGGAACTGGAGTAGTACCCGAGACAGCATTAATAGTCTGTAGTACAGTTGAACCCGACATGACCTCGATCTTATACCCGGTGATCGTAGAGCCATAAGCTCCGACTGCACTTGTAATTGCCAGAGCAAGCTTAGAAACATTCTGAACATAAGCCCCAACAAGTGATGCTACGTTTGGAGAAGTAGTGGCTTCGGAATGAGTCACAGTACCGAAATCAGGTACAATGCTGGTCGGCGCCTTGACATTTAATGTTTTGGTGGTAGTACCGATAAGGCTAGCCCCATTGTACGTCTTTGTACGAATTGAGACTGCCCCTGTAGCCGAGTTAGGAAACTCATTAAGAAGCGAGAGAGGAATTGACCAAGAAGTCGAGGCCCCAATACCAGTACCGATCGTAACCCACCCAGTAGAGCCAATGTTATACTCAATAGTGTGAGTGAACGAAGAGCTTGCCCGGTTTGTATTGATTGTGACCGAAGTTCCTGCATCTGGCGAGGTTGGTGAGAATGTCGGTGTGGAAGCTCGGGGGATATCGGTTAGAGCAAGGCTACCACTAACTGAAGCAGAACCGATCGTAGTACCGCCACCAGCTGAACCCGATACGCTAATGGTCTTAGTACCATCAGAGTTGTGAGTAATCCAGAAAGTACCACTACCAAGAATCAGTGAGTCGTAGTTTCGGAAGTCGTAGGTATCAGAACCAGATGCAGTCTGGCCACCGATGTTTACTGACCAAGTCAGAGCGGAGTTCGACCATGAACCATACTCGCTAGTCTCGACGATGCGGAGTGACCAGTCAGCCTCAGATCGGTTATTAACTACATCGACTGTACCCTCTGTAACGATGAGTCGAAGAGTATAAGCGGTTCTATTACTAAAGACATCGTTAAGTGTAACCATTACAGAGCCCTCACCACTGTGCCATCACCATTCTTGGCAATCTGGTGATTACCGAGAGTAACAACCTCTCCGACAAACTGATCTACGTACATAACCCCTGAGTTCCAGTAAGAGACAACGTGCCCATTCTCCAACATCTCAATGGTATCATTCCGGAGCGCCAGCGCAAATACTGACCCCGGCTTGGAGATGACAGCCCCGTCAGTACCGAACTGATAATAGGTCTGCATCTCCTCGAGATTCTCAGAGGTGGCATTTAGGTCATCTTCCACACCCGCAATCTGACCGACTACCAGTTGGATCGAGTCATTGGCTTCTAGGTTGAGCTCGCCACCAACCTCGGGAGAGATGTGACTAGTCTGCACTGCCCCGACTGCAATGTGGTTAGCCTCAATAGAACCAGCAGCAATCTCATTAGCAGTAACTGAGTCAGCCTGAAGCTTCTCAGTATCAATCGCTCCGGCTTGGATATGCTCTGTTGCAATCGCCCCGGCCTGGATCTTTTCTGCTACCACCGAACCAGCAGCAAGTTTATCTGTAGTAATCGACGCATTAACAATGTCAGCTTCAGCTGTCATCCGATACATGCGGATATCATCGATCTTGTATGTGTGACTCGCAACTGCATCAGTCACCATTACTCGAGGACGGAAGAAATAGGTGTCAGCAGGTACTAACCAAACACCCGATACCATTTGATAAACACCAGAGGTCAGTTCTCCAGATGGGGCAAACTCTTCAGTTTCAGTAGTTGACTCATCCTCGCCATGCTCTACTGAGAGGGTTAGGCCGTCATCATCGTAAGTTCCCCCGGGCTTAACCCACACCCGCAGGTAGAACTGATCGCCCGGTTCGCAGGGAAGCGGTCGCTGGTAGACAAAAGCTTCAAAGTCACTACCGGTAGATGTGGCAATCAGGTGGCGATCACCCGAGTGGGGATCAGTGTTACTGTTGACGCATCCGGTGTTCAGATCCCAGAACTCTTCAGTATTAAGCTCGAAACTGTTGTCGCTGAGTATATTCAACTGCTCGCGCGCTGCAAGGCCCGCTTCCTCAGCAGCATCTATTGCTTCCTCAATCGACTCATCGAGGTCACCAAGGTCGATGCCAGTCAGCGTAATTGTGGCGCTTGAGGACGGCGCTGAGGCGATTCCCATGCCATCGACGGCAACCAATCTAGCCCAATAGTCCTCATTGACTTCTAGGTTAGCGATGGCGATATTGCGTCCATCCCGAGAAAGGGCAGCTCCCATCCGAGTCCACCCCGTACTACCATCCTCACTGATTTCAGCATAGACGTATCGGAACTGCGGAGGCGGGTCCTCGCCGGCAAGCTTACCATTCCAGGTAACAGTGAGCATGCCCTTGTTAGAGCTAAGAGTCGGGGTATCAGGAGCATCCATTGGCTCAGTCGGGCCGAGCATGGTGTGCTGAACTTCTTCAGAAGGCTCAGATATATTACCCGAACTGTTGACCGCGTAAACCTTGAATGTCCACTCAGTTCCTGGGACGAAGCCCTCGATAACTGCCTTAGGCTCAGTCACCTCGGCGAACATCACATAGGCATTCTCAGTCTCGAGGTTCGGCCGACCCCAGACAGTGTATGAGAATGGAATGGCTTCGCTGCCATCAGTATTCTCAGTGACTGGTTCCCAAACGATGTTAACCTGAGATAGCGCGTTGACGCCATCAGCAGACCAAGAACCGATGCTGAAGATTTCAAGATCCTCGGGTCGGACAAGGATATTCTGAACTTCTTCTCGGTAGTCTGGCGCGGGAATGGTGGTCGGAATCGTCGGGCTGCTGGGTGTGGAACCTCCCCCATTCGCAGAACCGCCAGTGACTCCTCCCTGACCAAGCTTCCTCAACATCATACCGAAGCGGGAGTCGCTGCTGGCGAAAACAATGTCAAACTCGATCGTATACGCAGCTTGACCGTTCTCAGCTTCAACCGAGGAGATGCTGACTATACGACGTACTGTTGACAGGTTATTTTTGTCCGGGGCGAGAACTAGGTCACCGACCCCGTAGTGAGACCCGGGCTTCTTGCCCTCGGGCGGAATCCATACCTCGTACTGTGCGCCCTCTTCTTCTTGAGCCTGAACAGCGAAGATACGAGCAGCAAGGAGTCCTGAAACCGACCCCGAAGAACCAGTATCAAGAACCCCCTCGATAACCCCATACTCAGCAACGGAGGTAGGGTCATCAGGCATCCCTGCCTGCCAACCTGCCGCAGTCTTAATGGCCAAGGTATTTTTGATCTTACCGTTAGTCTTGATCGTGGCATTCTTCAGGTTTTTACCACGGGTGAAAATAATGGGAGATTCAAGTACTGTGATATCATCAACGTCGTAAACGTAGTCAGATCGGTCGACACCTCGACTATTCACCATGTGAAGCGAGTAATCTGCCGGATCAATCCAGATATCGCAGACCAGCTCTTCCATCTTAGCAGCTACCGAGAGAAGAGACTCACCGATCTTAAACTCCCAGTCTATGGCTTCAAGCCAAGGCTGACCATAAGAATCTTCAGTAGTTGTGAAGGTGGGTGTAAGTAAACCCGCCATCATCACTCCGCGAGCAGCCGATTCCTCCAGGAGGTTCATTAGAATCTCGCCCGGTGACCATCCGGGATCACTGCTCGGGTAATTCTGGCACTTCCAAGTAATACCAGTTTGAGCAGTAGCGATGTTTAGTTCAGTTTGAGCTGCGTTCTTCTCCTGCACTGCTTTCTGGTAAGCAGCCTTAGCATCCTGCTTCTTCTTATACTGTTTCTTCTGAGCGTCAGTGCCGTCTTTATTACCAGCAGGAAGTCCTGTGTAGTAATCTTCGCGCTCATCAACAGTGTCTTGCTTATCATCTCGGATAGTGGTAAGTTCACTAACAGACATACCACTATAGGTAATAAGCTTATTCTGCTCAGGTACCTCAGCCTTCCAAAGCGTATGAGTCCCAGACTGGGTACCAGTCAGATCGATTGCAGGACCACCGCTAGAGTTAGCCAGGCTAAAGGTGTTAGTTGTTGTTGCTCGAACATAGTAATCAGTGTTCGGAGAAATACCGGCAAGCAAACTACCCGTTGTGGTGAAGAAGACTTTCTGTCCGGCGCTAAGGCCATGAGAGTTTTTAGTGATAACATCGGTACTTGCACTCATTGTACATGTACCCTGGCTAATCGGGTCGATACTCTCTACTGTTCGATACAGAGCTAGAGCAATACCCGCTTGACCACCCTTAGTAGTTGCACGAATGCCAATGGTGTGAGTACCTGTAGTTAAGTCGAGGCTGATTTTCCGTGCTTCAAACCATGCACTACCCTCTGGATCACTCTTTGCAATCTCCTCGCCATTGAGGTAAAGGGTGTAGTAATCATCCACTGAAAGATAGAGACTATAAGTACCAGCAATACTAATGGGTACTCGAATACGGAAGAACGAAGTTCCAATAGGGGTCGCCGCACTTGTACCATCTTGACTCCACACCCAGCGGGCCTTGAGTGCTTCCTCAGGCCATTTGTCGGGGCCGTTAGCCCAGGGCTTCTTGGCAGTGTGAACCCGGTGCATGACTGTAACATTGCTCCAGTCAGCGGGGTTATACCAATCACCATCCTTAGAAGCAAAGGAGAAGGATCGAGTATCCTTGGAGCTAGTCTTTAGACCACCCTCAGGAAGAACAAATGCATCCTCGAGCCAACCCTTGAGTCCAGGACCCGCATACTGCGCAATCTCGTCACCATGTTCATTAGTCGAGATGATCTTCTTAGTGCTAGTGTCAAGAATCCAAGCACCTATGGTTTCACCATCGATAACATGCTTGATGATTACGCGGTTATGAATCAGCTCCGGGTGGGCCTTGATCTGCTTCCCGTTGGTATTGACCTTAAAAGACCCATTGCCCGTTGCCTTCAGTTGCTCAAGGTAGGAAGGTTCTTGCCGAGCCTTGATCTTGCCAAGATACTGAGTGGGGTCAGAATGACTGTATACCTCGAGTTCGATGCCCTCGTTGCTCACGTCCAAGCACCTCTCACCTGAAGCTGTACACTACCTGCTCCCGAGTCCGAAGTCAGATTGATCACGTTGTCGCCCGGTCGAAGTTCAAGCCAGTAAGGTGCACCAGTGTGACGAATTTCAGTTTCTGAATCGAATGCCGGTGTAGCTGCTGGGTCAGTGATTGCTTCCATCTCACGAATGTAGAGAGTAGCAACATCACCTGACGACAGATCATTGTGATATTCTACCTGATGGTCAATACCAGGCGACTTGATTCGTACCTGAGGATATGCACGAGCGCCGTTGAATGTGACGATGATATTACGAGTGGGTGCATTTCCCCGGATCGTCTTGGTTTGATCCCCATTGACCAAGTTATGAGTCACCAAAGTATCATCATAGAAGTAAGGGTCCGCGAGCTTCAGCTTTACAACGGCCTTAGCTCCATTACGACCCATCATGGTAGGTTCCATACCACCAGCGAACTCGACTAAAGCAGTAGCAGTTCGAAGTTCTCCATTATCATAGAACCGCTTGGTCAGAGCGAATTGCTCACCTGGTCGCCAGAGAAGTCTAACGAGATCATTCCAGTTGCTCTGGAACTTTTCTTGAGTAGGAGTACCCCCGACGTCGTCAATGTCGATGCCAAGCAGTGTGATTCCCAGGCTCAGGTAACGAGCCCCTGGTACCTTCGGTACCCATACCTCGCCAGGAAGATAGGGGATCATCACATCTTCCCCTCGGCACTCCGGAGGCGCCATTAGCCCGTTGAGCGACTGGATCGACCGAGCGAAGGTGTGGAGGCTTTCTTCGCCTACTGACCAGTAAGTCTCAGTGATGTTCATGATGCTCCACTCAGCAGGAACTCGGTATCCCGAATAGCATCTGGCAGAGCCTTGGAAGTGGTCTCTGGCTCCGGGTTGTTGACGTTGAGTTCTTCGATGTTAAAGGTATCCTTAGCAGCAATCTCAGCCAGTGTGGCATTCATAGCGGAAAGCTGAGCAGTAGCACTCGCATTCAAACCAACCGAGGTATTGGCCGCAGAAGTACCGAGGCTCATTGCAAGATCCATTTCTCGAGCAGCATCGACCTGGCTATAGAAGTCAGTCATCGAATCTACCATCGTAGCCATCTGGTTGTCAAGGGCTCGCTGCTCACCAGCGAGACCATCGATCAACCCGGTAATGGTATCAACTCCGATATCTTCAAAGACTCGAGAAGGAGAATGAATACCAAGGAGACCCTTGGCCCAGTCAATGGCCCCGCCAACTACTCCGCCGATAGCATTAATAACTGCGTCTGCCATCCCCTTAATACCATTGATCAAGCCTCGGATGATCTGAGTACCGAGGTCAACCAGAGCCTTGACTAGAGGAGGAATGATCTTAGGAATGGCCTGAACAATGGCCATGAAGAGTTTGAATGCAGCCTCTAGTAGCTTCGGAATCAACCCGAGTAGAGCACCAATCAGCTTCGGGATGAGGTTAATAACCGCGTCAATAAGCCTAGGTAGAATCTTCGGAAGAGCTTCCACCAGAGCCATGAAGAGCTTAATCGCTGCATCCAGGAGGATGGGGATGAGAGATATCAGGGCTACAATGATGGTGGGGATAAGTTCAATGACCGTTGTAATGATCATCGGAATAATCTCAACCAAGGCCTCAAGGAGAGAAGTGAAGAGAGTAATAGCTGCATCGAGTAACAGAGGAACTGCCTCAATAACTGCTCCGATAAGGGCGGTAAAGATAGATACAGCAGAGTCAAGAAGGAGAGGAATGATGACCGGGATAGCATCAACAAGTGTAGTGAACAGCTGGATGGCTGCCTCAATCAGAATTGGAATGGCTCCGACTAGAGCTCCAACAATAGCAACAACGAGCTGAAGAATCCCATTAACAATCAGTGGTAGGGCAATAACAATTGCCGTAAGTACTCCTTGGAATAGAGTCAAAGCTCCCTGTACAAGCTGGGGAATCATGCCAACCAGGGCGGTGATAACCTGTACTATGAGATTCAGGGCAGCATCGATTAGGATTGGAAGGATGGTAATCAGAGCTATAATCAGAGAAGTGAAGAGTGTAATTGCCCCACTAACCAATGTCGGTACCATACCAACAAGGGTTGTTATCAGCGTTGTTACCAGTTGTACAAGAGCAGTAATGATGATGGGGATGGCAGTAATGAGACCATTGAACACCTGACTTACAATGTCAACGATACCCTCGAGCCCCTGAGCATTAGTACCTATACCCGAGAATGCTTCTCCCACACCCTGCAGTGCAGTAGTGATGATGGGGAGGAGAGGAGCAAGAATTGCCATGAAGAACTGACCAACAGCCTGTAGTATGGGCATGATGATCTGAAGAGCCGGAACAAGAAGACCCATCAGAATACTGGCAAGTTGACTAAAGAAGCCCATAACGATGGGAGCAGCTTGCTGGATAAGGGCCATGAACTGAGCCCAGATTCCTTGGCCAGTTTCAGTTTGAGTAAAGAACCAATAGAGCAAACCGATGAGAGCTGCAATAGCGGTAATGATAAGAACAATGGGGTTTGCCCTGAGGATGGCAAAGAAGCCTAGGAAGGCCTTGGTTAGGGGACTCATAAGAGCCCTAAGCCCACCCATGGCATCACCGATTCTAATAGCCAAACCGATGATGTTTAGGATAGACCCCGAAATGATACCAGCGAAACCAATAAAAGTCAGCAGCGCAGCAGAGACCGCAATAAAGATAAGGATAGTCTGTTGTACTGCTGCAGGCAGGTCAGTAAAGGCCTGAACCATAGCCGTGATTCCCTGGACTATTCCTCGAGCAAAGGTCTGGAACCCCGACCCCGACTCAATCAACAGGGTATCAATATTACCGCGCAGAATCTCGATGTCTCCACTGAGGTTGTCAAGTCGTTCACTGGAGACTGCGAGGGCGGTGGTTTTACTAATCTCCGCATACATTTCCTCGAAGCCATCGGCTCCGGCCTTAGTAAGGGCGATCAGTGAGGGAAGAGCTCGAGTAGCAAAGATTTGCTGATACGTAGCGACCCTTTGCTGGTCACTCATGTCCTTGGTAGCATCACCGAGGATTTCAAAGATTTCGGAAAGAGACTTAGCCCGGCCTTCAGAGTCATAGAACTTATTGGCACCATCTGCGGTGATGATACCCAGTTCTTTAAGAGCATCCTTAGCTTTCTTGGTACTACCATTTAAACCGAGAAGAATCTGGCGAAGTGAAGTACCAGCAGTAGAACCCTTGATACCATTAACACCTAGGATTGCAAGAGCAGTGTTAACATCAGAGAATGGAACCTTCAGTGCTGAAGCAACACCACCCGCATATTTCAGCGATACACCTAGATCTTGAACATCAACAATCGATGCGTTAGCTGCACCGGCAAGCTTGTTGGCAACATCGACAGCTTGATCTGCACCAAGGTTGAATGTTGCAACTGCAGAAGTAATAATGTTAGCTGCAGTGTCAAGGGGGATATCAGCAGCAGCACCCAGGGCAGCAACACCCTCACCAATGCCATCGATAATATCTTGAGCCCCGACACCAGACTTAGCTAGCTCGACAAAGGAATCGGCGATCTGATCCGCCGAATAGATGGTGTCCTGACCAAGCTGAAGCGCCTTCTCCCGCACCGCATCATAGTTCTTTGCAGCGTCGGGACCACCGACAGCAGTGAAGTAATCAAGCTTACGTTCAAACTCACCAGCAGCCTTAACGGCGGTGAGGATGCCGGCACCCATGGCGATACCGGCACCCGCGACCATTGCCCCAGCAGCAGCGATCGCCCCCCCACCAGTTGACAGAGCAGTGACGGTGGAAATGTGAGCCTGCCGAGCGGCAGTGTATGAGTTAAGCGCCTGCCTAACATCGAGGATTAACTGCCCCCGAATGTTACCGAGAGACCCTGACATTCCACCCCCTTACTACTGGAACAGTGCCGCGGGATCAGCGTACAATCCCTTGGCATCCGGTCCTTCGATGAGCTTCGTAAGAACTCGCTTGCGTGCAGCCATTACTCCTGCAGTCTTACGATCCATCTTCTGTCCGGCCTTTTCTACCTCTGCTTCGACGGTGATGCCGAAGTACCAGATTGCTTGGTCAAGGCAATAAGCTTCATAGCTACCCCTTGTCAGTCCCAGAAGTGTCGACGGGGTGACCGATAACGCCTGAGACTCTCGCCAGAGAATCCATGCCGATTTCGTGTCGCTGACGAAACGTCTCTAGGTCCTTCGTCCCTCCCGTCATCAGCTGGAACAAGAACATTTTGTCCTCGTCGGGAAGTTCATCGACGTAGAGCTTGTCTTCGTACCGAAGATCCTCGGGAACCTCAACCTTGAAGTCTTCTGACTCAGCCTTAGCATTGTGAGCCTCGACGTCATCCCAAGTAGGAACGGCATGGATACGAGGCTCGACGATGAGCTGAACGGCAATGGAGTCGTAAAGGGCCATCATCTCCTGAAGCTTCTCAGGATCCTGGATCAACTCGACTACCTCTGACTCTTCCACACCCTGCTTCGAGTTGAGAGCCTTCTGCACCAGCGGCATGAGGGAGTTCGGGATAGTGCCGTTCGCGAGAAAGGCCCGAAGACCTCCGGGGTTCCTCCAGCGAACTATGAAGCCGCTCGGGAGTTCGATTACTCCACCGATGCGCTTCTTGAAGTCGCCGATCTGAGAGATGCGGCGTTGTTCTGCAGTTGCCTGCGCCTTGCGTGTTGCGGCCATGATGTCCTCACTGGGATCTTGTTTGTTTAGTTTGTGATGAGCAAGTCATCGAGGTGTCGTTGAGAATTGCGTTGCGTGCAATACCCCCTAAGGGTATAATGCACGCATCACATCACGCAACAACCCCCGATACCTCGCATTGATCTTGCGGGGACGAAGCTCATGCTCGATCCTCCGCCCCCGCTCGACCAATTAGACTTCGAGTGCTTCCGCAGTCTCGCTGTGGATGAAGTCATAGAGCAGGTCGTCGTCGAGATTGCCATAGCCCTTACCCGACGCCTTCGTGAGCTGGAACGACCCGTTCGAGAGTTCGGCTTCGAGGTCGCCATCCGCCTTGCAGCGATAGACCACCATCTTGAAGTCGCCCCCGTTGTCACTGACTGAGCGACCGTAGGCATTGAAGTACGGACGAGCATCCGTGGTCTTCTTCGTGAACGTGCGAACGACGCTGGGGGTAGTTCCGCTCGAAGCGATGGTACCACCGCCGAGCACCTTCCAGACATCCAGCGAAATACCACCACCCTCAAGATCCCAGTCGACCGTGGGTCCGGATCCGTGGCTGGCGACCGTTCGGTCATCGCCCTCGAGCGACTCGAAGTCCTCCACCTCAGAGAAGGAGAACGTGCGAGAAGCGGGGAGCATGACTGCGCTCGCGGTGACCTCTGCTCCCGCGTTATCGAGCGGAACGAGCTTCACCTGCCTCAGTCCGAATGGCAGAGCATATGCTGCGAGTGCCATGTCATTCCTTTCGTGGTTGAGGTTCTCGGAACCTCCGGGTTTGTACGAGCTGACCGGTCGCCAGATCGAAGGTGTGGAGGACGATGATGCCCTTAGCGTATCCGCATCGACGATGATGGCACTTAACTTCTAGGGCCATGTGATCGTCAGATAGGACCCCGTGTAGGGTACCCTCGCAGCGAAGTTGTTCTACCATCTTCCCTGCCTCCTGAAGCGACTATTGACTTGACATCGAGTAATTTATCACGCGTCACGCGTTGAGCGATTTAAGGTGCTTCCCAGCGCTTCCTAGGGGGAAACCCTTATCGCATATGCGATTACTCGCCGCCGGCCGACTTCTCGTCGGGCGCCGCTTCGTTCTTTGCTGCCTTTGCTTCTGCCTTGGCAACCTTATCGGCAGCCTTGACATCAGCTCCAGCATCTTCGAACTTACCGAAGATTGCTTCGTTCTCCTCGTCGAGGAGGGCCTTAGCAACCTCGGCATCCACCTCGATAGCCACTCCCTGAGCGAACTCGGTGCTTCGGAATCCCTCCACACCAGCCTTCTTCAGGTCGTTAGCTGCGAGGACGCGCAGGTCATCTCGACCCGTGTACTTCACGTGTGCCATTATGTCTCCTTAGTGGTCAACTGAAACCGCATATATTTGAACACGGTATTCAGTGTATCATCATTGAGGTCTTGGCTTGTCTCAATGTACTTACAGAAGATGATACCATCTTCCGGCGAACTTTGGAGGTGTAATGCAAGCTTGAGTTGCTTAAGTACTTCATCGATCTTCATGTAGTCCGCTTTATCACCATCAGTGAAATCGTGAACCCAGACCTGTAAGAACTGTCGAGCTACATCCTTATCATCAGGCATACTCTCGGCGAGATCCTCATTCGCCTTGAAACCCAGCTTATACACTAAGTAAGGATGATGTTCTATTGAAGACGTCATTGTCTTCTTAGCATAGACACGGGGATTATCATTACCGATTAGAGCAATCAAGCCCGGGAAGGTGGTAAGTTGACTATAGACCCAAGTTCGAACGGTCATACTCGATCCCCCTCCCTAGCCAAGCTAATCTTCTTTACCGCTTCTCGGAAGACGATATTAGCCTGTTCTTCCAAGGTACGCATGATGATGGCAAAACGACCATTCTGGATTGTCTCAAGCCATTGTCCATAGTCTACAGTATGAAAGAGACTAAGGGTCACTGCGCCATTAACATTCTCTACTAAAGTATCAAGTCCTGCTCGAGCATCCCCAGTACGATCTTCCCAGATAGCCCCGGACTGGGCAGATTCCTTAACATGAGTGGCCTGTTCGCTAAATACTTCTTCAGCTACATCGTCCCACTCTGGGCCATCATACCACTCTATGATCCCATCTTGCAGAATCATAGTTGATTTCTTAGCCATCGCGGTTATCCGGTCCGAGGAAAAGCATGGAACAGAGCTTGGATTCAATCCGCCAAGGGTGGATGCCAGTAATCCTGTAGTTATCCCCCCGCCAAACAAAGGTATCGTTAACTTGGATATCAACATCGTTTGTGCAGATCAGGAGGTAGTCTGTGTTCGGGATATCGCCCGCTTCGGCGTTGACAAGGCCATTCTTGTACCGCCGGGTATTATGAACAATGCGTGCTACTTGCGAGGGGAGGGGCTCAGGAGACGAGTCAGTTACCCATCCCCCCGCAAGTGTCTTCTCGGGTTCTGCAGGCCGAACCAACACCAGCTCAATGTTATCTGCGTCGATAAATGCCTTGACGTTCTTATGACGCATCTTGAGCTCGATAGGGTTCACTGGCGTACAATCTTCCCAACTCGTGTGCGGCCAGCAGCAGGGCCTCTAGCAAGCGAGGTGTATTGCTTAACCATCGCTGCTGCATTATCCAGCAGATCGCTGAACTCGCGTGATGCCGCACCATCAGTCACATTGACCAGGTTTGCGAAATGGGCTGCCTTAGCTCGCCATCCCTGAAGAATCGCAGCATCCAGGTTAGCTGCTGCATCGATCCACCCGTTAATAGTTTCATCGCTGAACAGGCTATCGTCTCCTGTTGGTTCACCCAGCATAAGGCGAACATGCTGCGTTTCAGCGTAGGTGGCCATGGAGATTACTCAGCCGCAGCCTTATCGGCCGCGCGGAGGGCCTCACGAACCTCGCCGACCTTCTTCATGCCAGCGATATCCACACCTCGATCACCCGCGAGCTTCTTGAGGTCGGCACCATTGAGCGCGTCGTACTCGTCGCCATCATCGGAGGTCTTGTCGTCATCGTCGCTTGACGCGTCTCCGGCATCGCCAGCCTGCGACCCTGAGGTGTGCGCTGCATCAAGTGCGGCGTCTCGCTCTGCGGTCAGCTTGGCGATCTGTGCCTGAAGATCGTCGACATTGACTCCAGTCGCAGCCATGACCTGCTTGGCATGCCAGCGGGGGTCGTTGGAAATCTCGTTGCCGTCAGCATCTTCGAAGGTGACGATCTCGTCGCCAGCTTCAGGTTCGGTTGCCATGTTCTTCTCCTAAGTTGAATGGCGGACGGGTGTGGGGGGCCCAGGCGACTAACCCAGACCCCCCAGTGCGGTTTACGCGTATGCCGCGGGCACCGCGTAGTTGCCGGATGCCTTCACCTGCATGATGGCAAGAGCACCGCGGTGGCGGATACCCGTACCGAGGCCTCGGCGGTAGAAGGAATCGATCAGCGGGTAGTCGCTCCGCTGACCGGGGATCACCTTGAGTCCACGATAGGCCGGGTTCGTGTGCTCACGAAGGCCCACCGGGTTCGAGATGTTGTCGGCACCGCCCGTTGCAACGGCGACCAGGTAGCCGGCCGGGATGTAGTCCTCCTGGACCACATGGAACGGTCCATAAGTACCGATCTCACCCGGGACAACCCCCTCGGGGCCTCCGATGTACGAGCCGTTGTTCGGGACCCAGACCTTGCCGTTGTACAGAGCCGGGTTCGGAACGAAGTCGAACTCCGCCGATGCCGTACCCAGTCGGAACTGCTTAATCAGGTCCGCCTCGACCTTGTTCACCCAGAGGACCAGCTTGTAGCCCCGCTGAATGACATAGCCGTGCTCCTCGAGCGCGGTCTGGAGAGCCTTGACGTTCGTCGGCGTGACGGCCGTGTTGCCCGAGACGAGGTAGTGGTTGTGCGAGCCCGAGAACGTGTTCTGCTTGTACGTCGGGGGCACCTCCCCATCCGCGTTGTAGGCAGCGAAGACCGTGACCGGCTCGTTCTTGTCCGTGAACCCGTTGGAGTTCAGGGGGTTGAAGAGTCGCTGCATGACCTTCTTGAACGTCAGCTTGATGTCGGCCTCGAGAGCCATGTTGTTGTGGAGCTCGAGCTGCTGACGGTCGGCTTCGGCGATGAACATCCAGGTGTACCGGACTGCCAGGTCGTAGAACTTGAAGTCGTACCCGCGGAACAGCCGAGTGGCAGTCCCACGAATACCGACCGGCTGGCCATACTCAGAAGCCTCTTCGAACTCGACCTCGCTCGGGGGCTGGACTTCCTCGGAGAGGCCCGTCACCCGGAAGATGAGCTGATCGATGAGGCTGGAGCGGTCGACGTTCCGAAGTCGGATCGTCTCCTGCACCTCGTTCCAGAAATCGTTGAGGTCGGTGCCATCCGCCGCCTGAACGACATCGGCCCGCTCATTGAATCCCTGTTCCTGACCGAAGATGTGAAGGTCAGTGGGGCTGTCGTCCAGCAGCCATGCCATCAGCTGCTGAGCGGAAACTGCGTTTGCCATTTCCTGATCTCCCTTATTCCTCGATCACGCCGGCAGCAGCGACCCGGACGACGAGTCGTCCCGCTTCTACCGTCCAACCGATAGCGATGTCACCGGCACCGGCGGTGTCAGTCAGCGTGCCGTCAGCATTGGCGTACCAACGCGTTCCAGCAACGAAGACCGCGGGGTCAAGATCGACGATCTCTCCGTTGGTCATGATGTCGACGACGTCGCCTGCCTGAGCACCGACTGGGGCGTAAGCGTTCGGCGTGCCACCGTTGAGGCTAGTGCCCCACGGTCCGACGGGGCCCTTGGCGACATTCTTCACGAGAATGCCGACGAGACCCGACTGGCCTGCCGTACCCACGACCACCTTGCCAGTGCCATTGAGCGACACCGCGACGGGTCCGATGCTACCGGCAGTGAGCGTCAGCGCAGCGTTGAGGCGTGCGCGGAAGCCACCGGCGATAGGCTCGTACTTGTCGTACCGTGCCATTTCTTTGGCCTTCCTGGTGTGGAATGGATGAGAGGTTAAGCGGTACCACGAAGAGCAGGATACTTCTTCTTGAGTTCATCATCCTGGGTGGTCTTCTTCTTCTTGCTACCACCGAACTGAGAACCCGTAGGCTCACCGTCGTCGGTGCCAGACCTGATGAAGTGAGACTTCTTAGTAGCGAGCTTCTTGACTTCGCGCTCCACCGACTTGGTGTCGATCACGATGTCTGTCGGGTCATCGTCGTCCTGGGTCCAGACCAGCGAACTGCGGTCCACACCCTGCACGGCATCGTCAACGTCGATAAAGTTCAGATCCCTGGCCGCCTGGCGGATGGCATCGTTGAGGTCTCTCTGAAGCAATCCAGTGGCGAGCTTCTCAGCTCGATCCTTTGCCTGCTGCTCCCGAGTCTGCGCCTGCTCAATTTCTGTCTTCTCAGCGAGCTTGGCTTCCTCTTCAGCCTTGGTCTTTGCCTTGAGCGCCTTCTCGGCGGCATTGGCGCGAGCCCTCTCCTTACGGAGTGCGGACTTCAGACCATCAGTATCCTTGTTCTTTTCGTCGTCGTCGTCGTTCTGACCATCGTCGTCATTATCGTCGTCGGCAGAGCTTCCCGCATCGCCGTCGTCGCCTGACTCGCCGTCACCCGGACTCCCGTCGTCATCGCCCTCAGCACCGAAGATGACTGCCGGAAGCAGCTCCTCCAGTAGCTGAAGGTCGAGAGTACCTTTCTTCATGGTAATGCCTTTCTACGCATCTCGCGTATCATTTTGCTTCAGTCCCCGAACTTTCATTCGGTTTCTTTGCGTTGTTGCTACCATTCCCACTGGAAGGTAGCGTGTCCCCGGCTTTGGAGGATGTCTCATCCTTATTCTTTGTACCGGAGGAATCTGAGACCCCGTTTCCTGCCCCATTCGGTGCAGTAGCGAGGAATGCGGCGCGGGCATTCTCGACCTTGCGTTCTTGTTCGGCGTCGAGCTGCTTCTGGATATCCTTCGGGAACTTATACCCGAGCTTTTCCATCTGATCCCGGTAGTACTGATCTGGGATAATGCCGCGGTCCTTCATGTTATTGAGTTCGTTCACCATTGCGGTGCGATCTGTCGGGAGCTTGTCTCCGATTACCGGAATGATATCACCCGTGATAGTCGTCTGCTCAAAGACGGCTTGCCAGGTCTTCCAGTCGTAAAACATCTGCGTGAGAACATCGATGCAGGCTCGATCTCTCTGTTCGATCTTAGCAAGAGTAGGCTGGAATCGAATAGCAAGGGCGATACCGCTTTGTGCTACCTGAGCATCGACTTTACCCAGAGCAACATCGCTCAGAGCTGCAGCATCGTTCATCTTCTGCTCGAGATAGTCGATCTGGTCAGTTGCTGGGGTAATGGATGTAACGCCTTCGACTCGACGGAAGTAGGAACCCGAAGGAACTTCCATCACTCGACCAGGAGCAACCTCCCAGTCAGTTTCTAAACCAGAGTCGTCAACGGGACGACCACCATCAGTTGCATAAACCCCGAGTCCTTCAAGAGCCAGCGCAGCACTGACGTCCGTATCACCTTGGCTAATAGTCTGGAGGATTGTCTCAAGACCACGAAGTTCGGAACTTCCGAAGTCCTCGCCGTCCCAACTCTTGTTCTTGAACCAGTATACGGGGATCGCAGTGATGCGCGGGTCTAGGTAACCAAACGGAATGACTTGCTGAACAGCCTTAGCTTCAGAGCCATACCACTTTGGTTCAAGTTCATAAATAATCTCCTGGCGACTAACGCGACGAGTCTCGCCATTCTCCTCAAGCTTGTATGTTAGTACTCGCGCACGAGTCTTATCGGGTTCTTCAGGAAGCCAGTACTGAACTGCAATGTGACAGCCAATCATCTTATCCGGCTCGTCAATGTCGTAAATGGGAAAGACCATACTGGGATCAACGGGCTTCAACGCAATGCGAGTACCCTGAGTCTTCATGGGGTTCGCGGTCATATGGAAGACCCAGTCGCCTCGAGCAACACCCGTCGTCTTAGCTGTGTTGAATCGTGAGTAGAAGACCTCGCGCTTCAGGAAGTTATCAAGTACTTCCTTATCCTTGTCGTTCCCCTCTTGAACTACTAGCTCAAGACCTTTCATCAGGTAGTAAGCAGTTGTATCGACAACTACTCGAGCATTGGGAATATACAGAGGCTGCTCTCCCTCGAGCACGCGCAGAGCATATTGCTTCGGGTCATTCCAGTACATCTGGTCGTACTTGGTGTACGCCGCGATACGAAGCCGATCCTCTTCGGGAATCCAGGTCGGCCGATCACTTGCTCCCACGAATGCATTGACCGTGGACCACTGGTTGTAGTCCAGTTCGCTCATGCTGCGCGCCTCCTAGCTGTACGAACCCTGCCCTGGCGCGCATGCCTACCAGCGGAAGAGAATGGCTCCATGTGTCCCTTGAAGAACCGTCCCAGTGCCTCAGGTCCATGGTTATCTACATCTTGCGGAATTTCACTAGCGTTCTTAGAGTCGCTGTGACTATCGGGCCAGCGGTAACCCTCTCGCATCTCCCAAATAAGCTGAGTACAAGACTCATCAACTACAAGCCCAGGTACCCGCTCTGGGTGATCCTCAGGTAGTGACTCAGGCCTAGTCTTTAGAGCGGAACGAATAAGCTCAAGGCGAACCTTGATTTCTCCGCCAGTATTGCTTCGTGTGGGAAGTCGAAGATGCCGGCGCAGAATCGAGGCATCATCTGGACTTGAGGGATCGACGTAGATTGCTTGTACCTTATGCGTCAGTACATCAGGCAGAAGCTCATTCTTGGCAATGTCCTCAGTATCACGAAGCTTAAAGCGTCGCTCCCGAATCACATAGACATTGTGAGTCATGGGATCGATCTGGATTAGAAGCCAAACCCAGTCATTGGTGTAACCAAAGTCGACAGCAGCGAAGAGGGGCCAGTCATATCGATACTCAAGGTTACGGACGTGAAGGTCGTCGTCCCATTCCTTCATAACTCGACCCCGGCGCATGATGAACTGGCCACCATATTGGCGATCAAACTCATCCTGAGTCAGATCCTCGCGAGCCTCGACAATTTCCGGGTCATCACGACCACCCGGGAAAACTACGTTATTAGTCCAAGAGGGAAGCTGCCAAGACTTCCACTGAGTAAATCGAGGATCCTGCCCTCGAGTATAACCCCAGTAAAGGAGGTTGGTATCGTTAGCGTCCTCAGGCACTCCGCTCATCATTGAGATACCGCGCTTATCTGAGAGCGCCGGACGGACATACTCTGTGAACGTGAAACGTCGGTGTCGCCCCGCTTCGGCCAGTAGCACAAAGTCAAGACCTTCACCGACTAGGCTTTCTGGGTGTCGTGCAGACCTGCACTGAAGATCAAAGCCCCACTTGGTAGCAATATGCATATTGCCATTCTCAACATTGGCCAAGAACTTGGTTGAAACTTTGTCGATGTCCAATGACTTGAATGTGTTGTAGATGATGCGGAATTCCTTCTCAGCATCAGTGTATTCTGGTCCAATGATCCAACCGCGCATGGGCTCACCGAGGAAGTTCCTCATGAACGCCATGCACTCAATCTCCTTGCCACCGAAGAATGACTTACCCCATCGTCGCCCATTGCTGAGAACCCGGTGACGAGTGTTATCATAATGCACCCATCGCTGACCGTCGTGTGGAGAATAGCCGGTCTTTTGGAAATACACATCCTTGCGGAAGACTTTGCCTTCCGGAAGAACGGTCATGGTGACTCCTCAATGTGCGACCGAGCAATCGATCATGCGCGATGCGTTAAGCGATTAGGAAGCGATCCTATCATTCCTGAGGTCATGCTATATGATGATTGGTGCGTCGATCAATCACGAGATTCTCTATATCGCCCGGCCTCTTGCCGACGAAGTTCGGAATTCCGGGCCTGACGGGCACGCCTATCAGCTTCCACACCTTCGAGTGCGGTCGATGAGTAATCCCCGCCTTGCCAAAACCAGGGATCGACAGGCGCTCTCGAGTCTTCTTCCTGCCCCGTGATTGACTGAAGCCGCAGCTTGTCGCTCGCAGTCAGAGCATCAGCACCTTTGGGAAAGACGGTGTTTGGCATGACGCCGCCACCTTCATACTCCGAACGGTCTGGTAATTTGCTATCCATCGCCTACCTCCATGTGGAATGAGACATCGCCAAGTTTCAAGACTACGATATCATCGCCGAGTCGGAAAGGCTGATCTCCCCCAATTGGCGGTGCACTACCCACTGCAGTCCCGGAGAAAGCATATCCTCCAGATGCTGAGCCTTGAGTTACTTTCTTACCAGTTACGGAAGTAGTTGCAAAGGTGTATGCCCCTGAAGCTGTTCCCCCTTGTGCCTTGCTGCCTACAGCGATACCGGCAAAGTCGTAACTTGAGGTAATGGCGGCTTTCGGGGTTCGCTTACCTATGGCAACACCGGCGAAGTTATAACCACCCGAACCTTGACCGAACTTACCCCCAACTATGGGACTAAAGCCAGAAGCTGTGCCTGAGAAGACATAGTCTCCTGAACAGGAGCCCTTAGGCGTGCGTTTCCCTGTCGACGTACCCGCGAACGCATATCCGCCTGAGGCTGACCCCTTTGGTGTTCTCTTACCTACTGCGGTACCAGCAAAGGTGTAACTACCAGTTGCCTCGCCGGCGGGAATACCAGCCCAGGGTACAACTGCAACACTCGAACTCCGAACCATGACCAAGTCAGCACCGTTGGAGATCGCCGTCGTGTAGTTCGCCTGAGAGTCAATGGGGAATGCCCACACCGGCTTGCCATATGTGTTAGCCTGAGCCATAGCCGTCGAGTTATCGAACCTTGCGCCAATGATATCCCAGTGAGACTGTTCCGAAGCCATAGCTGAGGTATCAGTACCCCAGTAATTCATTGTCTTATATCCCCGCGAGCGAGCGAGGTCAGCGTATGCCGTGGCCCCCGGCGAATCGAACTTAATGATGAACCGGTTCGGTCCACCATAGTCATCCAGGATATCCATCATGGCATTAGCATACCGTGAGATATCGAGGATGCCATATTTAAAGTCTACGGCAAAGACATGGTTCGGGAAGTCTTGAACTGCATCCTCGAGCTTGTAGTAAGGCTGGGGGTTTCCGCCAGCATTCAATGTAATCTGATAATGAGAGGATAAATAAGCCCAGGTCATCGTCTTAGGATCAACATTGCCCGTGATCTGGCTCTGAGTATCTAGGTACTGCTGCCCAAGAGCAAAGGGTACGTTATCACTCGTAAACCCACATGAGAACTCAAGAATGCCGTGGCCAAGATCAACCATCTGTTGGTATGCAACCTGACAAGCGTCAGGTACGCCCAGGTCTCGGTGACCCATCGTTGCACCGCCGAGCTGAGCAAGAACAGCTGCTACGGATGGGAAACCTGGTACTTCTGGTTTTTCACCAACTGCAGTCCCCGCAAACGCATAGCCTCCCGAGCCACTACCTTTAGGCGTCCGCTTGCCGGTAATACCGGAGGCAGCGAAAGCAAACCCTCCAGAACCAGAACCCTTAGGGACTCGCTTGCCGGTAGCATTAGACCCGGCGAACGCATAGCTTCCACTTGCCGTACCCTTAGGCTTGGCATTACCGGTCGCCGTTCCAGTAAAGCTATAGCTTCCGGATGCGGTACCCTTAGGTGTGCGCTTACCAGTAGCTGTACCGGCAAAGTCATACCCTCCGCTACCTGAGCCCTTTGGGGTGCGCTTTCCCATGATGCCAGAGGCAGCAAATGCATAACTACCAGAAGCAGTACCAGCAGGAATGCTGGGGGCATCTGGGGCATCGCCAGTAGCTGAAGATGCGGCGAATGCATAACTACCAGATGCTGAGCCCTTAGGAGTCCGCTTACCAACTGCCGTACCTGAGAACTCGTAGCTGCCAGAGGCAGTACCCTTGGGAACCCTCTTACCTGTTACTGAACCATCAGCGAAGTTATAGCTTCCAGAAGCTGAACCCTGCCCAGGAACATCAGCTCCATAGAATGCTGCCGTAGCAGTCCAGTTACCCGATAGGCTCGCCCATGTCAGGTCAATGTTACCTGTTGCGCCAGTTGCTGAAGCCGCCTTGTATCCGACCCAAAGGGTTGTGCGAGTACCCGTAGTACTATTGACATCCAGAAGGTTGTTGTTGTTGGCGATTACAGTGAAGCCCGAGGGGATTGTAGTCGGAATGCTCGAGTTCGGCGAGGTAACTTCGTTACCAAAGGCCGAGATAAGCAAGGCAGGAATCGCCGTAACGTTGGAAATCGAGGTTCGGACAGTAGTACCTGATGGGTTCGACCCCGTTGTCGAGTCACCTACACCAGGCGAAGTCGGATCTACATCACGCAGAACAAAAGCTACCCAGCTACCCCGAGTCTGAGTACCAGAGGCACCTGTGAAGGAGAAAGTTGAAGCTACGCCACCAGAAACCTCGCCTGAGGTGACCATGTGAGCATAAATACCTCGAGTACGAGCGTCAGCACTGTTGGTATGAGCTTCAGCTCGTCGAGTGAAGTTTGCGTTAGCTGCTGGGTTAGCTCCCTGGACATTACCTCGATAGACGACCACGATACAGTCAGTGGTCTTCCATCCTCCCGCAGGTGTTGCCGGTGTGGTTACGGTGATCGAGGTTCCCGTCCACGAACCAGCTGTAGCCCCCGTGAGGTACGGCGTAGGGGTTACGCGGGCCATGAGTCCTCCAGACTATGCGTCAGCGAGGACTTCTTAGGAAGCGGTACCCGTGATCGTAAGTCCGGTGATCGAGTACTCGCCCGCCGCGTTCGCCGTGGAGTCGCCGGTGACAGCGAACTTGCCCTTACGGGTGCCGGAAGTCGATGCGCTCCAGAGAGTCACATAGGCAACCGTCGCGCCCGCGCCGAGACCCGTGAAGTTGACCGTGGCGTCGAGCGTTAGGTCACCATCCGCATCCGAAGTGAATGCACAGGCAATTCGACCCGAGCCCAGGGCACTGGTCTCACCCGAACCAGGATCGGCAGAGTGAAGGCGCATGTGCGAGATACCTGCATCGATGGCGTTACCGGCATCCTGCAGTGCAGCATCATCCAGTGGCATTGTTATACCCTTTCCTAGGAGGTTATGATGTATAGGATATCAGAGGGACGAGGAGGGGTCATCGCGTCATAAGCACTCTGTGTGATTACCACGATGTGCCTAATATCATCACTCTGCACCATCTCCGCCAAAGCTGCAACCGCGATTGCCGCTGCTGCTTCTGCCGCCGCAGTCCCCATTGGCGGAGCGCTATCTGGCGGGATAACCAGCGCCAGATCTACTGTCTCACCCTCGAGTACAGCAAGATTGTGTGTTGGAAGAGGGGCAGGAGGCCCATTCAATCCCACGGTTAGAGCATAGGTAACCGAGTACTGCATGTCAGTAGGGTTCAGATCGTCATCATCCGTAGCTACTAGCCAAAGTCCCTGATATGCCGGCGCGTTCACAGCATCAGGAGTACAAAGATAGCCATCTTCGTCAAGAATACCAACAATTGGTGTGGAAGCCAAAACAACTGGATCGGGAGAAGCTGTAGCCTCAACTACTCGAGAGACATTGAGGAGGAAGGTAATCCTACCATTTAGAGGAACTAAGTCAGGATAAGTATCAGGGTCGTCAGTATCCACGACGGGGGTTAGAAATCGACCTACTACTTTCCCGAAACCAGGCATTGGCATTCCTCACTTGAAGTCTCAGTATGAGCATAGGGTATCAGACCGACAAGGAATCTGACTACAAAGGACATGTCCGACCCGCCGCCACCAAGACTCCCGAATCGGCAGCGACGGGCCAGAAGATAGAAGGCCGAAGCCCCCCACACCTCCTCTAGGCTACTTTGGCGAGCTGTTGTCGCCCGCTGGCAAAGATGGCGACCAGGGACGACAGGGCAGATAGGCCCAGAGAGACCGCCATGAGAATGCTTGCGTTGGTATCCTCGCCGTAGAAGCCCAGAAGTACCAGGGCAGGAGAAACGACGGTGGCAAGCGCGTAGATCGCGCCTCGGACGATAGCCCAGCCTTGTGTCGCCCAGTCCGCAACGCGAACATTGATCAGCGACAGCAGGGAGGCAGCGAACTGCATGACCGCACCAGCGACGATCAGCACCTGCTCCCAGACACCATCCGTGCCAAATCCGAAGAGGATGGCGAGCGGTGCCAGGCTTCCGAGGAAGAGCTGGATCTGTTGTCGTCGTTCGGCGGTAAACCAGTTAGCTATCCGCTTCATGGTCTGTTCCTTCCTTTACGGTTACAATGATGGGGATATGCCCCGTGTTCCTCAGGAGTGTTATTTCCAGAGGTCTGTGTCGCCGTTCGATGAACAGCATAATTAGGAGTGCGGTAAACGAGGAGAAGAAGAAACTATATACAAAGACAGCTACCCACTCGTAACCGAAGAACTTGTCGAACCATCGGCGAGCCAGAATCATGCCGAAGAGGAAGGTCAGAGAAAGCATTGAGCAGAAGAATATCCGCCCTAACCATGACCTCCACCATCCCGAACCCACCCCATATACAAAGGTGAATAGGAAGATGGGGATCCCTGCTGCTAGTGCGATATAACTAGCGATGTCGTTAATCTGTTCGGATGTCATGTTACTCCCCTGATAATCAAACGAAGCTTATCTGTAAAGTGGTTCTCAGTGTGTAGCTCTTTCAGGGTGTTAAGAGCACCTCTTGATTCACTGACTACTTTGTCAGTTTGACGTTGTGAACGCTTAGCATCAGCGAGGGCCTTCTGAGCCCTCAGCAGATCGGGTCCGTCTGTAGTCTCATCAATGTCCTCGTATTCGTTCACGGTGTCACCTCCCTCTCGGCAGCGACTTCGTTAATAGAGGTAAGAACGTGGTTTGTAGCCTTTAGGGCGTCAGCGATATCGGAGACACTCTCAGTAGCCTTATCGGCTCGCCTGCGTTCTTCTTTTGTAGCCTCTCTATAACCATCACGGGAGGCTTTCATCTCACCATATCGTTCTACTTGGATTCCCAAGACTTCTCTATGGTGTGTTATCAATTCTTGAACTGTAGCCTGCTGGGCATCTTTCAAGTCAACGACGCGAGCGTCGAAACCTTCTTTAATAACCGTGGCTCGTTTTTCATAGTTCGCTTCAGCCGTAGCAGTGAACTGAATCCTACCCATGGCCATACCGAGGAGCCAAGGAGCGGGTGATAGACCTAGGACAGCTATGATAGCTAGAAATGCCTGCCACCACTGAAGATCTGCCAGGTCAATTACCACCCGCTCCCTACTTTCCCTCAGTAGCCGAGCTTGGCCCAGGTTTTCGGACCAACGATGCCATCTATTACCAGTTTGTTCTTCTTCTGGAATGCCTTGACAGCAGCTAGAGTCTTACGACCGTAGATACCATCGGCTGTGATCTTGTAGCCCTTAGCACGAAGGCGAACCTGCATCCGCTTGACCGTAGAGCCTTTCATTCCCGGTCGAACAGTAGCAGGGCGAGGATTACCCGCAACGCTGCCCGCAGTAAGCACCTTCTTGACCAGAATCATCGGATCGATGAACTTCTTGGCTGTGATGTCGTAGACCTCTACGTGACAACAGGGTCCATCAGTCGCACCTGTTCGACCCTCAGTAGAGAGGAAATCCCCCTGGTCAATGAGGACTCCAATCTTAGCCGGCTGAGCCTTGCTTCCGTGAGCATAGGATACCCGATATTTCCGCCCACCGAAGCTTCCCTCAGTAACGATCTGATATCCAAACCCGTGCCAGCTTGCCGGCACATTCTTGGTCACGACTCGACCGGTGATCAGCGCAGGAACTAACGTACCATTCCCGTGAGCGAAGTCAGTACCTCGATGCTTACGAGTACCTCGAGAGGCCCCGAACCGCTGGTATGAAGCCGGGTTGAAGTTGTAATACTTCTTTGTGGTTGCAGCGACCATCACGGCCCCCAGTTTTCGTCATTTTCGTCCACTTCAGTTTCATCAACCTCAGCGTCCTCAGCGATACCGAACTGGCCCTCGACACCGTCGTATTCATCGCCATCGAGGATGTCATCTGCGTCGATTTCTGCAACTTCGACACCGTTGACTTCGACATTGATCGTGACACCTTCATCAGGTGTAGTCATGTTGCGTCTCCTTTCCTTCTCCTGATATTATCACAGGCTCACGGAACGACTAATAGTACGTGTATACTAGGTCGTTGTCTACAATTGTTACTACGAGGTGGTGAACAAACGGAATCTTCTGTTGCATATCTGTCCGACTCGGTCCCACACCTCCGCTCGGGTGAGAGTGCCAGAGAGTTAGTTCCTCAAGCTCTTCCCCCGTAAGCTTCTCGAGTAACTCAGCCCTCGAGATTTCGAAGTTTATCCCCGGATCGCTTGCTAGATTACTAAGCTCAATGATGCGGCCATCATTCGTGAGCAATCCTACGGCTTCCCTAGGCGCCTTACGGAGCACCGTTTCGCGCATTGCATCATGCACTGCCCCCTCAGGAGGAAGAGGCACTGAAGATCCTTATGATGTCCTTGGAATCCAGGATCGGTCGATTCACTCCATCAAAAGAGATAGACTTCTCGGCAAGAACCTCCACCAACGCCGCAAAGGCGGTCTTAAGTGCTCGAACATCAGCAGCTTCGGGTGTGGAAGATCCTCGTTCTCGAGGCGGGGTATTCTGAGCGGGTTGAGGCTTAGGTAGCTCTACAAGATCCCCCTCAATGTTAAACTGGTGGTTCTTGTCGCCATGATTCTCGCGGGTTGTATTACAAACTCCGCAAACGTCGTCAGGACTCATCGATAATCTCCGCTTCTATCAGGTCGTCATCATCTGCTGCAACTGCCAGAGGCATTGTGATCCCCGGATAGTGCGCCAGTTCATATTGCGATCCCGCACCAAGCTCGCTCGGGTTGACCATGACCTGGCCCAGAATACCCTGAAGCTTGACCGAAACATCAGACTCGATCCGCTGCGTCGGCTTACCAACCACATGCTCAACAAGGAACTTAGCAGCATCTAGCTTAGTGCTCGCGGGAACCATCGGCTTGCCCTTATCGTCGACCTCATTGTTGTTGATAATCCACTTGAGCGTATCGAGGGCATCGACCGTGGTCATCTGCATAGATGTCTTAACTGCTGCAGTGTATCGCTGCATCGCTAGCTCATGAGTTTCTGCGGTGATCCACTTAGGCTTAGGCCCGGTAAACGTACCCTTGCTATTGCGGGGTCGCCCCTGAGCAAGTTCGGTCATATCCCACTCGTCAACCGGCTTCTCGTACAAGTAAGCCATCTCCTGCTCAGTCATCATCTCATGGCGTTTTGCCTTACGACGAGCACGAGCCCGGATCTGCTTCGGTGTCAGAAGCTTGCCATCTCCCGTACGCGGACGATCCCGCTCAGGCAAACCACCCTGAACGTTACCTGACTTGTGTTGCCTCAGGTCCGGTGTCGTCCGGAAGTCGATAGTCATCTGGCTCGCGGGCATTGGTCTTCTTTCTGTGTACACCCTGACTCATCCGCCCAGTTCGAGGCAGATCATCAGTGTCTCGGCGAGTGGTACGCGCTCTAGCATCCACACCAGGAGTGGCTGTCGAGCGAACGAAGGACTTAACCTTTGCCTGCCTTGTAGACGCAATCTCACTACGCATACGGAGCATATCGGTCTTCAAATCTCGGATCTGGCCCCAGAGAACTACGACCGTAAAGATCAGCAGTGCAGAGATAAAGCCCCAAAGGATGTCCATGACCTGACCATATCACGCGATGGCCGAGAATCGCAAGGAGCATCAGGTTTGTCCCTAATCGCTCGATGCTTAAAGTGACCTTATCATGCGAGCGAACATATATTAGGCGATTACGGATACTCTCAGAGATGAGCTATCGGCAGACCTTTTACGCATCGATCGTTGACGCGCATTGCCCATACACAAAGAACCCCCGCCCAGGAGTAGCATCACTGAGCGGGGGCTCTGGTTATTTAGTTGTTGGCCGCAGCGCGTCGCATCATTCCGAGGCCCACAAGGAGCCCACCGGTCAGAAGTGCCGCGATAGCGTACCCGAGAGGCGCCGTCGGGTTCGGGCCTCCCGTTCGCGCAAGCTCAGGCGGAGCAGGGGGCTCCTCCACCGGCGGGTTCGCGCAAAGTGCGGTGGCATCAGGATACTCCACCGTAGTCGTATACTCGGGGTTGATCGAGAAGGTCACCTCGACCCCCGTGCGAGTCCAGGCATAGTTACCGAGCGTAGCGACGTACTCCCCGTCGACCAGCGCCCACCCGGGCCACATCTGAGGATCACCATCACTTGCCCCTGGCCAGAGCCGCTGTCCCGAACGAGGCGAGTCAGTCCAGACTACGTCCTGCGTTGAGTCAGTCGGGTGGTGCCAGGTGATGGTCAACGGCCCCTCTTGAGGGGCAGTCACATCGTAGGAGAAGTAAGGCACATCTCCGATGCAGACTGCTGTGATATCGCCCGGAATGATGCCGCACTCGAGAGCGTTGTAGTCCTCATTGTTCGCCGGGCGAGTCGTGATGACCGTGTCGACGAGTACTTCCTCGCCGCCGTAAGGCCTCTCGTAGTAGTTCGTCGTGATCGTGACATCCAGGTCGGTGCACGAAGGCAGATCCTCTAGCACCTCGACTCGCTGCTCGGGCCCCACGTAGCAATCCGCTTCGGGGTTAGTGCCCTGGTATCCCTTAGGCCCGTCAAGCGATCCTGTGATCGGATTGACCGTACCCTCCACGAATACCGCGCCCTCGTCCGCCGTCGCACTCACCGAGAAGTCACCAGGACCCTCAGTACCCGAAGGTGTGGAAGATGCATCGAACGTAGCATTGGTGATGTTGCCCTCACCGTACTCCAGAATCTCGCCCGCCTCGCATGTTGCCGGCACGATGCCGACATCGAACTTAGCGTCGTCAGGTACTGGCTGACAATACTGCGAGTTCTGGTCGTTGTCAATGTACTTCCACGGCTGCTTGACAACCTCCCAAGCGAGATGCTCTTCGGGGTTGTTCGGCCCATAGAGCTTGGCTCCCTTGATGAGCGACCATGTCGTGTCGTCGTCGAGGTAGAGATCCACCTGATAGTCGAGGCAAGCATCGAGCTTACCATCGAGCTGATCTAGGCTCGTCTCACCCGTCTCGACATAGGTGAACAGATTCTGACCACCTTCTGGCCATGTGTTCTCGGGCTGTTCGCCCGTGACCCACGCAACAAGCACGTAGGGTGTGGGGTCGGGTTCGACCACCTCAGCCGCGGCAGGAAATGCCGACAATGCGGAACCCCCTGCCACCAGCAGCGCGGTGATACCGGCTGCGATGTACTTCCTCATGCTTTCTCCTTCCGAGGCAATTTGCCTACGTATTAATGCTATCGACACTCAGCTACATTGTCAAGGCAACGATAATCAAAGTTACTGCAATGGCGAGTGTGCCTCCGAGGACGACCCAGATGTCGGAGGGAAGTTCTCGAAACGTGTTCGCCCAAGTTGGCGTCTTGCATCTGTGTCGTCGATCCATCATGCAGCAATGCTATAGCACCCCGATTCCAGTGTCAAGGCGCTTGAACAAAGCAAGACCCCCGGTCGCTCTAAGACGTGCCGAGGGCCTCGCAGGGATGTGCCGTCCCGTGGTGATTTGCCTCACCGTACCCCGCGTCAGATTTGAACTGACACTGTAAGGATTTTAAGTCCTCTGCCTCTGCCGTTGGGCTAGCGGGGCGATGGTCCTCACGGATGGGAGCAGCTGGCTCCCCATAATGGCAAGTACGTCCGTCGACGGTATGCCGAACCCTTTGTCCTAGAACCTCTCGAGGGGGTCTCATTTAACCTCGAGCAATATGTAGTTATTAGCATACTAGTGATACCGACTTCAGGGACTCACCAGGGTATGAAGAGTTGCGATATCGCCATTCTCATGTATGTGACTAGTCACGTACCGCACCAGGCCTAAGAGCTGTTTATCGTCGCCTGGTCGACTATGTAGTTTTAGAAGCCGGGGGGGTGAGAGGTTCCCGTTCCCACCCTCCCCGGCTGTTCTCCCGCGGGATTATGACTTCCCCCTTTTACCCCGGAGCAATCTCGAGCAATGCCTTGTCATCATCGCGAGTTCCTAAGGCTAGGTCTTTAGTTGTTCAGCCTCAGCAAATGGTATGACCACCACTGTAATCATATCAGTCCCTTGACAAGGTGTCAAGGCCGCGGGACCGTGATCTTGCCTAGAACCCAAGCATGCCATTCAGAATGCTTCTCAACCGACTTCACCATCGATCCGCACTCATCACACTCCCAGAGCTGATGAAATGGGTCAAACTGATACCCAAGCTCCCTAGCTTGAGCAACCAGATCAGCAGGCATAGGTGTCTCGTCAGGCAACACCAGATCAGCATCTGGCGCTGACGGAATCAGGATATCCTGAGGTTCGGTGTCAGTCATCGCTAGGCACCGTCTCGCCGCGGAGCAACTTACGCACCGCCGCCCGCAGCTTCTGCTTGTCCTGCTTGCTGGTGTACGTGCCCGTCGGTCGCTTCGGGTCCTTGTACCACTGCTGATCCTTGTCGCCGTTCTGGACCGCCTGCTTGCGTGCGCGTCGTGCCTGTCGGTTGCTCATGCCTCAACCCGCTTCTGGATCATGCCCCGACGCTTGTACCGCCGTAGCGTCTTGCTCGGGCGCTCGTTGTACTCGCGCGTCTTGGTCTGAGCGACCATCTTGCCCTTTTTCTTGACCCACTTCGTGACCGACTTCTCCTTGCGCTCCGGCACCAGCCCCAGGTCATACACCCGGTTCTTGTTGTCGAGATACCGAGTCTCGTTCGCCTGACGGTTCCGGTCCTTCCGCGCCGTCATCCGAGCGATACGAGCAGCGTTGGCCGCCTTCCGCTTGTCGTTCGGCATGACCACTGCAGCCTTCTCAGTCTGCTTACCCATGTGTTTCTCCTTAGCGCCCCGGCGGGGCATATATCGATGCTATAAGACTACTTAGCTACCTGTCAAGGACTCCAGCTGATTAGGCGACAGGCTGTCTTTGTGATCGCTCACGAGATGCTGCTGCATGATCGCCACCCCGATCTCGTCGTACGGTGCCATGAACGGCTGTTGGCGGTGTGGGAGATCCGGATCGCCCTTAGCAACCGCCTCCTCCTGAATTACCTTCTTACAGATGTTACAGACCATTATCGTCGGTTCCATTATGTCTCCTCTCAAAGTGAGCAATGTACTTAGCTCGAGTTTTCCTTGTCGCTCCACACCAGGTGCATCTCACCCGGTTTCGCCGTATTAAATACTGCGGTTCAGCCACCCCCTCAGGCATAAGAGATATCGACCCCACGTGTTCAGTCGCCGGCACTGGCCCGGTGTCGATTGCTCCTAGGAATATCGGCCCCGTAGATGATGGGAGCTTTGGTACCGAATCTCGGCGCTTCATTCGTCCTCCATTGATCGATATGCACGCAATTACTTTCTGTCTCCAGCAGCTCCAGGATCGCTCCTAGCGACTCCTCACTGATGCACCTTATGCGTAGCGCTGCATTAATCATAAGTCCTCTCAGGCAATCCTATAGGGGCCGCATGTTGTAAAACACATGATGTTCGCTAGGTAAGGCGATAACCTGCTGGAAGTAGCACATGCATAAAAAGCACAGCCCATGGTCACCATCCTCACAAACCCATATTAATACTCTAGCAGGGCAAAATAGACACCTCATGGATACCGCCGGCGAGGAGGTTTATCGACTCTCGAGATTAGCGTCAGCATGTGAACATACTGCCAGTCAGTGTGCCCCGTATGGTTGAACCACTTCACCGGATCCTCAGGGTACACCTTCGCCCGCCAGTTGCCGCGACTACCCTCACGATAGACCTTCACAACCTGCCCGCGAGTAGCGATCACAGTGCCTGTCTGCAACCCCGTCTGTCGACTAATCACCGGCAGCGATATACCCACGATATCGCCAGGTTGCAACTTGTCTTGGAGTCGTGACATGATCTTTCGCTTATGACTCATCGCTCACCGGTTCGGGGAGTGCGGCGCGAGCCTCACAGAGCAGGGCGGCGAGTTTGAGGGTGACGGGACGCTTGGTGAACTTGAACCCCGCCACATCGCATTCCTCGAAGAGTCTCAACGCCACGTCGATTCGGGCGCGTAATCCATCAACATCAGCCTGCGTAACTTCGGGCGGTGGCGATGCAACTCGCTCCTTGACATCGAACTTCTTAACGAAGTCCTCTGCCGCGAGGCGATAGATACCGCGCTCACGAAGCGGCGCCCCGTCATCAGTCCACTCAGACCAGAAATGAGCAATTTCCTCGACTAGCGTTCTCATGTCATCATCCCCTGGTGAATCGCCGAGTATCGTAGTGGATCCTGTCCAGCAATATGCCCAGGTCCTTGCCCGACCCAAGCGTCATTGCCAGCACCTTGCCGATTTCCGCGATCATAAGCGTCTGCGCGGCGGTGTGCATATACATCGCCTCCAGAATGTGCTCGACCGCATCGTCGTGATACGAGTTCTGAGTCTCATGCTGAGCATGACGGAACCGACCAAACCGGTCATCAGCCTGCTCCAGCAGTTCGACAATCCGGTCAGCAGTTTCTTGCGACCCGACCGCCGCATCGGCGTTAATTGTGCTATCCATGCCTCGCCCTCTCCTTCTGTACGCTGTCAGGCATTGTGTCATCATCATCCCACACCGAGCCAGGCATGCCGTGCTCCTCGCATGGTCGCTTGGCCGCGAACCCGTGGTTCCTGCAGGCAGGATCCGAGCCCTCGGGGTCGCCACAGCTGCAGCAGAAGCAATCTGTGCGGGTCACGAACTCCACGATCGGCACGTAGATAATCGTCCTGACGGCGCCAGAGAAGTCGTCAAATGTCTGCACCAGTTGGCCCTGGTCGTTCATCGAGAAGTCAGTTCTCGGGTAGAGGCCCATTACAGCGCTCCCAGATCAGTCATCAGCTTGCGAATCTCGCAGTATCGCTGTCGCGCTCGAGAATACCGGTGATCCAGGGCATTGAGCCTCATCAGGAAGACGATGGGATGTTCGTCGCCGAGAATCTCCTTGAACTCTGACCATACCTCACTGAAGTTGGTCTCGAGTTCACTTTCGGAGAGATGTTCGGTGCGCTCTGCGAGTTCATAGAGGCGAGAGACGGTGAGACCGTTGGTGACGGCGTGCATCTCGAAGGTTGCGTCGAGGTACTCCTTCGTCACCTGATCTAGCTGCGCATGAGCGCTTGTCGGATTTGTCATGTAGCAATGCTATCGACTATGGTTTGAGTTGTCAATAGCGGGATTGCTTGGAGTTTATGCAGTGGTAGGCATGCTTCAACTACTCGGACAGGCTTTTGATGGACGTGGTAGGGGAATTTGGGAAAAGTCGCTAGAGTCAGCACGTAGAACGGTGGAGATCACCCCGGCGGACTGAGACCACTATAGACACCGGGGGGGTTGAGACCACTTTAGGCGCAGGACACTAAAGCAGCGAGGACGGTCGAGACACCAACAAGGAGGAGACTGGGAGGGAAGAGGATCGATCGATTCGGAAAGAAGAGAGGAAGCAAGATGGAGGGAGGAGGGATCATCATGCGGGAAGATTCTTGATCGGATCATCATGCAAGGAAGATGCAAGGAGGGAAGGAAGGAGGATCATTGAAGAAGGAAGGATCATCAGGAGGAGGGATACTGCAGGGATACCCCTATAGGAGCAACTGTGCAGGCACCCCTATACCCATACCCCCCTATCCCTGGCCCCCCTATAGATGCCCCTGTAAGGACTCCCCCTGTAAGGACTCCCCCTATAAGAGCTCCTGCAGAGCCGGTTCTAGGACAGCCTCTTGGACATCATCCACTCGTCGCCTGTTGCGTACGACCGTGGGGTGTGGGACTCCACTACCCATCCCCGGTCTCGGAACCAGATCATGTGGTGGATCTTAGTCAGTCGGATCGTGGCCGGGCGGTGCTTGCGGGCCGCCTTCTTGAGGGCGGACTCCTCCATGGATAGAAGGACCTGCTCCCTCCAAGGGATTCGCGTCTTGGTCATGGCACTCATCATATCACCTCCCTATAGCGCGGGTTGGTGGGACCGAAGTCGTACTCCGGGTCATCGCTGGCGGCAAAGGTCCAGCCGTCGAGGAAGTCGTTGTAGAACTCGTGCCCGGTGTACTTGCTGTCCCAGTAGTCGAGGTAGTCCATCGCCGGGTTGCGGTGGGTCTGGATCGAGTGGCGGTACCCCATGGTCCAGAACTTCTTGGCTTCCGCGAGCGCGGCTGTGGCCGGGGCGATGTTCTCGCGGCGGCACTTGGCGCGGCCCGCTTTGGTGGCAGGGTGGGTGCAGAGCGTGTGGTTCGTCATGCTTAGATCCTACCATACTCGAGGTCGATGTCCATAGGTCAGTCGACCCAGAGCATCAGGTCTTCGGCATGCTGCCGGGTGGCGGCATCGCCATTGTCGCGGATCCACTCAATGGCAGCCTCCATCCCACCTTCGTTGATCTTGTCAGCGATGTCGACCAGAGCCTCCTGGTAGCCCTTGGTCCAGTTGCGGTGGTCGCGAGTTCCCATCAGAACCCCTCCTCTCGGGCGAGCATCTCGTTGGAGGCAAAGTTGAGACCCCAGATCTTGCCCTCAACGGTGAGGTACTGCTCGCGGAGTTCGTTGAGCTCGTTGTAGTCGACCAGCTCGGGGTCCTGCAGAGCGAGCTTGAGTCGGGCGGCCTCGATGCCAAGGCGGTCGATCATGTCATCGAAGACCTGGCGGGCGGACTTCGTGGTCGGGGTGTTGGTGGTCATGATTCCTTCTCCTTAGCGGTTGGCCCAGCGGCGGGCGGGGTCCTGGCCGAGTGCGAGCGCGAGGCGGTCGGACTGGCGGGCGATGGCAGCGTCGGTCTTGCTCTGCTCGATGTCGGCGAGGAACTTGGCCTCGAGCTCGGCAACCATGTCGGCGGTGATGATGGGGCGGGTCGTGTTCGTCATAAGACAATCATACCAAGGCGGGCCCGCTAGTCCCTAGGCTCTGGCGAACTTTTTTTGAGGCTGTTTGAGCCGGTGGCGAGCGAGGAGATAGCTAGCTATCTGCCCTCCACACCAACGCCTCAGGAACGCTCTGAAGCCCGAGCTCCTCGCGGAGCCCGAGCCTCGAGTCTCAGTCCTCGGTGATCACCAACCCCGGGAAGACCGAGTCGTAGAAGTCGCGGCGGGATCCATCTCGAAGGTCGATGACCGAGACCTTCCCTGAGCGTCCGAACCTCGGCAGTCGGGTCACCGAGCGGAAGATCCAGACATCACCCCGGAAATCCATGAACTGGTCCCCCGGCTCGAGCACCTGGTCGATGTTGATTGTTGCAGTAGCCATCAGTAGTCTCCCATCATCTCGTCGATGTCCCATCCGTTGCGGATCGCTTCGTAGACCATCGACTTGATCTTCTCGTCGGACCCATAGCGGAGGCCGTTGCAGTCGCCGGCTTCGTGACCGCAGCAAGGGTAGTCCTCGCACCGTCCCCCGCCGAGCTGGACTTCGCATGAGTGGTTCGCCATCAGAGGCGCGTCATCGACGGCAGTGAAACCGCAGACATCGCATGTCATCGTGATTGACCGCGAGCGGGCTGACGCCTCGAGCTCGAGATCCTCGTCGTAGTAGTTCGTCATGCTTACATCTTACCATGCCGCGAGCGCTGGACCCAAGGTCTCGTCAAACATTGCTCGAGGGAAGCTCGCGTGACAGAAGCGTCCGTGGCGCCCCAGCGTTGACGTGGATAGCTAGCTATCTGGGCAACTCCTGCCGCTTCCTACGCTCACCAGCGCCCCCTCCCAGATATGACGAACTGGAGGGGGCCTGGCGGTCTAGAGCCTACCCGTCGCAGAACCAGTAGGAGTGGCCGGCGTCGTCGTACTCGACGGTCACGGTCTCAGGGCAGTCGCGCGGGTCGGGCTCGTCGGTGGCAATGACCACCGCCCAGCAGGCGAGCACTCCGAGGAGGGCGCCGACTGCGAGCGCGGCCCAGATCCTCGTCCAGTGGATGGTCAACCGCTGACGCGGGGCGATCCAGGTGCGGTCGGTGTCGAGGTTCTCGAGGGAGTCCATCAGCGGTTCACCTGCCGCATGATTTCAATCTCCCACTGGTCGAAGGTGAGGAGGATCTGTGCGCCCCACTCGGCGTAGATCGAGTTGATCATGTCGGTGGCTTCGGTCGCGGTATATCCCTCGTCCTCGACGAGGTGGCGGATCACCTCGCCCTCGGACGGGTAGGTGGGGGCGACCTTCGGCGGGGTCCAGGGCAGCTGTTCGATGGTCATCGTCGTTTCCTCTCAGCGGATGTTCTTGCGGGTGCGGGTGGTGCGGCGGGCAGCCGACTTCGTCGCGGGGTCGAAGTTCGGAGTGCGGATCGCGGCGGCGATGCGCGCGATGTCGGAGGCGGTGAGGCGGTTGGTGTTGTTCGTCATATTTAGATACTAAGGGCTGGGGGCAGTGCTTGTCAAGGCAGTTTGATAAGTTGCCCCCAGCAACTTAGTGTCACCCCCTCCCCTGATATGCGGCGGCGTACAGCCCGTATGTCGTGCGCGAGTCGACCCCGAGCATGAGCATGAGGGAGTGGGAATCGCGCTGGGCGCGCCCTGCGGCGCGGTCGGTGGCGCCGAGTTCGCGCGCTTCGAGTCGCTGCCCGAGGGTCGCCCCCTCGAGCATGGGCGTGGTGTGGAGCGGGTTGGTGTTCATGTCGATTCCCCTTAGCGGAAGCGGCGGGTCGACCATGCGGCAGCAGCGTCGAGCCCGAGGGCGGATGAGAGCTGGTCGCTCTTGCGAGCGATGGCGGCATCGATGTGCGACTGCTCGATCTGTGCGCGGAAGTCAGCTTCGAGCGCGTCGACCATGTCAGCGGTCACGATGATGGCGGGGCGGGTGGTGGGGTTGTTGTTCGTCATATGACGATCTTACCATGCCCCCGTCGACCACCGCAAGGCATGATCGCCAACATCGCCTAATTGATAATGGTTCTCAATAAGGGCAAGATCGCTCTATCGCCTTGCGACCCCGCTCGCGCGCATGGTATGATCGTCTTATGACGAACCACCGCACCGCGCTTCTGGCGCTCATCACGCACACGCCCGACTGCTCGACCGACTCGCTCCGCGACGACGACGCGCACGACATCGCCGACGCCATGCTCCGCGACATGCTCATGCTCGACGACGATGACTGCATCGACGAAACCACCTTCGAACTCGATTACTACCGCGACAACTACGACATTGATGACCTCGACCCCGAGGCGCTGATGCTCGACATCGCTGCCCACCTCGACGCGCTCCGCGCCGATCGCTTCTCGATCCACTTTCTCTCGATGCTCCGCCTCGACAACTCGCTCTGCCCCATGCATCACTGCGACTACGCCGCATGCTTCGACGACGACGACCCCGAATGCGCGACGATCCGCGCTTACTTCCCATCACACGACACTTGAACCCGACCCGCCCCCGCCAGGGGGCGCTAGGTCGTGTGTGAGCCCGTCGGGCGTCGCCAAGATAGCTAGCTATCCCCTCACAATTTTACGCCCTCAGACGGCCGCAGGGACCGCCTCAGAGCATCACCCTTGCCAGTGCGGGTTCGTCGTTTCCGTGATCACCGCCCGCTGGAATGCCTCCATTGCCTGGCGGAATGCCGGAATGGTAAAGTTGTACATCTCCGCGAACTCCATAATGGTGTCGGGGTCGAGGGCATTCTCGAAGTCGCTGGTGTTCTGTACTGGCAATTCGTCGTCGTCCGCGAGAGTGTCAACGATGAACGCCAATGCGTTGGCGTAGTGACTCCCGAACGGAATTTCGTCTTCCGCTCGTTCGCCCCGGAATTCTTGGTTCTGGCGGTACTCTGCCCGCGTCATGTTCGTCATATACCAATGCTACCAAAGCCATATATTCCCGTCAAGGCGGTGTTTGAACTCCGTCATTCTCGGTGTTTGCACGGACTTCTCCAGCGCGCCAATGCATGATATGATCGATATATCGATGCTACACAAAGGAGGAATGCAATGGCACGAAAGAAGCCCGCACGGATTGCGACAATCAACGCGACAACTGCGAGTAGCGCCCGGGCAGTATATGCTCATTACGCCGGCACAATACACGCCATCGAGTTCACATTCGTGACCGAAGATGAGCAAGAAGTGGTGGTCACAATGACCCACGAAGTGGCGGCGGAATTGCTCGAGCAGGGAATGCACGCATACGACGCAATACAGCGACCACTGCGGAAAGCATACCGCGTACCATTCGGGTAGTATACGCCCGAAACAGTTTGCCCTCTCCACACCCCGCCCTCGAGCGGGCCGCAGGGGCGTGTCGGCGTACGCGGCCGTATGGCGCTGTGGGGTCACAGCAGATAGCTAGCTATCTACGGCGTACGCTGCCCCCTCACGGAGCGTTCTACGCGAGCGCGTTGCGGTGGACGAAACGCCGACACTGTTTGATCTCGTCCCGTTCCCCAGTCGAACAAACTTTCTCCTTGACAAACACACGACACACACCCCACTGCCACCCCCTCGAGAGGGGGCAGCAGCGGCGCGGCGTCAGTCGGTCGCGGGGGCGTCGCCCTCGGGCTCGTCGTCGGCGGGCGTCTCGGGCGTGCGGGCGGCGGCGTACTCCGCGAACTGCTTCGCGAGCGAGCGCACCGCGCGCTTCTCGATCTGCCAGCGGCCGCCCTTGCCGGGCTGCTCGTCGGTCGGGGTGACCGAGCGGAGGAACTTGCGCACCTCGCGCGGCGAGGCGTCGAGCGTGGTCGCGAGCTCCGCGATGTTGATGGTGGCCATTTCAATCACTCCTCAGTGATCATGCCGAGCGCGCCCGTCGCCCTTTGCGAGCGGGTCATCGATTCGGTCATATAACTACAATATCATGCATCGCCCCCTGACGAAGGCATGAGGGGGCAATTTGTGACTATCACAAATTTTTTGTGACTTCGTACAACACCGGCGCGCCGCCTTGCCCTCGAGCGCGGGGTGTGGTATGACCGACGACCGCGTGCGAGGATCGCTCCTGACGCCGTGGCACCGCCCCAGATAGCTAGCTATCTGCTCGATCCCTGCCCCCTCAGAACCGACAGAAATGTTCGAAGTTTCGACTCGACGGATCGAACATACTTCCCGAACGAAACACCGACACTCGGACTTTGTTGCCGCCGGCAACTTATCGAACGCGATATATCGGGTTCTTCGAACGAAACTCCGACACTCAGACGCGATATAACGCGTCCGTCCTCGGACAGCTTCTTCGAAGGAACTTCCGAGGGTCGGGGGTTTGTTAGGGGTGTGTAGAGAGAAGATATATCCACTTAAATTGGGACTCCAACCCTTACCCGTAGTCCCATGCGCGCTGCGCGCGGGCACGGTGACGACCAAACTTGAACCAAAACTCACAAAATTCCCCGATAAACCCGTCTTACTCTGAGCTCGGCCGAGTGATGGGAAATAAATTGGAGGAGAACGGTCTTCTCTAGACACGGTCAGTGTGAACCACCGGAAATTCTCGAAGGTCCAACACAGAGTCTTGGTTTAAACCCAAACCCCGAACGTAGTATCCGGCATCATCCATTCGCTCAATCCAAGCATCCCACTACCCAGTCACCCTAAACTCGGAAGACCACCCAAACCTAACAAGAATCCCACCCTCCAGGTCGACTCATTTCCCAAAGTCATCCTTCGGAATTACCCGAATCCTTCTCAGAAAACACCAAGCATCTGCTACTGATCCAGCTCCATGCCAACCCAATTCCCTTGCCCTAACCTGAACGTTCTCATTTGTAAGTTCAATGTCTCTCAGGATCTCATTCACGCGCGTGCTCCCTCCGGCCTCTGTCATCTACCCAGCCCTCTATATAGCCCCAGTGCTCCCCCCAGTCTCTTTCCCTTAGCCCTCTCTCCAGCCCTGGCTTCACCGTCTAGCCCTAAGTTTAGTACCCGGTTCTTGTGTGTGAGCGCGAGCCCCCGGAGGGGGTAAGCGAGCGATTGCACGCAGGTACTATCGGGATTGTTAGGGCGATTCTATCCACTGATATCGATGAGTCCTCCACCTGGCATCATACCACTTGCTTACTTGTTCTGCAGCAGCAAGCGAATTAAGGATTCTATAAAGTGATGTCTGCGGCCGATCAATCTTTCGAGAAATCTGTAGCGCGGAACGCGCTTTCTTATCAGATTTCAGAAAGTCGATTACTTCTTGCCTCATCTCGTCAGGTCGTCCCGGTGGCCTGACTCTTCGAGAATATAAACTCTTCAAAATCACCTTACCCGAATTGCCAATCGAGTTTAGTAAACTCTCAACTTTTTCAATTTCCACGTCGGTCTCAATGACCAATCGAATCTCATAGCGTTCCATGAGGCTATGCTATCATGTTTTCTAAATCTGTCAAAGGTTAACAAACTTCACGTTGCATCAACAGGGACTGTAGTTGTTTCGTTTATATGTTAAGGATATGCTCATCGAAGATGAGCTATCATCCTACATTAAGGCGCGTGCTTATTAACGCGCGCGAGAGAGATGGCCGTTAGTAATTGCTTGCCCCTGATATAACCCGCAGCCCTACGCCGGGCCCGATATTCCCGCATATAGGCATTAGCGGCATCTAAACAGCCATAGCAGAGACAGCCCCCCGTATAGCCAGCATGGCTAGGCCTGGGACAATTGTCGATCACAAGACCCTCGCCTCGAGCAGATATTCCACACCCTCGGGCATAATGACATCTGCTAGGTGCTCCTCTCGGCGGCCTACGCTACGCCCGCAGCCATCGCACCAAAACTGGTGTACAGGGTGAGCCTTAATGAGAGCGACAAGCTCATCTCTGGTCATCATGGCCTCCTGATGCAGCGATCACCACATTACACCCAGCGCGCATACATGACCACGAGGCCTGGCCTTTATACCACTGGTGGCCCATAAGGCGGCATCGCCAACTAACTTTGTACCACCAGGGGGTTTGGTATTTCCTCATTCAAATCTCCTGTACTTGACCGTGAAGTAGAGCTGGGTGCCATTGCTCAAGATGCACGATAGCGTCTCGAAGTCATCAGCTGGGTCGATTTCTTCTACATGCACCCCCGGCAGAATCTCGTTGCCGCCCTGTTCGGTGGCGGTCTCTAGCTGTGACTCTAGCCACTGCTTGATCTGGTCGATGAACATATCCATTAGCTTGCTCCTGCCATTATTTCTGCACGCAGCGTATGCAGCGCGACTACCTTTGCCTGGGCCTCGATCATCTCGTGCTCTGCAGCCTCTACTGCATAGTCGAGGGCCTCCGCCTCTGTGGCCTTATGTGCGGGTGAGTAACCCGGCTGCCAGTGACTTGACTTGATGAACCAGCCAAGTCCGGCCTTGAAGTGAACTGTGTATGATCGAATCTCCTTTATCTGATCCGATGGTCGTCCTGTCATTTTCGTCTCCTTATTTGTGATTGAGTCAATCATGCGCGATGCATTGCGAGTTATATTCCTATCGGCCCTGGGATCGCTTCCTAATCGCTCTAAATGCGCGACATGATAAATGATTGCTTGACGGTATTGAGTTTTATTTGGCGATGATCCAGATATTAGACCCTGAGGGCAATTGAACTCGCTCTAACAAACCGTTATCGAGAAGCCGAGCGGCTTGCTTGTGTACTGTGCTGCGATCCTTGCCAGTCACTACCGCTAGCTCATTCGTAGTCATCCCTGTTGCCGACTCTTTGAGCGCGGCCACGATCGGGTTGGTACCCATACGGCCCCGACTACGCGGGCTCGGTGTGGAGGGGGCCTCCTCAAGTTCTTGTTCCTCCACACGCCAGGGGGCAATTATGGGAGTCCAGCCAGTGTTATTGATTTCACTCATGCGGTAGGTTGTGGCGGGGATGGTCTTAGACTCAAGATCCATTCTGATGTCGGCCAGACCAGACCTTGAGAGGTAGATTGAATCCTCTGCCCATGCATGGTTGGCGACAGCTCCGAGCATCCGCTGACCTGGACGAGCCCGCTCTGATTTACCCATGTGGTGGATGACTTGGATTGCAACATTGTGTTTCCTCGACAATACCTTGAGTGGTTTGAAGATCTTCGTGGTCATTTCCTGCGAGCGGTTCTCGTCAACCTCACCCGCGGTCATCATCAGTGTATCGATAATGAGGAGCCGGTAAGGCTCGCCATCCATACCTGCCGCGAGCGTCTCGTCCAGCCAGATTTGCCAAGCTTCGTCACTGATAACAAGACCTTGCTGGATGTACGCGTTGACATCGGGATCGAAAGCTTCGTCTTGCTCAGGTGGTAGCCAGTAGAGGCCGGCTTCCTCCTCATTATGGATGAGCTCGAACTTATCCGTACTCTTGTGGACCCAGATTTTGGCCGAGCGGTTCTTGAGAGTAGGCGCAGGGTCCTCTTCCTGAATGTAAAGGACCGGCCCAGGATTCTGAATGCGGAAGGCGCCAAGAAAATCTGCCCCGGTTGCAACGGATAGAGCGAGGTCAAGCCCGACCCAGGACTTATAGCACTTGGGTTCACCGGCGATGAAACCACAGGCGCCTTCTGTAAGAACTCCCTGAACAAGATACTTCGGCTTCTTAATGTTCTTGAGGAGGAAGCCGAGGCGATGCGGGGCCGGGCGTTCGACTTCGGAAGAACCACCCTCTTGCTCGAGTTGCGCTGTAACCTCGTCGCTCCTCTTTGCAATCGCCTTGCTCGCTTCTGCAATGAGTCGTCGTAGCTCGTCATGACGGTCCCGGAACTTATTCCAAACAGTCTCTCGTACGACTGAAACGATTTCGGCGGTACTGAGGCCGACATCAGCAAGGCACCGTATGAGATACCAGAGCTGATCGGACTTGTCCCCAGATGCTTCTCGGGCATTCAGCAACTCCCTTGCTCGGTGGTTCAGCTTCAGATTGATACGGGCGATGGTCGCCAGTCGATCAACGTTATCTATGTCAGAACTGAGCGCCTCAGTAACTGATTGATCTACTGCACCCGTAACCTCTGGCAGATTCGCGAAGTCTCCGGGGTTATATCGGGGCCCATCATACCAGAGCAACTTTCCCTGAGGGTATGTACCATCCGGTCGGCGATACTCTGGCTTGTGATTCTCCCAGCCCGGTATGCGCAGCAACTGTGTTGTATCCCAGCCCGAGGGGTCAGCGCCGATCATGTATGTCATGCGCTGGTTCTCGTTACCAGGCCAGGATGCTCCCTGGAAGTCTCCCGATTGTGCAACCCAGAGTGCCTGATAGTGGCCAGGCGAGCTCTCCCAGGCGACTGTCGGGGGATACTCGTCGAGGGTACTGGGGTCTACTTCATCGAGGTCCGCCCAGAGAGCGTGCTCATCCATCGCCACATCTTCACGACGCATGGGATACTCGAAGAGGTTGGTCGACCAGTACATGTCATGCTGGGTGTGGGAGAGTAAATGATCAATGATGGCTTCTCGGTCTCGAGGCCATACAAAGGCGGGACCCTCATTGAACCCGACTCGTCGCTTACCTGTCCTGAGCTGTTTCTCCCTATCGATCCATGGGAAGAACGCATAACCAGTCTGCTTTCGCCCCCACGACTGAGAGATGATGCGTAGCGACTTCTCGACTTCAGCTCTAGTTACCATCAGTCACCTGCTCAGGCAGGGGGAAGAAGATTTCCAATTGAGTTGCTAGGAAGTCTACCATCAGTTCCGTTTCTCGCTCGAATGTGACCCACACCGAATCCAGTTGGCGAGTTGTCCGGATAACTTCGGTTTGACGATTGTGTATGACGTGCAGTATCTCATGCACGATTGTGTTGCGCTGAACCTCAAGGGAGTAAGTGAACCAGTCTTTGTTCACTGACAACGCGGCGAGGTGTCGACCATACACTGGATGAATCGAGGCATTGACCTGGTCACTGGCTGCAGCAGTGGTAAGGAAGATATCCCATTCTCGAAGGCCTAGCATGTTCTTGATCTGATGGATGTACATTTGCAACGAGTTGGCTTGAGCCTCGGTGAAATGGGTGTTGACCGGCCCATCATCAGTGGGCTGTTCATCTGGATGCCAGTCTCGGACTTCCTTCTCACCTTCAGCGGGCAGATCTGAGGGGGGTCGATCAACCATTCTTGGCCTCCTTCAGTCGCTGCTCGCGCGGGATGATTGTGATGCCCTTGGCATACTCTTCTTCTGTTGGGAACCTCACGACTGCCTTCTTGGGTTTGGGAACCACGATACGACCATGTTCATCGAACTCGATTCGATCTACTACTCGGCACTGAATGTCTCGCTTATCTCCTTGGCGAGAACCAGCACCGCCTGCATTGATGGGTCGGTCACCGAGATATTGGGATCCATGTACTTCCGCTCAAGATGAGTGAGGATCTCCTTCTTCATAGCCTCGCGGCCCTCTGCGATGCCGATCTTTCGGCCTATCTCCAGGTCTGAATCTGCCATTGTTGTTTCGTTCCCTGTTTCGTCTTGCGTACGTCAGCTTTGCCTCGGCTGTTGCGTCTTGCAGCGATGGCTATGCATCGATCATATGCGATAGGTTATGCCTCGTCAATCATGTTGAGCATGTGCCCTCCCGCCTTGACAGGGAATGCTCTCGTCGCATAAGGTAGTAGTAAATATATTGCTCGCGATGGGAGATCCATGCCAAACATGATCACACTGAGGGAGCTGCTGGAGGATGAGTGGTACAAGAAGTACTTCCTCGCTATCCCGAAGTTGCCCCCTCACATTCGGAAAGCCTCGCTGCCATGGAAGCTCATGGTGCTTCGAGAAGGCGAAACGCAGTGGCGCACCCGTCGATTCGGTACCTACCGTGAGGCGTTCATGGCATTGAAAAAGGTGTTGCCTCATGTCAAGGATGCCGTGATTAACTGCCCCGGATATGATTGGCAGCCGCCTATGCGCCAAGTTCGGGTGAAGAACAAGTTCGACATCGTCAGGGGTAAGAAGGTGCCGATGATTCGCACCATCGTCTGGAAGCCTCAGCTTGACGGGGATATGCCGATTCACTATTGGTGCCCCTACTGCCGACGTCCTACAGTCTTCTCCTACTTCGAGTGGCATCCCGCTATGACCAAGCAGCGAACAGGCGGCGTTGGCCCCATGGTCGACCCCACCCTGCTCAGGTGTGGAATTTGCGGCGCTAGTGAGTCGCTAGTTAACCTAAGGCACCCAGCAACACATCAGGGTTGGGATACGAATCGGATGAAGGTAGCATGACTAAGCACATGTGGGTTAATCTCACCTATACACCGATTGAGATTGAAGCCCAGGGTGATGGCACTCTCCACACCTTTACTACTGACCTCGCTGAATCTTTAGCCGCGGATGACTCCGCCCTTATATGTTTCGCGTGCGGGGAGCACTTGACAACGGCAAACTATGATGCTGAGTGCGAGCCGGAAGTCACTCAGCCAAATTAATCGCCGATGTGCCTTGACAAGAGCAAAGCAAAGGCATATAGTCTACTTATGCCCTCCAAAGGGCTGACCACCAAAATGACACAAGGAGACGATCATGGCGGAAGCCAAGTTCACCAAGGCCGAGCTGACCAAGAAGAACCTCGCTGAGCTCAAGGAGCTGCTCGAGGAGGAGGGTCTCGAGGCCGACGACGACTGGAGGGTCGGCGACTACCGCGCTGCACTTCTCGAGGTCGAGGTCGACGAGGACGAGGAAGACGACGACGAACTCGAAGACGACGAGGCCGACGACGAGGAGGAGGACGACATCGAGGCGGATGAGCCCGAGCCGGCCCCCAAGAAGTCGCGCGCTGCCAAGAAGCCGACTGCCGAAGGTGAGGGCGAGACCCTCGCTGCCAAGCAGGTCGCGACGGTGCTGGGCACCGAGGCCAAGACGCTGCGCCAGTTCTTCCGCAGCACCGCATCGACAGTCGAGCCGGTCGGTTCGGGTGGCCGGTACGAGTTCGCTGCCGAGGACGTGCCCCAGATCAAGGCCGAGTTCGACGCCTGGAAGGCCGGCCACGCATCGCGCGGCGCTTCCCGGGGTGCTGCTGGCACGGGCCGTAAGCGCGGCAGCAAGGCAGCGAAGATCGCCGAGGTCGAGGAGATCGAGGAGGTCGAAGAGCTCGACATCGAGGAGCTGGACGACGAGGATCTCGAACTCGACGACTGACCTCTACCAGGAGCCCCCTCTTCGGAGGGGGTTTCTTGGTGTGTCATGAGAACGACGCTAAGTGATTGAGGATGGAGATAAGGGTGAACAAGGCTAGAATTGCGCCGAGGATCGCAGCTATTCCTGAGGCCACATGCCACCATTTCACTTGAGCGGCTTGACTCTCAAGTTTGGTAACTCTTACGAGTAGGTTTTCCCAGTCGCGCCGGCGCATGATTGCATCATATCAGGCGTACTGTAGAGAGCTCGAGGTTGCTCCCTAATCGCCGATATCAGCTCGCTTGATCGATTATGCATCAGCGATACTTCGGCCTCCTACGGCGACTCTTAAGCGATGAGGCTTTCTTTACGAACTCTGTGTGAGGGGTACCACCGAATCGTTCGATATACTCTTCCCACGCATCGTTCAAGCATGTATCCCCGCAATCCTTTACGGGTTCAGTTCGTTTGTTTGGCTTCTGGCCGAGAGAGATTCGATACTCATAGGCGAGCGCTCTGACATCTACATCGCTCAACGATTTGCGCCATTGCAGCCGAAGCAGAAGATAGTCCCAATCGGGGCTGGGTTGCTCCGTGCGTGCCTCAGATATTGTCATCATCGATTGCTGCGCGTACAACATTGAGCGCCTCCTCAGGTGAACAGACAACCTTTGCGGTGCCGCCGGCATTCTCAATCTTACTATGGACAACTCGCTGTGATGGTGAAACATTGTCCCGTGACTGGGGCATCTTGGTTTCCAAACCGATGAAGCGACCCTCGGCACATACGATGATGTCGGGTAGTCCGGCCATCATGTACTCTGAGCCGTGCACCTTGAAGCAGAAGTAGCCTTCCAGACGGAGGGCTTCCATGATCTTCCGCGATAGTCGTGATTCTGGTTGACTCATTGTCCCCCTCCTTTCTACAGTTATATCCTATATCACAAGACCCTGAATAAGCAAGGACATCACACAGCATGATGCCCCTCGAGTGTCTCGATGAACGATTCTCGAGGGGCACCAAGCGTACCCTGCTAGCGCATTACAGGGCGTCGAGGTCGAGCTCCTCCAGCTCGTCGTCGGTGACCTCAGCAGCCTTCTTCTTGGTGGCTGCCTTGGCCTTCGGCTTGCTCAGGCTGTCGAGCAGGGTCTGCAGATCCGCATTGGTCTGCGACTTCTTGGCGACGAAGTCCGGCTGCAGCTTCTTGATCGCTGCCTTCAGAGGCGTACGGGTCGCGGGGTCGAACGGGTCGACCTCAGGCTCCGGCTCCTCTTCGGGCTCTTCGTCCTCGTCATCGTCCGAGGTTGCCGAATCATCGAGGTCGTCGAGCGAGTCGTCGTCATCCTCTGTCGGCTCGTCCTCAACGACATCGTCGTCGTCATCGCCCTCGCCAGCCAGCTCTGCCGCAGGGAAGACGCCCGAGATGGTCGACTGCTCCTTGCCATCGTACTCGTCATCCTCGATGGTCACACCGATGATCTTGTTGACGAGCTGGTTGACATCGACCTTCTGCTTCGACTTCGGCACAGTCTTGCCGGCAGCGATGAGGAGGTTGCGCAGCTTCCAGAGCTGGTTGTCGACGAGCTTGCAGTAGTACGGCAGCTTCGAACTCGGGCGCTTCAGGATCTGGATGGTGAAGAGGTACTGGAATGTCTCGTCCTTGGCCTCAGCATCCTCGACCTTGATGATCTTGGCCGCGTAATCCCCAGCAGGGATGCGGCTGCGGTTGAATAGTCCCCCGTCCTTCACGTTGGTGAAGTCGACGGTCCTACTTGATGCACTCATGAGTTTCCTTAAGTGTTTGGAATTGGTGGCTTATCTAGTATATCAATGATTGGTGTGGGATCCAAG
>Ga0164241_10000713_pt1 | contig 51980 bp, 57 predicted proteins | sample OricomyardsoilBY_FD_108780 | JGI IMG/M metagenome (GOLD analysis project Ga0164241, IMG submission 108780) | Backyard soil microbial communities from Emeryville, California, USA - Original compost - Back yard soil (BY) | ecosystem: Environmental > Terrestrial > Soil > Unclassified | place: USA... | reverse complement strand
TAAGGCTCTTGGCAACATCGTGCATTTTGAGTCAGCGAAACTGGACGTCAGCGAAGCTGAGGCGGCTTCAAAACTATATGCAGAGTTTATCCGACCTATCGTGCCGGACAAGGTTATTGCAGGGCTGCAAAAGACTCTCGCAGCGGATCGTAAGGTTAGAGGTATTCTGGCTGGTGAGTGTGGAATCACAGATGAGGGCATCGAACTGTTTGCTCTTGGCTGGGACTCCGCTTCAAGACGCCTTGCCATTCCCATCTTCGACCGTTGGGAGCAGGTCGTCAACCTCCGACTATATCGCCCGCCTCGGTTCCGCTCTAAGGCGGACGAAGCATTCAAGGTATTGAACTACGTCTCGGGACGCAACACTCCCGAGGAAGTGCGCTATGGGGGCAACGACTTGTTCTCGTGGCCACACTTCCAAGAGTTCACGCTGGACAAGCCAGTGTTCGTGATGCCCTCTGAAAAGGAAATGGTTATCGGGATGCAGGAGGGACTGCAATGCGTATGTGCCACGGCAGGTGAGCAATCATGGAACGAAGAGTGGAATGACTACTTCCTCGGCTACGACATCTGCGTCGTGGCACAACGCGACAAGATCGGGCGGCAAGCTGCGGGGAAGAGATTTGCAGCCCTGCAAAAAGTTTCAAACTATGCGTGCATCATTGAACCCCCAACTAAGCTCAAAGATTTTGCTGACTTCGTTGTCGAAGAGGGAGGGCAAGGCATACATCTGCTGGCTGCGTTTAACAAGGAGCGAAAGGCATCTGACGCAAGGGGAGAGGCGGCTGAAATGGGACGCCGCTCGAAGACGAAAGTAGTTGATCCGTTCTTCGCGAAGCGAGTAGGTAAATCCCTTCCCTTTCAGAGCCCTGCGCTCCCGAGCGTATTCTCTGATGAGCCAGTGAAGCTGGTGGACGTGGGGCACAATCCCGACATGCTCAATCAGATTGTAAAGACGACGGGCATCGTGGCTGCCAAGAGCACTAAGACCTACTCGATTCCATGGAAGTTCAAGGTGAAGAAGCAGAAGGCACCGCAGCAGTATTTTGCTGTGCCAATGGGGCGCACGTTGCTCTCGTTCATTCACTCCAGCGACAACGCCATTAAGTTCCTCGTGCGTGAATTGCTTGAGGATGAGAAAGCGCAGGTCGAGCCAGACACATTCATCACCGCGGCAGAAGTGGAAGTGATTCCTACCGCTGCCATTAACGAGGACGTGCCCTACGTCACTCAACGCTGCTACTTCATCGGTCAGCGCATCGAAGCAAACATTCCGTATGAACTTGAAATCATTCCCACAACCGATGCAAGGTCACAAGAGACTATTGGCATCATTGTTAAAGCTGTGCCTATCGCTCGTGCAGTGGAGACAGCAACATTCTCCGCAGAGGAAATTGCAGCCCTGCAAATCTTTCGTCCAGAGGGTAGACAGACAGTGTGGGACAGAATGATGGAGGCAGCAGAAGACGTCAGCAAATACTACACTAAAATATATAACCGCCCTGACTGGCACCTTGTAGCTCTGCTTACATGGCTTAGCCCGATCGGGTGGATGTTCCCTTATGAAGAAGAAATACAACGCGGATGGCTTAACTCCCTCGTCATCGGAGATACCCAAACCGGAAAATCCAAAGTCACTCAAACCTTCCAACGACTTTTTAGAAGTGGTGCCATCATCAACGCCGAAAATTGCACTTATGTTGGACTGGTGGGTGGAGCAGTCAAGATGGGTAGCGGCCAGTTTATGCTGCGATGGGGAAGGATTCCCCTTTCTGATAAGCAGTTGGTGGTCATCGAAGAGCTTTCTGGATTATCAGTCGAAGAAATTAGCAATATGTCCGACGTGCGTTCCAGTGGGGTTGCGCGTCTCGACAAAGGGGGACTTAGTGCGGAGACTAATGCTCGAACTAGACTCCTCGCACTTTCAAATGTCCGACCCGTCAATCGCAATCTCGCTGGCTATCTCTCTGGAGTTAAAGCAGTTCAAGAACTTATCGGACATGGGGAGGACATTGCGCGCTTTGATCTTATCAGCACACTCGTCGATCGCGAAGTTTCCAACGAAGTAATCAATCGCCCACTCGACGGACGCAAGATCGGGCACAACGCTATTGTGCCTGAGATTTACCAACGCCTATGTCAGTTCATCTGGGCACTTAAGCCCGAGCAAATTAAAATAACAACCGATGCCTACCTCGCCTGTCTCGAAGAAACAAAACGGCTCGCCGAGATATATCATCCTGCGGTTCCCGTATTTAAGGGCGGCTCTGGACGTTACAAACTGGCCCGAGTGGCTGCCGCTATTGCATGCCTGCAATTCTCTTGGAATGGTAAAGCGGTGCTCGTTCTTGAAGATCACGTCATCGCTGCCGGAAAGTTTCTCGAGCTTCTTTACAACAAATCCTCATTCGGCTACGACGAGTGGTCGCGTCAAATGTTTGATCGTGATGGGGTGAAGGACGTAGCTGCTCTCGACTTCAAGCTCAAAGAAGTTCTGCGCAACGCTCGCACTCGGGGCAAGGTCATGGAGTCCTTGGTCCACGCAGCGAAGTTCAACCGAGACGAATTGTGTGCTGTTGCAGGCCTGCAAATCTCGGCAGCCGACATGTTCATCGGGGTCATGGTTCGAGAGCGAGTGCTTCGCAAGGGCGATGCGAATCTGTGGGAGATTACACCTGCCGGCCGCGACTGGATGCTCACTCATCTCAAAGACGAACCGCTGGAGGCGATCAAGAAGAACGGCACGAACGGGCACGGGAAGCACGAGTGGTTCAATCGAGTCTGATTGACTTAGATCGAAACGTGTGGTATACTATTATCATGTCATCAGAAATCATACTTATTGTCGGTCCGGTCCTGTCAGGTAAAACTTGGCTGGCCAATCGGCTTGTCGAGGCTTACGGTCGCACAGCAAAAATTTGGGACGAACCAAATTTGCAGGACCGCAAAACCGTAAAAGAAATAAAATTGTTTGCGGCTTATCATGGGCGAGTAATTATCACTTGCTGTGTTGAACCTGTCTGGCCCAAGAACTTGACCGCATGGACGCGGCTTATCGCATTACAAACCAATGTTTGAGAACACAGAGTGCACCGATTGTGTGCTGCACGAACGCGCGAAGCATCGCTGCCTGCCATCCCTCGGGACGCAGGACGCTGTGCTTGCGATCTATCTCGACTCGCCATCTTTCCTAGATGATAGGCGGGGACGATCATTCGTGTCAGACAACGCCGAGTTCGTGAAGTTCTGTCTCAAGCGCATGAGTGTGTCGCTCGACAACGTGTTCCTCGACTACATCGTGAAGTGCTGCCCCGGTAAGATGCCCGGTCAGAAAGAGAACCGCATGGCGTGTGTTCGTGCTTGTTCGCAATACCGTTTTGCAGCCCTGCAAAAACTTCCTCACATCAAAGCAATCGTCGGGCTGGGATCTCTAGCCTGTGAGACATTCACACTGGTGAAGGAAGTGGGCAAGCGTGCTGGTTCTGATTGGGAACCTATCAGTCCGATCATGAAGCAGTACGTCGATCACATCTGGATCGGCATGTCACCCGGTGTGCTCAAGGAGCAGCCGTCCGAAGCAGGCTCGATCTTCCGTGTCATCTGGATGGCAGCGGAGGAAGCTGGTCTTAAACCCGAAGTGAATCTCGAAATCAAACCTTATGACTTCGCAGTCTAATCCATTCCGCAAAGTAGCCAACCGAGTAAACGCAATGCTCAGCACGACCGCATATAAGCTGACCACTAGAGGAGTGGCTGACATTGTGACGGGCATCAACTTCAACGCTAGCCACCCTGTCCATACCCTAGTAAAAACTGTATTCAAAGAATTATGTCACCCGAAGAAATCATCCAACTCATCCGGACCTGCAACGTCAACCAAATCCTAAATGAAATCCGTGCGCTCCAATCTTCCCATACGCCGCAAGGCCGCAAGTCTGCAACGCAAGCATACGCCCAGCGGGTTTTCCTCCAAGCCCTCGAGGACTTCTATCAGCGGGCGGCCGCGAGGCCTAAGCAAGATAGCCCACACCCGCCTACCGATCGAGGAGATACCGGACAGTAAGATTCTATTCTACGACATAGAAACGGACTGTCAGTTCGCCCCTTATGCAAAGCTCAAACTCATTGTCGCTCAAGTCGGCATTGATGGAATACCTTACGTCGTCCGATCCGAGCAACAGCATTGCACCTTCCGTGCTATGCTTGCTGATCCTACTGTGCTCAAGTTTGGTTGGAACAATAAGTCGTTCGACGATATTGTTCTGGCTCGGCATGGGTATCCTATCTGCGAGGAAAACTCGCATGACCTTATGCTTGCGTGTAAGGCGGTTGCGCCGCATCTGGCGAGCTACTCGTTGAAATTTGTCAACTGGCATTACTTCGCAGACCCGCACTTTCCAGAAATGCGGTTGGAGCGTTACGCTCTGAAAGAAGGGGTTAGTAAGTGGGAGGTAACCGGACCGCTGATGGACGAGTATGCTCTGTGGGACATCACACAGACCAAGCATATGTTCCAGCTGTTTTGGGACGTGGTGATTCGCAAGGCTCACTGGCGTGCCTACTGCCTCGACATATCGCAGGGCGCACCCGTCCGTGAAATGGAAACCGAGGGCGGGCTGTTCCTCAACGCTGCCGATCTGGAAGCTAGAATTGCAGCCCTGCAAAATCGGAAAATGTATTGGGGACAGCAGGCCCACAAACTATCTGGCGGCCGAGTGGAGAACCCCAACTCGTCCATACAGGTAGGACGCTACCTCGCTAGCGAAGGATTTGAACTAGACCTCACCGCTGGTGGTGAGTTCTCTGTGTCCAAAGAAGAACTGATGGACTTGCTGGAGTTTGATGACAAAGGCAAGGTCACGTTCGCCAAAGACCCGATTGCACAATGCACTTGGGAAACCCGTAAAGTAAACTCGTCCCTTAAATACTATGAAAACTATCTGGAAGCTCTACACCATTGCGAAGATCATCTACGGCGTGGCTGGATCCCTATACAAGTCTCTATCTCCAATGCCCGAACCCGACGTTACACGAGTAATTCTAAGTATAAGCTTAACTTTCAGAACCCCGACAAAGAAGCGAAAAAGGTTCAACTGGTTCCGCGAGGCTACCTCGGAGTGTGGATCGATTCAACTCAGGTAGAGAACGTCGTCCACATTTATGAATCCGACGACTATCTCCGACGAGAGGCATACGAAGCGGACCCGAATTGGAATGAATACGTGTGGCTTTGCAATCGTATATTGGGAGGCACGAGGTCTAAACAAGAGCTTGACTCTATTCAGAGTCCCCAAGTTCCTCATTGGTCTATCTACAAACAGTTCAAGACCATTAAGCTCGCCCTTAACTTCGGTATGGGCATTGCCAAATTCTGTAAGTCTTGCGGAGTTGATACAGACACTGGGGCGCATATGTTTGGACTTGTGCACGATGCGTGTCCTGCCATCCACCGACTCCAAAGACGAGTGGCCGATGATCTTGCAAAATACGGTCATGTTTCTGACGCATTTGGACATATCTACACGGGCAACATTAGAGCAGCATATAAGGTTGTTGCATATCTTATTCAAGGGTGCGGAACGGGATCACTTCCCAAGGCACAGATCAGGGCAAATTACGATACGCTTCGTAAATATGATGGGACCGTTCGGGGACAAGCTGGACATAGAAGTCCGCAGCACACCCACTATAAGTCGGGGGTCATGTGTGGAACCTGTCATGACGAGAACAGTCTTCGACTGCGGCTCTCTCTTGGACAGGGTCCTATAATTGCAGCCCTGCAAGAACTGATGTGGAACATGACGGGTCGGTTCTCTCCACGATTCGACGACATTCCACTCCGGGCCAAGATGTATCTCTCTCGCACCACTTGTCATGAAGCGCGTGAGGTCCAAATCGACGACGAGAAAACCATCCTCTCGTTCCTTAACTAGCGCTTACCAATGCCTCACTGACGAGGACTGGAACACGATGTTGAGCAACATGGACAAAGACCTAGCGAAAGCTAAGGCCTATCACGAATGGTGTGCCGTCTGGACCTCCTATGGCTTTCACTTTCCATGATGAAAAAACGTCCAAAGCCCGTCAAGAAGCCCAAAGCCAAAGGCAAAAAGCTAACCAACGCATGGGCATCAGCTAAGAAAGCACGGGTCGCGCCTGATCGCACCCTAGAGTGGATGAAGGATGACTTCATTCCCATGCGCCATATGCCCAGCGGTCGTGCCCTCAAGAATTTGTGCACTTGCAAAGTAGCCCCTACTAAGTGGTGCTGGGTCTGCCGCAAGTATGCTATCCCACCCGTTCAGATTCAACCACATGAAGACCCACGCGGCCAAGGTGAAGTAGACCTATGGTCAGACTGGAAAGACTACCAATGAAAAAGAAATTGCAGCCCTGCAAAGGGCCTATCCTCCGTATCCTAGCCCTCGATCCATCAGTCATGAACAGATGCGGCTGGGCCGTTGTTGAGATCGAACGCGATCTGAAAGGAAAAGTTATTCGGGATGATTGGGACTTCGGCAGCTTCGAGGTCAGCGGCATGAACTTCCAGATGCGCTGCTCTGACTTGAAGGATTGGATCATCGGCCTTGGCTTCGCCTTCGACGTGCTAGTGATGGAGTGGCCTACCTACTACGACAGCGACAAGGGTAAGACAGCAGCGCGCAAGGGCTACACGATCAATCTCGCAGGCATCGCCATGTATATCGCGGGTTACTTCCAAGTGGACTTCCGCAAGCTGTTCCTCTACACGGCACCTGACTGGAAGGGCACGGTCAAGAAGGTGGTGACAGCGCGCCGCTTCTTCAAGCTATTCGGCTTGAGCGAAATGAAGATCGACCACGACACCATCGACGCGGTGATGATGCTGGTCTACCATTGCAAGAAGCACAGGCTGTGCTGATTTTGCAGCCCTGCAAAACTATATGAAACATCCCGTTGAATGGATCAATGACCTTGGCGAAACCGTAATGCTCTCTGCTTTCGGTGGGGGTAAGTCCCCTCCCGGCAAAGAAGTCGAAGAGCTTGTCGCCAAGATTCAGGCAGATGCTCGCCTCGATCTTGAAGAGAAACTCGCGGCAGCCAAAGTCCTGATCAATGACATGCTCTCGACCTACCGCACTGACGGTAAGACTACGATCATTACCACCGAGCGACAGGAGGCATGGATCGCCGAACGGGACAAGCTCTGATTTGCAGCCCTGCAAAACCTACTGCGTGCTGGGCATCTTGCTGTGCAGCTGGAGCATGATCTGCTCGACGGCCTTGTTGTAAATCTCCGTCGCATGTTGCGCGGCAGCGGGACCTGCATTCATGTTGGTCGTCTCGCGCATCAACTGTTGCTGCTCGGCGATCTGCTGCTTGGCCTCCGAGATTGCTCCCTTCTGCATAGTCGAGAGCATGACGTTGCCGAAGCGCATGCCCGTCAGGTAGTTCGCGACAATGTCCGAGGGGCGATACTGCACGCCAGTTCGCATGTTGGTCAGACCTGCGGTCCCTTCCACATTCGTGGAGAAGGCGCGCTGCAACCGCTGACCCTCGTAGCCGGGAGGCAGGATAGGAGGCAACACTTCTTTCAGAATCTCTCGCACGCGGCCAAAGCCTTCAATAGACTGCTCTGTCCGCATATCCTTGCCCGTGATCTGCTCCGTAGCCATGTTGAGCAAAGGAGTGTTCTGCATCGAGACAAGCGGGTTGGCGCTCCAGAATGCTGCGTTATCTCCCTGCACCAACGCTTTCGTCATCTGTGAGAAGTTATCGGCAGGCAGTAGATTCGTGATGTCGAAGTAACGAAACCGTCCGTCAGCCTCGCGCTTGTAAGGTATGCGGAAGCGCGAGCGATTGTAGCCGGGCGAGAGCGCTTCGACTTGGTCCCAATCTTTCCGGTCGCGGTCACTGAGCATAGACCTTCCGCCCATCGTCATGATCGTGGGGATCGCTGCCATCGCAGCCAGCGTAGTGATCGCGTGCATACGGCCAGCCGAGTTCGGGCCGGGAGCAATCATGTCCTCGGTTAGGTTCTTGAGGATGCGCGTAATCTCCGACGTGTAAGAGATATACAGATTGATGAAGGGCAACTGCCGCCCAGCCTTCACGATGGCAGGCACTGTCGCGTAGTTCATCGTGTAACGGTTGGTGAACTCGACTGCTTGGTTGATGACGCCTTCATGCTTCATCGCTTCTTGCAGGTCTGCAAAATGCTGTGCCGATTTAACGCCTTGATCGTCCATCACTTCAATCCCCTTCTCCAACGCCTGTTGAGCGAAACGCTTACGAGCACTAATGAATGCACCGGCACGAATAATCATGTCAGGCTGCTGGTAGCCCTTGAGCACAGCGCGATGAATTTCCTTTCCGGCTTTGACCGCAATGTCTGCGTCCATATGGCCTGAGAAGATTGTGCCCGGTCCCTTGCTCAACTCTTGCGTGGAGAAGTCACTACCGATCACATGCTTACGCAGCATGAGTCGGTAGTCCTCACCTTTGGTGTAGTGAATCTCTTTCCACGCAGACCCGACATCGCCCGCGGTCGTGCGTGCGATCAGTCCCATTATAGGAGCCTGCATGTAGTTTCGCATGACCGTCAGCGGATTGTATGCGGTATGCCCAATCTTGATCAGGTTGTTGAACTCCGCCATAGAGCGAATGATCGGCTGTTCCAACCATTTATATGGCGAGTCGTAAGTGTTGATGCCATCGCGAGTGAAGCGATCTACCCACTTGCCCGAGAGTTTGCCGTAAGCTGCACCTTGAGGAAGAGGCCCGTAACCATTCAAGTCGCGAAGCCGAATTTGCAGGCCTGCAATTTTATCTGGAGTGGCTTTGGCAATCTCGCTCTCAAGTAACGCGCGTGCTTGCAGAATATCTTTCGACGTGTAGCTGAACTTGTTTCCATTGGTATGCGTCATCGTATCCAGCAGATCAAAGGCTTTACCGCTGATCGCAGAAGCATGAATCTTCTGAATGGTGTAGACCATACGCTGCAATGGGTTTTCAACTTCGCCTAACCACCGACGCCAGTTGTCCGTGATCTTGTGCTCCTCCATCCAGTCGAGCTTTGCTTTCTCGCGAATGTAGTCAGTGCCGTGCTTATCATGCTCCAATCCTGCGACCACCATGCTCTGCCCTTGGATTTCTTCCTCGGTAGCCATACGACGCATGAGCGTGCTGGTATCATATTTCTCACCTGACTCACCACGCCGACCAGTGCTGAACATTTTGCGGTTCGCATGGACCTCGCGCATATACTCATGCATTAGTGCATCTGCGGTCTGATCCGAGTAATTGAGCTTAGCCATCATGTCCTTTTTGGCAGCATCGAAATGCTCCATCTTGAACTTGCCGTCGGTATAAGCGGTGTAGAATTTGCCGAGATATGTCTCGCTCGTTTCCATCACATGCTTCTTGAATGCACCATTAGGCAAACCGTCCGCAAACATATTGCTCAGGTTGGTCATTGCCTCACGTGCAGTCACGATGAAGTTGCCGTATTGCTGCTGTTCGGGAGTAGTGAGCAGACGCATATAATCGTCCTTGCTGATACGCCCTTCCAGATAATGGCCGACCGCTTCGATCATGCTGGCGTTTGGCTTGAACCAGCGTGTCTTATCAAACGCGTCAGTCATAATTGCAATCTGCTCAGCACCCGCACCACGCGCATCCTCGAACAATGCCTTCTGCTTTGGATCGAGGTTGAGGTCGAAGTCCTTTTCAAACTGACGCACCCACTTGGCCATGCTGCTTCCAATGCCGTTCCATCCGTGCCTCCCTTCGATGCCGAGTTCTTGCAGCGACTTGCCACCGCCCAAGATATGACCCAATGCTTTGAGAGGGTTCTTCGGGTGAGCTTTGAGTGCAGCAGCCGCTTCGACAGCAAGGTTCCCACTCATCAGTTTCTTCGCGACGGTAACACCGAACACGCCCGCAATACCACCAAGCAAGATACCTTCCGCGGTGGTGATCTGATTGGGCGCTATTGCAGGACCTGCAAAAGCACCGATGGTTCCACCGACAGCACCCCGCACACCGAGACGCAGTATCTCGTGCCTCAACAGCGCGCCATTGAGAACCTCCACGTCAGGAGGAACTGTGACCGTGCTACCCGGCGTGCCCGGAGGCTTCGGGGCTGCTGAAGAGAAAGGATTAACCGTGGGTGCCTCTTTCCATTGCGTGCTATGCTGGAAAGCCTTAGCCAGACCATGCTCGTCCGCTGCACCGAAGTGGTCATACATCTTCGAGGCGATACTTTGCAGGTTTTGCAGGGCTGCAATATCGTGATCCTTGCTGGTGCCGGTGATCCACTTAGTGACATTAACAAGCACTTGTTTGAAGCGGTCAACCGCCTCGCGAAAGGTCTGAGGCAAGCCATCAAACTTCATGCGCTTGACCAATTCGATTGATCCAACTTCCGCCATGACCTCGCCAGCAGCTAGTCGCTCGACCTGCGCTTGTGAGAGAGGTCCACGCTTCTGCTCATACCACTTTTTGATCATGGCCGAATCGCCAGACAAGTAGTCGATCACACGCTGGCTGGCATTCTTCTGTCCCTTTGCTTTCAGAATTTGCTCCGCAACATACTTGCGCGAAGAGAGCGACATGCCGTTCACACTTGCCACAATAACATCAGTGATGGGCACTCCATTGATCGCCATGCCGGACTGCTCGGCAAAGCGTTGGACCGTGTGGGTGACTTCATGCCCAAGCAAAGCCGTAGCTTGCATCAGCGCATCCGCCTGCTTAGCGGGAGACATCTTCTCCCAATCCTGCACTACTTGATTCAACCAATGCAGATTAACGCCGATGCGCCCGGAGAGAGTATACGACCCACCTTTCGCGCCTTGCATGTCCCGCTCAAAGTGGATGGGCATATCGCGCCCTACCGCCACATTCACTTGGTGGAGAATCTCCGCCAGTATTGCGCGCGGTTCAGCAGGTAGAAGGTCTAGTGCTTCCTTAATTCCCAGAACCCACTTCTGTGTTCCCGCCTTTCCTTTCAGAGTCTTGTGAGTCTTGGCCGGACCGCTGCTTTCGATTACGCTGCCCAGCATTGTCTCGTCACCAGCACCACCGTAGTTCTCTCCCTTGACCGCGTCTTTGCGAGTGAGAGGGGAAGACTCAACGTCTTTGAATGGCACGGTGCCTCCGCCCTCGGCAGCTTTTTGCAGGGCTGCAAAAGGTCGTGTCTCCTTCTCGGCAATGTCCATCGTGCGGTCGCCGTAGATCGGATCGTGGATATCGTTGACCTTCACCGTCAATACATCCCTGTCCTTTCCGATCACAGTGGCTTCCACCCATGCACCTTCGAGCTTGCTGGGCACCATCACTTTCGGGCGTCCGTCTTCGGGCACCGCGTCAGGTTTGATCAGAGCAGGCTCAGGTGCAACGTCAGCCTTTGTCGGAGCCTTGTTGGTTTTGACCGGGGCTACAACAGGTTCGACCTTGGACTTTAGTGCTTGTTCTGCATCCACGACCATTGTGGTGATCATATCACCTGCTGTGGTCTTGCGGATATTGACTACACTATCGTGACCTTCCGCGATTAGCTTCTGTGCAATCTCGCTAGCAGGATTGAACGCGTTGCTCGAATACGCAGGCCATTCCGCATCCGAGACGATCTTGGGATTTTTAAGATTGAGAGTGTGCGCTTCGGTTGGTCCGTAAGTTTTAGCGAACGATTCAGAACTGATGAAGTATTGTGGTCCTTTAATCCCCGCCCCCTTATGTGCGCCACGGACGCCTCGATACATAGGAATGCTGGATACATGAGCAGCTATACCACTTGGAGTTTGCAGGCCTGCAACTGGCATGCTTCCCGCTGCGGCAGGGGCAGGCTCAGGCGCAACGTCCGCAGCTTTTGGCGCGACGTTGTCCCGCTTACCATAGCGTGCTTCACGTAAGTCGTTATAGACCTTTTGCAGGCGTGCAACTTCCGCAATATGATCGGCAATGCCTTTTGCAGTAGCTCCCTTTATCTTGCCATGCTGCATCTTGAACAGTTTATCCGCCATGTAGTTGAGCGCAATCTCAGCATCCTCGAGTTTCTGCAAAGAAGGAGCAGCAGCACGAGCAGCTTCTTCTGCTTCGATCTTCTTCATCATGGCCTTATACTCGGGCGTGATACCTGTCATCCACTCCGAGAACGTCTGGCCAGCTTCGTTCCTGCCGGTCAGTCGTGAGCCATAGTGCTTCTCCCACATCGCATCAACCTTGTCATTTAACGCATATGCCTCATCACGAACTTTTCTACGTTGCTTGTAAGGATAGTCCGCCTTAGCACCCCACATATTTTGGTGCTTAGTGTTAGCTAAGCTAGCTGCTTCTTTCAGCGCTTCAAGTTCAGCGATATGAGGAGCAGGTCCCGCTGCGGCGGGTGCCGGTTCAACCGGCTTAGTGGGGTTTCGCAGGTGCTCGCTTTGTAACCTGTATCCACCATACTCCGTATCTCGTTGTCTTGCAGCATCTGCGATCACGCCTGCCGCATCACGGTCGAACTCGGGACGAATGTTACCTGCTTCATCTTCAACGATGAAACCGTGTGTTGCTTCTTGTGCATCGTCGCCAACATCGAACAGATGTGCCATTTTGTTCTGTTCTTTGACGCTCTTGTGCATATCGTTCCACACAGCACCAGTAACAATCTTGCCCGTAGCGTTATCGCGAACAGCAGATGCAACGATACGTGGCTTTCCCGTAGGCTTAGCTTTGAAGGGCTTGCCTTGAGGAGTGAAGACATTTTGCAGGGCTGCAATTTTACCTTTGCCTGCCGGAGTGGAAGTAACAGGAGTAGGCTTGCGCTCAGGCATCTGCGGCACAGGCACGTCACGACCCGCACGGTGTCCTGAGATTGCCACCTGTTCACCGGGGGAGAGAGGAGCTTGCGGAAACAGACCTCCTTTGGCGAACGTCTCACCTTGCGACATGATCGGAGCAGGCTGGACACCCCGCGCACCGAAGATGTCGAATGGATCAGTGCCCCGACCGTAGGCGAATTCCGAACCCGTTCCCATCAGACCAAAGTTCAGACCGGGGTGAGGGGAGACACCTTGCACGTAAGGAGCAGACTGATCTGGATTGTTCCAGACTTGCACTTGTCCACGCTGAGTGGCACGCTCGTTGGGAGAGAGCGGGTCGGTCCACAGCTTCATGCCGCTTGGCGTAGTATCTGAAAGGAAAGGGATTCCGGGTTCAGGTGCTGGGCGATCTGTCAACCGAAGTCCGCTCGCTGATGGAGTGGAGTTGGGATCAGGCAGCCGCAGAGTCTCTTGCGTGCGAGTCTTGGCAGGTGGTCCGTCGCGGAAGTGCGCACGCTCCGCAGGCGAGAGGAACTCAGTTTGCAGCCCTGCAAAAATGTCATAAGGGCTGGTTGCGTTTCCGTAAGGACTCTGCGCGATGTTTTCAATGCGAGGGTCCAATCCGCCAAACAGATTGCCCATGCCCACTTCACCTTGAATGGGGAACAGTTGGCGCTGCATCAGGTTGGCTTGTGGGTAATCAGTGCGACGAACACGTGCAGAAGGAGCAGCCATTTCCGCAGCAGCCGCAGTTTGCGCGGGGTCTTGGCGCAGACTCATCCCGCTGGTGTCAGGTGCCTCGTAGAAGGGCAAACCGTTGGGACCGGGTTGGAGCGGACCTTGATCGGTTGAACGACGCAAGCCAGACCACGGCTCCACGCGCCCACCAAAAACGTCATAAGGAGCACCTGCACCCGTTGTCCGTTGTGCATCGGCCATTGCTTCATCCACGCCGAAAGGCAGACCCGTTCGTCCGGTCTGCAGAATGTCAGGACGTTCGGCTGGTCCATACGGAGTAGCAGGTTGTCCCGGAATCGGGTCGCCGCCCGGTTTGGCGCCCGGCTTATAGCCAGTCAGCTTGTTCACAAGCGGGTCGATAGCGATAGGCCCGAGAGCGTTTAGCCCGCCGTAGATTGCACCCTGCAAAGGCGTGCCATCGGGGCCGTGTGCTCCTTGGTAATAACCAATACCACCACCGATCAGACTGGCAGCGGCTTTGCCCCTCCACCCCCAATCCATTGCAGCAGTTTGCAGCGCGCCAACCCCACCTTGCTCCATCGTTGTCTCTGCTCCATGCGGGGTCATCGGTAAACCTTGTCCAATACCTGACGCAGCGATGCGGGCAGCGCGAGTCGGAGCGAGACGTGCACCCGCAGCGATTGCTTCCGCAGTGCGTGGGACTGCCATGCCGAGGCGAGCAAGCCCGCTGGCGGCTGCGCCCTCGGTTGCAATGATCGAAGGTAGATACTCTGCAATCTCTCCGGCTCCTCCAATGATATGCTCAGAAATGCTTTGTGGCGCGCGAACGTCAAAGAAGTTCGGCACCGTAGTCAGCTGAGACTGATAGTCCTCAGGCACGCCCATGTTGAGAATGCCTTCGGGAATGTTGATGAGCTTCTCCAGCGCACCCGGTAGGATGTTCGCGGCTGTTCGTCCCGAAAACCCTAAGATGCCGTAGCCTTCAGGGTTTTCGGCTGGAACTTGCTGAGGGCCAGCGCCTAGTGAATGCTGCAATTCTTGCAGCCTTGCTTCGTCTTGTTGAGTCCACATAATTTAGAAATTGCTGTAGGAACCTTGTAGCGGATCACTGCCCATCAAAGGAGTGTTTCGGACATCACGTCCTTCCTGCAACTCCAACAGGCGCTGTCGGGCTTTCGCTGGATTATTGCGTGCCCATGCTTTGTAGGTAGGCGTAGTCATGAACGAGAGCGCTTCGTTGTTCAGTTGTAACGGAGCTTCACTCCCGTAGTATTCAGGCTTTACACCCATCGAACTCAGCAGGTGTTGATACTGATTGTAAACGCCCCGATAGCCTTCTGCGAAAGTAGGCTCGGCCATTTTTGGAACCATGTAGGGAGCATACTCGTCGTGAGATTCAATTGGAGTATATGCATTACCTGTAGCCAGAGCACGTTGCTGTGCTGCATCTACTGGCCTTGCAGGATTTTGCAGCCCTGCAAAACCAGTTCCGGCTCTTGCTCCGGCGGCACGACCTTCACGAGCTTTGCGGGCAGCAAGCTGCTGCATTTCGATGATGTCAGAATCGATGTTGCCAAGGTATTTCTCGCGTGACTTCTGGAAGATATCACCGGGACCAAACACACCAGTAGGCACCATCTTGTTCGATACTTCATCGAACCGCATCTTGCTCCACTCGACTTCTCCCGCTTCATTGATACGGGCGTGCTGCTTGGCCAAGGCATCGTGCAAATCCTCCACGCCGGCCTTAGTCATGGCGAGTTGATTGGCGGTGTTCACCTTAGTATAATTGTCCAAGTTGCTTCCAGTCATGCCTTGAAAGAACTGTGAAGCAAGCTCAGGGTTCCTCGCCGCCATGTTTTTGAATTGTGTGTTGTTGAATAGCTCCCCGGTCTTCGGAAGATGCTGCATCATGTCCGGCAAGGACTGCATGTATTTGCCCGCTTGCGCACCCGCTCCGCTCAATGCCAGACGCCGACGAACAAGATACTCCATAGGATTAGTAATTCCCCTGCTGGTCATATCTTGCTGCTCCATAGGTGAAAACTCGGGCTGCGTTCCAATTGTCGGAATCGGGTATTGCTTTTCCATGTAGGCTGCTCTCGCAGTCGCAAGATGTTGCTGCTCTGCTGTCTGCGCTGCTTCGAGCGCATTGGCACGACGCATCCGAGCATCCTCCTGCATCTGATACGTAGGAGTGTTTGCCATCTGCGTAGCTAGCTGCTTCTGGCGGAAATACTCAGCAGGGTTGTTAATACCCTGCGCGCGAGCTTGCTGTTGAATGTAGCTGTAACCTTGAGGGGCGTTCATCATCAAGTCCGAGTCGACTTGATCCGGTGTCACTCCCCGCTGGTTATAGAGTGCTGCGATCTGCCCCAAAGAGGCAGGCCTATTTACATTAAAGTTCATATGTTTGGTTTTTGCAGGGCTGCAAATTAAAGCATTCCAAGCAACGCATTCTGCGCTGTATTACGATTCGATCGCCAATCTTTCAGCTGGTTGTAGTAGTCCAAGCCATTAGTAACTTGGCCTTGATTGTTCATAGTGTAAGCGCCTCCCGGCTGTGCGATTCCCAAGAGGGAGTTGGCTGCGCTCAAAGCGTTGCCGCTGTTCTGCTGCTTCATCGCCTGCGACTGTTGGTATTGCTGCGCTTGCAACTGTGCATATCCAAGTTGATTCTGCGCGTTAGCTGCGGCAGCACTCTGCTCGGCTTTGTATTTCTCCAGAGCTAACCCTTGCTGACCCTGCGCGTAGCTGGTCAAGGATGAGAGATAACTTGTGCGAAGCTGCCCGATAGTGCTGGCGATCTGGCTAGCCAGCGTAGCTCCCTCTTGATGCGCCTTGGCTGCAACGTCCGCGGCATCATTCTTCAAGGCTGCGTTCTGAGCGAACACTGGCATCAGAGCTTGCGCTCTAACAGCACCAGCACCCAGCCCGCTAGCTCCGCTCTGTGAAGCACGGTTGGAATATTCAGTCGCTGCATTGTTAGCCGCTTGATTGCCTGCGCTGGTATTATAACCGATGGCGTTGTTGCGTGCAGCAACTTGCCCTGAAGGATCGAAAGCCGCTCCGATGTTGGAGTAGCTTTGCAGCAACTCTCCGATCTGCGAGTCAGGATTCTTACCCATCCAGCTTGGCAGTTCGATGTTGTTAATGCCGGGCACAGAAGCAGGCCCGCCGAAAGCCGAGGGCGGATTTGCTTTTTGCAGCCCTGCAAAAGCCGACTGATACTTCGAGGCATTGTTGCCCGAGTAGAGACTCTTCCCGGTGGAATCGTAGACGTTGTAGATGTTGCTCATAGTGATTGGCTAGTTAGTGTGGACGTAATTCAGGAGCGTATTTCTGCTGCTGTGCTTCTGCATTTTGCACGCTTGCATACATTCGAGCAAGTCTCCTCATAATAGCTGCCTCCTCGACATAGGCAGGAGCAAAGAAACTTTGAGGCGCTCTGCCTGCTGCTTGCTCCTGCTCATATAGAGGAGCAAAATTACGGCTTGTGTTCCGCCTCGCGTCGATATCTTGCATGAAAAATCCCACAGATGGATTGTCCCACGTTGATGGGGCTGAGGACGCCCGCCCATACATATCTTGATAGTGCCGTGCCAACCCGTAACCTAAGCCGCCCATAGCATCAGGATCATTTTGCGCTGCTCGCGCAGCCATATCATTGGACATTCCAAAATAATTTGAATCTCCACGAGCACTAGAATAATCAACAGTATTACCGTAACTTTCAGTTGGACTGCCCCATACGTATCCTTGAGACGGCCCCCTTCCAGTCAAGCTATTACGCGCACCCATCCATTGCGGAATAAGCTTCTTTAAAAGAGGGTATTGAGGAATAGAATCCAGAGGAAATTGACGGCTTTTATTATCGGCCTCATCTGTAGGATACCCCGTAGAAGGAGGAATCCAAGGTGGTCCGAATGTCTCAGGTGTAGGTGTATCATTCATAATAGTTGATGTGTCTGTTTTGTGTTATCGGTCGCGCTCATGATGCGGAGAAAGTGAAACCGACTGAAGCGGTTTGGTTGTTGGCGATGAGTGCTCCCGATTCACTAACCATTGTGACGGGAATTGTGTAATAACTTCCGGTGCCGGAGGGGAGAGAAGTAGGAGGACCAGTGACCGCAAACTTCACCCAGCGCAAAGAATCATTGGCATCTTGAATTGTGATTCGATTACCTGAAATGAGATTGTCCATGACCAACGACCAATCTTGGTTCGCGTCACCGATGCGCGTAGCGTAAAGCTCTGTGACCGAACCATAAGATGAGTTGTTAAAATGAAAATGGTTATTCGCAGTAGGTGTCGCGGAAGTTGAATAGTATTGCCAAGATGCAACAACGAGAGGCGCAATGTTAGATGAAACTACGCCATCCAGCTTTGCCTTGTCAGCAGGGTGCATGAAGCCTGCTACCGAAGTGGTTACAACTGGATGTAAATTTCCACCTGCGCGAGTGCCATGCTGCGCATCAGTAATTGCTCCGGTAAATGAGCCGAAGCTTGCATAGAAAACATCAGCACCATTGTAGACGCCGATCAGTAATTCTCCACGCTGAATGTTGAATACAATATCTCCACGCTGCATTCCTACAGGCAAAGTTTGTTTCGTGTCAGTCAGCGTAACGATATCGGTGCCTGCATTCAGCTGATCTTCAAGCTGCTGAAAGATAGTTTCAATCCCCGCCTTCAAAAGACGAGGATCAAAGTTCTTTAAGCTAGAATCGAGATAGACGCGGGACATCTGAAAGGAAAGGGATTAAGGATTCAGGCGGGGCTTGAGCACCATGTTCACGAAACGCCATTGCTGGTATCCACGATTGATAATCTCAAGACCAAACATTTTCACCAGTTCTGCGGGCACTTCTTCTTGTGCGAACCAAGAATCAGACGGCTCGTTGACGTTGATGCCGTATTGGTTTTGCAGGGCTGCAAATTGCTGATACGTGTTGGCTCGTTCACGATACCAACGAATGAGCGTCCCCGCTGTAGCGGAGTCTACGTTCTCCTGCGTCAGCCACATTTCCATCAACTGCTTATCAGTTTGCGGCTGATTGAAGTCGAAGTATTTGAGCAGGCGGCATTCGATCAGACCAATGTGGAACTTCCAACCCGCGGCAGGAACAGGATTGAAAGCTGTAGTGTTACCTCCCATGAGAGGGCGAATCCAATCAAAGGTAAGTTGATTAGACGTGACCGCGGACACTCGTCCCATCTGCTCTTGCTGTCCGGTAGGATCAGTGACCATTACCCAATTTCCCACGATGCCATCATCTTCAATGTTGAATACAGCAGCAGTAGTCAGACTATTCGCAGTTGCAGCAGTGCAAACTCCAGTGAATGCGCCGGTGTCGGGCAGCCAGTTGTTCCACACTTGATCGACGAACGCTTGGCCAAGGAAGCCAGTTTGCGTGCCGACAAATGTTTTGGCATTGCCCGTTAGCGTGTCTTGAATCATGGCGGAGCACAGCAAGTCTTGTTCGTTTGAGAATCCCCAAAAGCCAGTGGGCGCATGTTGATAGATAAGATAATTCACCAGCGACAATGATTGCACTGTGCTTACCCAAATGCAGTTCAACTCTGTCCTCGGATCATACACGCCATGTGCAAGAAGCTGGCGGGTGCGATCCGTAGTGAGCGCGCGCAATACTTTCGGGATAGGACCGGACACAGGAATCTGCGAGATACCATCGCACTGAACGATCGAGAAGTTTTTATAGTCCAATCCCCAAAGCACGGTCTGTCCTTCCTGCGTCACCGCTGCGAACTGCGACGCATTCGCACTAACTGAATATACGTCAGAGATAATACGCAGCGTGCTCTCGAAGGCGGTAGTTCCCGCAGACCGCAGATTGAGAGTAAAACATTTCGTCGGATATTCACAATCGAGTTTGAGAGTTGCGTTATTAGGAACGGTCGCGAGAGCGGTTCCCAATCCACCGCCGACTTTGAAGGCGTATTGCTGTGGAACATTGATATCTCCTATGATTTCAGTCCATCCCCAAGAGAATGGATTACGTGGTTTGCTGCGATACAAAGTCGTTGCTGGCCCCTGAATCGTCACCTTACCTGCACCTGCGACAGGTATCGCGGCAGGTGTTGTCCCATCCAGCGTTGCCTGTGCAGTTGTATTAGAAAGCCATTTAAAACGGAAGGTTCCGTTGTTGTCAGACCCTCCTGTCGATACATCTTCCAACGTAAGGTTTTGTCCATTGCGTCCGTCATACCATTTGTCGGGAGCAGTAATGGTGATGATGCCACCAACAGTCCATGTAGCTTCGGCAACGAAAGGCAGGTTGCCAAATCCCCACCAGTAAGGATCGTAATAAACAGTGAACTGGAACTGCGCAGCAGTGTAATTATCCAGCTGCACTTGGTCCGCAGAATCCACAGGGTTGTTGTCAGTCCAGTTTTGCAGCCCTGCAATTCCGTCATTTGGAACTTCGGCAATAAAGAAAGCTTGGCCCGCGGCTCCTGCGGTCTGTGCTTCAATCTCCGTATCGAAGAAGGTAGTGCGGAAAATCCAAATCCTATCAATTCCGGGAGCCGTAGTCTTGGTTACGGTCCCTGCTACTTTGCGGCTGCCTGATCCTACGTATTGATAAGCTGTTGCAGGAGAAGGATTACTCCGTGGATACAGCTTCCCATCCACTGCCAGATCAGACTCCACAAAAGAGAAACGGCTCGAAGCATATACATAAAGGTATGCAGCCCAGCGCGCGTTAGGCAGCAGACCGGGACCGTCATCGGTCACGGTAGGAGCAATGGTGGGTGCGTCAAAACCTGCACGATAGACATTCCCACGTCCATCAATGATCTTGACTACTTCTTCACCATTGGCGCGAACAGCTAGACCGACGGCAGGGCTAGACGCATAGGAGTCCTTAACTCGACTCTGAGCATCTACGATGATGGTTTGTAATGCCATAAGATTTTGCAGGGCTGCAAATTAAGATTCTTTCAGAATTTCGATCTGAGCACCAGTTTCAATTCCTCCAGAACCTGAAGGGAACGGAGCGTAATAGAGCAAGCCTTCTGCCTGTGCGGTAGAGGTCAGATACTCGAAACGAATGTTTGTCATTGCAGACAAAACAAAGCGATGTTGAATAAAACTTATAGCACTTTCATTAGGTGAGTTTGCCAAGCAGTTCATTCCCCTCTTCAACTCCACAGCATTAGTGACATCGTAGATACGAGTCTTTCCGCGATCGCCTCCCTTCAAGCTGAGATAGGATTTCCAGCGATAAGCCCCTGCGTCCAGGGTGATTACGTTAGACGCCAAAACCATGATGATTGCATCAGGATCGCTGGTCACTGCATTGATAGGAACAGTCTTCCAGCCTCCGGTCGTGCTTGCCAGAATACTTCCGGCTGCTGCTTGATATTCTAAAAGTGCTTGGCTCATATCTTCTTCTAAGTTAGAGGGAGTTACAGGGGTTGAGGTAGTGATTACACTTGAGGAAACTCCCTCTGTAGTGCCTGCTGTATTGACAGCAATCGCTCGATAGTAGTAAGTCGTAGAAGGAGTAAGACCAGTCTGAGGAATGATTTGCAGCCCTGCAAAACCTGTTCCTTCAGTAGTCCAAGACATTCCATCTAACGACTTCTGTAAATTCAAGGTAAGTGCAAAGGCAGACAAAACGGGCAACACGACATTCAAGGACGTATTACTTACGGAACTAAACGTCGGAGCTACCGGCACGTGAGGCCGAATTGCTATCGCAAAGTCAGTCAGTTCCTCCACTGTGCAGAACATAACGCTATCTGCTGTCTGGAGGATTACATTCTCTTCAAACTGAAAGATATTGAGGACTGGATCATCCAGTCGAATCACTAGCTTCTTACCGGGAATGCGCTCAGCGTTATCTCCTAAGCCGAAGAAAACTCCGCGAGACATCACGAAGAAACCGGACTGCACGAGCGTAGGAGAAGTGCGTTGATCGACACCTTTCCACTGCTGCAAACTGATTGGTCCTAATGTTTCTCTCGTGCTCATGTGCAGACGCGTGCGCTATAAGTGGCGATTAAATTTTCTGCATAGCTAGTGGCTACATCCTGTCTATAACCGTGATCGCTATTCAAATAAGGAATGTTCTCAAACTGGTAATTCTGTCCACTCAGATGCACGATATAGTTACCGCTAGGGTCCGGTTCTGGAATCGGCACTGCAACTTCGATTGGCTCATCGGCATATGGCGATCCACGAGAAAGAAAAATCCGCAACCGAAGAGATACCAAGCCCGGTGTAACTAGGCTTGTAATATCGTAATCCCCTTGAGTTCCTTTAAGCACAGTGTGAGAAAATGCCGACCACTCATGATAGACATTGAAAATAGCCTGAGTGTTTCTGAAAGTTTGCCATGAAATGTTATACACATTTGAGGCAGCAGGCTCAAATGTGATAGCATGATAATCTCTAAGTGCGATAGGGAAAGGCTCTAGGGGAGTAGGAGGATCAGGTGGGGGAGAAACTCTCCACAGTTCTTCATTAACCTCTCCCGGAGTTGACCTCTGCATCGTTCCACTCACAAAGAAGTCTGCGAGAAGATACTCTTCTTCAGCACCCGATCCGCCTACCCATTTGCAATTACGTCCCTGCCCAGCAGGACCCCCGTTGGAATCGTCGGGAGTTCCGGCTGGAGCAGGTGGGGGAGCGCAGGCAGAGTGGTCCGTGCCACCCTCGAGAAAAGACAGCACGCAAGTGTTGACGTCACCGTAGCCGAAGTTCTCTCCATACCCATTCCCGAAATCATCGAGAGTCATTCCTCCTCCATCAAAATCTAACGAGGGAAGAGAGAAATCAAACCGTGCGTAAGGCGTTAGCCAGTATCCGAAATCAATCGTGTCTTGGAACTGATACAGTCCTCCGCCATATCCCTGTGGAGTCCAGAACTGATAGATTCCGAAGATAGGACCGGGGTATTTCTGGAGCAAACGTTTGCCCCAAATACGGCTTTGCAGCCCTGCAAATTCCGGAAAGACTCCCTCTAAGGTGACGTATTCGTGCGGCTGTAGTTCAGTCGAACGAACACGCTGATTTACTCCACCTACCGTAAGTAGAGAAAGCGGCTGAATCTGTGTCTCTCGACGGGACATTACGCGGCTCCATCAGCAGCAGAGAACGAGCGACTCGTATCGTTTTGAGTCATGTTGGCTTCTTCGTTGGAAGAGTGGAAACGTTGCACGCGAGCAATCGCGGCTTTCTTCACAGCAGATTCCAAACGATCAACAGGGAATACGTCGGTATCCAATACGAACAGCGTGAGTGGATCGACGTAGTAATCAATAAGAAGTTCATCGGCGACAGCGATGTCATAGTAAGGCCAGAACGAAATCTGATTGCCTTGGATGAAACGATAGAACCGAGGATATCCATTGCGAGAAGTCTGTCGCACGTTATCCGTTTGCAGCATGAGTTCACGATAAACATGCGGAACAGGCCCGCGACCATACCGCAGCACTGCGAGATTGCCGCAATCAGCAGGCAGCTGATAAGCCTGCTGATGATCGACAAGCGGAATAGCAACCCCTACTTTCAGAAGCTCGTGATACCGAGCGAGATTGCAGAAGTCACGAAGGATATCAACGACGATATCGTCGATCAGCGGATCGAGATTCGCATTCGCTTGAACACGAGCCTCACGCTTAATAGCGTTACGTAATTGAAGCTTAGTCATTTTTCGTTGAGTGGTTGAAGCCGAATAGCACGCAAGGCCGCAGTCTCCTCAGTATGTGTGATCGAAATGTGCGTGCATCCTGAAAGGAAAGGGATTAAGAACAGCATCGCGATCGCTTTCATGATTTGCAGGGCTGCAAAGACTAGAGCGGAACGATAACCCACTGTGGCTGAGACAGCGAACCACCAGCAACGAAGGTGTCACCTGTTGCCGTCGAGGTAGTCCACAACGTGAGAACATCCCCCGCGTTGAGGTAGAACGAGCCAACACCAAAGGCGTAGCAGTTCTGATTGACGGTAACAGTGACGACATCCGCAAGGCGTTTGCGTGCAACTCCATTGACAAAAAGCTCCGCGAAGATTTCAGTTCCGGCACCGCCAGTCACTATGGTGTAGAACAGGCAAGTGAGTTGATACCAACCCGCTGCTGCGACGGTGTAGGCATTGGAGGCGAAACGATTGTTGACGTCGTTGTCTTTGGTGTCGAACAACATTTGTTTCGCGACACCTGCAGAAAACGCAAGGCTGTTGGTAGCACGAACCGAAACTGCATCGTCGAGATTGCCACGAGGATTACCTGCATCACCCCCGATTGGACGGTCGTAGAGTTCGGTGAAGTTGGCGTTGATCTTCGGAAGGCTGATCGGAAGATTGTCAGTTGCGTTGATAACTTGTTTCATCAGTATTCAGTGGTTTCCCAAGTGATAGCTGCGTTTGACCAAAGGATGTCCGCCCGCGTCCAGTCGACGGGTTGAGTTGTAGGAGGCTCGCCTCCACCCGCGGAGGCTTTTCCCGAGAAGAGAGTGAGGGTTCCGGCCATGTCAGTTTTTGTAGATGATTGTTGCCGTGCCGGTGAAAGTCAACCCTTTGACGTGGGTCAGATACCGGCCTGCGCCAAGAGTGAATGCAGCAACCTTGCCGGGAGCAGCAGGGGCAGCTTGGTGAATGTAGACCAGCCCTGTGATCACAAGATCAGACTCAGCATGAATGATCAGGATAGGGCGAGTGATCGTGCCACCGACAACAGTTTCCTGTGGTCCGAGATAGATAATGTTAGAGTTCATAAGATTTGCAGGGCTGCAAAAAGTGGTGGGGCCGCCCTTCCTTTCGGAGGGACGACCCCGGGGAGTTACGGTTTCGTGGTGTTGAGCTCGTAGAGCTCGATGATGACCGCGGTCTTTCCTCCGGTCGCCGTCGGACCAGTCGACGAGAAGCCCACCCAAATTTCGAGCTTCGCGGTGATGACCTTGACAACAGGTGCCGTTGCAGGATTGGCTGTGCCTGCCGCCGCTTTCGCGTCAGAGGTCAGCAAGTCCGTAGCACCATTGGAAGAACCGACGTTAAGATTGGCGGTTGTGGAACCCGTGATGGGCGCGAGAACAACCGTCGACAGTTTATACGCCACGGGCTTCTGTGGCGTTGCAGGGATGGAGATCAGCTTCTTCGTCGCAGACGCCGGAGGCGAAAGCAAAGCATCGAGCACCACCGACTGAACAACAACTACGGAGCCTTGCCGAACTCCTTCGATGGCTCCTGTTTCGTGAGATTGCATGATTGGTTCTTTGGTTTTTGCAGGGCTGCAAATCAGGAAAGAGGCGGATCGCCATGCTATGGCAACATGGCGACCCGCGGACTCCCTCCCAAGCGACTAGGCTCCGACCGCGGCCACGCCGCGCTTGTTGTCGTAGCCGACAGTGAACCGCATACGCAAGCGGCTGAACCACGCGTCCGGATTGCCGCCGAATGGCGTGAGCGGCGTGATGTCCGGATAGACGTTGACCACCATCTTGAGGCCGTAGTTCGGCGATGATGGCTCCCACGTAATGAACCAGTGATCCGGGTTCGTGAGATGACGGAGCGGCACGACCTCGAGCCGGAACTGCTTCATCACGGCGTTGATCTTGTTATCCGTCGTGCCGGGGTTCATCACGCTGTTGACGACCTCGATGCCCTGCTGCCAGAGCGTCGGGCTGATCGTCGGCACATAGATGCGGAACGCACCTGTGTAGCTGATCGGCAGGCCGCGCGAGTCCACCATGTTGTAGAGCAACGCGGTGATCACGTAGAAGACCGTCTCGACCGTGATCGGCAGGTTCTGCGCGATGACGTTCGACCACGTGCCGGAGAGGTTCTCCAACGTGTTGACCCCGGAGAACAACGGCAGAGCGGTGCCGCCCTGATCGTAGCCTTGGTCGTAGTTCTGGACCGTGAACCCGTTGTTGAACAGGTTCGCCGCGGCAATGTCCATGAGCACGTTCGCTCCGTAGAGCATCGTGCGAGGACGGTTCGCGAGGAGTCCCCACTCCTCCTGCTCGATCATCTGGCGTTCGATCTGATAGCCGGAACGGTATCCGACCGGAACGAACGTAGCGATCGGGCCTTTCGGCGGAGTCCGGAACGGGATCGGCTCCAGATCACGATTGCGCTCGGGCATACCGAGACCACCCATGTAGGTGGACTTAATGAACGCTTTTTGCGTTTCATCGACAGTGAGAAACATCGGATACTCTTTGGGGAGTTCCGAATACATTTCATCTTTGATCGCGTTGAAATTGCGATCGAAGTGCTCCACGAAGGATTCAACAACAACTGCTCCCATAATATTTGGTAGTTACTGAGTTAGAATTTGCAGGCCTGCAAAACCAGTAGTTAGTTCTGGATTTTGCTAGGGATGATCTTGACCCGCACCCGCGGATTGTAGTCGTCGGACGCCTGAGTCTGGCCGTCCGGCGCTTTGACGTCGATCGCCACGACCTGAAACAGCAAGGCTGTGACTTCGGTTGGGTCGAGGAACTGGAGTCCCGCGTATTGCCCGGTGGTGGCAATGGTGATGCCGTATTGCCCACCCACCACAACCGCAGCAAGCGTCTGCGCCGTAGCGCCAATGACAGGCGCGCCAGCGGTAACGACCGCGAGGTTGATTTCAAACTCGGCGTCGAGCGGCGAGAATGGGTAGTGGAGTTCACCTTCCCCGACCGGCCGCGGGAGGATGTCCGGCGGAAGTTCAGTTGCGGTGTGCGACTTGTCGGGCGTCTGGCCGTAGCACAGAACACCGTCGGACGGAATCGCGGCGAGAGCGCCCGCTACAATGTAGACGAGGGCACCTTTGATGAACGTGTTACCAGCGTCAGGCACTGGTGGTTTTTGCACATTCATGTTGCCGAACTGGCGGACCAGATCGACGGCGAGCAATGGAATTTGACGAGCCATGATGTTAGTTTGGTTTTTGGTTTTTGCAGGGCTGCAAGTCGTTATCGGCGAGTTCGACGGGAGCCAGCGGTTTGCAGCGTGGACTTGGAAACACGCTGTCCGTCGGAATCACCCGGCACGAGATTAGGTTCTACGTCCCCTTCTTCCGCTTCCTCAATGCCCATGACTTTATTGAGCTTATCATCGCTCAACATGCCCGGATCATTTGGAGCCGCTCCTGCCACGGTTTCGCCCTTCCTCTCGTTGGAAAGACGTTCCTTGCCAATGTTGCCGCAGATGGCATTCACGGCATCCTGCACCACGCGAGGGCGGTGAAGAAGGACATGCACGCCGCTCTGAAGAGCAACCTTGTGCGGTTTGTTCGTTTGTGAATCCCGCCAGACTTCCCAGCCATCGGCGGTCATTTGCGTGGACGGAATCCATTCACGCTCTGCTGCGGCCGCAACCGCAGGTCCTTCTTTGACCCACTTCGCCGCGTGTTTCTTCCGGTCGAAGGCAACCGGGAGATTGAGCGGTCCGGGCGTTTCGCCGCCGGAACCGGCTGGAGTTTTGAGGACTTGAATACCCATGACTAGCGCCCTCCTTTCGTATCACGCAGACCCGGCGCTTTCACGCCACCTTGTCCTTTAGACCACGTTTTCATCACACTTTGCAGGGCTGCATCCGTATCAGGATCGAGGATCGAACGGGCTGCGCTCGGATCGAATGATGGAGGCCGAACGGCAGATGCGCCCGCACCCGGGTAGGTGAGGCGGCTGACATTCGGAAGCTGCTGCTGTTGTTGTGGCACGGTCTGAGTTTGGTTGCCGTTGATAGGCTGACCGCCCTTTTGCAGGTGGTTCATGTAAGCCATACCAGCGAGATTTGTTACGATCTGCGGAGTTACTTGCTGGCCATTCAAGGCCATATCCTGAACCTGTGCCCAGACTTCCTGAGCGAGTTCAGGGTTTTGCAGGACTCCAACGCGGTCGGAGTGGACTGCTTGGTGCCACGATGATTCCGCCTCTCGGGAAACAACCGTAGCAGCGAAGGGCCGCAAATCAGAACCGATTTGCTTCTTCAGTTCAGCCCCAAAGTCTCCCATCATTTCGACCATGACTTCAGCTTGAACCGCAGCTTGCGGCGCAGCGACACCACGCTTGACGAGGATTTGAGTGAACTTCTTGAGTTGCTCAGCAGCAGGGTCGTCTTTCTTGACGTCGCCTGCATTGGTGAGGGACTCCACTTGCACCCGGAGTTTGTCGTAGTTGGACTGGAAGTCCTTCCGGCGATTCTCTTCGAGTATCCGAGCAGCTTCTGCATCGGCAGCCTGTTTTTGCAGGGCTGCAAAACCTTTCCGGCTTTCCTCAATGATGCCCCGCACATCAGGCGGAAGATCATCAAGGTCGATACCCGCTGTCGGGTCTTTGAACGAGGAACCGTTTCCGTCCTCGACCGCACCACCTTGAGCAGCAGCTGGGTTACCAGCGCCACCCCGGTCGTCGGGAGGAGCGAGAAAGATTCTCGAATACTTACTATATCTTATCATATGGGCGTGTTATGTCAAGGGGTTAGTATTATGAACCGACCGGGTGAACCCCACCCCGATTGGCTTTTTGCAGGGCTGCAAAATGGTTATCGCTGCATTTCAGCGAGGAAAAATTGCTGCAAGGTTTGAAGTTCTTTGGCTCCCGCCTGCACTTGCAGAAGCTGTTCTGTAGTAGTGCAGCCGGTAATCTGCTTGAGCTTCTCGGCGACAAGTCCCTCGAAGAAGCGAACCCACTCAGCTTGAGGACGCGTCTTAAGGGCTTCCAGCATTTCGCCGGGAATATGGAATTCGTTAGTATTCATTTAAAGAAGTGTAAGACCCACAGAAGCAGCATTACGATGGCAGCCGCGGAAACGGTAGCAATCAGCAGAACTGTTGTATCGGGTAGTTTCATTTTTGCAGGGCTGCAAAATCATGCAGCCGCTCCTCCTTGTTGTGCCACTTGACCGGAAGACTGAGCGGGAGGACCGGCGTTTCGTCCTGCGCCTCCTCCTTCTCCTTCCTTCGGAGGAAGTGGCGGGTTCTCTTGGTGAATCTTCAGTTGAGCTTGTGCGACCTGCATTTGCTGTTGCACGAGCATCATCTGTTGCTGCAACTGGAAGATGAACTGGTGCTGCTTGATCTGCTCGATGAGCAGCGGGGCATTGGCCGCGAAATCTGGCGTAGTGTTCCAGATACTGTTGCGGTCCTTAATGAAGGCGGTCTTGATCCGCATTGCCAGCTGATGATCTTGATCGGGATCAACCATGACAGGATAGCCGAGATAAGTCTGAATTGCCTGATCAGTGGAGAACTGAATCTGCTGCTCACGTCCACCATCGTCCACGATGTCACCCCCGTCGAAGCCCATGTCGTCGAGTAGCATTTTCCAGAGTGCGGCGCGATCAAGTCCCGGTTCCATGCGGCTGCTCTCGAGCACATAGCGGACGTTCTGCTGCTTCACGATCTTCTCGACATACGTCGATCCGACATTGGTCACGACACCGACATTGATCCACATATCTTCCGGCTGGATGGCAAAGCCAAACTGTCCAGTAATATGCCGAAGTAGATCAGGGTCCATCCACATGCCCGAGTAGTCCCACACGCGATGCGCATAGTTGCCGTGGATATCCGAGGACACCATGTCGATATCGGTGGTGATGCTGGACATGCTGGCTTGGAACGCGTTGTTCGCTTCCGACGCGCTGGTTCTCGAGCCCATCGCTTTGCCGAGAATGGCATCGACAGCTTTACTGGTAGTCTGTGCCTGATCACGTAGCATCTGCACCATCTGCACCGTAGAGTTCGTGCCATCGACTTGAGACTTGTAACCAAAGTCGTTGGGACCATTGACGATGATCTTCGCTCCCTTGGCGTTGAGGTTGCTGTTACGGGACGGAGACGATGCTTGCACCCATGCAGGAGTGTCGTTGATCAAATCCTTGTTTTCGAGGAACTGCTCCATGCAGATGCAGAGTTCCTTGAAATGGTTGTAGAGAATCTGCCCGATGCTCGGGGCATATGCGCCCGAATCGAGGTCGGGCATATGCGAAGAGGCATAGATCGGCAGGCGGCGTTTTGGGTAGTAGTTCTCCTGTAAGCGGAGAATGACTTGGCTGCCGGAGTGAATGTTTGGGCCGAAGGTTTCCATCACGAAGCGACGCGGAGGAATGGGCTGCGTCTTTTGCTCGTCGAAGAACTCGAACATGCCCGAAGCAGGATCGAAAGGCATGATCGGAAACAGCGTCCACTTGGCCTCGACCGAGTATTCCGGTTGGAGAATCTGCGCCAGCGTCGATGCATTGATATCGTTGATCCCCATGCTGTTGAAGGTGATCTTCAACGCATTGCGCACCGCTTCGGTTTCCGGCTCAGAATAAATGAATTGCCCCGCCAGCAGCTTGTCGAGATTCAGATAGCCGAACGGGTTATTGACCGGGTCATACTGATTTTGCAGGACTGCAAAACGTGGAGTCTCGTCGAAGAAGAACGGACAAGGCTGACTGTCCATATCGTAGACAGGCAGGCGCCAGTTGAACCACAGTTTCCGAAGGGAAATGGGTTCAAATGTCGTGCCGATTTCAGTAATCTCTGGACGAGGCACGATGTTACCTGTGTTATCCTGCCGGTTGATCATTTCAAGACGGAACTTGTAGTCCGACATGACAAACGCACAGCCGTAGGTGTAATGATGGCGATACGTGATCAGCGAGTTACGCTTCACGTTCATATTGCCGCTGTTCCATTGCAGCAGGCTGTTCCCGGCAGAGATGCGATCTGCCAGCGGACGATACTCCTTCGTGGCGAGCGGCTGCTTGATGTAGTCCGGAATGGCGAACTGACAGGGCAGACCCTCCTTGAACGCGATGAAGTAAGTGATATCGGTCAGACGCTGAATCGCATCATGCACCACGGAGTCGCTCACACGCGCCTGTGACTTATTCGCCTGATCCGCCTCGTTCTTGATCCGACTGGCATCGTGCCGAGTATTGTCGAACATCGCATCGTAAGGGAGTGTGATGCGGGCCATTTCCAGCATCTTGTCCCACATTGCCTCGAATGCGCGCCGTTCCTGTGCCTGCGGCCAAACGTATTTGGTATTGAGCCACATCAACATTTTCTTGGCAGTCTCAGGTGTGAGGCTAGCCGCGAGGTTTGTAGGGAACCGCTGCGGCAGTTGAGCCGGAGTTCCGTTGGCATACCGGCTCATCATCTCCGGTGGCATTTCAGGAATATATTGTTGGGGCATAATGTTTTTGCAGGGCTGCAAAACCTGCTTAAGCAGCTTTCAGTTGGCTAGTTTCTAAGTTCTCCAAATCTTCTTCGTCCACCCATGCGTCAAAGCGCATAGCAGGAACGTTCGTCCAGACGTATGGGCCGCAGGCCAGATAGCATGTGGCATCGAGTTCGTCGTCGCCGTGACTCGGAACCTTGTCCTTCGCCTCACCTTTGTTTGGTCCCGATGCGAGACGATCCCAAAAGAGAGACTCCATCTTTCCAAGAGCGGCATCAACTCCCAATCCGTTGAGAACAAAGAACACGCGACAGCCGGGAGTGGTGCGCGATACGGGGTGAGTGTGATACATAGACTTGTCGAGCTTGTCGTCCAGATCGAGAGCACGGTCCTCCGGTGCCATGTGCGTGCTCTCAGTGAGAACCAATCCTGACTTCTGATAGTTCAGAGAGTAATTCACTCCTGTCGTCTCGTCTGTCTTGAATAGATGGAAGTCCGCGGCTGTGAGCATCGCAGCTTCGCTGATTTCGTGCGGGTGAATCTCCCTCAAATGATAGTCCCCTTTGCCCGGTCCATACTTGTCCTTTTTCAATTCATTGCCCGAGAGGCGAACAATATCCTTACACCGCTCGCTGATAGTTTTCCCGCGCTCCGAATAATATCGGTAAATGAACCAAATGTTACCGGGCACGAGCATACCCCAGCAGCATACAGACGGGTGGTCATAGCCGGGATCAAGACCACGATAGACTTGGCCGTCGGGGTAGCGCTCAAAGAGTTCGTCCACAGACCAAGGAACAGTGTGGAATGTTCGATCAAGCCGACTGAGCACAAGAGGACTGGAAGAGTAGAAGATACCATCAAGGCGTGCCTCGCCCTCCTTCTTGCCCTCCCACATGCGAACCAAGTCCGCAAGCTTGCTTGGAGGAATGATGTGAGCCGGTGCTTTACGAGCAGAGAATCTCGTAAAGATGTGTGCTCGCAAGGGTAGTTGCTCTTCACCTTTGAAGACCTTGTAAGCAAGTGCAGTCTTGTTGCCGACGTTTCGTGCTTCATAAGGTGTGTAGTCCCATGAGCCAAAACCATTCACCTTAAACCGCTGCTTGATTTCGTTCAGGATTTCCTGCGGAAGCCCCTCGGTGAGAACGATGCCACGGACCGCCGACCCCGACCACTTAGTATCTTCGGACTCATAGGATTTACAGATGACACGATGCGACGTTGGCTTGGGGTTGGTCGTATCTGCCGTCGTGATAGTGAACGCAAGGTCCGAATCAGACCATTTAGTAATGCACGATTGCGGTAGCCATCGTTTCCACTCAGGTAATATGACGTTCTGATGGAACTCATTGTCGGGAGCACCGAGCCAAACAGAACCATTATCAGAAATGGCAGGAGCAGGCCAAGCTGGAGAAAAGGCCGCAGGACACAGTTTTTGCAGGGCTGCAAATTTCTCAGCATTCTCAGGATCAAGATGCGACTTGGCAGGATTGCCCGCCAATTCAGGGTGGAGTTTGAGTGTGAACCGCAGTAGGTCTAGGGCTTCAATGTCAGGACGCTGGAGCACTTGAACGGGACGCTCGAAGAGGTCGACGTAATATCGAGCATCAGAATGCTCGTTCTCAATGAAAGTCTGACCTTCGTCCGCAGGGTTGGGCTTAGTGCGGGCGGCAAAGACTTCCCACTCTGGATTGTTGGGTAGAATCCAGAGACAAGGGTTGATGACTCCAAGACAGGTAGTTTTGCCGATGCGGTTTGCAGCAAAGCAAACAACAAAATCAATACCCCAAATCCAGCAGTTGAGTAGAAGCGATTGTTCATAAGACGGTTTGAAGTATGCAATCGGATACTGCCGACGAATCTCGGCTTGCGTTTCCTCGTATTGCTCCGAGACAATTTCCAAGAGTTGACGTAGGGCATTTCCTTCGGGACCTTCAGAGCGGAGTTTGAAAGCACGAGTGCTGAGTATATGCAACATTCCCTCCACATCACGCGGAGGGTGCGTCCACCATTCTGATTGCTCAACTGGATCAGGGAAATCCTCATTTTGCAGCCCTGCAAAATCCCGCTTTTTGCGTTTCTTCATCATGACTAGTTCGTCTGAATGGGGTCAGTAATCCCAACCTGCCGATGGCGCATGCCCGGTTGTGCGGATGGGTTGTAATCGTCCTCGGGAACCTCGTCTGGCCACGACCATTTTTCCACCACTCGCCAGCCATTGCCCGTATCGTAGGCAGGCTCGACTTCCGTTTGCGCCCTGTTCCGCCCATCGTGTTTGAAGATAGCCAGATTGACCAAAGGCCGATCACACCGCGGTGACACCCGGTCATGCACAAACGCAACAATCGCCGAGAAGGCGTTCTTGTTGTCGTCGTAGAAGTAGACAATGTCCCCCAACCGAGGGATATCCGAGTCATCTGACATAATACAAGTATAGCACGTAGGTGGGTTAGGTCAAGCCCTTCTGAAAGGAAACGGGTTACAAATGGGATTCAATTGTGCGTCGACTGGCTGCTGGTGGCGACTGGTGGCTGGTGGCTGGTGACTGGTGGCAGAGTTTTGCAGGGCTGCAAAAGGAACTGCCAGCCTCCTTGCGGAGACTGGCAGTTTGAATCGTGGCTGGCCGCCAGCTTAAGCCGCGATGCCTAGTGGCGCTTCTTCTTCTTCTTGGCAGCGGCTGCGGCTTCGGCGGCGAGACGGGCACGCTTCTGCTTCACCGTCTCTTCGGGCTCGGGCTCCTCCTCTTCCTCTTCCTCCTCTTCCTCCTCGGGCTCGGCTTCGGCTTCGGCTTCCTCTTCGTCAGCCTCGGGCTCCTCTTCCTCTTCCTCCTCTTCCTCCTCGGGCTCGGGCTCGACCGGGGCGGGCTTCTTGCCCTTGCCTTTGCCTTTCTTCTCGCCGGTGACGACTTCCGCCGGGAACTCGGCGTATTCGGTGTCGGGCTCGCTGGAGCCGGCGACTTCGATCAGATCGTCGATGAGGTCTTTGACTTCCGGGTCATTGAACTCTTCGTCGCCGTGTAGGGTGTCGATCTCGTCGCGGATCAGCTGGATGTTGTCCTTCTGAGTGGCGATGGAGTCTTCGGACTCGTCTTCGCCTTTGGGAGTGCGAGCCAATGCAAGGAGGGCGCCGAGCAGGAGTAGATACTGTTGTTTCATGATGGTTTGTTTGATGCGACTGCGGTTTTGGTTTTTGCAGCCCTGCAAAATCCGTTTTGGTGGTGGAGCTTGCTGGGACTGTTGTGAGGGAATAATGTAATTGCTTGTGAGGGTTGTGTCAAGTCTGTCTCGTGCGTGTGCGCGCGCGCTTGACATAGGGCGTGAGATGTGGTATAATCTTCGGACAATGAGCATCCGCCCTAAACCCGCCCCACCAGCGGAACCCTTACGCAGTTTGAGTGTGCGCACGTATGTCGTGTGCAAGAACAGTGAGTGGTTCCTCGAATACGTCAAACAGACCGGAAAGAAATTGCAGGACTGCAAAATGGTTTCAACCGAGGAATCCTGTCGAGGAATCGACTTTTCCACTCCATTGAACGAATTAGTGATCGTTAACGGTTGGAAGCGAGGAACGCCGACGATCTTTCACGAAGCTGTGACTTCATTGGCGTCGCGCTACTGTCTACAGAAGCGAGTGCATGAAGTTCCTCACTACACCACCTAAGATGAAAAACTTGCGTTCAAAATCTGTCCGAGCAATGTTTGCGCTCTTTAGTTCAAAATCTGTCCGAGCAACTCGGATTATCAACCATGACGCGCGGGCGGGGGTGAGGCGGGAGGGTGGGTGGCTAGGTAGGTCCGGTCAGTCAGGCATGATGCGTTACATCAGGACCGCGCGCGCGTGCTGCTCGTCTCTCGCCTCGTGCTGCTCGTCGCTTCTCTCTTCTCTCTTCGTGCTATCGCATAGTGTGTTGGGTGTAAGTGCCTAAGCGACAGCGGTTTATGACTTTTGCAGCCCTGCAAAGTGAAGCATTTCCAGACTAGGGAGAGAGTTTTTGCAGGTCTGCAAAACGCATAACTCCTTCTACTATAGGCACTTGCGCTTTACCTCTTGACACTAGCCTACGTTCTGGTAACTTTATGGCTCAGTGTCGGATTTGGTCCGACACTGAAAACGGCACTCCTTGAGAGTGTCGCTGCTCTTTCTCATCTCAACTCTGCGCAAAGGGTGAAGTCTCAAAGGTATCCAATCCTTTGAGACAAGCGCCCTTTGCCTAGTCGCAAAGGGAATTTACGCTTGGCAGTCTGACAGTTAACCGCGCGAAAGCGCATCTAATCATATGGCTACAAACGCAAATCCCGCCCCAACTCCCGCCCCTAAGACCAGCGAAAAGCTGTCCGGCGTCATCACGAAAATCAATACTCTGGAAACCAAATTCCAGAAGGAATTGGCCGTCTTTATGGACAGCTACCGTATCACTGCGAAAGCAGAAACGGTGCGGCTTGGCATCGCTGATCGCCGCCAGTTAACCGCATTTCTCATGACGTGCGGCGACTTGAACGGCTCGCGTGTTTCCAAAGTCGCGGCTTTCGTGTTCCCGGCGTGCGCCGAGAATCGTAAGACCCTCGACAAGATTATGGAAACCAACTCCAAAGAGACGAACCCGAACAAGCGCGTGTCTCGCGAAGTCTTGGAGAAAATCGCCAGCGCCAAAGAGCCGATGTCCATCGAACAAGCGAAGGCGGCAATCGCCAAGCCCAGCGAGCGCGCTCCCGGCGGGGAGACAAATCAGACGGAAAAGAAATCCGCCACGAAGCCGAAGTCCATTAAGGCTCGCGAGAACGATGCAGTCACCACGCTGATTGCAATCCTGAAGGAATTGGTTGAAGAGGAGTACGATGAAACCGACTGCCGCGCCGTTGTAGAGCGCGCTTTCGCAGAGTCCGAACTCTTCGACGAAGAGGAAGAGGAAGAGTCCGAAGACGAAGAGTCCGACGACGACGACGACAGCGCAGAGTAGAGACAAAGACCCCGTCAGCCGAAAGGCTGGCGGGGTTTTTTGTGCCCTGACATCAGCATTTTGCAGCCCTGCAAAACCTCATCACATTCATGCGACACACACCACACACACCACACACCACACACCACACACCACACACCACACACACGGCACACACGCGCCCAATCTGAAAGGAAAGGGATCAGCACACTCACACTCACCCTCACCCTCACATTCTATGCTTGACTCACCCGCTACATCACATACGATGGCGGCTCAGTATCCAATTCACATCCAAGTTTGCAGCCCTGCAAAACCACACACACACACATATATGACACCCGACGCATACATCCCACGCACATCCATCGAGCAATACATTGCCGACACATACAACCTCACGCCCGGTTATCACCTGACGTTGCTTGACGATGGTGATCCCGGCGACATACAGCGCATACTCGACCTCGCAGATCGCTATGGTGCGACACGCACTGACGCATACATGATCCTCGACCGCACAGATCGCATACTCACATCCATCCCACGCCCACCCGCACCCATCACTTACATCTGATCCACGACCCGCGACCCACACACACACACACACACAAATGCCTCAACCCTAGCGGGTTGGGGCATTCGCATTTCGTGCTTGACATAAGCCATCACATAACCTACCATACAGACTCAACGTAGAAAACCAACCAAGCCAAAACCAACCAAGCCAAACCACAATTTGCAGCCCTGCAAAAACCCACCAATGAAAACCACACATCCGCTCCCACACCAACCCACACATATGCAAGCCCGCTCATACGCGTTCCAGTTCAACCACATCTGGCATCACTACCTCATCATTCGGCATCGCGTCGAGTGCTGCATCATCCATGCGTTCGTCCCGTCCACAGGATCGACCGCAGGCGTTGTGTCCCGCACAACCGTCGTGATGTCCCGCCAGAGCGCAGCCGACCGCATCCGCACGTTGCGTGCTCTCGGGGCAGAGCAACGCCTCAGCAACGATTTCGACCTGCTCTTCAACGTCACCCCAACCTACTACTAATTTGCAGCCCTGCAAAATCAACACACACACACACACATGCCACGCAAACGCCAACAACCCACGCTCCGCACATCACCCACTCCCTGCCGGGAGTGCGGCACACCCAACTTCTCGGTGTATTTCACCGAACCCACCCACACCCGCTTGCTGCATACCAGCACGTGCCACACCTGCGACTTCTGGCTCAACCTCGTTGAGCAACATGACGATCTGCAAATAGCGAGAGTGGCGGGCACACAATACGTCGTGAAGCCCAACAAGCCCAACCCGCCATACCCGTCTCACCTTGGGCACGGTGGTGCCACATTCCGCATCCGTTGGCATGATGACCGCCCATCCGTCGTCAGCAACAACGTGTGGTGCCAAGGGGATATTCCTCCTGCGTTCAAGGAGCGTCTGCCCGACAACGCAGACTTCCTCGCCCCATGCACAGCAGCCATCCGTTCCTCGTTCGATGGGGACACCCTGTCCTACGAACTCACGATCACATGCGACACCACGTCCAGCGAGCTCTACCGCATGTTCCACTGGTCCACGAACAGCGCAATCGAGGAAGCAGCCCGTTGGTGCGCCGTGTGGCCTAACGGCACCCCTACACTCAGTCACATCCCACAAGCCCGCACTCGCTAACCCGCACAGCGCAATCAGCGCTCAGCGCAATCAGCCTCAACCCGAAAGGGTTGGGGCTTTTTGCTGCCCAATCCCGAATTTGCAGCCCTGCAAATCTATCCACTGATCCATATTGTCTATCTATAGGTTAGATATAGGTTAGTATAGTCGGAGAGCTACCCCACCAGATATAAATATGTTCAGTTATATAGAGTTAGTTAGTTAAATATATATATATATATCTATACATATAACTACCTAACTCCATTTCTCCAAATTCATATTCATTCCCCCCTTTAGTTCTCAGACTATAATAACCTATAGCTAACCTATAGTCTGAGCTCAACTATACCACACATTTGTGCTTGACATAAGCTCTCCACATGCTATACTAGGGCTTGACAGTAGAAATCCACACAAAACCAAACCAAACCACATGAAACGCAAAACCAACAAATCAAATCCCAAAATTGCAGCCCTGCAAAATCCATCCATCCCCACTGGCTATGAGCAAATGCTCGTATCCAAGTGCTGTGGCGCCAAGGTCAAATCCCGTGTCCGTAGCGGCGTCACCGTAGCCATCTGCCGGGGATGTCACTACACCACCACAGCCGAGCTCAAGCTCGTCAGCGCCAACCTCATATCCGCCTACGGTCGCCGTCCCGTCACAGCCGCAGAGGTCGAAGACTTCTTCTACCGTGGCCTCGACTATCAACTCTCGCCATCCGGTCGCTACATGAGCATCCGTGATTGTGCTCAGTTTGCAGCCCTGCAAATTCGCTACGGCAAAGCCCTCCAAAAGGTGATGGTGCTCACCGTCGATCACTCCAAAAAGCGCTAACCCACACCCACACACACACCATGCCAAAACCATCCACACACACAGCCGCACAGCGCATTCACATCAACGCGAGAAATCAAGGCCACGACATCATATGGACGCTCTCCCGCGAAATCGAAGGTTATGTGGGACGCTGTATCAATCCTAACTGCCGCCTGACGATCACCGTCGATGACGACGACAAAGACGAACTCACGCAAGAACATCCGCTTCCATCCTGCCCGCTCAACAGCAGCCTCTAACACACACACACACCATGCCATGTCAACACCCAAACAACCACCATTCAACTTCCACATATTTCCCGATGAAGTTCTCTCATGGGCAGCCACGCCCCGTCAGCTACAACTGCGTCTCACACACGAGCAAGGTCACAACCTGCTCGATCGTCTGAGTGCTCGCTACCCTCTCCCCTCCCCACCAACACCAACACCAACACCAACACCAACACCAACACCAACACCAACACCAACACAGGATCACTACGTCATTCTCACTGTGGGCTTCGCTACTGAATACAAGACTGATCTCACCAGCGATCTCATGACACGTGAGAAGGCTAAGATGCAATTCGATCGCATGTCTGAGTCTCTGCATCACGACCGCACAGGCACATTCTATGGCATTGCTCTCATGCAATTTGGGAACTCCATCGCCATTGAAGTCGAAGTTCTCTAGCTCTTTGCAGCCCTGCAAATATTGACTTAACACGAATACCTGTTATACTAATTGTATGTCAGTCGGAATAAAGAATCCCAGACCATCCTTTCCTTTCAGTCCGTTCGTGGTGCGCATCAAGACCAAACTCTATGCTGTGACCACACACGAACTCAGCTGCGAGCACGCTCGGCAGTTGTTCACCGTTCTGAAAGAGAAGGGATGTGGGATGCACCTTGAATTGTGGTCAATCACATTCAACCGGAAGATCGACCAGCATACTCACCAAAACTACCTATGAAGAAATACTCCTTAAAGTTCAACAGTAAGAACGATGAGAGCGAGGAATTCACTCTCACGTTCCAAATCATGCCCTCACATCACATCCATGCGATAACCGATGTTCAAGTCTATCAGCATCGCGGTGATATGTTTTGCAGGGCTGCAATTCACAGCAACGGCCACCATCACACCGTCACTGCTGAGTCACTCCACAACAACATGAAGTTCAACATCGAAATCTACGTCAACAACTTAGGCACATGCGAAGTGATCGTAGTCGAGAAAGTTCTCACCACCGTCGCTCACACCCTCATCGCACCCACCGCACCCACCGCACCCACCGCACCCAAATCATGACCACCAAATACATCATCTATCGCCGTCTGTTCAATCCTGACCCCAAGCAAAAAGGCATCAAGTCTGTCGTCGCCAAGTTTTCCCGCACATCAAAGGAAGAAGCGGCCTTGTGCCTGCACACATTGCAATCACAGGCCACATCATTCAAAGACGCAGGCAACAGCAGCATCAGCAAGTATCGCTACACGCTCTACACCGTGCCTGATGCGATCGACACTTCCCGCAACGCTGATCTGACGCTCGACGTGAGCAAGGCCCGCAGGACCGGTCGTCCTATCTCATACGAACTCACATGGGACCTGCGTCATGGTGTTTGTCATATGCTCGCATATCACAGGCTCTATGGAGCTGTCCGTGCCGAGGTTGAGAACACCGCAGAAGCACGTCACACATTCTGCCGCCAACTCAAACGCATCTGGCCCAACGCCGAACTCTCCCACAAATGAGCCAGCCACCGTTCTCTAAGTTCTTCTTTCTGAGTTCTGACGATGCAATCGAAGTGATCCGCATGCTTGATCGCATCACTGATCTGCAAAAGCAGATCATTCAGCAGCCTTACCCTAACGGTCCCATACTCATGGATATGATCAGCCGTGCCTTCCCTGAAATGTCGCAGAAAGCCATCTTTCACTGCGTTCAACACATCAAGCAATACATCACCCAGCAAAACATGATTGCAGCCCTGCAAAAACAAAATGTCCAATTCAACTAACGTCGATGCGATCGTGGATCGCCTCATGCTCAAGTTCCACACCACCGTGCCCAAGTCCAAGAAGCGCAAGAAGGTGCCGCCTCGCATTGCACGACCGGAGGCGTTCCCGCCCGTGCCTCGGCATCATCAAATCGTTTGCGGTGTCGTCACCGCTCTCTACAAGCGTGCTCAGTGTGCCGCCACATTCAAATCATGGGGCACTCCCGAGCAGATCGCTGCCCGCATCATGAAGATCAAGAATCCGTCGGAGTCGAAATCTCCCGTAACACCTTCAAGACTTTTCCCATCTCAGCCAGTTGTCCAAAGTCTATCGTCTTTGGCCGATCTTGAATAGCCTTCTGCAATGCTAATGCCTTATCCGTGGCGATGGCGCCTGACATCACTGCTTGTGGCCCTGACATGTGCTCTACCTGTGTCAGCGCATGCACATTACACGCCAATGCAACCTCCAAAGTCAGTCCTTGCAGGGCTGCAAAAGCCGCTTCCTGCGATCCAAACCGACGTTTCAATGCGTGACTCACATACCCCTTGGCGAGTTGATATTTCGTCTCGATTTCAGCTGGTGATGCACCACCCACGATTTCGGCTATCGCTTCCTTCTCAATCTCCAGCGGCACCGTTGCAGTTCCGCGTGCATTGTGAGTGTGATCCGTCAAGGCGAGAGTGCGCACGATGTTCTCGTGCGTTGCTTCACCGTCCTGCCCCATGCGTTTCAGAGCAGAGCCTCCGCCCACTACTCGCTTCATACGAACAGTGGCGTCACGCATTCCAGCCGCTCCCGCAATCACCTTCGGGCGCTGCTTGGGAACGAGGGTCTTTTTAGCAGTTGTCATTTTTGTAAAGTGCATACCATTATCATACCACAACCCCACCTATATGTCCACACCCACGCCCACGCACACGCCCACGCCAACTAAGAACGAAATCCAACAACTCAAATCCGTGCGCGATGACATGTGCACACGCTTCCGTGAGATTGACAATCTCATGCAAGGTATCTCTGTCCGCTCGACACCCGGCTACCGGCGCAGCAAGGTGAAGTGCTCCAAACTCACGCGACAAATCACCGCAGTCAACATCATCATCAAACACCTTGAAACTCAAACTCAATAACGAGGCTGACCTGCAAGCCGCAGCAGAAATTGCAGGGCTGCAAAACGGAGAAGGTATAGTCGTGTTGCTTGCGGGCTACGCCTATACGCAGACTACGGGCAGCAATGAACCCTTCACGGCTATCATCAGCAAGTCCCTGCTTGCGGACTCCTACAAGGGTAATCCGTCTCTGCTCGCAGCGAAGGTGCTCGTCCGTCTCCAACGTGATGATGGCGATTGGGAGTCATGCTCAGGGCATCTGACCTCACCCACTCACATTACAGTCCGTCTGTCTATGCAGGCTAAGGAGCGCAATGTTCGCACCACCCTTCGACCCTCGGTCAAAGGCACAATCAAGGCGTGGATCGCACTTGATGAGCCGCGATTCAAACGCCTGCGTCTGCCCATCGCTAGCATACCTGATTGGTATGTATCACATCCTGAGCAACTCACCTATGCAATCAAACAGGAGACTCAAGTCCCCATCAAAATCACCAAACTCACGAAGTCATGGCTCGTTTCACGCAAATGATTCTATTCCAAGAAATGTTCGCCCATCACGGACTAAACTCCCGACACAATTACCGTTACTGGCAAGAAATTTATGCGCATTCTAACTAGACCGCTCAAGGCACCAACCGAGCCGGTGTTGGATTTTGCAGGCCTGCAAAACACTCTTCCGCTATGGGCAAGCGATAAGGAGGACGGCATACGCTGTCTCATATGTCCGCAACGCGGAGCTATCACAGGGCAGATGAAGCCTGTGCCCAACAAGTATATCTGCATGGTGTTAGGTGATGATAACCTGAACTATTGCGATGGGGAACTCGTATGCCTAGATAAGTATGGGCGTGACCTCAGCTTCAACGACACGCAGTCCGCAGTCATGTCACAGGAGGGCGATCCCAACTTCGTCTATCGTGTGTTTGATTATTATGAGAACATCTACGATCCATATCTCGAACGTGCATTGCTGGGGCAGGAGACAGTCGAGCGCTTCCAGACAAACGACGAGCACGGCTTTCATCTAGCATGGCTGCGCCAGTATAAGTGCAATACCATCCACGATATCGAAGCGCGCGAAGCCCACGCTTTGCGTCGGGGGAAAGAGGGCATCATGCTGCGCTCCCCCGGTGGATGGTATAAGGAGGGGCGCTCTACCCTCAATGAGGCATACCTGCTCAAGGTGAAACGCTTCACAGACGACGAGGCAGAAGTCATCGGTGTCGAGGAAGAGCAGGAGAATTGCAACCCTGCAAAGTTAAATGAACGCGGCCTCATACAACGCAGCAAACACATGGCAGGACTGAAAGGAAAAGGGATGGTGGGTAAACTCGTATGCCGCTGGCGCAAGCACACCATCTATGTGGCGTCAGGAATGACTGAGTCGCAGAAGATACAATGGTGGGCAGACCCTAGCCGCATCATCGGTAAGCATATCACATTCAAATACCAGCACCACGGCATGAAGGTTCTCCCTCGGGCTCCCGTGTTCAAATCCATTCGTGATCCCCGTGGATGAGCCTGAGCCCGATGAATCTGTTAACCCTATGGAGGCACTGGCGTGGCTGGTTAAGCAAGAGTCCAAGCAACGATTCGGCAAGGACAACTACACGCTATGTCTCAAGGTCATCCGATCTCTCATTCGTGACCGTGCGGAACTCACTCGGCAGGTGGAAAAGCTGGAGAACAAAATTGCAGCCCTGCAAAAAGCAAAGGAGAAACTACCCTACGATATAGGCGGCCAAGGTCAGTGGGGTATGCCAGATTCTCCTTGACTTAAGCAACATAACCTGTTAATATTTAGACTCACGATTGAAACAGGGCCAAGAGCAAAGCCACTCCGGTTTTGCAGCCCTGCAAAATCACAAACCAAACAAAACCACAGAATGCCATATGGCCATTAAAAAGAAATCCGCAATCGCCGCAACGTCCACGTCCGTCCTCAAGAAGGGTCCGGGTCGGGGCGCCCCCTCAGCCGCTGTCGAAGAGGACGAGGACGAAAATGAAGAGACTGCTGGTGCCAAGCCCGGCGCCAAGGCGAAAGCCAAGGTCACGAGCAAGGAAGATGCGAAGCCGAACGAGGAACTCGTGGGCTTGTTCGAAAGCTACGACGAAGCCGTTGCCAAGGCCGAGTCCGTGTTCGTCGAACTCGTCGAACTCATTCAGGACAAGCAACTCGACCGCAACACGGTCGTCGTGTCCATGATGCAGGCCCGCGGCATCAACTACGAGACTGCGCAGACGCAGTATTCCCGCATGAAGAAAATCTTCAACAACGAGGAAGTCCTCGAAGAGTTGAAGGCAGGCAAGATCACCATGAAGATCGCCCGTGAGCGCACCAAGGAGACGCAGAAGAATCCGAAGTCGTCCAAACCGGCGGCCAAGGAAGCGCGCTATACCAACACACTCAAGGCGTTCATTGCCGCGGCCAAAGAGTCCGGCCTCGCTCGCCGGGAAATCTTGGTCGGCGTCGAAGCCGAACTCAAAGCCGCCCAGATCAAGTAACTTGCGGTGCGATGGGAGGGGTGGGACTTTCACAGAGTCCTGCCCCTCTTCTTCGCACTTTTGCAGCCCTGCAAAACCCAACTTTATGGCTACCCAACCCGCACCCCGCAAACGCAAACCCAATCCTGTGGTCAAGGCCACGGACTATCACCCCTTCGGCGACTACATCATGCTCAAGCCTGAACAGGAAGAGGAGCAGACCGCAGGTGGTATCATCATTCCCGAACAGGCACGTAAGTTTCTCAACGAGGGGCAGATACTCAAGCTCGGGCCAGACGTAGGGTCCGATCTCAAGGAAGGCATGTTCGTCACGTTCGACTCTACCTCCGAGTATCGTCTCGACCTCGGTGAAATGGTGGTGTTCGTGATCAAAGAATCGAACGTCATTCTCTTCCGTAACGACATAGCTGCGAAGCTGTTCCCCGCCAAGTAGTAATCCTTTCCTTTCAGTTACGTGCCACACTTAGAGCTTGACACAAGCTGTAGATGTGGTATAATATTATATGAAAGTAAGAAATAGAGAACGGTCTGTGAAACCTGACTCCAGTGAAGCTGCAGAATTTGCAGCCCTGCAAATCCTAGTAAAAATTAACGATCGCATACGCAAAATGAGCAAAGTAAAAATAACGATAGCAAACAAGCCCATCATGTCCCCGGAAATCGAGGACGAGGTCGAGGCTGCCCTCGCACAGTTCACCAACAAGCAACGGTGGGTTGAGTGGGGCATGGACACGATCCGCAAGCAAGGCAACATGGTCCTGCTCTATGGGCCTCCGGGCACAGGTAAGACCAAGATCGCGGAGTATATGAGCAAGCGTTGTGGCCGTGGCATGGACACGCTGAACATGAAGGACGTGGGAGGTAAAGCTCCCGGTCATACAGAACGCATGGTGCACGAGACATTCACTCAAGCTCGGTTGAACGGAATGAAAACCGTATTCATGGACGAGTGTGAGGCTGTCGTGTGGGACCGTGGCCGTGCGGGTTCTGACTCGATGTGGATGGTCGGTGTCATCGACGAAATCCTCATGCAGGTTGCTAAGTATCCGGGCTTGGTCGTGGCAGCTACGAACCGCGAGGATATCATCGACCCCGCATTAAAGAGTCGGTGTTTTGCAGCCCTGCAAATCGGAATGCCGGGCTATGCTGAGCGAGTCCGCTTGTGGCAATGTAAGATTCCCAAGCGGTTCCCGATGCAACTCACGACGGCGCAATGCGAGAAGCTGTCCGAGTTCGAAGTCTCAGGACGGGCAATCGAGAACTCCATCGTCCATGAGGCGAGCCACGCCATCAAACACAAGCGGCTGCCCGAGTTCATCGGGCTGGTCAAGCAAGTCAAGAAACTGATCGCTGCTGGCCAAGCTAGCTGACATGAATTTCAGCGATGATCCCCGCCGGAATAAACCGAAGCGTGAACCTAGGTTTAAGAAGAGTCCACGCCCTAAGATCAAGCTTGAGCGTGTGTCTAAGCTACCCACTCTGCCGCCGGGGCAGAAGTGGTTTAGGTGCACGACCTCAAGTTGGTCGCTGCCGCTCGGTCCTTCCAAGCCTGAGCCTATTGGCATGGACATTGCAGGATTCAAGTTCGCTGACTCAGACGCTGCGTGCTGGGAGCTTGCGCCGAAGGACTTGGAGGTTACGAATGGTGCAATGCTGCTGCGCAAATTCAGGCGTGAGTGGCGTTGGTGGCGCACACCTATGGTGTGGGCACGGAATCCTGAAAAGGAAAGGATGCCTGTGTTCGGCGGGTTCGACGTTATCTTCATCGGCTACTCGAAGGGGTTCTTTATCACTATCGAACGCTATCCGGGCGAGTCGTTCGGCCCACATGCGGCTCGCCTATACTACCGCTCGTGGCAAGTGGAGACAGAGATTGCATGGGTAGGCATCTGCCAGTTGAGTGCATTCTGGCATAGCGACGAGCGCTTGCTCAAAGAACTCAACCACGAAATCCGCAACCGTCACTTCTTCCAATCCTTCGAGACTGCTAATACCATCGTGCTTCAATGAATCGTTACCCCCTCTACGCTAAATACGCAGAGCGCTTTCTGTTTCCGCAGCAGCATGATGCTGTTCGTAAGCTCACGCGCTCACGAGGAGGCATCGTGTGGTGGAAGGTGGGCGAGGGTAAGACTCGCATCGCATTGTTCCTTTTTGCAGCCCTGCAAAATGCATATCGCTGGGCATTGCCGAGCATCTGCTTGGTGGTGTGCCGCAAGTCTGCCTTCCAAGATTGGGAAGAGGAAATCCGTCGCTGCTTTTACAAACCCTCAGTCTACACTAACGACATACCCGTTCACCCTCCCGGTCGCAAGCCCGTCTTCCTGTTGATCAGCGCAGGCGACATGGCCCGTGGTCGCAAGCGCAAAGGAAAGACCACCCGCAATCAGCGTTTTGCAGCCCTGCAAAACAACCCAATGATCCGCTTCGTAGTGATCGACGAACTGTGGATGTATGCAAATAACAAGTCCGAACGATCCAAGTGTGCTCACTTGCTGACACGTAACCGCTTCTCCGCTGGGTTAAGTGGCACCATCATGAAGGCACGAGATACATGCGAAGTGTATAACCAAGCATCCGCTGTGCAGAAACACAGATTCCTAGCCCCATCCCTAACCAAGTTCCGCTCTCTCTATCAGAAGTCCATCCAAATAGGCAATGAACACTTTCCTCGCACCGTCCCGCGTAAAGGTAGCTACAAGAAGATCATGCGTTCCCTACGTGAGGTTGCCTCTATTCACTTTCCCGAAGGCGACCGTCTCATACACGAACAGTTCCACACGATTGAACCAACTCCTAAGCAACTTCAATACTTCCATGAACTCAAAGAATTCTACTCGATTGAAGAGCTTGATCTGGAGTATGATCACGCTATCGTCATTAGCGTTAAGGCTCAACAGATTGCAGATGGTTGGATCAAGACTGACGAGGGAATCTATCGCCCTGTCCCAAGCAATAAAGCTGAAAAGCTGTGGGATGAAGTCTCCGACATTGTTACTGCCGGACACTCGGTCGTCGTATGGTGTGCGTTCCGTCATGATGTTAAGATGCTCGCTCGCCATGCTCCATTTGCAGTCCTGCAAATGTTATCTGGACACCCTTTTGACTTGGACGCTTGGCGCCGCGGTGACGCTCGTGTATGTCTGGCAACAGAAGCGAGCGGGTCGTCAGTCAATCATTTCGCAAACACTCCTTACGCCATTTACTATTCATCTAATTTCAAATGGCTTGATATGCAGCAGTCCCGCGGACGGACCGATCGGGGACGGGCTTCGCAACATTCTACGTGTTTCTACAAGTATCTCCAAGTGGCTGGGTCGTTGGATTCCCATGTCTATCGCACGACATTGGCTTCTGGCCGTGATGAACGCAAACTTATCACCGAAGGCGTAGCCGACTGGATCAAATCAACATGAGCACAACAACCAAAATAACACCACCTAAAACAAGATCGGGCAAAGGTTGGGGGTCGGGCGAACTCGTCCGTGCCTTTAACCGAGGTCGTAAAATCAACCAAGAGAACACATACACAGGCTTCCGCCCACGTATAGGTGAAATCGAAGGAGCATACTTCGTGATCCGTAACTGGTGCAATGATCCTCGTGTGAACAAATCGTTTTCTTCGATCTTCAACTCCATCATGATCCCTCTCAAAGAGGCGATCGAAAACACCACCGAGGTAGATGAATTTGGCCAAGTCTCTATCGAACTCAACATCGGCCGCATTGTAATCGCATGAAAGCATCCACCCATAATCGCGCTGACATCCTCACGGATGCCATCACCAAAATCACCGGCTCGCGCCAAGAAGAATACGGCGACCCTCATGTATCACATGAGTTGATCGCCGCGCTGTGGACAAACTACCTGTCCGTTCACCCTCAAGGTCCACTGATGCCACATGATGTGGCTGTGATGTGCGTCCTCCAGAAGGTAGCGCGCATCGCCCTCAACCCCACTCACGCTGACAATTACGTCGATATCGGTGGGTATGCTGGCATCGCTGGCGAACTCGCTCCGCTTCCTGCGCAGCCTGACCTGCCGATGAAAAGCACCGGCGAAACGGTAGGTAGCGGTCAGGTCGAAAACTTTTGCAGCCCTGCAAAAACGATTACCCCTGCTCAAGCAGTGGTCATGACTGAGATTGCCAGCCGTCTGCATAGTAGTGCTGCACAGTTCTCAGAGTTAGAGAATGGCCTGATCACTCGAGCCATGCTCAACCCTGCGTCTATCAATACATCGGAATACGAACTCCTCCTCAGCCTCTTCAAACAATCGTGAAACTTCAACTCTCTCAAGCTCTCGCTACCGTCCTCGACATTCAGGTGGCAGGTGACAAAGACACACAGCCCACATTCGTGGTGCGAAAGCCCAGCGGAATCGACATTCCTCTCGGGCCGATCGCTACGATGACACTCGAACAAGCTATCTGGAAGGCGCTGGAGTTAGCTAACCTATCAGAGGCCAGCAACTTCGCAGTCTTTCCCCTCTCATCAGGTCGTGAGGACTACTACATGGCTATCGAACGGGAGTTGCTCCGACAGGAAGCATCGCCAGAGTTCGAGGGCAAACTCATGTGGGAGATGATGGGTGCTGGCGATCCGCGTGAACTGATCGAACAGGTCATGCTCCAGATTCGTGAGTGTGCTCAAGCGATTCTACACCCCGTTTCCTTTCAGGAATCTCTCCTGCGAGTGGCGTGCTTGGTTATCTCTTGCATGCAATGGACGAGCAACTGGATTGGTGAACTCCGTGTGCGGCAGGCTACGCTTGCTGCGAAGCGTGGTGAACCGGAAGAGCCCAAAGTGATGGAGTTTACTCCGCCTCCAGAAGAGCATCCTTCTGCACCTGTGCCTCCGTTGTTCGGAATTGCAGGTCTGCAAGTCGTGCCTCCTGCAACGACAGAGGTAACAGTCATTGACGGTGGACCTGAGGTTCCGCCGCTCGTTCTCCGAAAGGAAAGGATGCCTGACCCTGAGCCTAAGCCAAAGCAACCCGAGGCTCCGCCAAGCAAAGGACCGGGCAATGGCAAACGCAAACGCAGCCGCAAGAAGCACTAACATGGCACTCCTACCTATTGAGAAGCGCAGCCCTAAGCTGCTGCTGCCTGCTGACAATCACACCGTCCTGCTTCCGCAGACGTTCAAGGAAGGCTTCACACAGTCAGAGATTGGCACGTGGGACGACTGTGCAGAGAAGTGGTATCTCAGCTACAACCAACGACTGGAGAAGAAGGGTGGCTTCGAGTGGCACTTCGTGTATGGCGATGCTGTGCATGAGACTCTCGCTGACTTCTATCGAGACGGCACGGAGAAAATTGCAGCCCTGCAATTTCCGGAAGGCACTATCCTCACCAGCCAACAAGAGCAGGAGCGGGACATGTGGCAAGGCATCTTGCAAGTGCAGATGGAGCAATACTTCCAGTTCTATGCTGACGATCTGGCTACATGGTCCACGTGGGCTGTCGAAGAGACAGTCGAGTTCACATTCAGAGACGTGAAGCTCAAGGGCAAGATCGACGTGGGTCACTGTGTCGATGGCGTGAAGGGCAACGTGCTCGACGATCATAAGACGTATGGCCTTGATGACTACGAGGGTTGGAACTTCCGCTTCCAGTTCATGTTCTACATCTGGCTTGTGCAGAAGGCGAAGAAGATCAAGATCGACAAGTTCCTCGTGAACGGTATCCGCAAGCCACAGTTGCGGCTGGGCAAGAACGAAAGCGTTGCATCGTTCATGGTCCGTGTTCGTCAGGCCATGATTCAAGAGCCGTTGAAGTATTTCCAGCGTCACCCCTTGCCGATGATCAAGAACTCGATGGAACACTTCGAGCAACGTGTCCTGATCCCTAAGGTGGAACGGATCAAGCTATTGACACAAGCTGCCACACCTGCTAATATAGTAGAAGCATTGGCTCGAAACCAAAATACTCACACTTGTGTGAAGTATGGATCGACCTGTCAGTTCCTCTCCATCTGCAAACACGGCTACCTGCGTGATGGTCACAATTACACCCGCCGCGAAACCAAACACGTCGAACTAGCTTAACCCTTTTTGCAGCCCTGCAAAATCACATTATGGACCTCGAAGAAATGGAAGCCATGCTTCCCACCAAACCACGCAAGCCACTGGCTACACCGCTGTCGCTGGTGTATCTCGCCATCACCGTCCCCAAGTGGGGTAAGACCACATTCTTCTGCGACTTCCCCGAGGCTGTGCTCGTTGCTTTTGAGCGCGGCTTCCAGTTTCAGAAGTGCCCGACGATCTTCATCGACAAATGGCACGACAAAGACTTCAAGCCTTACATCGACGACGATGGCATCATGCACATGACCATGACGCAGTGTCAGAAGACGCTCGTCGCCTCAGACAAATACAAGTTCGTGATCTTCGACACGGCAGACATGGCCGCAAAGAAGTGCTCGGATTACTACCTCGAGAAATATCGCTGGCAACATGCTCAAGATGGTGGTGACTTCGGCCGCGGCTACGACATCGTGCAGAACACACCGTTCCGTCAGATGGTCGGCGCTATCATGGCAACTGGACGTGGCATCGCGTTCACTACTCACCAGCAAGTCAATGAGGCATCGCTAGGTAAGAACAAGACCAAGATTGCGAAGAAGGAAACCTCCTTGCCCGGTGGCATCTACAAGTTCCTACACTCTCAGGCGGATGTGATCCTGCATGGATCGTTCGGCCAACGGCAAGAGGGGAACAAGTATCGTGACCGCATCTGGCAAACCGAGGGCGATGAAGAAGTGCTGGCGGGCAATCGCACTCGTGATATTTACATGCCTGCGAAATATGTCGTGGACCCCGACAAACCTTACAAGCAACTGCTGGAATTTTTCACCAACCCTGATGCGGCTGCCGCCGCAGACATCGGTGCGATCAAGGAAGACCGTGATGCGGAGGATGAGGGTCGTCCTGCCAAGAAAAAACTTAAGAAGAAAACACTTTCGACGCACTCCCGGCGTTGATTTTGCAGCCCTGCAAATTACTGCTAAGCTGCAAGCAAACAAACCACAGGGAACTTAGACACCAAAACATATGGCCATTAAAAAGCCCGTTACCAAACTGAAGCCTTATACCAAGGCACCGGCCCCGGCTTCTTCCAAGCTCAAGAAGCGTGCTCGTGAAGTCGAACCCGAAGAGGTCGACGAGGACGAAGAGGAGGAGGAGGAGGAAGTGGAAACTCCGAAACAGCGCAAAGCTCGCCTCTTGGAGGCCGCCGCCGCCGCGAAGAAGAAGAAGCCCGCTCCTGCTCCCGTTGACGAAGACGAAGACGAAGACGAAGAGGTCGACGAGGACAACGAAGCCGACGTTGACGAGGACGAACCCGACGAGGACGAAGCCGACGTGTCGGAAGATGAACCCGAAGAGGACGAAGAAGAGGAGGAGGAAGCTCCTGCTCCTCGCAAGGGCAGCAAGAAGAAGAAGGCGAAGGGCAAGAAGAAGCGCTCCCTCGCCGATATCTTCGACTCCACCAAGCCCGGCCGCGGCCTCATGCCTGCTGGCGACTTCAAGATGCTCGTCCGCGGCTACGAACTCGAAGGCGAAATCGCCGGTGAGGACGAAGAGCAAGGTGCTCTCAAGGTGAAGGTTACCTACGAGGGTCACGAAGACGAAGACGAAGGTGTCGCTGGCAAGACCATCAGCCAGTGGTATCAAATCTGCGACGACGACGGCGAAGCCGGTCCCGGCATTCCGTTCCTCAAGGGTGACTTGGATGTCCTCGGCTACGAGGACGTCCTGCTCGCTGACCTCGAGGAAATCTTCGAGGACGTGGCCGCGGAGAATCCCGAGGTCATCGTCAAGGTCAAGCAGAATGGGCAATACACCAACGCCTACCTGCAAGGCCTCGCCGAGTCCGAATAGTTTGCAGCCCTGCAAATCAGGGCGCATCGTTACCGCCGGTTACGTATAACCGCCCATAAGCTGGGCGTCTGGTCCACGATACGGACTTTCTACCCTCTGCTAGTTCCACTGTGAATGGACTTAAAACAACACGTAATCGCAACCGTTCCCTCTCAAGTTTTCTACACCAAGCGTTTCCCGAAATGGACACCTATCAACCGAGCAAACCAAATCTGCCCATGGCATAAAGATGGACGCGAAATCAAACCTTCTCTTTCAGTCAACCTCCGACATGGAGGCGCCCGATGCCATGCCTGTGGTAAGGCTCTTGGCAACATCGTGCATTTTGAGTCAGCGAAACTGGACGTCAGCGAAGCTGAGGCGGCTTCAAAACTATATGCAGAGTTTATCCGACCTATCGTGCCGGACAAGGTTATTGCAGG
>Ga0164241_10000712_pt1 | contig 51998 bp, 44 predicted proteins | sample OricomyardsoilBY_FD_108780 | JGI IMG/M metagenome (GOLD analysis project Ga0164241, IMG submission 108780) | Backyard soil microbial communities from Emeryville, California, USA - Original compost - Back yard soil (BY) | ecosystem: Environmental > Terrestrial > Soil > Unclassified | place: USA... | reverse complement strand
TGATCGGTCATCAAAGAAAACCGCCGTCTCCTTAGCGGGGGCGGCGGTTTCGTTCCGGGCGGTTGGCCCGGTGTTTACGGTCGCGAGTTTCGCGATCTAGGCTCTCTGTAGAGCAGAGGGAAAATGAGCCGGAAGTGAGGTGCCGTCAAACGAGGTGAGCACATTCTGCGGCGTTATTTGGAGATCTGGCTGCGCGCCCGAGGGAACGCACCGGGAGAGGCCGGGTGGGACTGAGTTGCGAAGAGTTTCGCGACGGGAATTGTCCGTGGTGAAGGACTCAGATTTTGCGCCGGTAATCGCCACGGCTGAAATATTTTTCGAGCCAGATGTAGGCGCAGATGAAAAATAACGGCTGCCCATTTCCTTGATCTTCAATTTGGCGACGCCGTGTTTGCGGTTTTGCCAGGAGATCGGGGTGATGGCCCACGTGTAGCCGCGGACGATGGCCTTTAGCGGAATTTCGACGGTGAGGTTGAAGTGGGGCGCGAGCAGCGGACGGCAGCCATCGATCACGGTGCGGCGGTACGCTTTGAAGGCGTTGGTCGTGTCGTTGAGGGGAAGACGAAAGATCATCTTCACGAGCAGATTCGCGACGCGGTTCACGAACAGTTTGATGCGAGGGTAGTCGATAACTTTGCCCCCTTTGATGAAGCGACTGCCGAACGCGCACTCGTAGCCCTCGTCGTTGAGCAGACGCCAGTATTTGACCGCGTCGGCGGGTGAATCGGAGGCATCGGCCATCATGATGACGACGGCATCTCCGAGGCTGTTATTCAGGCCATAGATGATCGCGCGGCCGAAGCCGTGCGGGCCGGGGTTTTGCACGGGGGCGAGGGTGGGGATCTCAGGTTGGAGAGATTGGAGAACGGACCAGGTGGAATCTTTGCTGCCGTCGTCCACGACGACGATCTCGTGAGGAATAGCTACCGCGCTGAAAGTCTGGTAAATGCCGCGCAGCGTGTCGGGGAGCGATTTCTCTTCGTCGCGCGCGGGCATAATCACGGAAAAAAATTTCAGCGCGCCAGGTGGATGATTTGGAGCGGACGTTTTCGACATGAAAGACGAGCGATGATTGAGCGCTAAAGGCGTAGGGCAAATGGATGCGTGAGTGTCGTGGCGACGACTGGCTCAAAAGTACTCGTTAAAATGCCGCGGAGAGATCGAGCCAGCCCGGGTTGGCTTGGGCGTGGGTGGCGATTTCCTCGAGGATCGTCTCGGTGGAAGTGCGTGGCTGCCAGCCCCAGATGCGCGAGGCTTTGGCGGAATCGAGGATGATCCACGGAATGTCGAAGGCTCGCGGCGTGGAGTCGGCTGAGACGGGATGTGGGCCGAATTTCGCGGCGCACCAGTCGCTGACCTGGCGAAGCGAACGGGCGGAGCCGGCACCGCCGGAACAATTGATGATGCGGTCGCCAACCGGGATGGGCCCGGCGGACATTTGTTTCGTGAGCAAGGGCAGGAGGTCGCGAGGATGAAGGCAGTCGCGGACCTGATAGCCGTGTCCGCCGAAGCCAATGTACGTAAGCGGCCGGCGGCGGACGTAGCTATTTAGCCAATACGCGAAGATGCCTTGATCGGCGCGGCCGAACTGACCGGCTCCCGCGAGGACGCCGCAGCGATTGATGAAGACGGGGAAGTTGAAAGTTTCGCCGTACTCGAGCGAAAGTGCTTCGGACGCGAGCTTGGTGGAACCGTAGAGGGAAATGGGCGCACCGGTGGAAAAAGTCTCATCAAGCCCGGCGGCGGTCAGGCCTGCGGGCAATGTCGTGGCGAGAGGCGAGAGGCGAAAGGCGTTATCGACGGCGATCACAGGGAGCGACGCGAGCGGGGGGATCGAGTAGATCCGTGAGGTGCTGAGCAGGACAAAACCGGCGCGGTGTTGTTTGCAGAACTCGAGCACATTCACCGTGCCGAGGAGATTGTGCTCGATGAGCTGGCGGGAGCTGGTCTTGCCATCGAGTCCGGCGAGGACGCTGGGAGTAGCGGCGGCATCGATCACGAAATCGACGGCTGGTATCGATTCCAAATCGCTGGCCGCGCGCAGATCGCCGTGATGGAGCTCAACGCCGAGAGATTTGAGGGCGGCGCGATTGGTTTCGCTGCCGGGACGGATGAAGTTATCGAAACCAACCAACGTGTGACCCCCGCCGGATTGCGCGAACTCGCGGGCGAGGGTACTGCCGACAAAACCGCAAACTCCGGTGATCAGGATCTTCATAAGAGATGTAGGAGGTGTAAGAGGAGTAAGTGGGGGCGGAGTGGCGGATGGAAGATTCCGTTTCCTCTCACCGCGTGCACCCTCTTAAACCTTATACTTCTAGGACTTATTCCGGCGCTGCCAGGCCCCGACGATTTGGCGGATGGTTTCTTCGAGGGATTGAGTGATGTCCCACGACGGGTAGTGGGCGCGCATTTTTCGGAGGTCCGAGTAGTAGCAGATGTGGTCGCCGATGCGGTTTTGATCCACGTAAGTGAAGACCTGGGCCTTGCCCGTAAACTTTTCGGTGATCTTGAACGCCTCGAGAATCGAGGTGCTGTTGGCTTTGCCGCCGCCGAGATTGTAGACCTCGCCGCAGCGGGGTTTTTCGACGAAGGCAGCCATGAAGCGGGCGACGTCGAGCGAGTGGATGTTGTCGCGGACCTGTTTTCCCTTGTAACCAAAAACCTTATACTCGCGACCCTCGAGGTTGCATTTGACGAGGTAGCTGAGGAAACCATGCAACTCGACGCCCGAGTGATTCGGGCCGGTGAGGCAGCCGCCGCGCAGGCAGCAGGTGGGCATTTGAAAATAGCGGCCGTATTCCTGGACCATCACGTCGGCGGCGACTTTGGACGCGCCGAAGAGGGAGTGTTTCGACTGGTCGATGGTGAAGGTTTCAGCAATGCCGTTGGCGTAGACGGGATCGGCGTAGTCCCAGCGCGTATCCAGTTCCTGGAGAGCGATGGAGTTTGGCGCGTCGCCGTAGACCTTGTTCGTGCTCATGTGCACGAAAGGCGACTCGGGGCAGGCCTGGCGGGTGGCTTCGAGGAGATTGAGGGTGCCTACGGCGTTGGTGTCGAAATCGTCGAAGGGAATGGCGGCGGCGCGATCGTGAGAGGGTTGGGCGGCGGTGTGGACCACGACGTCTGGCTTCACCTGTTTGAGGAGTGCGAGGACGCCGGTGCGATCGCGGATATCGAGTTCGTGGTGAACAAAGCAATTGAGGTCGCTTTGAAGACGCTGCTGGTTCCAGCGGGTGTCGCCTTGCGGTCCGAAAAAGACGGCGCGCTGATTATTGTCCACGCCGTGGATGGTGTAGCCGAGCTGCGAGAAGTAGACGCAGACTTCGGAGCCGATGAGCCCGGAGGAACCGGTGACGAGGAGCGTTTTCGTTTTGGTCATGTGAGCGGTCCGCATGAAGCGAGATGGGGCGCAATTGGCAAGGACCTGGGGCGGAGAAGTGGGCGTGAGGGGACGAGGCGAGAGGGCGCAGGTATTCACGGAATTGATGGGGATGACTTGTGCCTCGGGGAGAATCTCCGCATTCCGGGTTGATTCCATGAGAAGTGCTGTCCTTAGCGGTGGCCGTCGCAATCGCTCGCTCGCGAGTGGCGCGGTTGTCGCCGTTTTTCTAATACTCCTTGCGGTCGGATGCGCGCGGCGCGGCGGCGAAACCTCGTGGACAATGATCGATGTGTGCGGGACGGACATGCAGGCGGACTGCCATCTCCTGAGTCTGGCGGATGGCACGTTCGCGGTGATCGATCCGGCCGACGCACCGGATGCGCCCGGGAGCGCGCTGGCGTATTTGAAAAAGCGCGACGTGGACGCGCTGCGATTGGTCGTCATTTCGCATTTCCACAAAGATCATTACGGGCGGCTGCGCGACTTCGTGAACGCGGGTATCCGGGTCGAGCGCGTGGCGATCAATCTGCCGGGCGACCGGCGAATCGCGGATCGCGAGATGCCCTGGGGCTGCGACTGGGAGGATGTGCAGTCGTTGCTCGCGTTTCTGAAGGAGAGGGGGATTCCGTATTTTACGCCGAAAGCGGGAGAGCGATTACTGGAGGTCGAAGGCGACGGCGTGATGACGACGCTGGATACGGTTTGCCTGTACGATGGGATCACGACGCCGGTGGGGGAAACGGACATCAACGACACGAGCATCGTCCTGCGTTTCACGCATGGGAAAACGCGCGTGCTTTTCACCGGCGATTTGAACCTGAGGCTGGGCGCTTATCTGGCGACGAGCGATTTCGACCTGCGGGCGGACATACTCAAAGTGCCGCACCACGGGACCGAGGGCGTGGCGCCGAACGAGTTTTTCCAGCGTGTCGGTGCGAGCGTCGCGATGGTGCCGGCGCCGCGGAATCTCTGGCTTTCGATACGTAGTAAACGCGTGCGCGATTTTTTCCGGGACGCGGGGGCGGTGACATTTGTTTCCGGCGTGAATGGAAACGTGACGGTGCGCTTCACGAGAACAGGTTTCGAGATTCGTCCCGAGCGGCGCGCTGGTCGCGGACCTGTCGCGAGCGAAGCGGGGAGTTAGGGTGTGACGCGAGGCGGAGCGGTGAGCTCGGCGGAAATTTTGCGGACGTAGTCGGCAGAGAACTCAAGCGAGCGAGCTTTCGAATCCGCGGGGATTTGAAGAAAGGGAACGCCGGCGGTGGTTGTTTCCATGTTGTCGTTTGAAGGATGCACGCTGGCGACGGGGATTTCCAAGGCGGTGTATTTGCCGCCGTCGCGGAGGCGGAGGGGCATCAACTTCACGTTGCCGGTGGGAAGTTGCAGACTAAGGCGAGAAAGCGGAACGCCGTCATCGAGCGTGAAACGCACGACTTGGAGATGCGGATGGGCGGAAAGGGTGGCGTGTTGGATCTTCGTCTCAGAGCCAGGGGCGGCGGCGGTAGTTGATAACTGGATATCGGCGGGTTGATCCACGGCTACCTCGAATTCGAGGGTGTGGCCCGGAGGAATTTTCACGGGCTTGAACTTGGCGGTGTGAAACGCGTTTTTGATGAGGCCGCGGTTTCCGACGAAGGAAAACAGGCAGCAGATCGCGAGGAGAAATCCTATGGCACGGAGAATATCTTTTCCCCGGCGATGGCTGAGGAAAATGAAGTAGATCGCGAGGACGATCAGCCAGAGCATGAACGACAAATAACTCCAGGAAAGCAGGCAGCGCTCGAAATTCCGGAAGTTCATGCCGCGAGGACGAACTGGCAGAAAATCGATGTCGGCCCCGGCGTCGAAGGACGTGTGTTCGTCGGCGACCAGTTTCCACCCTTGCTCAGTGGGCTGGAGTTGCAGGCCGTCGCTGATCTTGAACTCGTCGGGAAGAAAATCCCGGACCTCTTCGTCGCGGCGATTGATAATTCGCAGACGGGTAAATTCCAGCTCGCCGGGCGCATCGACGGGATCGATGAAGATTTTTCTCATCGGGCCGTCGGGGAGCGGAAACGTATAGGTAAACGCCATATCGCTGGGCGCGACGGGAATGGTGATGTCGTAAGGCGTGACGAACCCGAAACCGCAGTCATAGACGATGCGGATTTTACCGGTGTTGCTCGTGCGCAGAGTTGCTTCGAGGTAGTGGATGTCATTGCCGGGATGATTCAGCGGGTACCATTCGAGCGCGATTCCCTGAGGGATCATGAAAGCAAGTCCCGCGAGAACGAAGGCGAACAGAAACCGGCCGATCGAAGGAGCGAACAAGTCGGGGGCGTCGTCGGCGGACTGCGGCGGTGGTGTCGTGGGAGAGTCGAGATCGTCGGGGTGATCCGAAGGCATCAGTGGAGAACGGTTAAAGCGCTAGAGGGACGCAAGGGGCGATCGTTGGATTTGGGACGGCGCGTGTAGAGAAAACGTGAATACGGCGAATGGACCGAGGATGATGGGCGCGCTCGTCATGTTGAGTGATCGCTTGGGGCGCGGTGCATGCACGGAAAATCAACAGTGGAAGCGGCGCCGAATGGCGCGGAGCCAGGCGGTGAGCCGCCAAGAGCGGGAATTTTGCATCCGCTCGATTTTATCGCGGAGTTCGCGCGCTTCGTTTTGGAGAGCGTTGAGTGTTTCGTCGCGGTGCGTCGGTGCGCTCAGTGCGTGGAGGAAATGACTTGAGGAAAATGACGGGATTGAGCCTCGCGCAAGTTCCGTGACTTGGCGGATAGAATGCGCGGCGTCCTCCGCGGCGAGATCGGGAAGAATCGTGTGGTGGCTGAGGAGCAGTTGTTTGGACCAGAAGAACATTTCCAGCCAGGGAGGAGCCTCGCTTTCAGCGCTGGGGTCTGATGCCGCGCCGGCGGAAATAGGAACGGATGAAAATGTGCGCCAGCGCCACATGTCTTCGGCGAAAAAATGCGTGCGCGCGGCGAATTCGTAGTCGATCAGCCGGGGGTGGCCGGAGGGATCGATGATAAGATTGCGAGGCGTAAAATCTCCGTTGGTCCAGCGTGTCTGTGGCGCCGTTTTTTCGAGGCCGGCATAAACGGACGGAGCGATGACGTCGCGGAGAACGGCGTGGTCGAATGCGTTTATCGAGGAGATCGTGGCAAGCTGCTGGAAAACTTGGCGGGCTTCGCCTGTGGCGGCATTGATGTCAGACGGCTCGGTAGTCGCTTCGAGAATACGTTGGACCGCGGCTGAGTGCGTGAGGGCCTGTTCGGCGGTCAATTCGCCGAGCCCGACCAATTCGTCGATGGTTTTCCCTTCGATGAATTCACGGAGAAAGTAATCGCGCTCCGGGGTGCTCTTGAAGAGGAGGGGTTTGGCGGCCAGCGCGGGAAGGGATTGGGAAAACGCTTGGTGCCGGTCTCGCAGCAACGAGAGGTCGCGTCCTATGGTCAGCAAGCGCGGAGCTTCGCCGGGAGATGTGAGGACGAATGTCCGCCGCGTGGCATAGTCGCGACGTCGTGGGTTTCCCGGATACGGGGCGAGCGACGCACCCGGCGGCAGCATTATCCCGCCGATAGTGTGCAGCGAAGAGAGGACGTTTTCGAAGGGCAACGGGCTGGCGGGAAGCGTTAAGGGGAATGACCGCGACATTTCACCAAACGAAGCACGGTCTGTTTGAAAGTGAGAAATGTAAGCGGCCGGCGTTCGAAGGCACTTTCAAACCGCGCGGTCGTTGGCTACGCCGTTCACGAGATGGCGATGCTGCACTGACCGACTCATGACGCTGGCAGGCATCGTGAGTCGGTGGGATTCCGCAGGTGGCATTCGGAGTTCCGACGTGTTGGCTCCGAAAGCAACGCGATCAAATCAAGCGGCGCGGTGCGGCTTGCCGATGTAAACGCCCAGGAGGCTGAGTCCCGCGCCGAGGGCGAATCCGAGGAATGCGCCGACAAGCCCCGAGATTGCCATCGGTCGAAGGACGCCGGCCGTGCGGACGTCGTTGCTGATACGAATGGCATTGCTGTACTCTTGCTGGCTGAAGTCGGCGTGAGTTTTGCGGATATTTGTGATCAGGGTGTTGTAGGCGGACTCGAGGTTTTTCAACGCGGTCGTGGCCTGCGCGATGATGGCGGATTGGTCCACGGGCGTTTCCGACAGGAAGGACTTCATGTTGTCGCGCTGATCGATCAGGCGCTTTTTCTCCGCTTGGATGCGCTTCACGTTCAGGCCGGCATCGAGGGCGCGGCGGACGAGAAAGTTGTAGGAGTCGTTGGCGACAATGGAGTCGATCAATCCCTGGTCTAGGACGGGGGCATCCGCGCGAGATTGGTTGGCCTGGCTTTTCACGCCCAAGACGTAGTTTTGACTGCGAGTCTGAACCTGATCGAGGAGATCGCGCACGAGCTTTTCCTCTTCGAGGGCCTTTTGCTCGTTTTCTTCGATGAGGCGCAGGTGGTAATTCATTTTTAAAATCGCCGTGGCGCGATTTCGCGAAAGGCCATTTTGGTGAACGATGGCGAGAACCTCGTTGAGCTGGATCTGCGAAAAGAGCTCGGTCTGCTCGAGCAAATCGCGGAACGATAGATTCGTCGTGGGAGAGCGGAACGATTTCGCGCGGTCCGCCTGCTGTTGGAGATAATCGCGGATGTTATCGATGTCGGAATTAAAGACCAATTCGTACTCGGCAAGATCGGCGGTTTTCAGAGTTTCGAAAGCGGTGCCGAAGGCGAGAGGCGACTGCCCGTACGTGCGGTAGAAATTTTCCCGATACACCGAGACGATCTCTTTGAGCAAACGCTCGCGCTGGGCATTGCTGAACGACGCGGCGGGGTTGAGCGAAAGCGAGACGACGTATTCGTCAGGAACGTACGCCGGGGGCGTTTGGCCGGCCGCGCGGAGGCGATCGCGCTCTTTCACGATGTTTGGAGGGACGATGCCTTCGATGCTGAGCGCGCTGCGAATTTTGCTTTGGAAGTCGCTCGACGTGTCGAGACCCGCACGTTGAAGAGCTTCTGAAATGACGGTCGGAGCACGAAGATCATCCGGCTGAAATTTCGAATGGTCGGGGTATTCACCGCGTTCGAAACCGGGAAAGGAAAACACGACGCGAGTATTCGTCGAAGTCGGTTGGACGCGGCTCAGGAGGAGCGAGATGCCAGCGGCAATCGCGAGACCGAGTAGGGCGAATCCAAAAATCTGAAAAAGACCTCTGGTCAGACGAAAAAACAGATCGCGCAGGTCGATGCTATCGTCCTTGTTAAAGTCGGACTGAGCTCCGTAGTGACCGTGTTCGCCGCCAGGGGAAGGTTGGTTAGCCATAATGAGAGGGTGTTTGGAAACTGCTTTGGCGCGCGCAGGCAAGCAATTGAAACGGTTGGTCTGGTGAGCGGGGATATTCCTGTCGTCGTTTAAGGGCGGAAGGGCGGCAGGAGTGACATCGCTCCAGAAAGCACTGGTTAGTCCGCTTCGCCGGAGGTGTGGCAGTACGGCGCCACGGCTGCTGCGCTTTGTGAGACGCGAAATAGCCATGTGGCCGCAATGAAGCGAAGCCACACCGTGGCCTGGCTGGCGGAGACCACGCTTTCGCTTCCGGCTCAATTCGTGGATGAATTTACAGAAGATAACGAAGGGAACGAAGAGTCTCCGGTTTACGAAAACTCAGTGGATTCCCGCCTCATGCTGCTTTTTGTAGGGCGGCCGCACCTCGTGTGCGCGCCGGTTTGGTCTGCGAGGGGACGTCGGACGGCTCGACGTGAGGTCGAGCCCTACGGCGGAGCGGTGTCCGGGAAAATCGTTGCCCCCGGATTCAGGGCAACACTTCGAGCTGCGAAAGCGGGATTTTAACGAGGAGACCCTGCTGAAGGACGTCCACTTGGATGACGACTTCGCTGATCTCTGTCAGCTCATGCACGATTCCCTGGACGCCCCAGAGTGGTCCGCTGGATACACGCACGGACCGGCCTTTGGTAAATAGAGGCTTCAGGGTGAGCTCCGTGCCGGAGGCGAGTAGTTTTTTGACCTGATCGATCTGCTGAAGGAAGACGCGTTCGTTTTCGACCGGCAGTGTGCGCACGATCAGCTGCTGCTCATAGAGGAGATTTTTTTGAGCGAGTGGAACGAGGGCAAATACATAGCCGGGGAACAGCGGTTTGAGATAACGCTTCTTCCCGCCTGCGCCATAGTCACGGATGCTTTCCGCTAGCGGGAGATAATGCTCGATGCCACCCGCCCCGAGCAGGCTGGCGAATTTCTTTTCGCAGCGCGGCTTGGTGTGGCAGACGAGCCAGCGTGTGTCGTGGCCGTTGGTGGATGCAGGGTCGGGTGCGGTGCGCATGGCCTTCGAGGCAAAACCTAGGGACCTGAAGCTTTTTCGGGGACAGGGCGATGGATTTTTTGGAGCTTTTATTGTAGGGCCGGTCTTCACGTCCGCGCCTCGGGTGAGAGTGTTCGCTCTCAGGATCGATATTTTTCGAATCGCGCGGACGTGAAGTGCGACCCCACGGGTCGGTCGCTCAGACGCGCGGTCCATACACCGGCCCGTGGCGGAGCGGCACTCGGCAAGAGCCGCTCTTGAATAGCGCGCTCAGAGTGCGCGCTCCACCCCCAAGCGTGTTGAGATTCGATTTCACAAAAGGCATCGGAGGTAACGAAGAGAACGAAGACCTCGACTGATCTGCGAGCCTTCATGGCCTTCTTATTTTCGTACAAAATTTGAAGGATTGTAGCAGCACCCAGGTAATTATCAGCGTTTCCTTAGTTTAACCGCGAATGGTCACGATTAAACGCGAGTGAAAACCGGGCCGGGTTGGAGATTCCAGCCGACGCCACCCGATCTGCCACTCGTCTACTGACCCTCAACCGCCTCCGAAATGAGCGCGCACTAGCGTCCGTTTGGGGTTTTTCTCCAGATGGAGACAGCTGTGGAAAATCCGATACGCTGCGCGAACTTTCCGACCTTTTTTCTTTTTGTTACCTCCAGTAAACTGTCGTCTAGTCGGTTCGCTCGTGTACGCGCGGATGGGAGGGGGCGCGTAGACCGTGCTTGCGTGGTCCACATGTTCGCCTCCGTTGGCGTTCCTCTCGTCCATTAAGGAGACGCTGATTTAATCGGGAAGGTTTTAAGGCCTCGAAGAGGAGAGGCACGTTGATTGCTTATGAGGATAGCATGACGAACCAGACGACATTTGCGCACGCCGAGTTTACCGCGAAGAAGAAGAGCACCAGGCGAGAGCGGTTCCTCGCGCGGATGGAGGAGGTGATCCCGTGGGCGCAGTTGCTCGCGGTCGTCGCGCCGCACTACCCGAAGGGTGCGCGCGGTCGCCCGCCCATCGGGCTGGAGCGGATGCTGCGGGTCTATTTCCTCCAACAATGGTACGCGCTGGCCGACGAGGCGCTGGAAGACGCCCTCTACGACAGCCAGGCGTTGCAACGCTTCGCCCGCATCGAGCTGGAGGCCGGGGGCGTCCCCGACGCGACCACCTTGCTTAAGTTCCGCCGTCTGCTCGAGACCCACGATCTGTGCAAGGCCCTCTTCACTGCGATCAACGCGGACCTCGCCGCGCGCGGCCTGCTGCTGCGCGAAGGCACCTTGGTGGACGCGACGCTCATCGCCGCGCCCTGCTCGACCAAGAACGAAAAACGCGAACGCGACCCCGCGATGCACCAGACCAGGAAGGGCAACCAGTGGTATTCGGACTCAAAGCGCACATCGGCACGGACCGGGACAGCACGCTGGTGCACACCGTGCTCGTCACCGCGGCGAACGTGGCCGACATCGTCAAGACCGCCGAACTGCTGCACGGCGAAGAAACGCGCGTGTATGCGGACGCCGGGTACACCGGCGTGGAAAAACGCCCGGAGATCGCGGCCCTGGCGCGCCCGATCGACTGGCCGATCGCCTGCAAACGAGGCTTGATCAAAGCGCTGGCTGAAGGAGCGCAGAAAGAGGCCATCAAAGCGGCGGAGCACGCCAAAGCGTCCGTGCGCGCGTTCGTCGAACACCCCTTCCAGATCGTGAAAAATCTGTTCCGGCACCGGAAAACGAGGTACCGCGGACTGGCGAAAAACGGCCACCAACTCCACACGCTGTTCGGTCTGGCCAACCTGGTGATCGCCGCCCGCCGGACCGCGGCTTGACCGTGCGGGCGAATGCCCGCCCGGGAACGCGGGACGAGCGAAACAGCGGCACGCGGGCAGAAACACGCCCGCGCCGCGCTCTCCCCGTGCCCCCCCGCGTGCCACATCATGCCCTTCTTTCACGCCACCCGCCGCCGCCTGCGCCCTCAATCAAACTCGAAAAATCGTCCCAGGCTTTATTCAGCGCTTCCCTAGCGGTTAAATATTCTGTTCATTTTTTCTTGAACTCAAAGGCGACTGCCAGTCCGCTGACCGCTTAATCCCGGTTTCCTTGGCATCCCGATCCACAGCGGAGGTAGCGGCCTCCCCCTCATTCGAGCAGGAGTGCGTTCTTTTCTTTGAAGAGATTGTACAGCTCTTCGGCGTGCCAAAATCCGTGGGGCAGATTTATGGACTCCTCTACGCGTCGCCCGCGCCCCTAAATTTCTCGGACATCGTGCAGCGGCTGGAGATCAGCAAGGGTTCAGCCAGCCAAGGTTTGCAATTATTGCGCTCTCTCGGCGCGATCATTGAAGTCGAGCGAACGTCCTCCGCTTCCCTTCAGGAATCGCAGACTGCCATGCACGCGAGTCGCGGTATCTGCTATGAGCCGGAGCTCAGCCTGCGCCAGTTGGTGACTGGCGTGCTGCGGGAACGTATTGCGCCCCTGGCTACGCCTAGTGCGGATCGTCTGCTGCGCCTTAAGCAGTTCGCGGAGCAAGTTCCCGAGCACACGAAATTTTATTTGGGACGAGCAAGGCAATTGGAGACTTGGCGCAAGCGGTTCACTACTGTGCTACCCCTCCTCACTGCTTTGTTAGGCACGAAGAAAAAATCCAAGTGACCAAGATCACTCGTCCGAAATTCGTCCCCGTTGCGTCATGCCGACGCGACGGGGCGAAGCATTTTCGAGTACTAGGAAGTTCTCAACCATCATGATTAAACGTCAAATAATGCGGCTGGTACAAAAAACATTGGGAGTCGCCTTGGGAGACGTTGCGGCAGCGTCGGTGGCTTATCGCTCATCAGTGATAGATAAGCACCTCCAAGAGGTTAGGGAACGCATGCCGGAGAACCCAGCCGCAAGCGGCCTTTCTGTGTACAGTCAGAATGAGGAAGATGGTATAATCTCGGGTATATTTAAGTCGATGGCGGTAATGGCACCTAAGTTTATGGAATTCGGTGTTCATATCACCGAAAACAATAGCTTGAACATACTTTTAAATGGTGGTCGTGGTGCTTGGATCGACAAGGGGCTGACTCCCTTTAAAAAGACCGCTCGCGAAAACGACAAGCTACTTTTGGTCGACCGCTACATCGACATAAATAATATTTATACAATATGTGAGGAAGTCAAAGCATTCCTTGCGATTGATAGCTTCCTCGATCTCGACTTGGTAAGTCTGGACCTGGATGGGAATGATTATTATCTCATTGAAGAAGTCGTTAGTAAAGGCGTGAGACCAAAAGTATTCTGTCTCGAGTATAACGCTAAATTCCCACCGCCGCAGAAGACTAAGATCACCTACAACGCAGCGCACCGATGGTTAAACAATGACGATTACTATGGTTGCTCGTTGCAGGCCTACGTTGATCTCCTCGCTCCTTTTCGCTACCATTTGCTGTGCTGTAACATTACAGGCTCAAATTGCTTTTTCGTTCGCGAAGACGTAGTCGGGGCGTTTAATATCCGGCCCGTCACCGAACTTTATCAGCCGCCTCGGCCGTTCCTCTCGCCGTTTCCGAAGGGGGCCAGTCCATCAATTAAGTACCTAAAAAGTATTTTGTAATTGTTGGCCTAATTTAGAGTCGCGCGCAATTTAATGCTTCGGACTTCGATTTTTGTTTCCGCGCTCACGTTGATGGCCTCAGCGTTAGGATTTCTTAACCAAGTACTTCTTGCGAAGATATTTGGTGCGTCTAGTCAAATGGACTCCTATCTTCTTGGCATAAGCGTGCCTACCACTTTGGCCGGAATATTAGCGGGGGTTCTAAGCTATCAACTCGTCCCGTCTCTTCAAAAGGCGTTAGTAAAGAGGGGCTCGACGGATGAAATCATTTGCTCGTTATGTGTAGGCTTAGGAGGGGGGGGGCTATTGGTTGCTGTATTGGGTAGTGCTACCGCTGGAACGCTTCTCAGGCTTGTCTGCGGGACGGGGGGCCCAGCAGCACCGCTCGGGGAGATTGGATTCGCAAGGATCGCTTGGTTTTGGATACCGCTGGGTGTCCTTACCGCGATATATACTTCGCTCCTTCACACTAAGGGCCGGTTTATAGCTGCTGCTTGCGGGCAATCATTTCCGATTCTAGGAACGTTGTTGGGCTGCGTCTGGGGCGCTGGCCATTTCGGGCCGCAGGCGCTTGTTCTTGGTCAATCGATTGGCTATTGTATGCATCTCATTCTTCTGCTTTGGCTCTCAGGAAGGATACGTATAGGATTCGACTGGAATATGCTGGGTCAGCTGCTTAAGCGATTGCCGCTTGCATATGTTGCTCTTTTAATATTCGTAATCTATCCATTCTCAGATTCTTTTTTGGGATCTAGAGTGGGTCCATCAGCCGTTTCCTACCTTGGTTACGTACAGCGTTTGGTCGTGGGGATTGCCAGTCTTACTGTCACGGGTGTCAGTACGGTAATATTTCCTACCATGGCCAAGCTTGCAGCCGAAGGTAATGAGGAGCAGGTAATGAGTAATCTGAAAGGCATCCTTAGAGGAATTATTATCGTGGTCTCTCCGCTGGTGGCTACACTGGTCGTCTTTTCCCCTGAGGCCGTTTATCTCATTTTTGAAAGAGGGGCATTTACAAGGCTGAATACAATTGAGCTTGCCGGGCTGTTGCCGTATATGCTGGTAGGAATCGTTGCCGCTTGTTGTATGATAGTTGTTTTTAGGGTACTCTTCGCAAGCGGACGGGTCTGGCTCGCAGCAGGATGTAGTTTCGGCGGTGTTTGCTGCTATATAGGCTCATCGTTGGGTCTGGTTGGGTCATTCGGGCTGAAAGGAATCGGAATGGGCTACATGCTGAGCTGGTGGGGGCTGTTGATAGTAAGCTTGCTCAAGCTAAAACTGTTTAAAGGAATGAACCTTAGGCGGCTTATCGAATTTCCCTTCAAGGTTGGGGGCGGACTGTGCTTACTTTTGGCGGTTGATATAATTGGAGCCTGTTTTATAAAATGGTATGCAGCGGGCGTGGATTTTTCAGCTTATGTATTTCCTGCGATGGTGGTTGGCTGTGTTGGCGGCGTCGTCTACGCAATCGTTTTGTTCAGCTTAGATGTTCGGGAGATCGTATACTTGAAAGATCGCATTACTTGTATTTGGTTCACTTGTGCAAAAACCAAACTGAATTGAATCTCCTGCCCTATGTACGGCGCTATTGCTATATCGTTCTTCACCATCTTTTTCTTTATCTCGTGGCTGTGGTTGATTTGGCGCGTAGACGTGTATTTTGGACTGGTCTACGCAATGTTGTTTGTGTATACAATTTTTGCACAGTTCGGATATTACTTTCGTCCTGATATATCCATGCGCATAGACGCGTATTTTGGTGAGGAGGTGTTTTGGCCGTACTATAGGCTGGTTGTATTGTCGTTCACTATGCTGTTCGTGCTATTGTCGACTTTAGGACCCAAGTTACTTAGATATACCTATTATGATGTGGGGCGCTCGGCGTCGCGCCTCGGCATTGTTTTTTTACTCTTGTCGTTGGTCCAGTGGGGTTTCCTGCTTGGCGTGCTGATCACTCGATCTGTGGAACTGTCATATGGGGCTGCCTCGGGCGATGAGTTTGGTAGCGACACGTTATTGACCGTGACCGGGATGACATTCAAGGCAATGACGCCTGACCTCCTCGTTTGGTGGTATATTTTGCGTGAAAAAGCTTGGTCTAGATTCTACTGGCCACTATTCGGCGCCGCGTTGATACTTTTCGCTACATACTGTTTGAAGCTTGGCAATCGAACTGACATCCTCGCGCTATTCTTAGGGATAGGAAGTTATGAGTTTGCTCGAGCTCACACGAATGGGAAGTTGATTAAATGGTTGTTTAGAATGATGCTGTTTGGTGGTGCGGTTATTTGTTTTGCCATGACCGTGGATAGGATCCGCTCAGGAGGAGGCGATGGCGATAGTCGGAGTATGGAGGAAAAGCTAGTGCTGAATGACTATTATGCTCCATCTCATATGCTTTTCGCGGCGATTTCTTACGACTTTGTTCGCCCTGGAGAGGTGGTGAAATCTAACCTTAACAACGCAATGATCCTAAGAGGATATCCCTATCTTCAAGCTACAATTACTGATCTGTTCAAACCGGGACTGGCGACGCGGTCGCAGGGGTATGCCTTTTATATTTTTACAGAGGGATATTTAGTGTTTGGGCGATATGGTTACCTATATAACGGCATTGTAATTTTTTGTGGCCTCATGATGTGGAGGATGTTTTCATTGGGCAATAGTCCCTGTGTAAATCGATTCGCAATCATGCTGATATGTGCGATGGCGGCGAACTGTGTTCGAGGCCAGTCGGCGTATTTCATTAAGTACTCCTATATGTATTTTATTCCGGCGTTTCTTATGTTTTATTTAGCAACAGGCATGAGGCTGGTTTGGCCGGGTCTAGTGATACGTCGTAGTTGCACTGCGGCGTTAAAATTATCAAATCAGGGTCAGCAACGTAATAACGTTAAGCCGATAAGAACTTGAACATTTTAGTTCTCCGCTTCGGGCGATTAGGAGATTTCCTGGTTGCTCTTCCTGCTATAAATTTGCTTCGGGAAAGCTATCCCGCGGCAAACGTGACTTTAATCACTGCCATTTCCGCACACCAAAAATTTTCTATAAAGGCTGCTGGTTATACTAAGGCAGGTTCAGAAATTCCATGGCTGAATTTCATGCAGCCAGGGACAATTGACGACATCGTTTATTGGGATACTGCGTCGCCCTGGTGGGGAGTTAGCCGGTTGCGACTGCTATGTGCAGGACGTAAGTTCGACATGGCGTTTGTGCTGCCGTTCTCAGGGGAACGCTTTGTTAGTCGATTTAAGAAGTACGTTTTGCTTCGTTTGGCTGGAATACATTGCCCGGTTTACGGGGTGAAGAGCCCTAAAACTACTCACCCGTTGCCACAAGTATTTGCGGCTATGGGAGCATTGGATGAAGCGCGTATACCAATCAATCAAGGAGGCGCGTACAAGCTGTATGTAAATGAAGAGGATCATGGCTGGGTCGAGGAAAACATAAGAGCTAGAGGTTGGGGTGGTAAGCAGATAATCTCCGTTTTTCCTGCCGGAACATACGTGCATAAACGTTGGCCATCCGAAAACTTCGTCGAGTTGCTTGATAGAGTTGTGCGATCGCAAGAGGTAAAGATAGTTTTTATTGGAACAGCGTCGGAAGGTGGGCTCGCAAACGAGATAATCGCACGAATGCAATGCAATAAATCTGATGTTTGGGTAGCGTGCGGGGAGACAAATCTGCAGCAACTCGCGGCATTGCTAGCGCGCAGTACGGTTTTTGTGGGAAATGACGGTGGGCCCGCGCATCTTGCTGCGGCCGTCGGTATCCCTTGTGTCACTCTTATGAGTGGCGTTCATCCTGCTGGCGTGTGGGATCCGTTTGGACCAAAATGTGTCAGCATCAGAGAAAGTGTACCTTGCGAAGCTTGCCTTAGCGAATTGAGCTGTCCCCAGAAAAACCCTATATGCATAACGCGGATCTCCATTTCTCGAGTTGAAGAAGTGGTGTTGACGTTGCTTCAGAAAGCGAGACATGAGCGTTAGTCGAATGAAAGAGCCACCGGACCGTCGTTGCTCGCTCCTTGTTCTTTCATGTGATGCCTACCGCGATCTTTGGCCTCCTTTCTTTAATATATTGCAGCGCCACTGGCCGGATTGCCCCTTCCCGATTTACTTGGGGGCAGGCGATTGCTCGGTCGCAGATGAAGGGGTTACCACCTTATCATCCCCGGCTGGAAAAGACTGGTCGTCTTGCGTTCTCGATTACCTCACGCGGATTCCTACAGATTATGTACTGGTCATGCTAGACGACTTTTTTTTGCGCAAAAGAGTAAAAAACGCGATGATTAATCGGTGCCTGGCTTTTGCACAGAAATTTGATGCATATCAGCTGCGGCTTATACCACGGCCAGGTCCTACTAAAAAGATTGCTGGCGAGCGCAGTATAGGGCTGCTGGAGCCCGGGTCGCGATATCGAATAAGTGCGCAAGCGGCCATTTGGAATCGGCTTGCTTTGATGCGGTTGCTCAGGCCGGGGGAGACGGCGTGGGAGTTTGAGAACAATGCTGCTGAAAGGGTATACTCGGATTTCACCAAGCACTACGCGGTTTGGAGAGCCGTGTTGCCTTACGAAGGATTTTTGGCCCATCATGTAATCGAGAAAGGCCGTTGGTTGCCTCATGAGAAATGGATATTTGGACGGCAAAATATCGGCTGTGATTTTAGCGACCGTGCTACGCTTGGCTGGGGCCAGACCTTCCAATGCCACTTGGCAGGCGTGATAGCTGGGGGGTTAAGACTGCTTCCCCCTGCTTGGGGTGAGAGTCTAAGGCTCCTGATTAGGAGGATTGCAGGACGAGTGGCGCCCCAGCTTTTGGCTCGCCTCGGAGGAGTTAGGGGAAAACCTCAATGAAAGTTTGGATCTTTAACCCGTACGGTAACCTACCTGGTGAAGGATGGAGCCCTTATCGTTCCACTAGTCTGGCGTCCTCGCTCACTAAGCGTGGACATGAGGTGGTTTGGTGGGTATCTGATTTTGAGCATCGTTCGAAAAAACAGCGGCCAACGGGGAAGATAGATTTTGGGGATGGTTTTTCTGCGGAGGTACTTTCTTCTTCACGATATTCGCGCCATGTCTCGTTGGCCCGCATCAAACATGAGCGCAATTACTCAAGGAGCCTTTGCCATGCTGTCCGTGTCCGCACTGATCGGCCGGATATTATAGTACACGGAGAACCGGCTGTGTGCTTCTCTGATATTTCGATGGGGGCGGTGCGTCTTTGCCGGTGCGCAATGGTCGTGGATGTCATCGATCTCTGGCCGGAATTGTTCGAGATTATTTTTCCTAGGATAGTACGTCCTTTTGCCAAATTGCTGCTGGGTCCCTTATATCAGAAACGTAAGAAGTTTCTTCGCCAAGCTGACGGGTTCTTGGCGGTAGCGCAGAACTACCTCAAATTGGCGCAGTCGATCGCGCCAAAGACGCCAGGTGCTGTTGCATATCTCGGCGCTGATACTAAACTGTTTTTGCGGAACGACGCTCAACGGCCGGTAGATCCAAGAATCGCCACTTTGAGAAAGCGGCCCGGGGAGGTTTGGTGTGTTTATGTGGGAACGCTTGGCCGAAATTACGATATTGATGCCGTACTCCAGTGTGCTCGTCGGCTGACAGGATCAAATGTGCGAATCTTGGTTGCTGGAGATGGGGATTGCCGAACGGCGGTGGAACACGCCTCGAAGAAAGGTTTCGTAAGCTATCTCGGAAGGCTTTCGTTTGAATCCCTGATAACGCTATATACCAACTGTGATATCGCTTTGGCGTGTTACGCTAGCGGTTCCACCGTTTCGATGCCATTCAAGGCGTTCGACTATCTTGCGGCTGGTCTGCCCATAGTCACCTCTCTTCGCGGCGATCTTGAGGCATTCGTCTGTGACCACCAACTCGGCCAGACGTACACCGCCGGCGATCCCGATACTTTGTATTCCGCGATTCAAGCATTGGCTCAAAATACGGATTTTAGACGAAACGCAGCTCGCCGTGCAAAGCAGCTGGGCAATATGATGGACTATGATATTCAATACGGATTTGCGGCAGATTTTCTTGAAAAAGTAGCTGCTCAAAACCGCGCCTCCGTTTCCATTAGAATTTGACTTGAAGTGGTAAAGGCACTGATGCGTGTAGGACCGCCGTGCGCTCGCAGTTCCTCCCAGTCGCTAACGTGCAGGTTATTCCTTTGACGACATTCCTCACGGCGGCTCAAGGCCCTCTCGCGGGCTATTCGCCAGAGCTCAAAAAACGTCGCAGAAGCGAACAGCACTTGACGTATAAGGGACGGAGTTGATGTGCTAGTCTTCCTTCGCCTCGACGTAAGGCGTTGCGGACCTGTTACCCTGCCAAGAATTTATGACTAACGCTAAACTGAACAACGAGATTGAAATTATTCTCGGCGCATCCCCCGGATCGATCAAAGGGGATGAGAAGCTTAATGATTTAGGGAATTGGGACTCACTTGCAGTGGTCATGCTTATGGCTGCAGCTGCGGAGAAATTTGATTGTGAACTCACGGGAGAAGCAATTGCCAGCTGCGCAACCATAGCAGATTTAGCTTTGCTGATTGAACGGCAGCGCGCCTGAGGGGCCTATGAAGAACACCATGAATTCTCAAATTTCAGCGGTACACTACTGTTTGCCTTCGGAACGGCTTACGAACGAAGATCTAGCTAAGCGGTTTGGCGAGAAGACCGTTGCATCCATCAGTCGGATGTCGGGGATTGTCGAACGACGGGTTGCACGACCTGGAGTAACCGCCGCAGATTTAGCGGTGTGCGCCGCGGAGCGCCTATTGCAGGAAAAAAAGATCGAGCGAGATAAAATCGATCTTCTCGTTTTCGCCAGCCAAACGCCTGACTATCAAATCCCCGCTACATCCTGCATAATTCATAATCGTCTCAGATTGAGACAGAGCTGCGCCAGCTTCGACATCAATCTCGGATGCAGTGCATATCCTTACACCCTCGCCGTCGCTCATGGACTATTAGTAAGTGGGGCCGCCCGCACAGCCTTAGTTCTCAATGCCGATACAATTTCTCACGTACTGCATCCTGGTGATAGAAGCCTTGTTACGCTCCACGGTGATGCCGCCGCTGCTACGTTGCTGGAAAGCACCAATGAACCCGATGTGGGATTCGTTGGTTTTCACTTTGGGACAGATGGTGCAGGGGCAAAGCATATTCTGATTCCTGCCTCGGGCACGCGCAGCCCGCGAGGGGAGGTCGATGCAGTCGAGACCACTGATGACAACGGAAATATCTCATCGCCTCACCATCTACAGATGAATGGGGCTGCCGTTTTCCATTTTTCTTTGTACAAGGTCCCCGTGGTTATTCGCGAGGCGTTGGATAAATACCGCCTGCGCATTGATGATTTAGATCTTGTCCTTCTGCATCAAGCAAACCGGACGATGGACGACATGATATATAAGGCATTGAAGGTCCCTTTGGAAAAACAATTTTATTTTATAGAAAAGGTGGGAAACGCTGCCGGGGCATCAACCCCGATGCTTTTAGCAGAGGCGTGGCGTCAGGGCAGATTACGACCAGGTTCAAAGTGTCTGATCGCTGCCTTCGGAAACGGACTTTCGTGGGGGATCACGATTATACAATGGCCTGGCGTCCTCGGGCAAGCGGTTCAAGCAGCTGTGGACTATATTGAGTAAATAGATATGAATACAATTGAACGTCTTCAGGTTGTTTTTCGGGAAGTTTTTGATGATAATGCCCTGCGTATAAACCGAAATATGTCGAAGTCGGACATTCCCGAATGGGATTCCGTCGCCACAGTTAGGCTCGTGCTCTCGGTTGAGCAGGAATTCGGTATTCATTTGAGTACGGATCAGGTCGCCGACATTAGGGATGTTGCTAGTTTGGTACAGGCGATTGAGACGTCCATTAAAAGATGATGAGTGATAATAAACAACTTTACGGGCCACGCGGTTTCGACATGGCTCGGCAGCTTAGGGCCGAAGGTTTAATCAGCGAGGCTTATTCAGAGCTCCGCCGCGTCCAATGCCCGTCAAAGCTGGCATTCTCTGCGCTTTCCAATGCGGCATATTTGTATGAACGCATGCTGGCCAAAACGCCGCCAGACAATAATCTCTTCAAACGCCGGTGCCGGCTTGCTTGGATATCATCGACTACTAGTGAGTTTATTTTGCCTGTGCTTCGGCTGCTTGCTTGGAGAGATTTTATACTATTGGACTGCTATGCCCCCCCCTTCGATAGCGTTGATCGCGAGATTTATGATGATCAGTCCGGGCTGTATAAATTTAAGCCGGATATTGTGATATTAGCAGATAACTGGCGAGATTCCCGTATTCCTGCAATTTCTTCAGGCGTGGGTGAAAGCGTTGTAGCCGGGAAACTGCAGCAAATTCTACAACGTTGGAAACTTTTGGAAGAGCGAATCGGATGTCGAGTTATCCAGCATAGCTTCGATTTCCCGCCGAACGATGCTTACGGCAATCTTGCTGGGATGCTTTCAGGAGGTCGAATGGGAGTTCTACGAGCTATCAATGCTTCTTTGCCGAAAATTGCCATTCCCAACGTAACGGTGCTCCAGATTGACGAGATCGTGGCCCGCGTCGGCGCCGAGCGTTGGCATGATAGCGTGGCATGGTTTTCGACACGGCAGCACCCTGGCTTAAAAGCGATTCCTGATTTGCTAGAGGCTGACCTAGCCCTCATCCGCGCCACTTTGGGCCTCACTAAAAAGGTACTTGTCGTCGACCTCGACAATACTTTGTGGGGCGGTGTCGTAGGCGAGAGTGGAGTGGGAGGGTTGCGTCTCGGAGCACCCGACCCGGTGGGGGAAGCGTACAGCGAGTTGCAGCGGTACCTCTTGGAATTGAAAGAGAGAGGAGTGTTGTTGGCGGTTTGTTCGAAAAACAACGAAGTAGATGCTCGAGCACCCTTCGAAAATCACAACGGTATGACGTTGAAGTTGGAAGACCTTGTCGGGTTCATGGTGAATTGGGAGCCGAAATCTTCAAACATCCGTTCATTGGCCGAACAACTGAATCTGGGGATCGACAGTTTTGTATTTCTCGATGACCAAGGATATGAACGCGAAGAGGTGCGAGCCGAGCTACCAGGCGTGGCGGTGCCAGAGCCAGATAGTGAGCATCCCACTGATCTGCTTAAGGCGATTCATGACGGTCGTTGGTTTGAGACGTTAGCATTCACGGATGAGGACCGCCGCCGACACGAAAGTTACAAGGCCAATGCTGAACGGTCTGTGCTGCAGAAGAACTCCGGGTCTCTTGCTGAGTTTTTGAAGACATTGGGGTTGCGCGTCGACTCGGCGGAATTTGATGAATCGACCTTGTCGCGCGTAGCCCAGTTGGTCGGAAAGACGAACCAGTTTAATCTCACATCCCGACGTCATGATCTCCCTCGTCTTTTACAGATCGTCGGTACAGAACGATCTTGGACCCAGTGGTACAGGGTCCGAGATCGCTTTGGTGACTATGGTATTGTTGGCGTACTTATAGCAACGGTCGCGGACAATTATGCTAAGTCATGGGAAATTGACACTTGGCTGATTAGTTGCCGAGCGTTAGGACGTGGAGTGGAGGATGTAATGTTTTCTAGTCTTCTCAAAGCTGCCAAGCGCTGCGGGATAACGCGACTGATCGGGATATATAAGCCCAGCGAAAAAAATGTTCAGGTGGCTGATTTTTATCCGCGGCTTGGATTTTCCGTTGTGGCTGACCAGGACAATGGTACGTATTACCAGCTTGATCTCGGGGATAGATGATGATCCGCCGTGCGAAACGAATTAGAAGCCCGCACCAATCCTTAACATGCACTATCGTCTAGCGAGTATATTAGATTATCGCGAACTTGCTGATTTGCATATTCAGTGTTCGCGCAAGCAGCAAAAGGGATTTATGTATAATCTTGGTGTTGTGTTTTTTAGGCAATATTACAAAGTCTTCCTTGCTGAAAAATCGGCCGTTATACTGTGTGTGGTTGCTGACAACGGGCGTATCATCGGCTTTAATTCAGGAACACTTAAGGCGGAGGAACACGCATTGGCCTTAAGGCGGAATGCGATTAGGCTCGGCCTCGCGGTTGTATTGGCAATGCGGCCGGGTCTGATCAGGGAGTGTATCGTACGGTTCAAAAGTCTATTAAAGGGCAGCCGCATCTCGGAATATGGTATTCGCGAGGGTCCACGTGGCGACTACTGGGCTTGGGATCCTGCTGATAAAAATCCTGCGGCAGCTATTGAGCTGCATAAGCGATTTCGCGATATTATGGGAAATTTAGGGGCGACGTGTGTCAGATCGGAAGTGGACTTTGATAATAAAGTTGCCTTGCGATCCCAACTCCTACTCGGTGGCAAAATTGTTTATCAGTTCGTGACACCGGATGGTAGAGATCGATGCATTATAGAGTTTACGTTGAAGGAAAAGGATTAAATCAATTTTATGCAAATACCGTTTCACCGCCCCACAGTAGATGATGCGGAAATTGAGGAGGTTGTTTCTACCTTGCGCTCCGGCTGGCTTACTACCGGCCCCAAAACTAAGCAGTTCGAGGCTGAATTTGCTACGTATGTCGGAGCAAAGCACGCTATAGCGCTCAACAGTGCTACCGCCGCATTGCATCTGGCTCTTGAGTCCATCGGATTGCAGCGAGGAGACGCGGTCTTGGTTCCGACAATGACTTTTGCCGCGACTGCAGAAGTCGTGCGTTATTTCGATGCGGAGCCCGTTCTTGTCGACTGCAATGAAGATGACTTTAATATCAGTATCAGGGATGCTGAGGACCGTGCGCATGCGGTGGCGAGCAAGGGTGGCAGATTGAAAGCGGTCATTCCCGTACATTATGGTGGTCAGGTAGTAGATATGTCGGGGGTGAAGGCTTTGGCGGACGAGTTTAAGCTTAACGTCATCGAAGACGCGGCTCATTGTTGTCCGGCTGCCTATCGCGATTCGGAAGCGACACATTGGAAACCGACAGGAACCGAGTCGCAGGTCGCATGTTACTCGTTTTACGCCAACAAATGTATCACTACTGGAGAAGGAGGGATGGCATGTACAAACGACGACAAACTGGCTGATCGAATGCGCACTATGGCTCTCCATGGTATTTCCAAAGATGCATGGAAGCGGTTTACAGCACATGGCTCATGGTATTATGAGATAATAGCGCCTGGTTATAAATATAACCTTACCGATATCGCGTCATCGATCGGCCTCCATCAACTACGCAAGGCGGATATGTTTCGCGCCGATCGGGAGAAAGTTGCTTGTTATTACCAGCAGCTCCTGGGGCATCGGGCCGACATACTACTGCCCTTCTGTAAACCAAACAGAATTCACTCGTGGCATCTTTACCCGGTCCGTTTGAAACTCGATCAGCTGCGTGTCGACCGTGCTGCGGTTATGGACGAGCTGAAGGCAGCGGGAGTAGGAGCGAGTGTCCATTGGATTCCACTGCATATGCATCCCTATTATCGTACGCGGTATGGATACAAGCCAGGTGACTTTCCGGTTGCAGCGAGAGTTTCACAGACGAACATCAGCTTGCCATTATATCCCGGAATGACAAAAGCAGAGACCGGCTACGTAGCGGCTGCGCTCCAGCGGATCCTTGATAAGCATAGAAACTAATGAAGCGTCTTTTAGATCTATCCGTGTCCTGCTTCTTGCTCGTTGCGCTATCGCCGTTGATTTTGGTGCTTGCCGCCTTAGTAAAATTTGGTGATCGCGGGCCGATATTCTACAGTCAAGAACGCATCGGATGGCGAGGTCGTACTTTTCGAATCTGGAAGTTTCGTTCTATGCGACTTGACTCAGATAAGATGGGACTGAGCATCACAAAATCAGGGGATTCTCGGATAACAGTAATAGGGAAACTGCTCCGCACGACGAAGCTCGATGAATTGCCGCAGTTGATCAATGTGTTTATGGGTGAGATGTCGATGGTAGGGCCTAGGCCGGAGGTTGCTAAGTATGTGTCAATGTATACACCTGACCAGCGAAAGGTCTTGGAGCTTAAGCCAGGTATCACCGACGTGGCTTCTATTGAGTTTCGGAACGAAGAGCAGTTACTTGCTTCTGTTACAGACGCTGAAGCATTTTACGTTAGCCACTGCATACCGAAGAAGATTGAGCTTAATCTGAGATACGCAGCAACCGCGACAGTTTTCAGTGATGTCGTAATTCTTGGTAAAACATTCTTCGCTATCTTGGCTCATTAATTATCGGGTGTGCTATGGTTCGGGATCTGGGTGTGCCTAGTGCGTTGATCTTTGCGAGGTTTCAAAAATTGATCGTAGTTCGATGAATTCTTTGGAGCCCGCATAATCTGCAGCAACCTGAGATAGTGGCCAGTGGCCAGACAATAGACCGGCTAGGGATCTGGGTGAGTAATGAGCGAGAGGCTTTGAGGGGACGGATAGGACGGTGGGGGCGTCAATTCTATGCAGCTGTACATTACGTACTTGTATAACCGCGTCGGGCGCTTCGTTGCCATTCAGAATGGCGCCGATGCGTATGGATCGAGCATGACTGGGAATGCGTTGTGCGTGCCCGAGCCCAAAAGTCGTTGTATATTCTGCCCAGCGCGAGGGCGCGGCGTCTCCTGATAGTCCGAAGTAGCTAAAGATTCCGTTCTGCCAACCGGGGGGATTTCCCGCGCCTGTAGGATAAGGAGCACCGGAATCGAGAAAAGCTCCAGATTCGTCGTACCATGCTACAGCTAAAAAAACTGTAGCCGCGCGTCCTGCTGACTGCCGTACCGTCATTGCGACGCTTAATGTATCGGCATCTGTGATCGAGTAAAAAGCGGACGAGAACACCCAGGCGCAGCGGCCTTTTGCGTTCTCGATTAAAAATGAATCGTAGCCTGAGCCGTGGGTATTATAATTAAAAGATTGGGGATCAGATTTAAGGCTTATCCATTTATCTGGCGCTATTGTGTTTCCGTCACTTAATCGATGGGGGTTTACACCGATCAGCCTAAGTGTATGGGCACGATTCGTTTGTCTTAGAGAGGTTCTGTGAAGCGATTTTAGCAGGCTCTCGTCGAGGCCGAGCAACTCGAGGCTACGTTTGAGAATGGCGGTTGCAGGAATTGTAAACATTCGTGATTCCGCTGTTCTTGTGTTTGGGAATGCCGCAGCAGTGGCGGCGGTTCCAACTCTGGTCAAGACGGTCCGCGTGCTGGACGGCTGCGAACGTTGGGCGGCGGTGTCTGCAATACTGCCGCGTAGTTGTAGGTCACTAGCTATGCTCGCAAGAGAATGCCAAAACCGGTTATACCCAGGCTTTCCGGCAGAAATACAGCAACAGAGAAGGATCGCGCCGTATATAATCCTAAAGACTGGCTTTGTAGGGCATGAGTAATTACTCGAAGTCTTGTTTTTCCACTTCATTTGCGAGCACAGCACTGTAAGTGAAACAATACTCGCTAGCAAAATTGGCGTAGCGAACAGCATCCGATGAAATGTTACAACGTAATGTTCTGCTACGCGAGAGACTGTTTTCGCAAATGGCACTGCAAAAACCGGCAACTGACAAATGAGAATCGGTGTAAATGTTAGCCATGCGACCACGTGGTTACGTATGAGTAAGCCGGCGACGGCGGCTAAGTTGACGAGTCCAAGGCAACTCGTAATCTGGAGCATTCGATCAGCAGCGACGGATCTCAAATCGATAATATTAAAGCCATGCCATGCACTCAGCCAACCTTGGCTGCGGTAGGTTTCGATGATCGCGGTACGCGGGTATAACCAGAGGAAGAGGGCATTTACCGCGATGGTTCCGCCAATCAGCCACCATAGCACAGAGCGCTTCCACTCGATCAGGCGCCAGACGACAAGGGCAGCGATGCCCAAGCCTGCGATGCCAAGGCCCTGAGGATGGTTGAAGGCTATTATAGATAGGAGGCAAAGGGCGATAGGCGATAGGCAACCGACCGTTGTTGGCCAATGCCAGAAGGTGGGGCGGTTTTGAAGAGGGAAGAGGCAAGGGTGACGGGTGAATGGAACGGAAGGTCTGGCGGACTGAATTGATGAACTGTCTGTGTCCTTCGGGGCTGTGAAGTTCAAATTCGTTCTGCCCCACGCAGCCCACTCAAGGACAATCCGGGTCAGCGCAATGGCGCCTAGCTGAGCGTAAATGCTGCTGGAGATGCCGTAGTAGCGGTAGAAGGAAAATATGTTATTCCCGAAGAGCAGTGCTTGGATAATGACAAAGACCGTTGAGGCGCGTTCGCCGAGTCCGCAGGCGCGGGAGAATCGGTAGTATTGCCAACAAAGTAGCAAGCAGATCCCTGTGTAGTAAAAATCCAGCCAGAACAACTGGCGTAGCCCTATACACCAGCTGAGAAAACTATATGGGATAAAATACGAGGATTTATGCCACGAGGAATGCGCGCTGACGGTATCGAGGATTCGCCACTCGTTGATCCGACGGAGGTGTTCCCAAGGGTCGGAGGGCCATTCCAGGTAGACGCCGGGGATGTAGAAGAGGAGGGTAAGAATCGCCCATGGGGCGATTCTTATTAAGAGGTGTAAGCCGTAAGAGGAGTAAGGGGCAGAGTTGGTATTGCGCGCTTCCCGGGCGTATTGCACCGAGTTCTCGGTCCACCAGCTGCGCAGGGCGATGGCGGCGAGGACCAGGTGGGCGACGTGAAGAGTCCAGTAGAGGTGTAAGAGGGAGGGGATTAAGTGGTAAGAGGCGTCAGGGGTAAGAGGAGTAAGGGCGGAGGAAGCGGCCGCTTCGGCTGTAGCTGGCGAGGGATTTACGGGCCAGGCGGTGACGTAGTAAAGGAGGTAGGCCGCTAGATAGGGGATGAGGAAGGCCCAGCCGCTGTAGAAGTAGCGACGCAGCAAAGTAGCGAGTTGCGGGTAGCGAGTAGCGGGCATTCCGGAATGGATGTGTCGGGCGTGCGTGGGCGTATGGCGGCAGATTACCGTGGGCGTGATGGGCGTGAGGGCACTCCTAAAATGGGCTGCTTGATGAATGGTGCGGTTGGGCGGAGCGCGTTGAGCATGGGAAAGATTTTTCCGTTGGCCGGCATGGATCGAGAGGTTTTCGGACCGCGTGCGAGCACGCTGGCATACAGCGGGGCGGCCCCCCGTCATTTCCTCCGAGCATGCGGCGCAGGAGAATTTGCGTGGACTCAGCGGCCTTTCCCGGTAGACGAGCCGTTCGGCTTTTAATCGTGAAGAAGACTCTCCTACAAGCGGTGCGGAATTTTTGGAGCTATCGCACCATTATCACTCTGGCCATATATGCGTCGATAGCGGCGGCATGCTTTTACGTCGCCTACGAGGTGCGATTCGATTTCACGATGCTTTTGGCCTACCAAGAGGAGCGGTTACGCATTCTCGGGCTTATTGTCGGCGTGAAGCTGTTCACGTTGGTAGTCTTCGGGCAGGCAGGGAGCATGCTGACTTATTTCAGCATTCCCGATTTCATCCGTCTGTCGCTGGCTTTGCTCGTTTCTAGCGTCCTGATGATCGTTCCGCGTTTTGCGGGGCATCCTGAGTTTACGCCCCCGCGCGGTGTTTTGCTGGTCGATCTCCTGCTGTCGGCCGCGGTGTTTTGCGCGTTTCGGATTGTTCTCCGGCTTTATCGCGAGCGTATCACGATGGGGAAGAAATTCAAGGAACGGCGGGGAGAGAAGATTGCTATCGTGGGAGCGGGGGATGCGGGAGCGTCGCTTGCCAGCGATTTGATCAACACGCCCGGGCGCGGGTTTAAACCGGTGGTGTTTCTCGACGACGATCCTAAGAAGAAGGGCAAAGCCATCCACGGGGTGCGAATCGCGGGTCCGGCCGAGGTGCTGCCTGATCTGCCTGAAGCGGACGACATCACGAGTGTCATTATCGCGATGCCGTCGGCGTCGACCAAGCGGGTGCGCGAGATCGTGCTTTTTCTGGCGCAGAAGGGGTACAAGGTCGAAACCTTACCGGCTCTGGAGGAGCTGGCGTCGGGGCGCGCACGTGTTTCTCGGATTCGGCCGGTGGAGATTGAGGATTTGCTTGGGCGCGACCAAGTCGCGCTCGACTGCGACGCCATCCGCAAACTCGCCGAGGGGCGCGTAGTCATGGTCACGGGTGCGGGCGGGAGTATCGGCAGCGAAATGTGCCGCCAGATCGCGCATCTCAATCCCAGCCGGCTCCTGCTGCTCGATCAGTCGGAGCCCAGCCTTTTCACCATCGAGCAAGAGTTAATCGAGGGCGGAATGGGCGCCCTTATTCAGCCGTTGGTCGCGGATATTTTGGATCAGGAACGGATGACCTATCTGTTGAAGCGATTTAAGCCCGAAGTCATTTTCCACGCGGCTGCACATAAACACGTGTATATGATGGAGCGGCAGCCGGCGGAGGCTATTCGCAACAATAGCACCGGCACGCGTCAGCTCGCGCAGCTCGCATCGGCTCATGGCGTCGGGACATTCGTGATGATCTCCACCGACAAGGCGATCAACCCCACGAACATCATGGGAGCGAGCAAGCGGCTCGCTGAAATTCATCTGCAAGCGATCCAGTCCAATAATCACACCGCGACGAAGTTCATCATGGTGCGGTTTGGCAACGTGCTCGGCTCGTCGGGCAGCGTGATCCCGATTTTCAAGAAACAGATCGCAGCGGGCGGTCCGGTCACCGTGACGCATCCGGACGTGACGCGTTATTTTATGACGATTCCGGAGGCAGCAGGTCTGGTTCTTCAAGCGAGCGTTTTGGGCAAAGGCGGCGAGATTTTCGTTTTGGACATGGGCTCGCCGGTGAAAATAGTGGATCTCGCCAAGCAGCTCATAGAGTTGAGCGGCCTTCACGTCGGCGATGATATCGAAATCAAGTTCACGGGCCTGAAGCCGGGCGAAAAACTATTCGAGGAACTCCAGCATGTGGACGAGCAGCATCTGGCCACGGAGCATCCGCGGATCATGCGGTTTATTCCTGGGAACGATTGTCGCGCGCTCAGTGCGCGGGCCATTGCCGAGATCGAGCCGAAGCTGCACGACGTTTCGAATAACGAATTGAAGGCGCTCGTGAAAACGGTGGTGCCCGAGTACACGCCGTTTTTGGATTAGGATGAACTGGCTGTTGTGGCGAAAGGCTATTGACTAGGGGCTAAGGGCGAAGCGCGAAAGACGAAGGGGCGGCGGGCGGGGATCTGCGTCGCGGAACCGCGAATGTACCCGAATGAACGCGAATTTTGGACAGGGCGGTTCGTCCGGGCGTCGATCTGTGTCTGGCGGGCCGCCGGACACTGCACGCGGGCCGCGTGCGCTCCCCGGGACTGACGGCGCAGTCATCAGTCGGATGCCGGTCTTCGGCCGGCGCTCCTTGGGAAACGCGCACTACGTCGGAGGCATCGCGCAAGCGCGAGCCCTACAAGGTATGCGCGCGCGCCATTGCGCCCCGAGCCGATGCGCTCGCCGTTACGAGGCGGTCACGAAAAAGCTCGGGACGAAGGTGGCGGCCACCTTTTGTTGCGCGAGGGAGCGATAATGGGAGGCGAGCTCGGCTTGGTTCGTCATTGGTTCGCCGTTGCTGCCGTCGTGTTCGGGGATGTGGACGGCGGTGGCGAAATGGCGATTGGCTTCGGCGAGCGGGAAAATGGCTTCGGGTAATTTGTAGTCGGGGAGCGCGGCGTGGAACGTTGACGCGGTGAAGCCGGCCGTCGTGAGAAGTTCGGTTACCTCGGCTTCCGTGTACGTGAAACTTCTGAGATCCTTTCCGGTTCGGCGCTGCCATTTTTCCGTCGCGAATTTCGCATCGTAAACAGCGACGTCGGGAACGCCGATGTGGTCGTCGTTAGCGCCGAGGAGGTATTTCAGGCCAAGGCGGTTTTCGATGCCGATGACGAGTTGTCCGCCGGGTGTAAGGGAAGAGCGGAGTTTTTTCAGGAAATCGATTTGGACCGTGCGCGGATCCCCAGCGCGAAATTTCGGCACCCATTCCAACACCCCAATGCAGCAGACGAGGTCGAAGCGCGTTTCGAATTCGATCTCAAAGAGATCGGCCTGAAGAAAATGCATCCGCTCCGCCGCACCGTCCTGCTTGGCCGCCGCTTCGATGAAAGCGAGGCGTTCAGGTGTCGGCTCCAACGCGGTGACGCGATGGCCGGCGTTTGCCAGCGGTAGCGCGATTTGACCCCAGCCGGCACCGACGTCGAGGATGCGGGCGTCGGGCTTTGGCGGATACTGACGAAAAAACAAATCCCGGCTCCGGCTCGCCACGATGCGGTGCAGCCACGGGTTTTTTGTTTCGTAGTGTTGCGCGATGACCGTGCGCCAAGGCGAACCCGCCCGGACTTGGCTAACGATTTCCCTGAGCTCGTCGGCGGCGGTGTCGCGGTACGGCTTTTCCGCGGGACGCGCGGTCCATGTTTGGCCGGTTTGCAGCGTGATGCGTTCGTCCTGATGCGTGAAGGTGATCATGGGCTAGCGTGGCAGAGCCGTGCGAACGCGAGAGGCGATCGAATGAATCTCGGGGATTTCGCTTAAGACGTGTCTCACGGGCCGAAGATCGACGGTTTGCTCGAGGTGGAGCGCGCACTCCGAGCGCGCCTGAGCGAACGTGAAGGCATGCAGAATTTGGATAATTGGCCGGTCGGTGACGAAAAACGCGCTCGGAGTGCGCGTTCCACCCTGAGGTCGTTTCCAACGGGCTTCGGCATTCGCTCTCATAGCGGACGGGCGGTGATCGACGCGTGGAGATTGATCAATCCGATCACGCGCTCCGAGCTGTGGACGTCGATTTTCAAGGCTTCATAGCGGCGATGGATGACGACCAGTTCGTCGCCGACAAACTGGGTGAAACCGAATGACAGGAAGTAGGCACCGGCGGGGACGTTCAGCGGAAGGGTGAAATCGATTTGCTGAGTGTCGCCGGCGTGGATCGCGGGAGCGGGCTGGTTGCCGAAGAGCGTATTCGTTCCGTAGATATCCACGCCGGCCGTGTTCTTCAGCGTTAGAGCGTAGATGGGCTCGTCGAAGCGGTCGCGGGCTTCCACGATCATGCGGATGACGAGCGTTTCCCCCGAGGAAAACGCGCTGCGTTCGTGTCCGGCGACGTCGAAGGCTGCGATGGTTTTGATCTGCCCCGATACTCCGCCATACGCGAATTCGCGGCCAGTGATCAAGGTTTGCGCCTGCTTGTCGGTGAAGAGTGCCGCCGCCTGGCCGGTGGAAAGTTCAATTCTCGGGGCCGTCTTGCGCGACGGCGAAATCTCATGCGGTGGTTGAACCGCGGATACGATCCCCCCCACAGTCTCAGCGCGGTCGGCCGACATCTTTTTCTCCGTCGTGATCGTGCCGCCGGCTTGCAGGGCTTCGATGTCGTCTTGAATGTTCTCTGCGGAAGAACCGTCTGCGAGGAGCTTGGAATAGAGATTGGCGACGTCGTTCGGATGGCCCGCGTAGAGGATTTTTCCCCCGTCGAGGAGAACCGCTTTTCGGCACAGGCGCTTCACGAGAGAGAGCTCATGAGAAACGAACAACAGCGTGACGCCTTCCGCGATGAAACGATCGATCGCGCGCGCGCATTTAAGCTGGAAGCGGGCGTCGCCGACGGAGAGCGCTTCGTCCACGATGAGGATGTCGGGCTTCACGTGAGCGGCGACGGCGAAGGCGAGGCGCACGACCATGCCGCTGCTGTAGGTTTTGACGGGCTGGTCGAAGAAATCACCGATTTCCGCGAAGGCCGCGATGTCACTGATGCAGGCGTCGATCTCGGCATGCGAAAGTCCGAGAATGCTGGCGTTGACGTACACGTTTTCGCGGCCGGTGAATTCCGCGTCGAAGCCCGCGCCCAACTCGAGCAGGGCCGCGACGCGACCCGTCACTTCCACAGTTCCGGTGGTTGCCTGGAGCGTCGATGCGATCAATTGGAGCAGTGTGCTTTTGCCGGAACCGTTGCGCCCGATGAGGCCGATGCTTTCCCCTTTTTTGATGTCGAGGCAGATTTTTTTCAGCGCCCAGAAATCGCGTTAATTGCGCGCGGCGCGAGCCTTGAGCCAACGCTTCGCTCCGGATTCAGCGGGGAAAATGGACGACAAACTTTCCCAGCAGGGTGTCGTGATCCGTCCCGAAGGAGCCTCCCAGATGCGGTAGGATTTACTGACGTTTTGGAGGGAAATAGCGGTGCCGGCGTTCATCGATGGTTACAGCACATCCGCGAACGCGGGCTTCATTTTTCTAAAGACGTAGTGGCCAAACCAACACACGAGCATCCCGACCGCCCAAAGGTAGGCGAGGTGGGTGAGATTGGGCGTGCGATCCCAAAGCACGCCATCGCGCGCGGCCTCGATACCGAGTAGAAGCGGATTAAAGCGGAGGAATTCCCAGGCGGTCGGCGCGCCATCGGCTATCTTGGTGGACGAATAGAAAACGGCGCTGGCGAACATCAGCACCGCCGTCAGGAACTGCGTGATCTGGGTGATGTCGCGGAAGAAAACGCCGAGGCCGGAGAACAGCCACGAAATGCCGAGGGCGATCAGGAGAAGTGGCGTCACCGCGAGCGGCAACCAGAGCGCACCGACGTTCAGCCCGTGGCCGAAAAGAAGGATGCCGATCAACACCAGGCCGAGCGAAATCAGCAGATGAAACGCGGCGGCGCCAACAGCCGCGGCTGGGAGGATTTCCAAAGGAAAAACCACCTTCTTCACGAAGTTCGGATTTGTGAGGATCAAGGTGGGCGCCGTATTCAAGACCTCGGCACAAAAATGAAAGAGGCTTAACCCCAGAAAAATTCCGAGGCCGTAATCGGCGCGGCTTTCATTGGGGAGGATGCCGAAGTGCCCGTTGAAAATGTACCCGAAAACCAGCACGTAGAGCCCGAGCATCAGGAGCGGGTTCACGACTGAAAGTGCGAGGCCGAGATGGCTGCCTTTGTGACGCAGTTCCACGCGGCGTTTGGTGAACTGCCAGAGAAGTCCCCGGTGTTGCCAGAGGTCGGCGAGGAATGGGGCCAGGCGACGAAGCATTGTTTAAAGGGTTGCTGGTACACCGCGGAACGGCCCGCGCAAGGAAACGTTCGCGGAAGTTTTCCCGCGCATTCGCAGCGGCTATGACCCTTCGCCCAAAAGGTAGAGGTCTAACGCGGCGCGGAGGGCGTGTTCGTCGAGGTTCAGGCCGATGAAAACGAGTTCCTGGCGGCGGTCGCCGTGAGGCTCCCGCCAGACCGGGAAAATTTTCTCGGGGAGCTCGGCGCGGGCGATTTTTCCGGCTTCGAGCAGAGCGGCCCACCAGTAGTTGAGCATGTCGAAACGCACCGCGCCGCCGGCCACGGAGAGGAAGCCCATTTCGTCGGGTTGCTCTTGTATCCAAAAAAACCCTTTTGCGCGCACCAATCCCGGCAGGCCGGAGAGAATCAGCGACTGAAATTTTTCGCGCTCGAAGGGGCGGCGCGCTTGATAGATCACGCTCCGCAAACCGTATTTCGTTTCGTGCGCAGGTGGCGCTTGATGCACAGAGGGCGACGGTTTGCCCGGAGCGGCGACGTATTTCCCGATCGTGGCTGGCGCGGTGCCGACCGCGTTTAACGTGCGCAGCCAGGTCGCGGCGCAGAGGGTTTCGTCGGGAGTGAAACGTGGGCGGTCGAGCAGGAAATCCGCAGCGACTTCACCGCGAGTGGCGCGAGTGAAGACGGCGCGGGCGTTGAGACCGCGCAGCACGTTTTCCAGTTGATCGAGTTCGTCGGCGCCCAGGAGGTCGCACTTGTTGATCACGATCACGTCGGCGCATTCGGCTTGTTCGAGCATGAGTTCGAACAGCGGGCGTTTGGTGGCGGTGACGATGGCGCGGCCACCGGCGCATTCATAGTCGCGCCATTCGCGCTGGAAGTGCGCCGCGTCGATCACGGTGACGAGGGCGGACAAGGTGGCGAAGTCGGAGAGGCTGCGACCGAAGAGATTTTTTTGGACGAAGAGATTGGCGAGGCTGCGCGGCTCGGCGACGCCGGTGGTTTCGACGAGGATGTGGTCGTAGTTTTGCGAGGCGGCCAGCTCGCTGATGGTCTCGGCGAGTTCGTCGCGGCTGGAGCAGCACACGCAGCCGCCGCCGAGTGCGATGAGGTCGCGGTTGTTGCCGGCAGAAGACGCGTCGCGAACCAGCGCGGCGTCGATGTTGAGTGCGGCGACGTCGTTGACCACCAGCGCCCAGCGCCGGCCGTTTGCCTGAGTGAGAAGATGTTGGAGAAGGGTGGTTTTTCCCGCGCCGAGAAAACCGCAGAGCAAGGTGACGGGCGGGCGCGTGGACGAGGCGGGTGCGGACATGCGATCAGGAAACGCGATCGGACGGCGTCGTCGAGGCGAGGTTTGGGATCACGCGGTCACATGAGGATGCGGCGTGGCGTTATCGATCCGTGGCCGGCGGGCCGCCGACCACCACACGCGGGCCGCGTGTGCTCCCTGGACCGACGGAGTCGGCGGTGATGTGCTGATGCCGGTCAGGCGAAGAGATACGGCCAGAAGCGCGCATTGAGCGGTTGGATACGGATCGCTTCGCGGAAGAGGAGGCGGGCTTTCGCTGGCTCGGATTGGCGCAGGAGGCGGGCTTCGATCCAGAGCGCGTGAGCGAGTTGGCGGCGGCGGAGAGAGGGGGAAATCAGCGGGTTGTCGCGGTGTTTCCGATAGAACGCCACGCTATCGGAGGCGACGCGGAGTGTCTGGGTCATGCTGCTGCCGGTGTGCTTCGTGTAGCGGCAGGTGATCTGGCCGGTGCAGGCGAGTTTGCCGCCGTCGGCCAGAGCGCGAAACCAGTAGTCGCGGTCTTCGCCGATGCGCAGCGTTTCATCGATGCGACCGGCGCGGCGACAGGTTTCGCGGGTGAGGGCGACGCAGGAGGATGTTTGGATGAACGAACGCTGGAAAAGCCAGAGGCGCGGATCGGCGAGCCAGCGGGCGTCGGGCAGGTACGTACCCATGGTTTGGTGACGGTCGCCGTCCCATAGTTCGATGCCGCTAAAGGCGAGCGCGGCACCTTGTTCGAGCGCGCGGTTCAGGTCGGCGAGGTGAGTGGGCGTCCACTGGTCGTCGGCATCGAGGAAGGCAACGGCGTCGGTCTCCGCGAGGGCGAGGAGGCGGTTGCGCGCGGCGGCGACGCCTTGATTGATGCCGGGATTGTCGTAGCGGATGCGGTGATGGGGAAGGCGCGCGGCGAAGGCTTTGACGAGCACTTCGGTTTCGTCGCGCGAGCCGTCTTCGACGACGATGAGTTCCCACGCTTCGTGCGTCTGCGCGGCGATACTCTCGAAGGCGGCGGGCAGGAAACGGGCGGCGTTGTACGCGGCGATGAGGACGCTGAAGGTCACGCGGGGTTCTCCGGGAAAAAGGGCGTGCGGCGAAGGTTGAGCGGCGAGCGTGTCATGACGGATCGCCGGCTGGACATAGTTTGTTTGTGCGTCCCGACGCTCACGATGTGGCGTCGGGTTGGTCGCCGGAATGCGGGGTTTCGGCGACGTCGGCGGCGAGTGCGGCGAGGATCGCGGGATCTTTTTTCAGATCGAACTTGCGGGCCCAAAAACGGTTGCTCGCGCGGAGAATCGGAAGGTCCTCCATCGTGAGCGTTTTGGGATGCGGAGAATCGGGCCGCGGGAAGGCGATGTAGCGGAGGTGGTCGTTGACGAGGGTGTCGCGCAGCGGGCTGTTGCAGAGAGCGGATTGGAAAACGATTTCGTTGGCATGGGCGGCCGGGCGCAGCCAGCGGACGATGCGTTGCGCCACGGGGTCGGTCGTCAGGTACGTCGCTGCGGCGCGGGAAAGAACGATGTGGTTGGCGCCGCCGAAATAACGGAAGAAACGCGGCCATCGCCGACGAAGGAACGGGACGCGAGGCAGCCGGTTCGTCCAGCCCAGCAAGGCGCGAAGCCGCCGTCCGATGCCCGGAAGACTCAGGATCCAGTGGAGCCACGGCCATTCCAAGTGATGACGCTCGATGCGCTCACGGGCGTTTTTCCAGAGGTTATTCTCCATGGGATCGAAGAAGGCGACAAAGCTGCGATCGAGATGGGCGGCGAAAAAAGAAATAATCGCCGAGCGCTTTTTAAGAGGAAATCCCTGTCCGGTGAGACCGACAAAATGAGTCCACGTCCGATCGACAGCCAGAGCGCGGCGCATGGCGTCCATCTGGACCGCGGCCATCTCGAAACCGCCCCACAGGACGATGCGGGGTTTGAGGACCGAAACGTTTGGGTGCTCGCGGGCGAGCCGCTTCGCCAGCGCGTGCAAGGCGGATGGAGCACGACGATCGAAGTGAAGAACGAAGGTATCGTCCGGGTGATAGAGGGTCCGGAACAGCAGCTCGACTTGCGCGGGCTCTTTGTGGGCGAGAATGAGGTAAGCGAGGGCCATCGTGGCTCAAAATAAATCAGTCGTGGCGGTTCGGATACGCGTGGATTTCGGGAACGCAGGCGGTGGGACAGCCGCCGCAGTTGGGCGAACGGTTTTTCACGAGCGTCCTTCCGCGAAGGCGAGCCAGGCGAGGCTGCGGGCGAGGCCGGTGGCGAACGGGACTGGCGCCCGGTATTGAAGCGCGCGGGCGGCGGCGGCGTGCGGGAGTTTCACACGGCATTGCTGGAGCAACACCAGTTCCTGCGTGATGCGCGGGCCGGGCGCGGAGGGAAGTGTCCACGCATCGACGGAGGCGGGGAGTTGCGCGGCCACGAGGAGGTTTTTCACAGTGCGTTTCGCGAGGCCGGGAACGAGTGGGAGAACGCTCTGCACGGCCGGCGTGGCGGCGAGCGATTGGAGTCGAGCGGCGGTGCCGGGGCGGAAGTCGGGGATGTTTTTCAACGCGGGGATTTGGTCCGCGTCGAAACCGAGGGCGGTGGCGACGCCGGCGTAGAATTCCCGCCAGGTGACGGTTTCCTCATCGCCGACCAGGTACGGGCCGGCGTGGCGGGCGTCGGCTGCGAGAGCGGCGGCGACGGCGGCGGCGAGGTTGTCCACGTAGATGCTGTTGCAGATCCCGCGTCCGTCATCGAGCAGCCAGGCGCGGCCGGTGCGGAGGTCGGCGGCGAGGTCGGTGATCCAGCGCGAACGCGGGCCGAAAACGACGCCGGGGCGCAGCGCGAATCCGGCGATTCCGTGGCGGCGGCAGGTGTCGTGAAAACTCCGTTCGGCGCGGATTTTCGCGTCGTTGTATTCGAGCGTGTGGCCGGTGCGCAGCGGCGAGGATTCGTCGGTGCCGGGCGCGGGGGATTGTCCGTGGACGGACGCGGTGCTGAGATAGACGATGCGTTTGATGCCGGCGCGCGCGGCGGCGTCGGCGAGGACGGCGGGCATGGCTTCGATCTGGCGCGGATCGCCCATGGCGGCGTGCACGATCGCGTCGCAGCCGGTGACGGCCTTGGCGAGACTGGCGGTGTTGAGCGCGTCGCCGATGCGCCAATCGAGCGCGAAGCGGGCGGGCAGTGCGAGACTCACGGGGCGGCGCACGATGGGCACGACCTCGTGGAGCTGGCCGAGGTGGAATTGTTCGACGAGGCGGGTGCCGATGAAACCGTTGGCTCCGATGATGGCGATTTTCATGGCTGGGCGGCGAGGATGCGGGCGCGGGCGGCTTCGGCGTCGGTGAGCCAGGGTTGCTCGAGCCACTGGCGTTCGCGGTAGCAGGCGGCGATGAGGCGGAGGGAGCGCAGGCCCTCTTCGCCGGAGACGCGGAGCTTTTCACGTCCGTGGACGGCGGCGATCACGTTGCTCAATTGAAGAATGAAACTCTGGGGATTGGAGGGCTGGAGAACGTCGGCCGCGGGCGTGAGCGGAAGCGGGGCGAGCAATTGCGCGCGCAACGCGGATGGCGTGCCGGCGAGTTCGACGGTGAGGCCGTTGGCGTCGTTGGTTTTCCAGCGCACGGAACCGCGTTCGAAGACGAAGCGGTATTCGTTGGCGGTGGCCCAGTCGCGGCTGAGGTGAACGCGGCCGTGCGCGCCGTCGTTGTAGTGGAGATCCACTACGGAGTTGGTTTCGAGGCCGCCCATTGCGTCGTCGCGATAGGTGAAGCGCGCGGGTTCGCCGAGCAGCCAGAGCAGCAGGTCGAGAACGTGGACGCCGATGTCGAGGAGTACGCCGCCGGGAGTCTGGGCTTTGTTGAAAAACGAGGTCGTCGCGGCGGGCCAGCGGAAGGGGCCGCCCTCGGCGATGGTGAAGCTGCGCAGGCGGCCGAGCTGACCCTGATCGACGAGCGTTTTGAGGTAGTCGCTCGACGGGAAAAAGCGCTTGTAGAGACCGACGGCGAGAAGGCGCTGCGCGTCGCGGGCGGCGGCGATCATGCGTTCACATTCCGCGACGTCGGAGGCCATTGGTTTTTCGCAGAGCACGTGCCAGCCGCGGCCGAACGACTCGAGCGTTTGCGCGGCATGAAAACGGGGCGGCGTGGCGATGATGATGAGGCTGTCGCGCGGGGCGTCGCAGGCCGCGAGGGAATCGCATGGCCGCGCGCCCGGAAACGCGGCGGCGAGGACATCGCGCGCCGAGGCGGACGGATCGACGAGCGAGTGGACGGCCAGTTCGCCGCGCTGAGTGAGTGCTCGCAAAGTCGGCAGGTAGAAGAGCTGCGAAACGGCGCCGCAGCCGACGAGCACGACGGGGAGTGGACCCTTGGCGGTTGCTGAGATCGGCGGGGATTGGATTAACGGGGATCGCACGGATGTTAGAAGCGAAGAGCGATTAGAGGGAAAAGAGGGAGCGGGAAAAGACCAGGAAGCGGTAGGTCCAGGCGCGGAGGGAAGAGCGGTTGAAACGAAACAATCGGGCGAGCGCGGCGCGTGCGCGGGCGGGCTGCTGGCGCCACGTCATCCGGACGACATTCAAGAGCATGTTTTCCAGTGAGCGGCGGCAAAGCGTCTGGTCCACGGCTGGATCGCCGAGATATTTTTCGAAGACCCGGGAGAATTCCTCGGGGAACGTGATGGTGTTGCCGGTCGTGCTGGTCGGGTGCTTGCGGTAGTTAAAGGTGGCTTGGGAAGAAAACGCCGGTTTGAAACCGGCTTTGACGAAACGGATCCAGAGATCGAGGTCTTCGCCGATTTTCAGCGTGGGGTCGAACCGGAGGTTTTCCAAGACGACGCTCCGGGCGACGATCGAGCCGGTGAGGATAAAATTATGCTGAAGCAACGCGGTCGGGATTTTTTCCGGCGGGATCGGAGGTGGAAGGATTCCGGCGTGAGTGAGATGGCCTGTGGAGTTGAGCAGGTTGTAACCGCCAATCATCCAGTCGGCCCGTTCCTGATCGAGCAGCTGGAGCGCGTGCGCCAGGTGTTCGGGTGCCCACGTATCGTCGGCGTCGAGGAACGCGATATAAGTGCCGCGCGCTTCGTCGAGGAGACGGTTGCGCGCGTGGGAGACGCCCTGGTTTGTTTGATTTTGAAAAAGACGGACGAGGTTGGCGGTGGTCGCGGCGAAGGCGTTGATCTGTGCGGCGGTGTCGTCGAAAATGCCGTCTTCGCACACGAGGATCTCCCAGCCGGCATGGGTTTGGGCGCGGATGGACTGAAGCGTTTCGGCGATGAAGGAACCGGCGCGATAAGCGGGGATGAGGATGGAAACGACGGGCTCGCTCATACTGCGCGGCGCTCCGACGCCGAAGGCGGCTGTTTTTGCCAATCCAAGACGAGGGCGCGCGCTTTTTCGCGGCCCCGGAGTTCAGCTTGATAGAAATTGGAAATGGGGGCCGGAAGGCGGCGAGCACGCCGGCGGATCAATTGCCGATCAAGCCAGTGTTTGCCCACGGGGCGGGGAATTTTGCCCTGACGGATAAACTCAAGAACGCCCGTCCCAAAGAAGACGCCGGCAATCAAGTTTTCCAAATAGGCCACGGTGATCCGGCCGGCGGGCATAATGTGTTCGGCGGACAACTGCGGGAAGCGGCCGACGCCGAGACCGATATCGATGGCTGACAGGATCAAATCGGTGTCTTCTCCGCGGGCTTGTTCCTGTCCTCTGGCACCGAGCGTGAGACGAAGGGGAGAGTCCGCGACTAGTTGGAGGTATTTCTCCCAAACGGCGCGCCTCACGAAGCAGCCCGCGGTCGGGGGAACCATATCGTAAGAGTGAATACGATTGGTCCACAGCGGCGCATCGAGCGGCAGAATCGCGAAATATTTTTTATAGTTTTCGAGCCATTCAGGCGGTTCGGTTTCGTAGCGGGCGACGAGCTGGCCGCCCCAGCAGCCGAGCTGGGGCCACGCTTTTTCCAAGGCGAGTCCCTGGGCAATATAGTCGGGTGCGAGGATGTTGTCGTCGTCTACAAAGAGAATGAGCGACGACGGGCTGGTTTTGAGTTCGCGAAGAGATCGCAACCGCGCGTGAGCAGTCCCCAGCGACTCCTCGCGAATGATACGGCCGCCGGGATGCCAGCTCAGATCGAGGCGCCGGTCGAGCGGCACCGTGGATGCATTATCGATCACCAATAAATCCCACGCGTCCAAAGGAGCCGTCTGTGCACGCAGAGCAGCCAAAGTTTCCTGAATGAATTCTTCCTTCGGATTGTGGGTGCAGATGACGACGGTGAGCTGGGACATGTTTTTCGGCGGATTCATGGACGGCGCCAGTCGTCCGGACAATCAAACGTTCGGACGGGCTTGGCGGGGTTGCCGGCGACGATGGTGCGGGCAGGCACGTTTTTGGTCACGATGGCCCCTGCGCCGATAATCGCGTGATCGCCGATGGTGACGCCGGCGAGGATGATGGCGCGATGACCGATCCAGACGTTATGACCGATGCGGATCGGTGCGGTGGTGACCGGCCGGGCAGGCTCGGTGCGATGAAAATGGGTGTCGTGAATCGCGACGAATTCGCCGATCAAACAGCGCTCGCCGATTTCGATCCTGTCCGTCGCCGCGAGGGTGCAGCCCTGATTCAAATAGCTATGGTGGCCGATCGAGAGATATCCGCTGGAGAACGTGTGTAATTCGACGCGTGCCTGGGCAGAGCGAAGGACGACATGATCGCCGAGCCGGATTTGGCCCGCGTTGTGGATCAAGGGAAGCCGGCCTTCGAGTTCGAGGGCGGAGCCGTGGTGGACGCTATGAAACGCGAGCTGCGTTTTTAGCCGGAGGCGTTGCCATGGCGTAATGGAGCGGGCGATACGACGCGCGGCTGCGAGCCGGAGGCGTTGCCACGGGGAAAGGGGCTGCAAGGCGCGGGAGGACATCAGGGGGCGGCGGGTGCAAAGAGCGCGTATTTAAGAGCGCTCCAGCAATGGCGGTCGCGGGGTTCGTGGAACACGGCGCTGAATCCATGGCGGAGAGCCGTGCGGCGGCGTCCGTGCCGGAGAGCCGTGCACGCCCAGCGGGCATGGAGACGACCGCGAGAAAGGTCCGAGTGGCCGGTGGTGTGTGGAACCACGGCGGGCAGCTGGCGGAGGCGGAACTCGCGGTCGAGGATCCGGGCGATCAGATCGCGCTGGATATCCCGATGCTTGAAGTTGGTGCTGGCCAAGTGATGCCGGTATTGCAGCCCAAGTGAGGGCAAGTTCGCGAGACGACCTCGATGGGAAAGACGCAGGTACAGATCGAGGTCTTCGGCTTTGCAGAATTCGGGGCCATACCCGTTTACTGAACGGAGTGCATCCGCGCGGAAAACGGCCGACGGATGTATGAGTGCGCCGCCGTTTCCTCGGAGGAGTTCGGCCAAAATCGCGTCGTGATCGAGCGGTGGATCGTAGCGATCGACGATGGCCGTGCGGGAATCGATGATCTGCACAGCGGTGCCCAGGGCGACGCATTCGGGATGGGCGTCGAGGAAGGCGATCTGGGTTTCGAAACGGGTGGGGAGAGCCAGATCATCGCCATCCATGCGCGCGATGAGTTTCCCGCGGGCCGCGGCGAGGGCGTCGTTGAGGGCGCCGACGATGCCGGTATTGGGGCGGCTGATGACGCGGATGCGCTGGTCGCGGGCGGCAAGGCGTTCGAGGATGATCTTGGTTTCGTCGGTGGAACCGTCGTCCACCGCGATGATTTCGAAGTCGGAAAACGTCTGGGCCTGGATGCTCGCGATTGCGCTCTCGAGATAGCGGGCGGCGTTGTAGGCCGGGATGATGACTGAGACGGCGGGCGAACTCATGCGAGACGCGACAGCGCCGTGCTTGTCGGCAGAGAGGGTGAAGTTGGAAAAAGGACGATCATGATAGTTTCCGGCAGAAATTCAGCAGAGGTTTCTCCACCAGAAAATACGAAACCAAGCCAGTGGCGACGATCGCCGTCATCAAAATCCAGTACCAGAGGTCGTAGCTGAGCGCCTGTAGCGAAGGCAACCGGATGTATCCGGTATGAAACAACAGAAGTACGATCGTGTGGCTGAGGTAGATCGAGTACGAGGCGTCGCCGAGCAGCTTGAGGAAGCGAGGATAGCGCCAGTTTTCAGCCACCGGGCTCAACAACAGGGACGCGACCAGGAGAAACGCGGGAAGTCCGAAGTGAAGGAGGCGAGGGGTTTCGAGGAAGGAGTCGAACAGCAAGCAGGCGAGCATCAAAGAAACGCTCAGACCCACGCCGGCGATCAGGCCTGGGCGATTGAGCCGCACGCGGAGATTGGTGAATGCTGCGCCGAGCAAAAGGCCTGCGGGAAATTCGAGCAGGATCGGGTCGGTAAGGAGCGTGGCCTCGGGACGAGATGGCATGAGCCAGACCGAAAGCAGGGCGAGCGCACCGAACGTCGAGGCAACGGCGGCGGTTCTCCGCAGAGGCGCGAGATGAATGAAGGTGGCGAAGACCAAATAGAAGAGGACCTCGTAAATCAGGGTCCAGCCCTGCGGAAGAAACACCGGGCGGATCACCGTCATCCCGCTGTAGTGGACGAATTCAGGATACAAGACGAACGCCTTGACCGCTGCACCCGCGGAGACCTCATGCCAGCCAATCCATGGAGTGAGCTGAAGACCGATGACGACGAATGAGAAAAACCAATACAGCGGATAAATGCGCACGAAGCGCCGCTTCAAAAACTGACCGGGAGTGGTTTCGGGTTTCAGATGCGTGGTGTACGCCATGATGAAGCCGCTGATCAGGAAAAAAATATCCACGCCGATGGCTCCGACATCCGTGTTGAACAGCCGCTCCACCCAGAAAATTTTGGAGCCATTTTGAAAGGGGAGGTAGCTCTCGATCTGATCCGAGGCGTGATGAAACGCGACGGCGACTGCCGCGAACCCGCGGAGACATTGAATGGAATCGAGGTTGCGTTTCATTGCCGCGGTGCCGGCCCCGGCTGGGGACCGGGCACCACTTCCAAGGCGGGCGGCGTGAAGGCCCGGTTTGAAAGCGTATCACAAAGCATCCGGAAATAGTCGCCGACAGGGACGAGGCAAAACAGCGCGCAGGAAACCGCGATGAACAGCGGGGCGATCCATATCAAGTGTTCAACCCAGGCGGTGGGGCTCAGGTAAATTTCGAGCGGTAGCAACAGGTAGAAATGTCCCAGGTAGATCGAAAGGGAGTTCTCGCCGATTTTGGTCAGCAAGCCGGTGCCGCGCGGCGCGGTGAGAATGAATGCGCGGGCGGCGCCCAAGGCCGAAACGTAGAACAACAGGCGAAATGCGACGCCTCTTAGTTGAACGCCTGCTGTCGAGACCGGCCGCGCCATCGTCAGCAAATCGAGGCTGACGCGGTAGGCCATTTTCCAGACGAGGAAAGCGCTGACCAAACCGACCGCGAGAATGAGGAGATCTTTGCGCGTGAAGTTGTTTCGAGTGAGAAACCAGTCGTTCTGCCGGGACCAAAACCCGGCGGCAAAGAGAGGGAAAAAACAAATGATGCGGGAGAGCGAAAACTCGAGGCCGACGTTTTCCACGAGGCCGATGGCCGCGCCGTAAACGATCAGCCCGGCCAGCACGACCGAAGGAAAACGGAGCTGGGTCAAAATGGGTGTCGCCGCGCGCCAGCAAAAGAGCGCGAGCAAGTACCAAAGGCCGTTTCCCGGGAGGGCGAATAAAAAACCGCCGACGAGCGGCGCGTGAACCTTGCCGATCGAAAGAACGAAACTGTAGAGACTCCACGCAACCTGCGCGGCCACGAACAAAAGCAGGAGTTCGCGCACGTGTTCGGTGATCTTTTTTTTCGCCGAGGTGAAGAAGCCTGAGAGAAAAACAAACACCGGCATGTGCACGACGTAGATGGCGCAATACAGCGCGGACCAAAATCCACCGCCATGCCACCCGCTCAGTTCCGGGGCCTTCATCAGGATGTGGCCCATCACGACGAGGATGATCAGAACGCCTTTGGCGTTATCGTAGCGCGGATCGCGGCTGCGAGCGCCCGGGGAAACTTGAGGGCCGGCGGTGGACATCAAGACGTCTCACGCAAAGCGGTTTGCCGCTGACCGGCGCGTTGGAGTCCGCGCCCAAAATCCTGACCATACGTTCCCAAGATAAAACGAAAACGTGACAGCGGGCGGGCGGCGGTTCGCGGCTTGAGAGTGGCGGCGAGTGCGAGGCCTTCATCGACCAATTTCTCGACGACCTCCGGCGAGCAGAGACCTCGCACGAGTTCCTGCCCTGCGAAGCCCATCCGCTCGGTGGCGTCCTCGTTATTGAGCGCGTCCACGACAGCTGCGGCGAAGCGGGCGGGTTCGTCTTCGACGCGCAAATGCACACCGTCGGTCGCGCCAAAACCTTGGGCACCGAAGGTCGTACTGACCACGGGGGCGCCGCAGGCCAGGGCCTCGGTGACCTTGCCCTTCATGCCGCCGCCGAAACGGAGCGGAGCAATCACGAGGCGGGCGGCGTCGAGATGGGGATCGGTTTCCGGAATCCAGCCGAGGGCGCGGATGGAGTCGCGCGTGGGGAGGGTCGACAACTCGGGAGGGGGATTTTTCCCGCCGATCTCCAGGATCGCATCGGGGCGGGCACGCAGCACGAGAGGAAAAATATCGCGGGCGAACCAGAGGATGCCGTCGACGTTCGGCTGATGGAAAAAATTCCCCACGAAAAACATCTGCGGGGCCCGTTGGAGTTTCGGCCGCAGGCGGATCGGGATCATGTTCGGGACCATCAGCGAAGGCGTATCCGGAAATTCACGTCGGAAGATCGCGTCGTCCTCGCCGCTGTTGGTGAAGACGAGGTCGGCCTTGTGATAGACCTCGCTTTCCTTTTTGCGGACGAGGGCGGCGTAGGCGTGCGTCACGGTCCCGACAGCGGCGGCGGTTTCTTCGCGGATGTAGTGGAGGTCACCGGAATCGACGATGGCGACCGCCGCGGGATTGGCGCGGCGAAACGCCTCCAGCGCCCATTCGGCGACGTGGTAATAGTGAAACAGCGCCCCGTCGAAGCGGTGGCTTCGCAGCACGCGCGGGAGCTGCCACTCGCCCTCGAAGACCTCCGCGATGCCGAGGCCTTTGAGGTGGCTGGTGGCGCGCTCGCGTTCGGGGACATCGTTGCGGATATGCCGGGCGAAGACCGTGATCGTATGCTGCTTCGATGCGTGATGAAGAATGGCGGCCAGCCTGCGGTAACCCGAATCGAAGTCGGGGCGAGGAATGGAGTCGGTGATGATCAGGAGACGCATGGGTGTCGTGCTTTCGTGGCGGATACGGACGGGTTGTCGCCAGGTGTGAACTATCCGGCGAAAATCACCTGTGAGCCGGGTGCCCGGAGAGTCACTTTTACCTCATGCTTATCGGTCAAGGCGGCGGCAACTGCGGCGCGTTTTTCTGGCGGGACGAGAAAGAGGAGAAAACCACCACCGCCGGCACCGAGGAGTTTTCCGCCCCAGGCTCCGGCCGCGCGCGCGCGATCGTATAATTCGTCGATCTCGGGATTCGAAACTTTGCCGTCGAGGCCGCGTTTAAGAGCCCAGCCCTGGTGCAATAATTCTCCGAATGCGGCGAGACTCTGGCCGGAGACGAGCATGGAGTATCCCTCGTCAACCATCGCGCGGAGCCGCAGGAGATGTTCTCTGTTTACCGCCATTTTCTGAAGTTTTTGCGACTCCACGTCGTGCGCGCGACGCGTGATGCCGGTGAAGATCATGAAAATGTGGGCGTTGATTTCGTCCATGCGTTTCGGCGTCAGCGGCAGCGCGTGAACGCGGATGTCATCCACCGCCCGGAATTCCAGGACGTTGAAGCCACCGACGGCGGCGGTCGTCTGGTCCTGCACGCCGACGCATTCCTTGAGAACGTTGCGCTCGATGTGGATGGCTTCGTACGCGAGTTGGAGAGGCGTCACGTATTCGCCTTTGAAAGCGTGGAGGGATTGAAGCAGCGCGACCGTGAAGGAAGATGAGGAGCCGAGGCCGGTGAATGCGGGCAGATCCGCGACGGTGTGGATCTCAATATCTTTGGAGTAACCGCAGTAGCGCAGGCATTCGCGGAAGACGGGATGTTGGATCTCGTCCACGGTTTTCACGAGTTCGCCTTTGCTGTAGGACAGCCGCATCGAGTAGTTGAACAGGTGGCTGTAGAACGTGCTGGTGGTCACGTACGAATATTTATCGATGGCCGAGGCGAGGACCGCGCCGCCGTGCTCTTGGAAATATTCTGGAAAGTCGGTGCCGCCACCGAGGAAGCTGACGCGAAGAGGAGCGCGAGAGATGAGCATAAGGCTTTAGGAATTTGGACCGAAGGAGCTGCGATGCTGCTGGATGAACGCAGTCGCGGCAGCGAGGGAATCGGGGGTGCCGATGTCGATGAAAGGGGCGCTTGCTTCATAGACTCCGATGCGCACGCCCCGGGCTAGAAGATGAGGGAAGACGTCGGTCTCGAAACTGAGCACCGGTTTCTCGGGGAAGAGTGAGACGATCTCGTCGCGGAAAAAATAGACGCCGGCATTGATCAAGCCGGCTCCCGGGCGTTTCTCGTCAAAGGCGACCAACGAGCCGTCGGGACTGGCTTTGATCGTGCCGTAGCGTGCCGCGTCGTCCATGCGCACGCCGAGAATGCCGGCGGGGCAGCCGCGGTCTTCGAGCGACTGGCAGAACGCGTTCAAGTCCGCGAGGACCAGGGAATCGCCGTTGCTGACGAGCCACCGCGACGACGGGGTGCGTTTACCCGCGAGAGAATTTAAGAATCCGCCAGCCGTACCCATCGGAGTAGCCTCGTGCCGGCAACTCACGTCCATACCCGGGATCGGGTCGTGGGCGTAATGTTGTTCGATCATCTGTCCTTGGTAGCCCGTCGAGAGGACAACGCGCGTCACGCCTTGTTGTTTCAGGTAGTGGATAACCCAATCGAGGAATGGCCGCCCGGCGACGGGTGCGAGCGGTTTGGGGAGTTCGGAAAGCAGGTGCTTAATCCGGGTGCCGAAACCTCCTGCCAGAAGCACGGTGGTAGTGTTGATACTGAGCATGGCGAAGCGGTCTCAGGCGGGCGTGGTCTGGCTGACGGGGAGCAACTGGAGCTCGGGGCAAAGCCGGCAGCCGCCGAAGCTGCGGTCGCTTTCGAAATCTTCCGTGCTGGTTTCGACCTCCCACAAGGCGAAGCTCTCGATGATGTCGTGAAAGTGTTTTCCGGAGCCGATGGCCGCGCTGACGTGGAAACGGCTGGGGTGGAGCGGCAGCGCCGGCAGACGGAGCCGGATAAGCGTGCGGCCCTCGGCCAGCGAGAATGTCTCGCCATCGCTATCTGAATCCAACGTGAGGATACGCTGGCCTTCGATCGTGTTGAACGTGAAGCCGAGCATGAGTTTTTCCAGTGGCCGGGAGGCCTGGACGAGGAAATCGACCTCGAGGTCTTTTTTGAAACGTGGTGCGGAGCGGGCGGTGACGCGGAGAATGCGCGCTTCGGCGCCATCGGTTCCCCAGTCGCGCTGGCGGTTGCTCACGTCGAGGTCGAGATCGGAGGAGACGCCGGTAAGGCTATAGCGTTCGACGGCCTGTTCGGTCGGCATGATGCCGGCGCTGCGACCTTTTTCGAGGTAGAGGCAACGCTGGCAGAGACGGCGGATGGTGGCGATCGCGTGGCTGACGAAGAGAATGGTGCGGCCGTGCTGGCTGGAGATTTCCTGCATCTTGTTGATGCATTTCCGCTGGAAGGCGGCGTCACCGACGGCGAGGACCTCGTCCACGATGAGGATCTCGGGCTCCAGGTGGGCGGCGATGGCAAAGGCGAGCTTCACATACATGCCGCTCGAGTAGCGTTTCACGGGCGTGTCGATGAACTGGCCGATCTCGGCGAAGGCGACGATCTCGTCGAATTTGCGGGCGATCTCGGCTTTGCGCATGCCGAGGATGGCGCCGTTGAGGAAGACGTTGTCGCGGCCGCTGAGTTCGGGGTGAAAGCCGGTGCCGACTTCGAGGAGGCTGGCGAGGCGGCCGCGCAGGACGATCTCGCCGGTGGTGGGCTCGGTGATGCGCGAAAGGACTTTGAGGAGGGTGGATTTGCCCGCGCCGTTGCGACCAATGACGCCGATGACTTCGCCGGGGGCGACTTGGAAATCGATGTCGCGCAAGGCCCAGAAGTCGCGGGTGGTTGCGGCGGTGTCGTGCACGCCGCGGAGGCGGCGGCCGAGGCGCTGGAGGTCGTCGCGGAGCGACGTCATGCCGATCTGGCCGAGTCGGTATTTTTTGGATACTCCGGTGACTTCAATGATGGGCTTGGTCATGGTGCGGAGGATCAAACGGTGTCCACGAAGGTGCGGGCCGATTTCTGGTAGGAGAAAAGACCGATCGCGAAAAGGACGACGGTGATGGCGACGGAGACGAGATAGCTCGGCAGTGAAACGGTGCCGACGCCGAGGAACAGGCGGCGGGTCATCTCGACGATGGCGGTCATCGGGTTAAGGTCGGCGATCCAGGCGACGTTGGGGTATTTGCTGGTCAGGGACGACAGCGGGAAAATGACCGGAGTGAAGTACATCCACAGGTTGACGATGAAGCCCTGGACTTGCTGGACGTCGCGGTACTTGGCGGAGAGCGCGGAGAGGACGAGGCCGACGCCGAGGGCGAGGACGGCCATGTGGAAAACGACCAGCGGAAACAAGGCCCAGAGCCAGGTGGGCGCGGCGAGCCGGGTTTCCGGCGCGTGCGTGAATTGGTGGACGGCGTAGAACGCGAGGAAGGTGAGGAGCTGGATGACCAACGCGAGGAGGCTGGACAACGAGACGGCGAACGGGGGGATGATGCGGGGGAAATAAACCTTGGCGAAAAGGTGCGTATTGCCCGCGAGGGAGTTCGAAGTGGCGCCGAGAACGGTGGAAAAATACGTCCAGCCGAGCTGGCCGCTAAGGAAGAAAATCAGCGGGGGAAGTCCGTCGGTGAGGACGCCCATGATTTTTCCCAGGACGAGGGTGAATGCCAGGGAGTTCAGCAGCGGGCTGATCAAGAACCAGAGCGGGCCGAGGATCGTCTGCTTGTACTTGGCGGTGAAGTCGCGCTGGACGAGCAACCAGAGCAGATCGCGGTAATTTTTCAGGCCCTGGAAATCGATGTGAAACCAACTCGTGTTGGGTCGTATCCGGATTTCGAGGTCGGTCGGAGGCTGGACGGAATTCACTGCGGCGGCTGGTTGGAAAGTGTCGGTTGGAAGCGGAGGAGGCTGCCGAAAACGGCGCTGCCGGAAATCACAAATGGGACGTCCGGCAGCGGCGAAGGCCAGGGAGGGCGGGAATCGTTATTTGGATTCCGCTTTTTCGCCCTGGTAGGATTTATAGTAGTCGGATTTGTACGCGCCGTAGCCGTCGTAACCGTAGTTCATGACCGAGGCGTGGGGCATGCAGTTGAGCACGACGCCGAGGATGGAAATGCCGGACTCGGTGAATTTTTCGAGCGTCTTGCGGATGATGGCGCGGCGGACGGTTTTGAAGCGGCAGACGTACACCATCTCGGTGCAGAAGCGCGACAGGAGCAGCGCGTCGGGGAAGACGGCGGAGGGCGGTGTGTCCACGACGATGAGGTCGTATTGCTGGGAGAGTTTGTTGAAGAGATCGCAGTGGGCGATCTGGTCGATGACCTCGGTGGGATTTTTGATGGCGTCGCCCGCGGGGAGGAGGTCGAGGCTTGGGCCGATCGTGACGACGCCGAGTTTTTGGGGATCGGCGGGGGCGTTGGCGTTGGTGCCGTTTTCGCGGAGCCAGGGCAGGAGGCCGATGCCGGACTGGGTGCCGAAGTAGCGGCGGAGCGTGGGGCGGCGGAAATCGCAGTCCACGAGAAGTGTCTTTTTGCCGTGGGCGGCGAAGACGGCGGCCATGTTGGAAGCGGTGAGACTTTTGCCTTCGCTGGGAATACTGGAGGTGACGAGGAGGCGTTTCGGGTACGGGACGATTGAGCGGATTTCGATCTCGCTGAAAATGCCGCGGTAGGCCTCGGAGAGGGCGTCGTCCTTGCCGAGGCGGAAGACGTTGGGGCGCTCGGTTTCGCTGAGCTTCTTCATCGCCTTGATGCCGCCGAGCAAAGTCTGGTTAAGACCGGACTCGATGTCGGTGCTGGACTTTACGCGGGTATCCAGAAACCCGAGACCGATGGGAACGCCGAGGAAAAGGATGAAGGCGACGGCGGCAGCCTGTTTGATGACCTCCTTGGGCGTGCCGCTGCTGGGCGTGCTGGGGACCGGAGCCTTGTCGAGGATCTTGATGTTAACGTTATCGAGGTTTGAGACGATGGTGGCCTCGCTCAAACGGGAGAGGAGCGTCTGATAGTTCTGATTCTTAATATTGGAGTCGTCCTCGAGGTACTTGTAGTCGGTGGTGATCTTGTCGAGTTCCTGCGCCTGTTTTTCAGCTTCGGCGTAGTCGGAACGGAGGCGCTGTTCGTGCTGTTTGGCGTAATCGTAGCGATTTTTGATCCCCGCGATGGCCAGATCGATGGAGGCTTTGAAG